>Ga0137415_10000900_pt1 | contig 29129 bp, 27 predicted proteins | sample CZODoug3_1_1_16f_FD_183082 | JGI IMG/M metagenome (GOLD analysis project Ga0137415, IMG submission 183082) | Vadose zone soil fungal communities from Angelo Coast Range Reserve, California, USA - CZODoug3_1_1_16fungal (Hybrid Assembly) | ecosystem: Environmental > Terrestrial > Soil > Vadose...
TGGCTGCTCGTGGCGCCGGCGGGATACCGCACGGAGGCCACGCTCCAAACTTGGGTTGCGCGCGGGGTCGGATTCGCGTCGTCGTTGCCAAAGAAACGACCGGGTCGGAAGCGGTAGTCCGCGCAACTGAATCCGGACCGCTCGGGAACGCCGGAGCATCGCCCGACGTCCGCGTCCGAGAGGGTGAATCACCGGCGATCGCCGGCCCAAGCATGATGCCCTCGACCGCCATGTCGGGGCGCATGTGTGCTCGCGTGACGACACAGATGAGCTTTTCAACTCGCTCCGAAGGGCCGCTCCACGAAGTGACGGAACGACGTCCGGGCCTCGCAATCGATGCATATCCTTTGGGCCGTCTCCTGCTCCTCCGGTGCTTTGGAGACGTGGACGGCATTGACGCGGCAGCCGAGATCAACGGCCCCGGCGGCAAGGTCCTTCATACGACGCGGACTGGAGACGAGGTCACGCTGTTGCTCGACGGCTCCGGCCGCGAGGAGGAGATCATCGCGTCGCTCGCGGATCAGCGCGCACACCTCATCCCGCCGATTCGTTGGCAGCGTGGAGAAGCGCGGGTGACCTTGGTCCTTGAGGATGGGGCGGACCCGCAAGCCTTGCTCGGTCAATTCCCGGGTGCCCGCCTCGTTTCGAAGCGGGGCCCGGTCTCGACTCACGGAGATCGGGTCGCGTATTCGTCCCCCCTCTTCTTGCCGAAGCTCACCGAGAAGCAGGCGCGGGCTCTCCTCGCGGCATACGAAGCTGGCTACTACGAGTTCCCGCGGAAGGCGACCACGGAACAGGTCAGCCTTTCTCTCGGCATCGCTCGGAGCACTTTCGAACAGCACCTGAATCGGGCCGAGCACCATGTCGTCCGGGCGATGCTCCCGATGGTCCGCGTGCGTTCCGGCCGAGAAGACGGAGAGGCGTTGGAGGTCTACTCGAAGTTCAGTCGTGAACTCGGGCTGTACGTCCAGCTCGAGGTGCTGGGAGATCGCGTTGCTGCAGTGAGGCTGGCCCGCAAGGCTCCGACGGAGACCGCAGGATCGGACCACCCATACCTCGCCCGGATCCTCGAACATGTCCATACGGGGAACGGGGATCTGCGGGACATCCCGGTGGCCCTCGAGGTCGCGCCGTTTGAGAGGGAGGTCCTCGAGTTCTTGCGGACCATTCCTCCGGGCGAGACGATCACCTATGGGGAGATCGCACGCCGCCTGGGTCGACCGGGAGCGAGCCGCGCGGTCGGGACCGCCTGCGCGCGGAACCCGGCGGTCATCGTCATCCCGTGCCACCGGGTGGTCCCGAAGTCCGGCGGACTCGGGAACTACTCCTCCGAGGGCGGCCCGGAGACGAAGCGGAAGCTCCTCGAACGAGAGGGGGCCAGTTTGGCCCTCGCGATGAGGACGCAATCCACAGGGATCGATCGGAACGACCGGCCGAGAAAAACGGTCCCGCCTCGCCCGTGATCTCACCTCGCCGACTAAGTCGGGGTTGTCAACCCTCATTACGGGAGACGGAGGTACCGGCGGACCATGCACAAAGAAGCAATCCAGACCGATCTCCCCGCGATCGGACTACCGTTCTCCTGGGGCGTGAAGTTCGGGGACCTCGTCTTCGTCGCGGGGCAAGGACCCCTGGGCGCCGATGGCAAAGTCCTCGAGGGGGACATCCGGTTCCAGACCCGGAAGACACTGGAAAACTTTCGAAAGGTCGTCGAAGCCGCGGGCTCGAGCCTCGACCACGTCCTCTCGACGACCGTGTATCTGAAAGACCTCGAGGACTTTCGCGGGATGAACGAGGTGTACTCGGAATCCTTCACCGCAGATCCTCGACCGGCTCGGGCGACCGTCCGCGCGGATTTGCTCCTCGGCATGAAGGTCGAGATCCAAGGCATCGCCTACATTCCGGAAGGCGAAAGGCTTCAATCCCCGCGGCGCATGCGGACGTCGATGGCCAAGAAGAAGAAATTGAAGAAGGCCGCGAAGAAGAAAGCCTATTACGCCGGCCGCAAGGAAAAGAAGGCGAAGAAGTAGGCGGCAGCTACAGGCGCGGGACCGTCCGAGGGTCGTCGTAGCGGAACTTCGACACGTCACCGCGAGGGAGCGGGATGACGATCCGAGAGACCATCCCGTGAAGGGAAAACGGGAGGCGGATGAGCCGCATCTCGCCGGAGGTGACCCACTCGTCGATCGCATATCGTTGCGCGAACCGTGCGGCAATCCGGGTTCGCTCCTTCCGCGACAAGCGAAAAACGTCGTCGTCGAAGACGTGGACATGGAATCCGCGGCCGGAGTAGACGACCTGTAACCGAGTCCATCGTTCGGAGAGCTCGTCGTACAACGCGACCGCCTGACGACGGACCTCTTCGAACTCCCAATCGCAGAACGATAGGCCCTGATGTCGGCGCATCTTCGCCTCGATGTCTCCATGGATCGGGCAGTCCAGGTTCTCCGGATCCAGATCGAATGCGAGCTCTTGCCCCCGGAACAGGGGACTCCGCCAGGCGCGCGCATAGTCGAGGCGAGCCTTGCGGGCCGCATCCAAGGATGTGTACACATTCCGATCGTAGTAGACGCCTTCCGGCAGGTACTTCTCGAGATACGGACGAAGGTCCTCCACGCCGCGCGCGTCGTCGACAATCAGGGGAACGTTCTTCAGATGTCGGAAGCGCCGGGGATAGATTCCGGAATGCCTCCCGAGGATGAGGGCGTAGACCCGCTCGCCTTTCGGACGCGCCATCCACTTCGCCGCGGAGCGGAAGTCCATCAATTCGCGATAGAACCTCCGGCGATCCGCGAGGGACGCGGGGCCGAGATCGTCCGGGAGTTCATAGTTCGGACGGACCACGGCGGGGAATCGCGGCACGCGGGTAAAGCCTCCCCCGATGGGCGGATGTTGGAATCGTTACGGCAGGTCTTCGGGATTCCAGGCCACGTGCGAGCTCTCATCGAGCGAGTCGAGGCGTTCCATGTCTTCGCGCTTCAACTCGAAGTCGAAGACGGCCGCGTTCTCTCGAATGCGCTCCGGACGAATCGACTTCGGAATGACGACGAGCCCGTGTTGCAGGCTCCATCGAATCAGGACCTGAGCCGGCGTCCGCGCGTACTTTGCTGCGACCCGCGTGATGATCGGATGGTTGAGTCGATGTCCGCGCGTGAGGGGACTGTACGCCTCCAGCTGAACCCGATGCTTCACGCAGAACTCGAGCAGGTCCTTCTGGTACAGGAAGGGATGGAATTCGACTTGGTTCACGGCGGGTGCAATCGGCGTTGCCGGAAGCAGCTCTTCGAGGTGACGAATCGTGTAGTTGCTGACGCCGATCGAGCGGGCGAGCCCCTCGTCATGAATCTTGAGCAACGCCTTCCACGATTCGTGTCGCAGGCCCGGTACCGGCCAGTGGATGAGATACAAATCGATGTAGTCGAGGCCGAGTTCGTGGCGGCTCTTCTCGAACGCCCGCAACGCCGACTCGTAGCCATGGTCGTTGTTCCAGAGCTTCGTTGTGACGAAGACCTCTTTCCGCGGGATCCCGCTTTCCCGGACCGCGACTCCGACGTCGCGTTCGTTCCCATACAGCTTCGCGGTATCGAACAGGCGATATCCGATCTGGAGGGCGACCGCGACCGCGCTCCGGGTCGCCTTCCCGGAGCCGGCCTGCCACATGCCCAGGCCCAAGACGGGCATCTGGTTCCCGTCGTTCAGCGTGACTCGAGATCCAAGGTTCAGGCTCATCGCCGCACCGACGGCGCGCGCGCTACTTCAACCTTGACCGCGGACGACCTCACGACTTCGGAATGTCTTTCTTCGGGTCGACGAATGGCTTCTTCACCACCGTGGCGCCGCGGGTCCCTTTCGTCGTAGATACCCGCAGCCTCGTGCCGATCTTCGCGTGATCGATCCCCAGGAGGGCATAGCCGATATTCTTTTCGAGCCGCGGCGAATACGTCAACGAGGTGACGTGGCCGACCTTCCGGCCGTCCGCATGGACATCCCAATAGTCGGGGATCCAGGCTCCGAGCGGCGAACCCTCGACCTCGATCCCGACGAGCTTCCGCTTCACGCCCTCCTCCTTGATTCGGCCGAGCGCCGCTTTGCCGAGATAATCCGATTTCTTGTCTTCGTCCACGGTCCATCCGAGCCCGACCTCGTACGGGGTGTTGTCGAGCACGATGTCCGAGCTGTAGTTCAGGATGCCCGCCTCGATCCGACGAATCTCTGACGGGGCGATGGGCCGGATGTCGTACTTCGTCCCCGCGGCCATGACCGCGTCCCAGAGTTTCTCGCCGAACTTCGAATCGCGCAAGTACAGCTCGTAGCCGCGCTCTGCGCTCCAGCCCGTCCGCGTGATGACGAGCGGGATTCCGTCGAGCTCCGTCTCCCGCAGGTGATAGTATTCGAGGTCGAGGATCTCCTCTCCGAAGAGCGCCACCATGACGTCCTTCGACTTCGGGCCTTGCAACTGGAGCGGTGACACGTCCGGCTCCCGCACGATGACGTCGAGGCCCGCGTTCACCGCGACCCCCTTACACCAGAAGATCACGTCCCAGTCGGACAACGAGAGCCAGAAATGGTTCTCCCCGAGGCGAAGGAGGACCGGGTCGTTGATGATCCCGCCCTCGGGAGTCGTCAGGAGCACGTACTTGCACTCGCCGACCGCGCACTTCCGCATGTCCCGCGGCGTGAGCATCTGCATGAACTCGAATCCATCCGGGCCGTCGATCTCGACCTGTCGCTCCACGCCGACGTCCCACAAGGTCACATGGTTGACGAGATGCCAGTACTCCTCGACGGGGTCGGTGTACAGGCCCGGCATGAGCATGTGGTTGTAGAGGTCGTACGCACGAACGCCGTGTTTGGCGGCCCGATGGAAGTACGGTGATTTCTGGATCCATGCCGTCTCCCGGAATCCCGGGAGAATCGGACCCGCGTAGTCGTTCGTCGCTTCCGTCAGGACACCGTCGCGCGTGTGGCCGGGTATCATACCACCTCCTGAGTTGGGACGGGGAAGCTGGGAGGCTAGATGAGCGTTTTGGCGATGCCGGAAAATCGCTCGAGGCAATTCGTCACTCGGTGAACGTCACGACTTCGGAACTTCCTTTTTCGGATCGATGAACGGTCTCTTGACGACGATCGCTTTCCGCGAACCGGCCGGCGTCACGATTTCGATTTCGGTACCCAGTTTCGAAAGAGGGGTCGGCACCCACGCGTATCCGATGTTCTTCTTCAGTCGAGGCGACATCGCGAGCGCCGTGAGAATTCCGATCTCCTTCCCGTCCTTCCGAACCGGCCACGGATGCGGGAGCCAAGGCCGGACGACTTCATCTCCGGGGACCTCCACGCCCACGAGTTTCCTCTTCGGTCCTTCCTTTTTGATTTTCTTCAGCGCGGTCCGTCCGATGAATTCGTGTTTCTTCTCGAGGTCGACGAGCCAACCGAGCCCTGCCTCGTACGGGTTGTATTCCAAGTTGATGTCGGAGGGATAGTTCAGGATGCCCGCCTCAATCCGACGGTACTCGGACGGCCCCGTGGGCCGGAGGTTGAAAGGCTTTCCGGCGTCCATCACACGGTCCCACAGGTCCATGCCGCGGCTCCCATCGCGGAGATAGATCTCATACCCGACTTCGGCGGACCAGCCCGTCCGCGTCACGAGCACCGGGACGCCATCGATGGTCGCCTCCAGAAAATGATAGTACTCGAGATCCAAGACCCGCGGGCCTACGAGCGACTCGAGCACCTGCTTCGATTTCGGGCCCTGGATTTGCATCGGCGAAACATCCGGCTCGCCAAGCTCGACGTCGAAGTCCGAGTGGTATACGACCCCTTTGGCCCAGAGGAGCACGTCGCTGTCCGCCGTGGAGAGCCAGAATCGGTTCTTCGCGAGTCGCGTGAGGACCGGATCGTTGACGAGACCGCCTTGCTCGTCCGTCAGGACGACGTACTTCGCCTGGCCCACCTTGCACGTGCTGAGATCGCGGGGCGTCAGGTGCTCCATGAACTCGTACCCGTCGGGACCGCTGATCTCGACCTGTCGTTCGCATCCCACGTCCCAGATGGTCACGTGATTCACGAGGTGCCAGTATTCCTCGACGGGATCCGCGAAGTTGCTCGGGATGTACATCTTGTTGTACAAGTCGTACGCATAACAACCCGCGCGCTGTGCGGCATCGAAGAACGGCGACTTCCGGTACCAGGGCCCGAAGTAGAGCGTCGTCTGTCCGCCTTCGATGACCACGCGATGTCGCCTCATTCCAACGGAATGCGGAGCGCTTATTTGACGCCAGCCTTCGAGGTGACAAAGGGTAAGAGGTCGGGGTCGCTTCCTCGTCGAGGTCGAGAGTGACACGCCCCTACGGAAGCCAAAGCATGTCGGACCCGCTTCGCACGGTGCTCGTACGGCGACCCGAAGCATCGTTCGCCGTGTCGGACCCGAACCGATGGGGCTATGCGGCGAAACCGGACCTTACCGCGGCTCAGAAAGAGCACGATGCACTCGTCGAACTGCTCAAACGCTCTGGAATCGAGGTCCTGTATCACGAGGAGCCGCAGCGGGGAAAGGCGGATTCGATCTTCGTGCACGATCCCGCGATCGTCACAGACCGCGGCGCGCTCATCCTCCGGATGGGGAAAGAGCTCCGCCGCGGCGAAGAGGCATCGATGTCACGGGCCTTCGGCTCGTTCGGCGTCCCGATCCTTGCGACCTTGCACGACGATGCGACCGCGGAGGGGGGAGATCTGTTGTGGGTGGACCACGACACTCTCGCGGTAGGCCAAGGGTTCCGGACCAATGCCGAAGGGCTGCGGCAGATTCGCGAAGCCGTGAAGGCGGTCAGGGTCGAAGCGGTGCCGGTTCCCCTCCCGTACTTTCGAGGCCCGGAAGCGTGCTTGCACCTAATGTCGCTCGTCAGCCTCCTGGACGACGACCTCGCGGTCGTCTATCCGCGTCTCCTCCCGATCCCGTTCTGCAAGTTCCTCCGGGAACATGGCTTCGATTTCGTCGAAGTCCCCGACGAGGAATTCGAGACGATGGCCCCGAACGTGCTCGCGGTCGCGCCGCGCGATTGCATCATGCTCGAAGGGAATCCGGTCACGGAGGCGCGGCTGAAAAACGTCGGCTGTCGCGTCCGGACGTACCGTGGAAAGGAAATTTCCCTCAAAGCCGAAGGCGGCGCGACGTGCCTGACACGGCCCGTTCTCCGCTCCAGGTGAGCTCGGAACGAATTGCGGCTCTCTCTTCGTGCGACGCTGGAATCCTGGTTAGGATTTCGGAATCGATTTCTTGGGGTCCACGAAAGGCTTCTTGACGACGATTGCGTCGCGTTCCCCCGCGGAGGTCGCGATCGTGAGCCGCGTGCCGAGCTTTGCGAGGCGGATCGGAACCCATGCGTAGGCGATGTTCTTCTCGAGGCGCGGAGAGTATGTGAGAGCCGTCAGATGGCCGACCTTCTTTCCGTTCTTCTTCGCGTCCCAGAACTCCGTCGCCCACGCGTGAATCGGCGGGCCTTGAATCTCGACGCCCACTAGTTTTCGCTTCACGCCCTCCTTCCTGATTTTGGCGAGCGCCTTCTTCCCGACGAAGTCCGCTTTCTTGCCAAGATCCACGAGCCAGCCTAAGCCCACTTCGTACGGGTTGTTCTCGAGCGTCATGTCGGACCCGTAGTTCAGAATCCCGCCCTCGATCCGCCGAATCTCCGAGGGCGCGATCGGGCGGATGTCGTACTTCTTGCCGGCCTCCATGATCCGGTCCCAGAGTTCGACGCCGCGACGGCCGTCCGTCAGGTACACCTCGTAGCCCACCTCCGCCGTCCACCCGGTCCGCGTGATCACGACGGGGATGCCGGCGATCTTCGTGTTCATGAAATAGTAGTATCCGAGATCGAGGACCGCTGGGCCGGCGAGGTCCTTCAGCACGTTCTTCGAATCCGGTCCTTGGACCTGGAGCGGCGACACATCCGGCTCCGAGATGTCCACGTCCATCCCGGAATTCACGGCGAGACCCTTCGCCCACAGGAGCGTGTCCGAGTTGGCGAGGCTCAACCAGAACCGGTTCTTCTCGAGGCGGATCAACACGGGATCGTTGATGATCCCGCCGTTTTCGTCCGTGATGACCACGTATTTCCCCTGGCCGATGTTGCATTTCGTCAGGTCCCGCGGCGTGATGAGCTCCGCGAACTTCGCGCCGTCCTTCCCGCTGATCTCGACCTGGCGTTCGACGCTCACGTCCCACAGGGTCACGTGGTTGATCAGATGCCAATACTCCTCGAACGGATCGGTGTAGAGCCCCGGGAGGTACATGTGATTGTAGATGTCGTACGCCTTCGCGCCGGCCCGCTGCGTGGCCTCGAAGAACGGAGACTTCCGATACCACGGTCCGAAGAACAAGGTGCTTTGGCCTTCGTTATGCGGGATGTCATCCCCTCCGGAGAATTGGGCCGGGAACGCGCATCGTTTATTTGAGGAATTCCTCACGCGGCGGGGTCAGCTCGCAGCGGAACCGATCCCGAGCAACCGCATCTCGTGTTGCAGCGTTTCGCGGAGGCCATCGTCCAGAGGCCTTGGGTCGAATCCGAGTTCGCGGCGAGCCTTCTCGTTGTTCCCAAGATACGTCACGCCCGCGAGATCTCGGAGCCGCTCGGACCGCGACAGCGCGGCGATGGCGCGAAGGAGGCCGGGCGACGCGTGGAACCGGGGCGCTGGGATTCCGGTGATCCGCTCGGCCACGTCGAACGCCTCGATCAGCGTGTGGGGCGGACCCGCGATGATGTAGGTCTGCCCCGCCCTGCCTCGTTCCATCGCAAGGATGTGTGCGCGCCCCGTATCCTCGACGTGGGCCCAGCAATACGCGGTCCGCTGCGGGATGGCTCGAAGCTTGCCCTGGAGGTACCGCACGAAGGTGGGCCGGATTTCGCTCGTGTCGCCGGGACCGTAGTTGACGCCAGGCTGGACGATGACCAGGGGGAGCCCGGTACGGATCATCGGTTCCGCGATCTCGTAATGGGCAATCCACTTCGTCCGGTCATACTCCGTCAGCCACGGGCCCTCGTGCCGATACGTCTCGTCGACCAGCTGACCGTGAGTGTCCGAAAACACCGCGAGCGTGCTCGTGTAGACTCCTTTCGGAACCCGGAGTTCTTTCATCGCGGTCAACACGTTCCGAGTGCCCGCGACGTTGATTCGCTCTCCCTCGGACCGGTCTTTCGACCCGATCTTGTACCAGCCCGCGATGTGGAACACCCCGTCGACGCCGGCCATCGGGCCGCGCAGGGAATCCGGATCCGTGACATCCGCGCGACGGACATCGACACCGATGGAAACGAGATCCTTGGCGCCTTGCGGATTTCGCGCAATCGCGACGACGTCGTGGCCGGCCTGGATCAGCTGCCGGGTGACCCGACCGCCAATGAACCCGGTGGCGCCCGTCACGAAGTACTTCGCCATTGACGCCCCTCGCGCCGGAAACGAAGCGACTCGGGCTAGATAACGCTGCCCACCGCGGGACCCTCGATGCGCGGCGGATTTCAACCTTGTTTGAGGTTAACCGGACGTGAGCTGTCACGTTGCGAACGCATCAACCTTCATAGGGGACGAGGCTCTCACCGCCCGCCGAGGATGTTCCATGGGGGAAACGCTCACCCACAACCTGATTCGCTCCCATCTCGCCGAAGGCTCGTTGCATCCGGGCGAGGAGATCGCGATCCGGATAAACCAGGCGCTCCTCCAGGACGCGACCGGCACGCTCGCGTGGCTCGAGTTCGAACAGATGGGCCAGGATCACGTCGCGATTCGGCAGGCCACACAGTACGTGGACCACAACATCCTCCAGACGGGATACGAGAATGCGGACGACCACCGGTTCCTCCGGAGCGTGTGCCAGCGGTACGGCGCCCTGTTCTCGGGACCGGGCAACGGAATCAGCCACTGGGCGCACATGGAACGGTTCGACATGCCCGGGGAGACGATGCTCGGCTGCGACTCCCATACGCCCCACGCGGGTGCCTGCGGCATGCTCGCGATCGGGGCGGGCGGCTTCGAGGTCGCGAGCGTCATGGCGGGTGAACCGTACCGGCTCACAATGCCCGACGTCGTGAACATCAAGCTGACGGGGAAGTTCAAACCCTGGGTGAGCGCGAAAGACGTTATCCTGGAGCTCCTCCACCGCTTCGATGTGAAATGGGCGAAGAACAAAGTCCTCGAGTACACGGGTCCCGCGCTGAAGGAGCTGACCGTCCCCTCCCGTGGAACGATAGCGAACATGGGCACGGAACTTGGCGCGACCGCCTCCGTCTTTCCCGCCGACGGGATGACGAAGCAATTCCTGACCGCCCAGGCCCGGGGAAAGGATTTCAAGCCGCTCGCCGCGGACGACGCCGCGGAGTACGACGACACCGTGGACATGGACTTGGGGACGATCGAGCCGCTCATCGCATGTCCGTCGAGTCCGGACAACGTGAAGGCCGTGAGCGAAGTCGCCGGGACCGAGGTCGCCCAGGTGGCCGTGGGGAGCAGCGTGAACTCGTCGTTCCGAGATCTGAGCCTCGTCGCGCACGCGCTCGACGGGAAGCATGTCGCCTCGGGGATTTCGATGGCCGTCTCGCCGGGTTCGCGGCAGACGCTCCTCTTGATGCTGATGAGTGGCCTCATGACGAAGCTCATCAAGGCCGGCGTGCGGGAACTCGAGGTGGCGTGTGGCCCGTGCATCGGGATGGGGTTCGCGCCGCCGACGAAAGGCCCCTCGGTCCGCACGTTCAACCGCAACTTCGAAGGACGCAGCGGGACCGCCGACGACCTCGTCTATCTGTGCAGCCCCGAGACCGCGGCGGCGACCGCGGTCCGTGGCGTAATCACCGATCCGAGGGAGCTGGGCAAGTTCCCGACCGTGAAAGAGCCCACGAAATATCCCGTCGAGGCGTCCGGTTTCGAGTGGCCCCCGAAAGATCGCGCGTCCGTCCAGATCATGCGCGGGCCGAACATCGCGCCGCTCCCGGTCGCAGCGCCGCCGAAAGACACGATTGAAGGCGAAGTGCTGATCCGACTCGGCGACAACATCTCGACGGACCACATCATGCCTGCGGGGGCGAAGGTCCTCCCCCTGCGGTCGAACATCCCTGCAATCGCGGAGCACGTCTTCGAATACGTCGACCCGACGTTCCCGGAACGCGCGAAGAAGGCGGGCGGCGGATTCATCGTCGCGGGGGAGAACTACGGCCAAGGTTCCTCTCGGGAGCACGCGGCGGTCGCACCGATGTTCCTTGGAGTCCACCTCGTCCTCGCGAAGGGCTTCGCGCGGATCCACATGGACAACCTCGTGAACTCGGGCATCCCGCCCGTCACGTTCGTGGACCCGAAAGCGTCCGACGGGATCCAGCAAGGCGACCGCCTCCGGATCACGAACCTCCTCGCGGCGATCCGCGGACGCGGCGACGCAACTGTGGAAAATCTCACGCGCGGCACGAAGACGTCGGTCCGCGTCGAGTTACGGCCGTACCAACGAGAAGTCCTCCTCGCGGGAGGCGGCATCCGATACGCGCAATCCCGCCGACGTGCGTGAGGTCCCGCGGGTTTAAGCCGAGGCGCCGTTATCTCCGCGGGCGGAGGAGGCCACGATGGCGATGATCGTCCGGAAAGGCACCGTGCCCTCGACGCCTCACACGGAGTTCTACGCCATCCCGAAGGTCCTCGCGCGGGAGGAAATCCACGGGTCGTACGGCTTCAGCGGAGCGTGGTCGCGGAAGCTTCACGTGCGCTTCTATCCGACGGAGCAAGTGAAGGCTCCGACGAAAGGGGATTTCGATCTCGTGCCGGAGTTCCCGCCTGAAGCGGACGTCCTGCAACCGTACCACATCTTCACCGGACGGATTCCGTTTGAGGGACACGCGCTCTCCTCGCGAAAGCCGATCGTCCACGGGCCTCGCACATCGATCTCGGTCTCGAAGCCGATCGAGTCGATGCCGAAGGACACGTTCTTTCGAAACGGGGAGCGACACGAGGTGTACTTCGTCCAGGACGGCGAGGGCGTCGTGCGCTCCGAGTACGGGGACCTGAAGTTTCGCAAGGACGTCTACGTCGCGATCCCGAAGGGGACCACGTACCGGATCGACCTCACGTCGCCGAAGGCGTGGTTCCTCCTGGTGGAGTCGATCTATCCGATCAACTTCGCACCGCACTACCTAAATAAGGAGGGCCAAGCGACCCTGATGTCGCCCGTCGTCGAGACGGAAATCGAGACGCCGGACTTGCCGCCTTTCAGGGACGAGCGCGGGGAATTTCCGATCGACGTGAAGCACGGCGGCGGGAAGATTACCCGGATCACATTGGGCCACCACCCGTTCGATCTGGCCGGGTGGGAAGGCGCGCTGTACCCGTTCGTCTTCGACATCAAAAGCCATCATGGCATTGCGCGGGAGATCCACACGGCTCCGCCGATGCACCAGACGTTCCAGTCGGGCAACGTCCCTCACAGCGGCTTCTCTCTCTGCTCGTTCGTTCCCGTGATGGCCGGTTGGCACCCGCGGGAGGTCCCGGCCCCGTACGCGCACTTCAACGTCGATTCGGACGAGCTGATGTTCTTCTGCAACGCCTTCTACGGCGCCCGCGAAGGGGTCATCGAGGAAGGCTCGTTCACCTTCCACCCCGGCTCCACGCCGCACAGTCCCCAGGGGAACGCGGCCGAGCGCTCGCTCGCGGCCCGGGGGAAGGTGCAGGCGCGCCTCGCGGTCATGCTCGACACGTACTTCGAGAGCATGCGGATCACGACCGAGGGCTTCGCATACCGCGATCCCGCGTACGTCCTGAGCTGGTCCGAGAACGTCCAGCGGGCCCAACCCGCTGGCGAAGGTTGGGAATCGCCCTCCGCCTGAACTGAGGTGAAACCGTGGCCCTCTCGCAGGTTTGGATTCGATTCGGGTTCCGAGGACCGCGGAGGCGCGCATGAGGCTCGTGCGATTCTCGACGGCGGGAGGGCCTCCCCGCCTGGGCGCGGTCCTCGGCCGGTGGGACCACTGGGAAAAGGTTATCGACCTCTCCGCGGTGGATTCCGCCATCCCGGCGGACACGCTTGAGTTCATCGATGCGTGTCCAGGATTGAACGGCGACGTATGGGACCGGGCGCTCCGGGTGCTCGCCGAGGCCGAGAAGATCGAGTCCGACGCGCCGCTGTGGGCGTTTCGACCGGGCGATGTGCGGATCCATTCGCCGATCGCTCCGCGACTGCTACGAGACTTCCTCGCGTTTCGGGCCCATGTCGCGCGCACGCGGGCGGCCGCATGGGCGCAGATCCCGCCCGAGTGGGACGCGCTGCCTGCCTACTACAACGGCAATCCATTGAACGTCGTCGGGACGAAGGAAGCTATCCCTCCGATGCGCTTCGAGACGTTCGAGGGACGGACCCCGCGGCTGGTCCCTTCGGCCAAGATGGATTATGAGGCCGAGATCGGCTTCGTCCTCGGTGAAGGCGGGCGGGACATCGACGCGGCGAAGGCCAACGCCCATCTCTTCGGTGTCACGATCTTCAACGATTTCTCGGCCCGAGACCTCCAGGCCACGGCGACGCGGACCGGGATGGGGCCCGCTCCCGGGAAAGACTGGGCGAACGCCCTCGGACCGTGCATCGTGACCCGCGACGAATTCGGGGACCTGCGGGATCAGTCCATCGTCGTCCGCGTGAACAATGAAGAGCGGCTCCGAGACCGGTATCGCTCCCTCGTTCACGAGAATCCTTGGGTCCGCGAAGGCCAGCGAGCCCTCTGGTCGTTCCCCGAGATGCTCGAATTCCTCTCCCGCTTCCAGCCGATCCATGCGGGCGAAGTCTGGGGGAGCGGCACGATCCCCGGAGGCTGCGAGCTGGAGCGAGGAGACCGAGCTCGCTACCTCAAACCGGGCGATCGGGTCGAGATCGAGATCGAGGGAATCGGAGTCCTCGAGAACTCGATTGCGCCGGCGTGAGACGGCCACCGTAGCATCCCGTGCCAGGCCGTGCCACGAAAGGGTTATCGTCCCCGGTTTCGATTCGCAAGTGGTGAACGAATGGCGGCCCTTCCCGCGTTCTTGAAACTCAAAGTCGACCACAAGACGGTCCTGTGCCGGGACGTCAACACGTACCGCGCGCTGCGGGACTTTCTGCTGAACAGCGGCTATTCGCCGGTGTACGAGACGGAGCGAGTCGGCGAAGAGAAGACCGCGATGGCGACGTTCGCATGCCTGAATCCCCTGACCGGGGAGCGGCTCGCGGTCGTGCTCGGGATGAGCGCCCCGAACGAGGTATCGCACGCACAGGCTCCGTTCGCGTATGGATTCGCGGGGAAGCCGCAGAAGGACGCGCAGACGTATATGCAACACCTCGCCCTTCGGACGACCGACATCGAGAAGCTGAAGTCGTACCTCGAATCGAAAGGCGCCGAGTTCTTGACGCCGATCTACAAAGACAAGGATTCGTTCGGGCCTCTGCTCCAGTCCTTCACGCGAGAGCTCTTCGACGACGAATGGTTCTTCATCGAGTTCGTGCAGCGCGACTACGACGCCGACAAGCTCGGCGTGGGCGGTACCCAGTTCGTCCAGAACACCGTCAAGTCGCTGTACGTGTCGAAGCAGGAGGAATTCCGCGACTGGGAGAAGACCGGGAAGAAGCGGAAGTTCCTCGATCGCGTACCCGAGAAAGAACGGACCAAACTCCTCCGCGACATCTTGGCGAACACGGAACCGAAGGGGTACGTCGAGACCGTCTCGCCGATCACGCGGAACGTGAAGTTGACTTGATGCGAGCCAGGACCGGCTCGAGGTCGGACGCGTCGTTCACGTCCAGGAACGAATCCAGTCGCGGATCGACGGTCCGCAACTGATCTTCGAGCACGAACACGGCGTCGAGCCGATCCACCAGGGAAGACGGCGAGGGCAGGTCCACCTTCGGACGCGAAAGAATGCGACGAAGGGCGGCGACTTGATAGACCGCTCGGACTGGATCTAAGACGTCGAGTTTGGGGACGGCGGCGTCGTGGTCGCCGAGGGATGCAAGGAGCAGTCGGTACAACCCAGGCCGAAGGAGCGGGGCGTCACAAGGCGCCAGGAGAAGCCGTTCTCCGCGAGCCACCTCGATTCCCCGCATGATACCTTCGATCGGGCCTTTCCCGCGCCGACGATCGATCACGAACGCCGCGGTGGGAATCAAACGCCGCAAGGTTTCGGCCATCGGTGCCTCGGCGATCGAGACGACGACTTCGCCGGCGAAGGGGGCGACGGCTTCGACCACCCGCTCCACGATGGTCGTCCCGGCGACGACCTCCAGCGCCTTCGGCCGACCGAAACGTCGGGAGGATCCGCCGGCTAGAATCAGAGCCGTGTCCACGGATCCCGAATAGGCCGCATCGCTCAAAAGGGCCGACGACGGGGCGGGTCACCGACCGCCGACGATGCCGGCTTCGACGCTCTGGACTTGCGGCAAGTGATCGGCCATCAGCTGCCATGAATTGCCGTCGTCGCGAGAGTTGTACAACTGGCCTGTCGTTGTGCCCACGTACACTCCCGCCGGATCATTCGAATCCGTGCGGAGTCCCTCTCGCAAGACGGTGAACCACGCATCCCGCTGCGGAAGCCCCTTCGTCATCTTGGTCCAATGCTTGCCGCCATCCGTCGTACAGCTCACGGCCATCGCGCCGCCCGGCGTCACCCGGTTGTAGTCACCCACGAGGGGGACTGCGTAGGCGGTCGCGCGATCGTGCGGATGGGCCGCAATCGGGAACCCGAAGGCGCCCCCCGTGCTCTTGGAAATGGGCAGGCCGTTCTCGATGATCTTCCATGCGGGATCTCCCCTCGTGCGCCGGTACATGCCGGCGTGGTTCTGCTGGTACACGATGGCGGGGTCTTGAGGGTCCCGGACCATCTTATGGACGCAGGTGCTGAGGTCCTCCCGGTCGTAGAGCTTCTGCTTCCCATACCATCGGATCCCGGCATCGTACATCGACCAGGACTCGCCTGCGTCCTTCGTCGCGAAGATGCCCGCCGCCGAAATCCCGACCAGCATGCGCTTGGAATCGCCCGGGTACGGGAGGATCGTGTGGAGGCAGAGGCCGCCGCCCCCCGGTTCCCATTTATCGCGGCCCTCGCGGTAGTTCAACCCGTCGTCGGACGACCACGTGGCGCCATCGTCTTCGCTCCGGAACAATCCGGCCGGTTCGACGCCGACGTACAGATCGTCCTCGGCCCCTTTTTGGAGTTGCCAGAGTTTCGTCACACTGATTCCCGACTCCTTCGAGAATCGCGGACCTTCCTTCGGGATGCTCCACTTCCCCCCGAAGTCCGTGCTCCGAGCCACGACGGGTCCCCAGTGCTCGCTCGTCACCCCGGCGAACACGGTCTTCCCGTTGTCCGGATCCAAAATCGCATGACGGATCGTGTCGCCTTCGAAGTAAGGACCCCGCGACGACCACCGCTTCCGATCCCGCGAATGGAAGAGGAACAAGCCTTTTCGAGTCCCGACGAGCACCAAGGTATCGCCTTTCTTGACCGCCGCCATTCAACCACCAGCCACCGAAGGAAGGATCGTCACCACATCTCCCGCGCGCAGCGGGACGTCATTGGGACTGAGATGCGACACGGGCTCATCGTTGACGAACGCGTTCACGAATCGCCGGAGTCGACCCTGGTCGTCCAGGATCCGATAGGCGAGCCCGGGGAATCGACGATTCAACTCGGCGATCGCTTGTCCCAGATTGGCTGCGTGGAGCTCGACGGTCCCGACTCCGTTCGTGAGTCCCCGGAGAGGATACGGCACATACACCTCGACCGAACCACCGGATGCGTCGCCCATTCCACGGGTCTCCTGCACGTCTCGACTTCCGTCTTCTCGGAGCATGAGGAGGCTATTTAACGATTCACTGGAGACGAGAGAACCTTCGTGGTCCCGATTCAAAGGGCGGATTCCGCGACGAAGGTCCGGGTGCAATCTTGTTTACCCCAGATTCCCCCAGGCGGAGACAAGAAGATAAGCCGTCGGCGCTTCCTCGGGACGTGGCCTCCCGCGGGCGGCGGAAGGGCGTCCGGCGCGTGAGCCCGGTCCCGTTCGGGCTGGGCTTCACGAAGCCTCACAACTACCGCGAAGTCTTCCGGTCCGCCTGGAATAACAAGCGGCGGCCGTTCTTCACGTGGCGCATTCTCCGCGACGGCGTCTGTGACGGCTGTGCCCTCGGGACAACCGGCCTACGCGATTTCACGATGGAAGGGATCCATCTCTGCACGGTCCGCCTCGACCTGCTCCCGCTGAACACGATGGGGCCGCTGCGCATCCGGCGACTCGAGGACGCCAAAGCGTTGCGATCGAAGTCATCCCAGGAACTTCGGGAACTCGGCCGGCTGCGATACCCGATGATTCGCCACCGAGGGAACCGTGGCTTTCGTCGCATCTCCTGGGACGACGCGCTCCAATTTGCAGCCCGACAGATCCGCGCGACGAGCCCGGACCGACTCGCGTTCTTCATCACGTCCCGAGGGATGACGAACGAATCGTACTACGTCGCAAACAAAGTGGTCCGGTTCCTGGGCACGAACCACATCGACAATTCCAGCCGGCCTTGCCATTCGCCGAGTACCACCGGTCTGAAGGACACGATCGGCGCCGCGGCCTCCACCTGCTCGTACTCGGATTGGATCGGCAGCGATCTAATCGTCTTCTTCGGCTCGGACGTGCCGAACAACCAGCCCGTGACGATGAAGTATCTGTACTACGCGAAGAGACAAGGCACGAAGGTCGCGGTCGTGAATCCGATGCGGGAGCCCGGGCTCGAACGGTACTGGGTGCCCTCCGTCCCCGGTAGCGCGCTGTTCGGCACCCGCTTCGCCGACGAGTTCTTCGCGGTCCACACGGGCGGCGACATCGCCTTCATCAACGGCGTCCTGAGGCACCTGATCGAGAACCGCTGGGTCGACGAGGATTTCATCGAGAAGCACACGACGGGCTTCTATCCGGTGCGCGTGGAGGTCGCGTCGCAAACGTGGGAACAGCTCGAACGGCAGTCGGGCGTCTCGAGGGATCGGATGCTCGACTTCGCCCGGATGTACCACGAGGCCAAGTCCGCGATCTTCGTCTGGAGCATGGGCATCACCCACCACCGGTTCGGCGTGGACAACGTGAAGGCGATCGTGAACCTCGGGCTCGCACGCGGTATCGTCGGGCGGGAGAAGTGCGGCCTCATGCCGATCCGGGGCCACAGCGGCGTCCAGGGCGGCTCCGAGATGGGAGCGCAGCCCGCGGCGTACGGCCTCGGCTTCCCGGTCGACGACGAGAACGCGGATCGGTTCGCGAAGATCTGGGGCTTCCGGCCTCCGACGATGCCCGGCATGACGGCGGTCGGCATGATCGATGCGGCCCACGAGCGTCGCCTCGACGTCCTGTACCTCGCGGGCGGCAACTTCCTCGAGACGTTGCCGGAGCCCGAATATGTGCGGACGGCGCTCGAACGCATTCCGCTCCGGATCCATCAAGACCTCATCCTTACGAGCCAGATGCTCGTCGAACCCGAGGAGACGGTCCTGCTGTTCCCGGCGCAGACTCGATACGAACAGCGGGGCGGAGGCACCGAGACGTCGACGGAGCGGCGAGTCTACTTCTCCCCAGAAATCCCGGGTCGCCGGATCGGAGAGAGCCGACCGGAATGGGAAATCTTCATGGACCTCGCGGAGCGGTCGCTCCCGGATTCGGCCCACCTGGTCCACTTTGACGACGCCGCCGCGATCCGCCGGGAGATCGCAAAGGCCATCCCTACGTACCAGGGGATCGAGAAACTGAGCGCGAAAGGCGATGCGTTCCAGTACGGCGGCCCGCGACTGTGCGAGGGCGGTGTGTTCCCGATGCCGGATGGGAGGGCCCGGTTCACCGTCGTTGCATTGCCGGACGCGGACATCCCTCCCGGACAATTCCTTCTCAGCACGCGCCGCGGAAAGCAGTTCAACTCGATGATCCACGGGGAGGTCGACTTCCTGTTCGGCGCACGTCGGAGTGATGTCCTCATGTCCGCGGAGGATGCGAAAACGCTCGGCGTGGCGGACCAAGATGAGGTCCTCATTTCGAACGACCTCGGCTCGTATCGAGGGCAGGTGCACATCGCCCCGATCCGGCCGCGGAACGTGCAGATCTATTGGCCGGAAGGGAACGTACTCATTCGCCGCGGGGTGGTCGACCCGCAGTGCGAGATGCCGGACTACAACGCGCTTGTGCGGATCGCGCCCGCGGCGGCGAAGGGGAACGCATGAAAAGACCAGGCCCAACGATTCGAGCCAAGGTTTGGAAAATTCGAAGCGAGGTCGCCGCGGAGGAAACCGATGTCATCGCCGCCGAGGAGCCGATGGAAGTCCGGGTCGAGACGGGAAAAGAGAGCGATCGAACCACGACCTCCCTCTCCGTCACGATGCGTACGCCCGGGAACGATTTCGAACTTGCCGCGGGCTTTCTCCTCACCGAAGGCATCGTGGTCCGGAAGAGAGACATTGTGCGGATTGAGTATTGCACCGACCCGGGGATCGCACAGGAATACAACATCGTGAGCGCAGTGATTCGGACCGATGTTGCCTTTCAGGCAGACCGCTTGAGCCGCCACTTCTACATGACCTCGTCGTGTGGAGTCTGCGGAAAGACCTCCCTCGAGGCGGTTCGCGTGGCGGCCCGCCATCCGATGCCGCCCGGAAGTCCGCGAGTCGACCGAGAAACGATTGCGTCGATGCCGGAGCGACTGCGCCAGGACCAGGCCCTCTTCTCCGAGACGGGCGGCCTCCATGCCGCGGGTCTCTTCGACGACCACGGGAAACTGTTGAGCTTACGGGAAGACGTCGGGCGACACAATGCGGTCGACAAGGTGATCGGAGAGGCGTTTCTCGCGGACCGTGTGCCGCTCTCCGATCGGATCCTCGCGGTGAGCGGCCGAGCGAGTTTTGAGATCATGCAGAAAGCCGCCGTCGCGGGCGTCCCGATCGTCGTAGCGGTCGGCGCCCCGTCCAGCCTGGCCGTGTCCCTCGCGGACGAGTTCGGCATGACCTTGGTGGGCTTCGCTCGCGCAGGACGATTCAATGTCTACGCGGGTCGCGAGCGAGTCGCGAATGGATTGGCCGAGATGGACCCCGGGTGACCTGGGTCACCGATTGTCGGCAAGTGAAGAACCGCGTCGAAACTTCTAAGGGCGCACAGCCGCTTCGATGCGCGCGTGAAGGCCGCGGTCCTCGGGACGGGCGGACTCGGGCGGATCATCACCCTGGAACTCGCGGCCGACCGGCGCGTCGACGAGATCGTGATCGTCGACAAGCGAGGGGACCGCTCTCGCGCACTGCAATCGCTCGGCAAGACGGCGTCGCTCACCGCCCTCGAGGCGGACGTCACAGACCCGGCGGCGCTGCATCGCATCCTCGCGGGCGTGGACGTCGCGGTGAATGCGACACTGCCGGCGCACAACCTCCGCGTCATGGAGGCGTGCTTCGAGGCGGGATGCAGCTATGTCGATAGCGCGGGATACAGTCCGCCGGTGGCGGGAGAGAAGAGCGGGGTCCTCGAGCAGCTCGCGTTGGACTCGCGTTGGCGGGATCGGGAGATCAGCGCGGTCGTCTCGATGGGTTCGGACCCGGGGATCTCCAACGTCATGGCACGTGTGGTTGCGGACCGCTTCGCGGAAATCGACCGGATCCTGATCCGCAAGGCGGCCACCGGAGAGAAGGCCACGGACGGCTTCCCGCTCTATTCGCGCGAGGTATTCATCAGCGCGGCGCTGTCCAATCCGATCGTTTGGGACGGAGAGGAATTCCGTGAGCAGGAGCCCGCGAGCGGGGACGAACTCTATGAGTTCCCGCCGCCGATTGGGAAGCGGCGCGTGCACTGGTTCTGGCACGAGGAGGTCCTCACGTTGCCAACCCACCTTGGGAAGCCGGTGGGCTGGGTCGACTACAAACACGACGTCAACCCGGAACTCGAGCGGGCGATCCATGCCTTCGATGCCCTGGGCCTCCTGAGGCCGGACTACAAGGTGAAGGTCGGCCTCACGCAGATCCCGTTCCGCGATGCGTTCATGGCCGCGATGCCCGAGCCGTCGACCCTGATCGGGCCTCTTCCGGGGGCGCTCGGGATTGTCGTCGAGGTGCATGGCACGAAAGGCGACGGAACGAAATCCACCGCGCGGGCCTCGCTGACGATGGAACATCGGGAGGCGAACCGCCGTCGGGGCACGACCGCGGAACGCTTCTTGACCGCGGCGGCGTCCGCGGCTGCGGTTATGATGATCCACTCGAGACGCCTGCCACGCGCGGGCGTCCTCGCCCCGGAAGAACTTCCAACGGAACTCGTGGTGCCGGAACTCGCCGCGCGCGAGGTCTCCTTCGCCGTCGCGGATCTCCCGGGCTGAGTCAGTCGACGCCGTCGCACATCCGTTAAATACGGCTCCGGCGGTCCCTGCGAAGTTCCGTGTGGAGGCCATCGCCGCGAACTCGACGCTCACTGCAATCCGAGGCGTCCGGGTGGGCCATGCGCAAGACATCCGGCGGCGGACCGGGACCACGGTCGTGCTGCTCGAGCCTCCGGCGATGGCGTTTGCGGATGCGAGAGGCGGCTGGCCGGGAACCTATGACACCGCCGCTTCGGACCTCGGGAAGACGTTCGTCGAACGCCACGCGCTCCTGCTCACCGGGGGAGATGTCTACGGGTTCGACGCGGTCCGAGGGATCCGCCGCTTTCTCCTGGAACACAAGCTGGCTTCCGCGAAAGGAGGCGGTGCCATGCCCGCCATCATGGGGACGAACATCTACGACCTCGAGTTCGCCGACACCGACGGACTTGATTACACGGACTTCGGATACGAGGCGTGCGTGGATGCGTCGACGAAACCGGTGGCTCAAGGAAACGTCGGCGCGGGGACGGGGGCCACCGTGGGACCGTTCTTCGGGAAGACGGGCGGCACGAAGGGAGGACTCGGGAGCAGCGCGGCCCGCGTCGGCTCGTGGACCGTCGGCGCGGTCGTCGTGACGAATTGCGTCGGCAATGTCTATGATCCTTTCGAGAACCGAACGATCGGCGGCACCCTCCGAAATGACGGGACGGGATACCGGGAGATGGAAGATGTCGCCGAGGAATATCTCAAGCGTTCCAGGACGCGATTCGGGACAACGATCGGCGTCCTCGGCACGGACGCGCCGTTGGATCACGAACAGCTCGCACGGCTCGTCGAGCTCGCCCACGACGGAATCGCCCTCGCAGTGCGGCCGGCGCACCTGTCGACCGACGGGGACACGATCCTCGGATTCACGAGGCGAACGCCGAAGGGACCCCGCCTTGACCACCGAGCGTTCGACGTCCTGCATCATGCCGCGGTTCGCGAGGTCGCGCGCGCCGCCGTGAACGGCGTTCGGGCCGCGGCGAACTTGGGCGGCGTGCCGGGATTTACGGACCTCTGACGCCATCTCTCGTGACGGTCTTCGGCGTCCGGAGCAAACATCCGAGCCGGAGGTCGATGGTTTATTAGGATGCCGTTCTGTGCCCACGCCGGACCCGTCGCCTAGCACGGATAGGGCACCGGATTTCTAATCCGGCTGTCGAGGGTTCGAATCCCTCCGGGTCCGCTATTCCTTCTTTGGGACCTGTCCGAGGAGGCGATTGTTTTAGGTCGCGCGATGTCTGACGTTCTGCAGACGGGGAGGCGCCAAGATTCCCTCCCTTGACGACCGAGGGGACGTCTTTCGGTAACAATCGGCGATCCAGTCGTCCACGGCTTACCGCCTGTCCTCTGGAGGAGTCGCGACAGCGAGGGATTCCGACTTCGATCTATCGACCCGACTGCATTGCACGCACGTAATCGTCCCACTCCCGCGCGGTCTTCCGGATGATGAACCCTCTCGCGAATGGGGCGAACAAGCGGTAAGGCCCTGTCATGTGGACGTCGAACGTCATTTCGAGCCGAGTACCTTCCGTGTCCGAGAACAGCCGGTACGTGTTGTGCGTGTGCCCCATGTTCGATCGGGCGTCGGCCTCCCAACCGTCCGGCGGCCGCAAGCGTACATGAAACCGGGCGACGAACGGGAACGCCATGATTCCGGTCTCTTCCATCTCGATCAGGTCTCCCTCCCGACGGATCACCCTGCGTGTGCGCAGCCGGACTCGGCTCAATTCCGGATCACTGTCCCGAAATTCCGTGCACCAGGCGTAGACATCCGGAAGAGGGGCTCGAAACCGCTTCGTCACTCGGAAGAGCACGCAAGGCGAATTCGCTAAGGGCACAAAAAGGCCTCGGCGAGAAACAGCCGAGTGACCTTCCGATGCTGGATGCACTTGTCCTCTCTCCTCGAGATCGTTGCCGGAGGGAACAATTAAGTCGCCAGTTCTGATGGCCACGTCCGAGACCGATGAAGACGGTGGGACCGCCACGTAGAGACTCGCCGATCGAGATCGTCCACTTCGCGGATCCATGGGGCTGGTGGTCCTGGGGGCTGGAGCCGATCCTTCAGCGTCTGCGAGAGGTCTACGGTGACAACGTGCAAGTCACCTACAAGATGGGTGGCGAGTTCGAGAACCTGAAGGCGTGGATGCAGGAATACGGCGTCGACGAACGGGGCACCGTCAACTGGATTCTCGAATCCGTCGCGCTGACGCGCATGCCTGTGCAGCCCGATTACTACTTCCGATGTCAAGTCGAGAGCTCGTTCCCTGCATGCATCGCGTTGAAGGCAGCGAAGTTGCAATCCGAGTACAAGGCAGCGAAATACTTCCGGCGGATGATGGAAGCCTTCGGGCTGAAATGTCTCCACGCCACAGATAATACCCTCGTGAAATTGGGCGGAGAGGTTGGGCTTGACAGAGATCGTCTTCGAAAGGAAATGCATTCGGACGCCGTCGAGGAGGCGTTCGAACAGGATCGTCAGGAGATGGTGCGGCATCATGCGAACTTCGATGCCCTCCTGATCCGTGATCGGTTGCAGACCGGGGAATCGCGATCAGTCTGTTCGGCTGAGGGACCAAATCAGGTAGATCACCGCGGGAACGCCCAGGATCAGCAAGACCACGAGACCGGCCGCAATCCATGAATAGACTAGCTGGTTGAAGGTCCAATTCTTGAAGGCGAGGTTCCACCGGCCATCGGCCCACACGATGACGAGCCAGATGAGCCAAGTGAAGAAGGAAATGCCCCCGCTGCCTCCCGCCGCTCGACCGCGTCGAGGCCCTCGTCCCCATTCCCAGAGTTCCTCGGCGGGCAGTCTCTTGTACCACAGGAAATAGACGGCCCCCGCGAGCGGAATGACCCAGCTCGCCATGAGGAGGAGCTCCCACAGGATCACAGTCAGAATGAACGTGACAGCATGGCCCACCGTTCAGTCCCCGAGCCCGAGGGGCACGAGTCCCATTGCCTGAGTGGTCGCAACCACCCATAGGAAGACGAAGAGCGCCGCAACCGCAGCGGCTGCAATTCCCCCGGCCATCACCAGTAGGAACTTCGAGTGTCTTCTGACAAATTGCTTCCAGGACTTGCTCCGTGGCCTTTCACCGATTTCCATCGTGCCAACCTCCCTCCTTGGTTACGCTCAAAACTTCCTCACGAAGGTTCCCTAGGTTTGGCCAAGAAGAAGGCGTCCATCGGCATATCCCTTCCCGTTGGTACCATTCCTGCGGACGGCGAGGAGATCCCGCGGACGGTTCCTCCGTCCACCCCGCATCTTCGGTCGGCATGAACGATGTGCGGACCGCGCGGCCCGCCGCGAAGAGTGTACCGGTTCCGGCCTGACGTCGGACTGAGGTCAGGGCCACACAACTAACAGTGCCAGAACCGTGCCGTACGCCAAATGGGTCACGAAGCTTGTCGTGACCGCAACCGATCCGAGCTCTCTCGACCAGGGGCCGCCAGCCGTGGCCGGCCTGTGAATAGCCAGTGTGACGGCGAACAGGGCGATGCCATATCCGGGTCCCAAGACCCAGAGCGAAGGCCCGGACGGGAAGAGGGGAAGGACCAAAACAAAGACGACGCCTAGGACCAGCCCGTGGAGGAAGTGGAGCCCGAGCCCTAGGAGGAGAAGGGCGTCCGCAGGCCGCTTGAGAATCCGCGAAGCCATCCTCTGGTTCACCTGCCAGTCGAGGAGGCCTTCGATGCCCCAACGAAACCGGACAGGGAGTTCCACGAGGGTCATCGCTCCCGTCGCCGCGAGGCCCGCGGAGAGCCCCCGCACGATCATAATCCCGTCCATCATACAACGCTGCGCGACTGTCACGTGGGTGTTGGGTATCGGCGCCTAGACGACACGGAGCGTCTTGGGTCGGTTCCCGCACCTCGAACGGCCCTTTCGGACATCGAGTTACGACCTATAGTCATCCCTGCCTGGATTGGCTCAGCGCACCGTTCCGTGTGGTCACAATGCCCAGTCCACCCGACCAGGGGAAAGGTATCGGATCCAATAATTTCCCAACTATTTTCAAATACCCCGGGGCAGTGCAACCGGTCGGTGAACCTATGGATCGCGAGAAACTCGGGTTCTTCCTTGGCATCGTCGTGCTTGCAGTCGGCATCGCCCTCCTGGCCTTCACGTTCTACAGTGCGTTCACGGTGGCCACGAACCCGAACGGATTCATGAAGAACCTCGGATTCGAGGTCCCGATCCGTGCTTCGGCAGCCCTCTCGGTCAGCTTCTCCTTCTCCCCGGACCCGGTCAATGTCAACAGTCAGACTCAGGGGACGATTTCGATCACGGGTGGCTCGCAGCCCTTCTTCGTTTGGATCAACGGCACGACTCCGAGTGGCTGCGCGCCGTCGTCGCAGCCCCTTCAGATTAGTTCACCCACCTACTCCTTCCAGTGCACGCCGACCAACACGGGCACGTTTAGTGCGCCGGTGGACGTCGCCGACCGGGCCGGAGACCACGGATCGACCAGCTATTCGCTCACCGTCCAGGGCAGTGGAGGCGGCGGGAGTGGGACGGGGAGCGGAGGTGGAGGGAATGTGTCCCTCGTTCCGCTCGCCATGGCGACCCTGACCGTCGGCATGTACATGGTCATGGCCGTCGTCGGCGCGGTCTTCGTCAAGGCCGGGTGGAGCATGATCAAGCCGCGGCCCGAGACGATCCGCATTCGTCTGAAACCCGAAGAGTTGATGAAGGCCATCGAACCCTACGTCCCGGCGCCACCGAAGAACGAGCCACCTCACGGCAGCTAAAGGCCAGGCCCTTCGGCTCCCCTCCGTGGAAGGATTCGACCGCGACGGCGAGATCGCAAAATCAGAAGTGGCGCGAGATACCAGACCAGGGCGTGCGGCTCAAGCGCAGTCTTCCTCTCCACTCGGAGAGGGCAACTTTAAGCGAGGAGCTCGACCTGAGGGAACCGATGGAGCCGGACAAGCGAGTCGCCGTGGTCACCGGGGCCTCGTCGGGGTTCGGCAAGGCGACGGCTTCGCTCCTCGCGGCTCACGGATTCCGCGTCTTCGGCACCAGTCGAACCCCGCGAGCCGATCGAGGCGACGGGTTCGAGTTGCTCGAGCTGGATGTCGATTCCGACGTGTCCGTCTATCGATGCGTCAAGACCGTTCTGGAGAAGGCCGGACCCGCCGAGGTGTTGGTGAACAACGCGGGCCAAGTCCTCACCGGATCGATCGAGGAGACGTCGGCGGAGGAAGCGAAGGCCCACTTCGACACGAATTTCTTCGGCGCCGTCCGGATGACGCGAGCGGTCCTGCCGTCCATGCGGGAGCGCCGACGCGGTTGCATTGTGAACATCGGCTCACTTGCGGGCACGTTCCCCGTCCCTTTCGAAGGCTACTATGCTGCGGCAAAGGCCGCCCTGCGCACTTATACCCAGGCCCTGCGACTCGAGGTGGCGAGGTTCAACATCCACGTTTCCATCGTCGAGCCTGGGTTCTTCAAAACGAACATCGGGAACGCGCGGAAGGTCGCGGCCAAACCCCTCGACGCCTATTCGCGCGCGCGGGAACGCGTCGACCGTCGATTGGAGGAACACATGGAAAAGGGGGCGGATCCGAGGAAGGTCGCAAAGAGGATCCTGGGAATCGTCGAGGACCCGAATCCCCGCCTGCGGTACCCGGTGGGGAAGGAGAGGAGGTACCTCCTCCTGGCGAAAATCACGCCCGCGGCTCAGTTCGAGGCCGGCCTGCGGCGTCACTGGCAGCTGGACCGATAGCCGGATCGAGTGCGCGAAACCCGGAGACTCAAAGGCTATCTGCCCCTCGTCCAACGCGATGGTCCAATGGCGGCCATCCCGCCGAATCTCGTAGATCACGAGCAACGGCCACGTGTCTGATGCGAACTTTACCTTCAAATCGGAGACTTCTCTGAAAATCAGCGTGGCGGGAGAAATCCAGAAGTCAGCGCGGCGTTCCGTGAGCGCCTCCCGCCAGTTCAGGACGTAGTCGATGTCTAAGAGTAGATCACGGGACTCCACCTGCGGTTCTCCACCGGGCGCGAGCTCAACTCAGTACTTGCCGCCATCGCGTGGATAATCACATCGTGCCAACTCATCTCGGCGAAGTCCCTGTCCGACCGCACCCACGTGTCAATCTTGAACGCCCGGTGTGCCATGTCAAGCCCGAATTGTTCGGAGACCAAAAAGTAAGGTGCCCGCCTTGAGCGCGGCTTGGCGAGGAACGAGGGCTTCGACAACATAATCCGAACAGAAGGGGAACCCAGGTTCAAATAGCGGCGAAACCACTGAGCGGCGAGGTTTCACCCACTATGCGACAGGGGAGCACTTCACGTCACGCCAACCGGGATGCGCAACTCATCGGCTGGTTGCTCGAAGAAGACCAACCGTCCGTTCGCTATCACACAATGGTTGACCTACTGGAGCGCAAGGAAGACGACCCCGAAGTGAGAGAGGCCCATTCCAAGATACCGAGAATCGGTTGGGCCCGGGACATACTGAGACTCCAGAAACCGAGAGGGTTCTGGGAACTACGCGAGCCGGCGAACGTCCGCGAATGGCTGAACTTTCTCCGCGTCCCAGAGTACGTCGCCACGACTTGGAGGGCCATCGTTCTCTCGGACCTGGGCCTCACTTCGAGAGACCCACGGATCAGAAAGATTGCCGATCGCTTCTTCGAGTACAAGCTCCGGCTGGGGACCATGATCAACATCTTCACCGAAGAGGTGTGCAACGTCGGGAATACGGCTCGTATGCTGACCCGTTTCGGCTACGGGGACGACTACCGGGTGAAGAAGCTGTACGATTGGCTCCTCGAAGACCAGAGGGAGGACGGGGGCTGGAACTGTTCCCAAGACACGCCCGGGACGTTGGACGGCTGGGAGGCCTTGGCCGCCTATGCCGCTCTGCCAAAGCCGAAGCAATCCGGGAAGATTGAGCAGTCCATCTCGAGAGGAGCTGAGTTCTATCTGGAAAGAAGACTGTTCCAGGAAGGGAGAAAGTACGTCCCTTGGTTCAGATTCCACTATCCGAATCACATCTACTACGACATTCTGGTTGGGCTTGACTTGATCACAAAGCTTGGATTCGCAGACGACCCACGGCTCGAGCCCGCTCTCAAGATCCTCAAGGACAAACGCCGAGCGGACGGAACTTGGTTACTGGACAGAGTGCACCCGGATCTAGGGCCAGGCGCGAGCATTCACCTTGTCGTGAAGAAAGTCAAGCCTCTTGCGCTAGAAGTGCCCGGCAAGCCGAGTAAGTGGATTACTCTCACGGCTCTTCGAGTCTTGAAGCGAGTTGAGGATGCGAGCTAGTGCACTGTTCTGGTACGGCGCACTGGCTACGCCCTCACCCGTTCCCCTGATGCCGCGGACCTCTCGATGGCCGCGATGACCTCGTGGCGCCGGACGGCGTCAGCGAAGTCCGGAACGGTGTGAGTCCCGTTCTCGATGTCTGCCGCGAACGCGGCGTAGGCACGCCCGACGTTGTAGGCGGGCCCTCCTTCCAGGCTGGTGAGCGCGGGCCATTTCTGCGTCAGCGCCGCCGGGAGAGCAAGCTTGGCGGGCTCGCTCCGCCCGTGTGCTCCCGCGACGGTCAAGGGATAGATTTCAGGGTATGCGGCGTCAGCGGTAATCCGGAGCGTCCCGTCGGTTCCGTTGATTTCCCACAGGAACCCGGTACCGCCGGCCACTGCCTCACGGACATGGACGCTGGCGGTCGCCCCGGACGTCAGGGTGCCGATCACCGCGATTTGGTCGGCCGCCGTTTT
>Ga0137415_10000901_pt1 | contig 29121 bp, 29 predicted proteins | sample CZODoug3_1_1_16f_FD_183082 | JGI IMG/M metagenome (GOLD analysis project Ga0137415, IMG submission 183082) | Vadose zone soil fungal communities from Angelo Coast Range Reserve, California, USA - CZODoug3_1_1_16fungal (Hybrid Assembly) | ecosystem: Environmental > Terrestrial > Soil > Vadose...
CGGCCGCGGCTCGCCGCGCTCGAGGGGCGGGCCCCGGACCTTGCGCACGCCGCGCCCGGCTGCGCCTTCGCGCCGCGCTGCGCCTTTCGGGTGGCGCGCTGCACGCTGGAGCGGCCCGCGCTCGAACCCGTCGGCGCCGATGACCATCACTCCGCCTGCTGGCAGGCGAGCGAGCTGGCGCGGACGCCCGTCGAATGACGCGTCCGCGGCCCGGCCCCGCGGGACGATGACCGACGTCATCGTCGAGGTCCGGAACCTCGTCAAGCACTTCCCGGCGGGCGGCGGCCTCCTCGGCCGCCCCCGTGGCGTCGTGCGGGCGGTCGACGGCGTGAGCTTCGCGCTGCGGCGCGGCGAGACGCTCGGCTTGGTCGGGGAGTCGGGGTGCGGCAAGACGACGGTGACGCGCTGCATCCTCCAACTCGACCGGCCGACGTCGGGCGAGGTGCTCTTCGAGGGGCGGGACTTGACCAAGCTCTCGGAGAGAGAGCTGCGGCCGGTGCGTCGGCGGCTCCAGGTGTGCTTCCAGGATCCGTACGGCTCCCTGAATCCCCGGATGCGGGTCGGCCAGATCGTCGGCGAGCCGCTCGCCGTCCACCGCCTCGTCGCCGACCGGGCGCGGCGGCAACAGCGGGTGGGCGAGCTGCTGGGGGCGGTCGGGCTCGCGCCGGAGCACGCCGACCGCTATCCGCACGAGCTCAGCGGCGGCCAGCGGCAACGGGTCGGGATCGCGCGCGCCCTCGCGCTCGAGCCGGCCGTCATCATCTGCGACGAGCCCGTCTCGGCGCTCGACGTGTCGGTCCAGGCCCAGATCGTCAACCTCCTCGCGGATCTGCAGGCGAAGCTCGGCCTCTCCTACCTGTTCGTCGCCCACGATCTGTCGGTCGTCCGCCACATCTCGGACCGGATCGCGGTGATGTACCTCGGCCGGATCGTCGAGCTCGCGGACCGCGACGCGCTCGTCGGGTCGCCTCGCCACCCCTATACGCGGGCCCTCCTGTCGGCGGTGCCGATCCCCGACCCGGTGATCGAGGCGACCCGGGAGCGGATCGTGCTGCGCGGCGAGGTGCCGAGTTCACTCAACCCGCCGGCGGGCTGCGCGTTCCATCCGCGCTGCCCGATCGCGGTCGCCGACTGCGCGGCCGGCGTCCCGCCGCTTCGCGAGGTCGCCCGGGCGCACTGGGCCGCCTGTATCCGCGCCTAGCCGGCGGCCGCGCCCGCCGCGAGCCGGGGCCCACGCCGATCGAGGCGACGGGCTGAGCAGCGCGGCCCAGCGCGGCGCGCTTGACACCGGGCGACGTCGCTCGGTAGGCTCCCGGGCCATGAGGCGCATCGCGGCCGCACTGCTCGCACTGCTCGTCCTCGGCCTCCCTCCCGCGCGGGCGGACGAGGAGCCCCGCCGCGGCGGCGAGCTCGTCTTCGTCGTCCCGTCGGAGCCGCCGTCCTATGACGCCCACCGCGAGGAGACCTTCGGGCTCATCCACCCGCTGGCGCCCTTCTACAGCCTGCTCCTGCGGATCGATCCGACCGATCCGAAGGGCGCCCGGATCGTCGGCGACGTCGCCGAGAGCTGGACGGAGTCGAGGGATCACCTGACCTACACCTTCAAGATCCGCCGGGGCCTCACGGTCCACGACGGCCAACCGCTGACGGCGAGGGACGTGAAGGCATCGTACGACCACATCATCTTCCCGGGGCCGGGTGTCACCTCGAGCCGGAAGGGCGCCTACGTGGCGTTCGAGTCCGTGACCGCGCCCGACGACCGCACGGTCGTCTTCCGCCTCCGGTGGCCCGCCGCCGCCGCGCAGGCGCTGCTCGCGTCGCCGTGGAACTTCATCTACAGTGCCGGCAAGCTTGCCGAGGACCCGCACTGGTACGAGACCCACATCAACGGCAGCGGCCCCTTCGTCTTCGTTGAGCACGTGCGCGGCTCGCACATCCTCGGGCGGCGGAACCCGCGCTACGGCTACCCGGGATTGCCGTACCTCGACGGGTTCCGGGCGACCTTCGTGAAGTCGGACTCGGCGCAGATCGCCGCCATCCGCGGCGGCCGGGCGATGGCCCAGTTCCGCGGCGTCAGCCCGGGCGAGCGCGAGCAGCTCCAGAAGGCGCTCGGCGCAGAGGTGCGCGTCCAGGAGAGCCCGTGGGATTGCGCCAACTGGATTGCCATGAACCACGACCGGAAGCCCTTCGACGACCGGCGGGTGCGGCGGGCGCTGACGCTCGCGATCGACCGCTACGAGATGGCGAGCGCCCTGTCAAAGATCACGATCGTGCGCGACGTGGCCGGCGTTCAGGTGCCCGGCACCGAGTACGCCACGCCGCCGGCCGCGCTCGAGACGATCGCCGGGTACGGGCGGGACATCGCCCGATCCCGGGCCGAGGCGCGGCGGCTCCTCCGCGAGGCCGGGGTGGCCGAGGGGTTCCGCTTCACCCTCAAGAACCGCGGGATCGCCCACCCGTACGAGCCCATCGGCGTCTACCTCATCGACCAGTGGCGTCGGGTTGGCCTCGACGTCACCCAGGAGATCATCGAGCCGGCCGCCTATTTCTCGACTATTCGGGCCGGAGACTTCGAGGTCGCGGTGGATTTCCAGTGCGGCTACCTGGTGGAACCCGACCTGGATCTCTACAAGTTCCAGTCCGCGGACGTGTCCGACGCCAACTACGCCCGCTACCGGGATCCCGTCCTCGACGACCTCTACCGGCAGCAGAGCCGCGCGACCGACAAGGCGGCGCGCGCCCGGATCGTCCGCGCCTTCGAGCGGCGGCTCGTCGACGAAGAGGCGCACTACCTGATGACGCTCCAGTGGCACCGGATCATCGCCCAGCGCCGACAGCTCCGGGGCTGGTACATCACGCCGAGCCACTACGTGAACCAGCAGCTCGATACCGTGTGGCTCTCGGAGTAGCCGGGCGGGCGTGCTCCGGTACGTGCTGAAGCGGGTGCTCCTCATGCTCCCGACGCTCGCGGGCGTCGCCGTGCTCGTGTTCGTACTCATGCGGGTGCTGCCCGGTGACGTCGTCGAGCTCCGCTTCGCCGGAGAGAGTTCGTTCGCCTCGAAGGCCGCGCTCGACCTCGAGCGTCGGCGACTGGGCCTCGACGCGCCGCTCTGGCGGCAGTTCGCGCGGTGGATCGGGGGCCTGGTTCGGCTCGACTTCGGCCGCTCGCTGTGGACGGGCGGGCCGATCAGTCGTGAGATCGCGCTGCGGTTCCAGCTCTCGCTCGAGGTGGCGGTCCTGGCGACGGCCGTCGCGGTCCTGCTCGCCGTTCCCCTCGGCCTCGTGGCCGCGGTCCGGCAGGACACGTGGGTCGACTACGCGGTGCGGCTCTTTTCGATCGCGGGCCTCGCCGTGCCGTCGTTCTGGCTCGGCATCCTGCTGATCCTCGGACTCCTGGTGGCGTTCGGCTGGCTCCCGCCGATCGAGTTCACGCCCGTCTACGTGAGCCCGTGGCGGAACCTCGCCCAGCTCGTCTGGCCCGCGCTCGCAGTCGGCTATCGCTACTCGGCGGTGGCGACGCGGATGATGCGCTCGGCGATGCTCGAGGTGCTGCGCGAGGACTACGTGCGGACGGCGCGCGCCAAGGGGCTCTGGCCCCGGCTCGTCCTCTGGCGGCACGCCGTCCGGAACGCCATGCTGCCGGTGTTCACGGTGATCGTGCTCGAGTTCGCGTTCCTCATCGGCGGGCTCGTGGTGACCGAGCAGGTCTTCAACCTGAACGGGCTCGGCCTGCTCTTCGTCGAGTCAATCGCGCACCGGGACTATACGCTCACCCAGGCGCTCGTACTGCTGGTGGCGGTGATCACCGTCTTGGCGAACTTCGTGGCCGACCTCGTGTACGCGTGGCTCGATCCCCGCATCCGGTACGCGTGATGGCGGGGGGGCCGGCCCTCGGGTCGGTGGCGGGCGCCCGGGCGCCGCGGGCGGGGGGCCTCGCGGGCTTCCCGCGGCGGCATCCGGTCGGCGCCGCAGGCGCCGCGGTGATCGCGGCCATGGCGCTCGTCGCCGTGCTGGCGCCGCTGCTCGTCCCCTACGACCCGCTGGCGCCGGACTACGGCGCCATGCTCGCGCGCCCGGGGCCGGCGCACTGGCTCGGCACCGACGCGTTCGGCCGCGACGTCTTGTCCCGGATCGTCTGGGGCGCGCGGACGGCCCTCTCCGTCGGCTTCGCGGCCGCCCTCGTCGGCGCCACAGTGGGGGCGCTCGTCGGCGTTGCCGGCGCGTACTTCGGCGGCCTCGTCGACCTCCTCGTCGAACGGGTGGTGGACGTCTTGCTCTCCTTCCCGCTCATCATCCTGGCCCTCGCGGTGGTGGCGAGCCTCGGGAACGGTGTCGGCACCGTGATCCTGGCGATCACCGTGCCCATGGTTCCGCGGTGCGCGCGCGTCATCCGATCGAGCGCGCTCGCGATCCGCCGTGCCCCCTACGTCGACGCGGCGCGCGCGGCAGGATACGGCCACGCGCGCATCATCCTGCGCCACATGCTGCCGAACGTGATGGCGCCGTACCTGATCATGGTGACGGCATTCATGGGGCAGGCGATCCTGCTCGAGGCCTCGCTGTCGTTCCTCGGCCTCGGCGTGGCGGAGCCGACGCCGGCCTGGGGCCTGATGCTCAAGGGCGCGGCGGTGGACTTTGCCGAGACCGCACCCTGGCTCGCGCTCTTTCCCGGGCTCGCCATCAGCCTCGCCGTGCTCGCCTTCAACCTCTTCGGCGACTCGCTCCGCGACGCCCTCGACCCGAAGTTGCGGACGCCGTAGAAACCTGCGGAATCCCGGGCGCGATTGCTTGACACTGTCCCGGGAGGTACGCTATGAATGATTGGCTCGACCGAGGAGGAGGAGCCGATTGTACAGGAGGGCCCCTTAGATGGCGTACGTGATCGCTGAACCGTGCATCAACGTGAAGGACAAGGCTTGCGTTGAGGTGTGCCCGGTTGACTGCATCTACGAGGGGAGCGACCAGCTCTTCATCCACCCTGACGAGTGCATTGACTGCGGGGCCTGCGAGCCCGTGTGCCCCGTGAAGGCCATCTTCGCAGAAGACGAAGTCCCGGAGCAGTGGAAGAACTTCACCGACCTCAACAAGCAGTTCTTCAAAGACAATCCCGGCGTCAAGCCGGCGACGAAAGCATAGGGCCGAGACCCCGCTCGGTGCACAATTCCCGGGGCACCACTGCCCGGAATACTGTGCAACCCGTCGCCGGGGGGTTGGCCTAACCGCTCGACTTTTCGCCTGTCAGGACATGGCACGCGCGTTGCCTTCTGGGTTGTCCCATGCACCCGCCGCGGCTCGCGCCTCGTGCCGTCCCCTCGTCCCGTCAGGCGCAGGGCTTCCACGGGGCGGTTTCGGAGTTCAAGCGTCAGCTCATCGAGGTGACCCTTCGCCAGATGGGTGGCAACCGCACCCTGGCCGCGCGCGTGCTCGGCCTCCAGCGCACGTACTTGCTCCGTCTCATTCGTGAGCTCGGCGTCGCGACCCCGCCGCCGCCGCGGCGCCGGAGGATCGTGGGCGCCGGTTGACGCCCGCCGCCCCAATCGGCGATCTTCGGGGCCACGATGGCCAGCGTCTGGATCAGCGGGGCCGGTATGACGCCCTTTGGCCGCCGCACGCAGAGTCTGCCCGACCTCATGGCGGACGCCGCCCGCGCGGCGCTGACCGCGTCCGGGATCGAGGTGCCGGACGCGATCGTCGTCGCCGCGATGAACCCGGAGGAATTCCTCGGCGAGGGGAACTTCGCGTCCCGCATCGCCACCCACCTAGGATTCGCGTATGTGCCGGCCATTCGCGTCGAGACGGCGACGTCCTCGGGGGCGGCGGCGATCTTCGCGGGCTTCACCGCGGTCGCCTCCGGGACCGCCCGCGCCGTCCTCGTCGTCGGCGGCGAACGGATGACGCACCTGCCGACGCCGCGGGTGTCGGAGATCATCGGCCGGTCGATCGACCCCTACGAGCGGTCATACGGCGCGACCATGCCGGCCCTGGCGGGCCTGATCACCCGGGCCCTCATGGCCCGGAGCGGGCTCAGCGCGCGCGAGATCTCCCAGGTGGCCGTGAAGAACCACGCCAACGCCGTGCGCAACCCGTACGCGCACTTCCGCGCGCCGGTGGCGCTCGCCGCCGTGATGGCGAGCCGTCTCGTCGCGGACCCCCTCCGCCTCTTCCACTGCTGCCCCATCTCTGACGGGGCCGCCGCGCTCGTGCTGACGGCCAGCCGCGCGGCCGTGCGGATCGCCGGAATCGGGCAGGGCACCGATGCGCTCGCCGTCCGTCACCGCCGGGAGCTGACGAGCTTCCGGGCGACCCAGGTCGCCGCCAAGGCGGCGTTCGCGATGGCGGGCTTCGGCGCCGACCGTGTGGAGGTCGCGGAGGTGCACGACGCGTTCGCCCCGTTCGAGCTGATCGCGCTCGAGGACACCGGTCTCTTCCCGCCGGGCGCCGCCGCGCGCGCCACGCTCGACGGCGAGACGGCGCTCGGCGGCCGGTTGCCGGTGAACCCGTCGGGCGGGCTCAAGGCGCGCGGCCATCCACTCGGCGCCACGGGCATTGCCCAGGTGGTGGAGCTCGTCTGGCAGCTGACGGGGCAGGCGGCCGACCGCCAGGTGAGCGCGCGCGTCGGGCTGGCCCAGTCGATCGGCGGCCTCGCCACCAACAACTTCGTGACCCTCGTGGAAGCGGCCTGACCGCTGAATGCCGGCGCCGGTGATCGAGCAGATCCAAGGGTCCCGGTGCCCACAGTGCGGGACCGCCGTCGTGCCGCCGGCGCGCTTCTGCCCGTGGCACCCGGTGGCGATGGCGCCGGTCTCCCTGACCGGCCTGGGCGAGATCGTGACCTTCACGACGCTCCACTCCCCGCCGGAGGGCTTCCGCTCGCCGCTCCACATCGCGCTCGTCGAGCTCGAGGGCGGCGCGCGGCTCGTCTGCCACGGCGAGGCCACCCGGGGCATCCGGATCGGCAGCCGCGTCGCGATCGAGGCCGTCGATCGCGTCTACTACTTCGCGCACCTGGGGGCGCTCGATCGGGCGCGGCTCTTCTGGCGGCGCGCCGGGCGTCGGGGCGAGCGCCTGGAGGCGATCGCCCGGAGCTGGGCGAAGCGCCTCTGGAAAGGACGTGGACGTGACACGGGCGAATAGACCGCTGGCGGGCGTGCGGGTCCTGGACCTCACGCGGGTCCTCGCCGGGCCGTTCTGCTCGATGCTGCTCGGTGACATGGGCGCCGAGGTGATCAAGATCGAGGAGCCGGGTCGCGGCGACGACACGCGCCACTGGCCGCCGTTCGCGGGCGGCGAGGCGACGTACTTCATGTCGGTCAACCGGAACAAGCAGAGCCTCACCCTCAACCTAAAGGCCCCCGAGGGACGGAAGATCCTGAAGCGACTCGTCAGCCGGAGCGACGTCCTGCTGGAAAACTTCCGCCCGGGGACAATGGAGCGCCTCGGCCTCGGGTACCGGGCGCTGTCCCGGATCAACCGGCGGCTCGTGTACTGCGCGATCTCGGGATTCGGCGAGTCCGGACCGGAGGCCGGCCGACCCGGATACGACCTCATCGTCCAGGGCGAGTCGGGCCTCATGGACCTCACCGGGTTCCCCGAGGGCCCGCCGGTGAAGGTGGGCACCTCCATCGCGGACCTCGTGTCCGGGATCATGGGGGCCCACGGCGTCGCGCTGGCGCTCCTCGCGCGCGCGCGCACTCGACGCGGTCAGAAGGTCGAGGTCGCGATGCTCGACGTGATGGCCGCGCTGCTGACCTACCAGGCCGGGATCTACTTCGCCACCGGGCAGCGGCCGACCCGGCGCGGCAACGCGCACCCCTCCATCGTTCCCTACGAGGTGTTCCGGGCCCGCGATGGCTACCTGACGATCGGCGCCGCGAACGACGCGCTCTGGGCGCGGTGCTGCGCCGCGCTCGGCCGCCCGGAGCTCGCCACGGACTCGAGGTTCGACACGGTCGCCAAGCGCGTGGCGGCCCGGAACATCCTCGTCCCGCTCTTCAACGAGCTGCTGGGGGGGCGGCCCGTCGACGACTGGCTCCGGCTCCTCGACGAGGCGGGCGTGCCGGCCGGGCGCATTCGGACCCTTCCGGAGGTGTGCGAGAGCGTCCACCTGCGCACGCGGGAGATGATCGTCGACCTGCCCCACCCGACCGCGGGCTCGCTCCGGGTCATGGGCGTGCCGGTGAAGCTGCACGGAACGCCCGGAGCCGTCGCCGCGCCCCCGCCGCTGCTCGGCCAGCACACAACCCGGATCCTGCGGCGTCTTCTCCGGCTCACGTCGACCGAGATCGACCGGCTGCAGAAGGCCGGCATCGTCTAGCCCGCTCGTTTCCGCCGCCCACCCCAAAGAAGGCGCCCGCTCCTGACCGGGGAGCGGCCGTGCCATCACACCGATGGTCGCCCCGGCGCGTCCCCCAGAGGATCCGGGCGTTCGCGCTCGGCAGGAAGCCTGGAGGCGACGCCGCCGCGCGCCGTCGCCCCCAGAACCAGCGAGAAATCGCGACGGCCGCCCGGGCCCATCGAGCGGCTCCGCGGGCGGCGCGAGCTAGCGGGGCGGAGGCGGGCCGGGCGCCGGTGGCGGCGCGATCGAGGGAGGCGGTGGGATCGCGGGGGCCTCGGGCGCGCGCGGGGCCTGGGGGGCAGGGACGGTCGGGGCCGTGGAGCCCGGCCCCGTCGGTGGGAGCGCCGGCACCTCCTCGAAGGTCTTGTCGAACTGGGGGGTCACCTTGCGCATCGACTCCGTGACCCGAGCGGCGTCGAGCGCGGTGCCGATGACCCGCGGCGTGATCAAGATCAAGAGCTCCGTCTTGTCGACGGTGTTGACTTTCGTCCCGAAGAGGTAGCCGAGGATCGGGATGTCCTTGAGCACCGGGATGCCCCGCGTCGTCCGATCCCGCTTGTCCTTGATGAGGCCGCCGAGGACGAGAGTCTGGTTGTTCAGGAGCACCACCGAGGTCTCGGCCTCTCGCTTGATGATGGTCGGCGAGCCCGTCGTCCCAAAGAACTGGTTGCCGATATCGTTCACCTCCTGCTTGACGTCGAGGGCCACGGTGCCGCGCTCGCCGATCCGCGGCGTGACCGTCAGCACCACGCCGGCGTCGCGGTACTCGACGGACTGCGTGCCGACGACCGCCGTCGTGGTCGTGCCCGTCGCGACCGCGCCGCCGATCGGCACCTGCTGGCTCGTGACGATCGGGATGGACGTCGAGACGTTGATCACCGCCTTCTTGTTCTCAGACGTCATGATGGACGGGCTCGAGAGCACGTTGAGCAGGTCCTCGTTGGCGAACGTGTTGAGCGCGGAGAAGAACCGGTCGGTCGCGAAGGTGAAGACGTTGAGCCCGGCGAGGGTGGTGATCGCCGCCGTCGAGCCCGCCGCAGCCGCCGTCGGGATCCTGTACGACGGCCGGCCCTGGAGCGTCCCGGCGGGGTTCGAACCGAGGCCCGGCGCGCTCGACACGTCGAACTTGCCGGAGCGCACCGCCCACTCGATCCCGAGCCGCATATCGCCGGTCAACGTCACCTCGGCGACCAGGACCTCGATGAGGACCTGGCGCGGGCTCCGGTCGAGCTGCTTCAGCGTCTGCTCGAAGTCGGTCCAGTAGCGCGGGAACGTCGCGACGATCACCGCGTTCGTCGTCTCATCGCCGATGAACCGGAACTGTCCCTCCACGAACGTCGCCTCGCCCGTGCCCGGCGTCGTGGGGGCCGGCGGCGGCGGGGTCACCCGCGTGGGCCCCCCGTAGACCGGGGAGCCGGGCGGCGGTCCCTGCGCCTCGCCGACTCGGCCCGTCCCCGTCGGCGCGCCGCCGTAAATGGCGTTCATCGTGCCCGCCAGGTCCTTGGCCTTGGCGTTCTCGGCATAGTAGATGAAGATGCGGCGCCCGCCCGTGATGCTGATGTCGAGCCGGGCCACGAGTTTCCGGATCGTGTCCATCTCGTTGCGGCGCGCGTTCACGATGAGCGCGTTCGCCCGGCGCTCGGCGAGGATCAGCGGCGGCCGCTCCGTCGCCGACTCTCCGGCGGCGCCCCCCGGGGTGGGCGGCGTGGGCGCCGGGGCGCCGGCTCCGGCGCCGGGGCGCAGGCGGCCCGACGCAAACAGCTGGTTCAGGATCTGCGCGAGGTCCCCCGCGTCGGCGTACTGGAGCGGGATGATCTGGGTTTCCTCGAGGGCCACCTGGACGTCGACGAGCCGCACGATGTCGAGGAGGCGCCGGATGTTCGAGGCGATGTCGGTGATGATGAGCACGTTCGTTTCGCGATGGGCGATGACCGACCCCCGCTGCTGGGAGACGAGTGGCTGCAGCAGCGTCCTGAGATCGTTGACGCTCGTATAGTGCACGGGCACGATTTGGGTGATCACCTCCTCGGGGGCGCGCGCCGGATCGGGCGCGGTCCCGACGATCGTCGGCACCCCGCGGGTCGCGGCGTCTGGAAGCCGGACGATCTTGTAGAGGTTCTCGGACCGGACGGCGGTGAACCCGTGCACCTCGAGGATGGCGAGAAGCAGGTTGAACACGTCTTCCTGGGGAATGCGCCCCGACGTTTGCACGGTGACCTTGCCCCGTACGTCGGGCGCGAGCACGTAGTTGAAGCCCAGGATCTCGCTGGCCGCGTGCACGACGGTCTCGACGTCGGCGTTGTCGAAGTTCAGGACGACGAAGCGGCCCCGCTGGGCGGCCGGCACGGGCGGCGCGATCGGCGGCGCCGGACTGGGCCGGCGCTCCGCGGGCGGCCCGGGGGGAGGCGCGCCGGCGCCTCCGTCGTCCCCGCGCGCGGGCCGAGGGACGCGGGCGGCAGGGGCGGCCTCGACTCGAAGACCGGCCCCGGCGGCGGCGGCGTGAGGGGGGCCGCGGCCGGCGGGGCCGGCAGCGGCCGCACCGACTTCGCGGACCGGGCGCCGCCACACCCGCACAGGGTAAGCGCCAGAACCCCGCAGGCGATGCCTCGGACGTTACCGGTTGGGCGCATCGGGGCCGGGTTGGGGCGGTCCGGGCGCCGGCAGCACCGGCAACCGACGGCGGAGCCCAGGCGGCTGAGGGAAGGCCCCGGGGAGCGCGGACGCCGGCGGTTGAGGGGGCATGCCGGGCATCTGCGGCTGGGGGAAGGCGGTCGGAGGGGGAGCCGTCGGGGGCGCCCCGGCCGGCGGGGCGGGCTCGGGCGCCGCGGCGCGCGGCTTCGCCGGATCACGGAGGGGGACGTCGATCATGCCGTCGCTGCGCTTCAGCACGACGTGGTCGGGAGCGATGACCGTCAGCGTGCCGCCGGCGATCGCGTCCCCCACGCGGTACCCGGTGACGCGCTTGCTGCCGGGATCCTCGAGGTACGCGATCGACAGGTCGGTCGCGACGACGACACCGTAGAGGAAGGGCCGGGGACCGCTCTGGGCGGGGCCCGCGGCGGCCTCGCCCTCGGTGCGCGCGGGGCTGAAGAGGCTCTTGGTTCCGATCACGCCGTAGCTCGCGAGCGGCGCGCGGGCCCCCACTGACGTCGCGGCGGGCCCCCGCGCCAGGGACGCGCTCGCCCCGGGCGGCCGGGCGCGCGCGCCAGCGATGGGGGAGGGCGCGACGACGCTACGCCAGATCTGGGTGGCGAAGAAGATCGAGGCGATGACCAAGACCCCGTCCAGAGCGAGGAAGCCCTTCGACATCCCTTAGGACCGCTTGGGCGGCGGGGGCCCCGGGAGGATGAACCCGGACACCGTGAGGGTGGTGAGGAGCTCCTTGGGCTGGCTCACGTTGAGAACTCTGATCTTCACGTCCTGGAGCGTCAAGAGCTGTCGCGCCTCTTCGAGCTGATAGAGCAGCGCTACCAGCTCACGAATACCACCGGAAACCGTGATTTCGAGCGGAATTTCGAGCAACTCCCCCCGGGCGGTCGGGGTCAGGATCCGCTCGCTCCGCACCTCAAGGCCGGCCTGGCCGGCCGCGTCCTTCACGATCTTCACCAGCTCCGACGCGGCGACCGGCGGCGCGGCCGCCGTCAAGAGACGCGTCTTCAGCTCGGCGACCCGCCGAGCGGTCTCGTCGAGGTCGCGCCGGACCTCGGGAGCGCGCGCGATCAGCTCGCGCCGCTTGGCGAGCACGAGCACGCGCGAGGGGACGAGGTCGGCGAGCTCTCGGTTCCGGGCGCGCAGCGGCTCGACGACGAGGACCCACCCGACCGTCAGGAGGACGGCGCCGCCGGCGATCCCGATCAGGACCCGCTCGCGGACGGTGATCGTCGCCATCAGCGCCTCTCCCCGCGGGCCGGGCCCGGAGGAGTCGGGGGGGGCGGCGCCTCTGCCGGGGTCCCGGGGGCGGGCGGGCCAGGCCGGGCGGGGCGGGCGGGCGTCGGTCTCGGCGGCGGCGGGGCCGGCGCCGCCGTAGGCTGTCGCTCCCAGCCCGCGCGAATCCGGAATTGCTCCCGGTCGCGTCCGCGCGTGACCGGCGAGGCGAACTCGGCGTGCTCCAGGGACGGTGAGTTCTCGAGGAGCGGGATCAGTGCGCTCGCCGTCGAGGCCTGGCCCGTCAGTTCGACGCCCTTCGCGTCCAGCGTGAGGGTAGTCAGCCAGACGTCTGTCGGCAGCGTCTCCGTGAGCTCACGCAGCAGAGGCAGGGGCCGAAGCGATGCCGCGGCGATCGTCTGCGCAGTCGCGAGCAGTCGGCGCTGGTGCTCGAGGTCGTCCATGACGCGCTGCACGGCGCGCACCTCGGGGTCGATCCGGCGGATCTCGCTCTCGACGCGGTTGAGCTCGTGCCGGTTGCGCGCCGACTCGGCGCCGAGGGCGCCGAGCCCGAGGAGCGCCGCGATCGCCGCCAGGACGACCGTCGTGCGCTGCTCGCGCGTCAGGCGGCGCGGCCGGAGCGCCGCCGGCAGCAGATCCAGGCGGGACGCGCGCGGCCGGGTGGCCACCGCGGCGGCGAGGAGCGCGGCCCCGTCGCCCGAGGCCTCGAGGCCGCCGAGGGCCCGGCGGGCGACGGCGGAGAGTGGCGGCGAGCCGACGGGGAGCCCGAGCGCGCCCAGGGCGGGCGACTCGCGGAGGCTGCTCGCGCCGTCGCCGGAGATCCAGACCGCATGGCACTCGGTCCAGCGGAGCATCAGGAGGCTGCCGCGCACCTCGGCGACGAGTGCGCTCGCGTCCGGGACGGCGATGCTCCGGCTCGCGACGAGGGCGTTGCCGTCGAGCATGAGCACGTCGGCGGCGTCGCCGACGCGGTGGATCCACACGGCCCGCTCGGCGCGCGGCCGGCGCTCGAGGAGTACCACCAGGTCGTGGGCGGCGATCGTGATCGAGGCCGGTCGCACCCGGATCTCCTGGAGCACGGTGAGGGCCCGCTCGACGGTGCGGCGCTCGGTGGCGGCCACCAACACGCGCTGGGCGCCGCCGGCCGAGCGCAGGAGAGCGAAGTCGAACGCCGCCTCCTCTGCCGGGAACGGCACGTGGCGCTCGAGCTCGAACTGCACCATCTGGCGAAGGTCGCCGTCCCCGGCCGTGGGCAGCTCGAGGAGCTTCACGACCACGAAGCTCCGCGCGAGGCCGAGGCGCACCGTCCGCGGCCGGAGCCGGCGGGCCTCGAGCTCCGCGCGGAGCGCCTCGGCGGGCTGCTCGGCGTTGACGATGGCGAAGGTGTCCCGGAGCCGGCCGGCCCGCACGACGGCGACGGAGAGGCGGTCGGCGAGCAGCACAATGCCGATGCGTGTCGCGCCCCCGAGCCGGTCGAGGATCACTTGGGGGACCTCGCCGGCTCGCCGGGGTTCGGGTACCACGCGAGCACGGCGATGTCGTGGCCCTGCCCGTCGGATTGCCGGCGCACGACGGCGATGACGCGGGTCACCGGCTCGCCGGCCACGAGGCCCTCCGCCTCGACGCGGAACGTCTGCGTCGTCGTGCTGAACCCAAACCCGGCGAATTTGCCCGGGACGACGACATAGGGAACGGCGCGGCGGGTCTGCTCGATCTCGGATATCTCCGCGTCGGACAGGCCGAGGGCCTTCAGCACGAGCGCGGGCGCGGTGTTGATGTTGATTTGTGGCGACCCGTGCACGGTGACGAAGTCGCGCAGCGGAAGGCTCTGGTCGTGGCCGTAGTAGATCTCCGGCGTCACGCCGTGGATCTGGAGCAGCTCCCGGATGTCCTCGAGCGGGCCGTTGCGGGACCGATACGGCACGGGCAGCCTGAGATAGGTGTCCTCGCTCTCGGCGCCGTTCAGCCGGTGGTCCTCGTCGGCGTCCCGCCAGTCCTGGAGCGAGTCGCCGACCGTGTCGCGCACCTGCTTGTCGAGCCCGAGCTCGGTCAGGAGCCGATCTACGCGGTCGGGCCGCGAGAGGTTGAGATCGATCCGCGATTCCTCGTCGGTGATGCGGTAGGAGAACTGGCCGGGACCGAGCGGAACTGCGGCGCGCGGCAGGCGCGGGAGACGGTCGAGCGCGGTCCGGTAGAAGGTGAGCGGCTCGTCGTCCGGGTTGCCGACGATCGCCGCCTGCGTGAGGATCTCGCGGATCGCCTGCTGGACGCCCGCCTCGGCCAGGTTCAGGGCGATGACGCCGTCCCGGTAGGACCGCACCATCGAGGCCTCGAGCCGCATGGAGTAGGCGAACTCGGTGCCGATGACGCCGAGCAGGGTCAGCACGAGCAGCACCGCGAGGAGCGCGAACCCCCCGTCTCCGCCGCCGGCGCCGTGGGAGGCGGGCCCCCTCCGCCGGCGCATCCGACCTCCTGCCGGAGTCGGGCGTCTCATGCCGGCGGCTTCAGGGTCTTGAGAGTGATCGTGACCGGCGGCAGCGCGGCCACGCGCCCCGCGAGCGTCGTGGTCAAGCTGACCTGGACCGCCGCCGGCAACCCGAGCTCCGTCGCGCCGTCCCAGCGCTCCTCCCAGTCCGCGTCGGGCCGAAGGTAGCGGAAGTGGAGCCCGGTGACCTCGGGATCGCGGAAGACGGGAGTCGCCTTGCTCCAGACCTCCTGGTTCGGGAGCGCGCGCTCGCTGACGACGAGGCCGGGCTCGTCTCCCGTGTCCAGGGTGAGGCGCACGGCGGTGAACGCGATCGTGGCCGTGAGCGGGAAGGGCGCGGCGCGGGTCACGAAAGAGAGGCGGTCAGGGTACCCGTCGAACTGCAGGACCGCCTCGGGCGCCTGCTCGCCGGCGATGCGATAGGGGTAGGCGGAGCCGATCGAGCGGCCGAGCACCACCATCAGGGTGCGGGCGTGCTGGTGGACCTCCGCCCGGTCCTCGCCCTGGCGCCACGCCGAGAGCGCCACCCGCAGGCCGCCGAAGGCGATCGTGAGGAGCGCGCCCACGATGGCGAGGGCGATGACGATTTCCAGCAGCGTGAATCCGGACGGGGGAGCGCGGCGCGCGCGGCGCGTCATGGCTTGCGGGGCTGCGTCGTCGTGTCGCCCGGCGCCGCGGGGTGGGCGGTGCGCAGCGTGGTGATCTCCACGGTGCGCTGCCGGTCCCAGCTGACCCGGACGGTGACCGCGTAGAGCTCGTACGGCTGCGGGGTCGTGGTCGCGAGCTCGACCGGCACCTCCGTCCGCCGGATCGTGCGCTCCCACGTGAAGCCACCGTCGGTACCCGTCTCGTGGCCCTCCACGAACGCCGACACCTCGCGCGTCTTCGCGTCGGCGATGAGCGTCGCCTCCTGGTGCTCTCCGGCGAGCTTGAGCAGGCGCAGGCCGCCGGCGAAGAGCTGGATGCCGGCGACGACGGCGACGCTCAGGATCGCCAGCGCGACGACGACCTCGAGGAGCGTGAAGCCCCGGTCAGCGGGGGCGCGGCGACGGCTCCGACCCCGCCCCCACGGCGGGTGCGCGCGGCGGCGGCCGCTCATCGCGTGGGTTCGCGGCGGTTCCGCACGCGCCCGGTCAGCGGGTCGACCGAGACGCGGTAGACGACCCCTCCCGGACCGCCGACGCGGAAGGCGCCGCCAGTCGAGAACCCGAGCGGGGAAAAGTACACGGTCAGGGCGGCCGGCGGATCGGCCTCGATCGTGATGCGCTCGGGCAGAGAATGCCGCGCGCGGACCTGGTTGTCCGCGGTCTCCTCGAGCACGAGACGCGCGACGGGGTCCACGGTCACGGCGAGATCGGTGCGGGTCGTGACCGACTCCTCGCGCGCTCGGCGCAGGAACGCGGAGAACCCCGCGACCTCCGCCCGGACCCGGATCCCCTCGGTGCCGCGTCCGATCGAGGGCACCACGATCGCGGTGGCGAGCGCGAGCACGAACAAGGTCACGATGAGCTCGAGGAGCGTGAAACCCCGGTCGGCGGGCCCGAAACTGGCGGCGCGAGCCGACGGATCCGGCGGCGACGAAGGCGCGAGCCCGCTACGCGTCGAGGCTCGGGACCGCGTCGGTTCCCGATCTACTTCGTGTCCCATGACGTGACGTCGGCGTTCTCGCCGTCCCCGCCCGGCGCGTTGTCGCCGCCGTAGGTCCAGAGGTCGTAGTCGCCGTGCTGTCCCGGACAGCAGGCGTACTGGTAGGGGTTGCCCCACGGGTCCTTGGGCACGGCGTTCTTCTTCAGGTACGGGCCGGCCCACTTGTCGAGGCCCGGGTTCCTGACGAGCGAGTCCAGGTTCTGGGCGCTGGTCGGGTACGCGCCGGTGTCGAGCTTGAACTGATCGAGGGAGGCACCGAACAGCTCGATCTGGGCCCGGGCGGCCGCGGTTCTGGACTGGCCCACGCGGCCGAGGAGGCGCGGCCCGACGAGGCCCACCAGGAGCCCCAAGATGATGACGACCACCAGCAGCTCGATCAGGGTGAACCCGCGCTCGTCGCCCCGGATCGCCGCGGGCGGCCGGCGGCGCCCCGCGGCGGCCCGCGACGCGCGCATCGATGCCCCCGCGCTCACAGCGGCACGTCGTTGATGGAGAAGATTGCCAGCAGCATCGCGACGACGATGAACGCGACGACGAGGCCCATGCCGAGAATCACGGCCGGTTCGAGCAATCCGATGATTCGCTTCAGGTCGGCTCGCAGGTCCGCCTCGAGCATGTCCGCGACCTTCAGGAGCATCTCCTCGAGTCGGCCGGTCTCCTCTCCCACCCGGACCATGTGCACCGTCAACGGCGGGAAGGCGGAACTCTCGCTCATCGGCGTCGCCAGCCCCGCGCCGTGCTTCACGCTCTCGGCGAGCCGGGCGACCGCGCGTGCGACGACGTGGTTCGTCATCATCTCGCCGACCACCGCGAGCGAGCCGAGCACGGGGACACCGCTCTTGAGCAGGGTCCCGAGGGTGCGCGCGAAGCGCGAGACCTCGAGCTTGAGGCTGATGCCGCCGACGAGCGGCAGCCGCAGCAGCGCCCGGTCCCAGGCCAGGCGACCCTCGGGCGTGCTCGTCCAGAGGCGCCACGCGAACACGCCCGCGATGCCGACGAGGGCGCCGAGCCACCACCAGGCGCGGAGCGCCCCGCTCACCGTGAGGAGGATCTGCGTGGGCAGGGGGACCGCCTGGCCGAGGTCGGCGAAGATCACCGAGAATCGCGGCACGACGAAGGTGAGGAGGAAGGCGATCGCCCCCACGCTCGCGAGCGTGACGATCGCCGGGTAGATCATGGCCGAGACGACCGCCTCGGTGAACGCCGCGCGCGCCTCGAGAAACTCGGCCAGCCGCCGGAGCGTGACCTCGAGGACGCCGCCCTTCTCGCCCGCGCGCACCATGTTGATATAGAGGCGCGAGAACGGCCGCGGGTGGTGGCGGGCGAGGGCGTCGCTGAACGAGGCGCCGCCGCGCACGCTTCGGAGCAGGTCGGCGATGACGGACTTCACCCGCGGCGTCGCCGCCAGCTCATCCAGGACGGCGAGCGCGCGGTCCAGGGGCAGGCCGGCCTCGAAGAGCGTCGCGAGCTGCTGCGTGAAGGTCAGGAGGTCGCGCTGCCGAAGGCGCCCGGCGGTGCCGAGGCGCCACCAGGGCGCGCGCTCGGTCTGGGAGACGATCCGGATCGGAAAGTACGCGTCCCGGTGCAGGCGCTCGGCGACCGCCCGCACGTCGGGAGCTTCCATGACGCCATCGACGGTCTTGCCGCCGCGGTCCGCGGCGCGGTACGTGAAGACCGGCATGGGCGACTAGGATTCCTCTTGGGTGACCCGAAGGACTTCCGCGACGGTCGTGAGACCGGCCCGCGCCTTCGCCCAGCCATCCTCCCGGAGCGTCACCATGCCGTTCTCGGTGGCGTACCGCCGCAGCTCGCCGCTCGACGCCTTGCGCAGGATGAGGCTCCGGACGTCCTCGCTGATCGGGAACAGCTCATAGATGCCGAGGCGCCCGCGGTAGCCGGTGCCGCGGCACTCCGCGCAGCCCCGGCCGTGGAAGAGCGCCTGCCGCCATTCCCCGGGGGGCAGCCCGAGCGCGACGAGGTCGCTCGGCTCCGCCTCGTAGGGCGCGCGGCAGCTGGCGCAGATTCTCCGGACGAGCCGCTGGGCGAGCACGCCCTCGAGCACCGACGAGACGAGGTAGGGCTCGCAGCCCATGTCCTGCAACCGCGGGATGGCGCCGGGCGCGTCGTTCGTGTGCAGGGTTGAGAAGACGAGGTGTCCGGTGAGGGAGGCCTGGATCGCGATCTCGGCCGTCTCGAGGTCGCGGATCTCGCCGATCATGATGACGTCGGGATCCTGGCGCACGATGTGCCGGAGCCCCGTGGCGAAGGTGAGGCCGATCTTCGCCTTCACCGGGATCTGGTTGACGCCCTTGAGCTGATATTCGACGGGGTCTTCGACGGTGATGATCTTCTTGTCGGGCGCGTTGATCTTGTCGAGCGCGGCGTAGAGCGTCGTCGTCTTGCCGGAGCCCGTGGGGCCGGTGACGAGCAGGATCCCGTGCGGGAGGGTGATGAGTCGCTCGAGGCGCGCCTGGGTCTCCGGGGGGAAGCCGAGCCGCTCGAGCGGCAGGAAGATGGTCGATCGGTCGAGGAGGCGCATCACGATCGACTCACCGTACACGGTCGGGACCGTGGAGACGCGGATGTCGACGCGGCGGCTATGCAGCACCACCCGAATGCGCCCGTCCTGGGGGAGGCGGCGCTCGGCGATGTTCATCTCGGCCATGATCTTGATGCGCGAGGTGACGGCCGCCTGCAGGCGACGCGGCGGCGCCTCCTGATCGTAGAGCACGCCATCGATGCGGTACCGGACGCGCAGGGCGTCCTCGAACGGCTCGAGGTGGATGTCCGACGCCTCGGCGCCGAGCGCGTTCTCGATGATGAGGTTGACGAGCCGGACGACCGGGGCCTCAAAGGCCATGTCGCGCAGGTGGCTGACGTCCTCGTCTCCCTCGCCCGGCGCGCCGGAATCCTCCATGCCCTCCACGATCCGCTGCAGGGGCGTGGCCGCCCCCGCGTACGTCCGTTCGATCGCCTCGAGGATCCCTTCCGGGGCGGCGACGGCGACCTTGATCTGCATGGCGAGGCTCAGCCGCAGGTCGTCGAGGAGCAGCAGATTCGTCGGATCCGCGGTCGCGACCGTGAGCGTGTTACCGTCGATCGAGACCGGGCAGACGCGGTACTGGCGCAGGTACTGCGGCGACAGGTTCTTCAAGATCGGGATCGAGGTCGGCAGCTCGTCGCGCGTGAGGAAGGGGAGGTTGGCCTGGGCGGCGAGCGCGCGCAGCACGTCCTCGCTGGCGACCGCGCCCATCGCCACGAGCGCCTCGCCGAGGCGTTCCCCGCTGCCGCGGATCCGGCCCAGCGCGCGCTCGAGGGTTTCGAGGGTGGTCTGGCCTGCCTCCAGGAGGATCTGGCCCAGGAGCCGGGCTCCGACCGAAATCGCCATGTCGTCTACTCGATGTATGGTAGCACAGCGCACCGGCGCCTCCGCCGGCGCGGAACCGGTTTGGTGGCGGCGCAGGAGGCCACAGTGTATCCTGGGACGTTATGGCCAGAAAGGCACGCGCCGTTCTCGTCCTCCACGGGCCGAATCTGAACCTTCTCGGCGCCCGTGAGCCGAGCGTCTACGGCCGGGCCACGCTGGCCGAAGTCGACCGCGCGATCCGCCGGCACGCGCGGGGCCGCGGCCTCCGCGTCGAATGCCGCCAGTCGAACTCCGAGGGGCAGCTGATCGACTGGGTCCAGGACGCCGAGCGCCGGGGATTCGCCGGAATCGTCCTGAATCCGGGGGCGCTCACGCACTACTCGATCGCCCTGCGCGACGCCGTCGCCTCGGTGCGGGTGCCGGTGGTCGAGGTTCACCTCTCGAACGTCCACGGGCGCGAGGAGTTCCGGCGTCACTCCGTGATCGCGCCGGTGGCGCGCGGACAAATCTCGGGGTTCGGCGCCGCGAGTTACCTGCTGGGCATCGACGCGCTGCTCGACCGGTGAATGGAGCAGGGCGCCGCGGCGTCATACCCAGGTGAGGCTGCGGGGCTGCGGCTGACCACCCCGTGGGCCAGGACGATCAGGCACTCATCCAGCGTTGCCAGGCTGGCGACGTCGCCGCCTTCGAACCGCTCGTCGAGAAGTACCGGCAGCGGGTGTGGCGGATCGCCTACCAGATTGTCCGGGACCGTGAAGAGGCGTGGGATGTCTCTCAAGAAGCGTTCATCCGTGCCTACCAGTCGCTCGCGTCGTTCCGCGGGCAGTCGGCGTTCTACACGTGGCTCTTCCGGATCGTGGTGAACCTGGCGACCGATCGCGTCCGTCAGCGGGCGGCCCGGGGCCGGGCGTTCGGCACCGAGCGGGTCCCAGACACCGAGTGGGACGGGGCCCTCTCCGATGACGCGACGGCCCGCCCCGACGAGGAGGCCGCCCGGCGGGAGCAGCGGCGGCGACTCGCGCGGAGCCTCCAAGAGCTCCCGCCGAATTTCCGGACGATCATCGTGCTGAGCGATGTCGACGGGCTCTCCTACCGGGAGATCGCGGACGTACTGAACATTCCGGTCGGTACCGTCATGTCCCGGTTACACAACGCGCGGAAACGCTTCCGGGAACTGCTCAAGCCGCTGCTGCTCGTGGCGCTCGCTCTCCTCTCGCCGTGGTGGGCGCCGCCCGCGCGCGCCCAGCAGGCGGTGAGCTTTGGCGCCCGCATCCTGCTGGCGACCGAGGCCCCCTTGGTCCAGCCGCCGCCGGTGGACGAGCAGCTGCAGCGGGTGTTGGCGAGGCTCCGGCAGCTCTTCCGCTACCGGGAGTACACCACCCTCGAGCGCTACCGCGCGGACGTCCCGGTGGGGGTGACGCAGCGCTGGGTGATCCCGGGCGACCGGCAGCTTGACATCATGCCCGAGAGCGTCGTCAACAGCGCGGTGCGGATGCGGCTCCGCCTGGCGCGCGGCAACCTGGTCGAGCTCAACGTGAACATCGAGGCGCAACCCAATCGGTGGGCGATCATCGGCGGACCGCCCTACAACGACGGCGTCCTGATCATCGTCATCTGGGCCCACCCGAACCCCGGCTAGCCCGTTCGTTCGAGTCTCCCCCGTCTGACACCGCGGGTTCCTGGCGGGACGGTGCGCCGCGGTGGAGGCCGGGCCCTGGTCGTGGCTTCCTGTTGGCCTGTCCGGCGCGGACCGGGGAGCGCCGAGGCGCCCTCGCCCGCCCGAGGCGGGCGCGCCGGCGGCCGCCGGCGCCTGAGCCCATCGTGCCCGCCCTCCCATTCGCCGGCCCGTCCGCGCCGCCGGCCTGCCCGATCGGCCGCGTCGCCTCACGATTGGGCTAGAATTGCCCTCCAGTCTTCGTCTGGTCGCTGGCGGGGAGAGGCCAACCGACTCAGGAGGCAATCGGCGTGAGTGAAGAGCGGTACTTCAACGAGCGTGCACGCATCGAGCAGGGTCATACGAAGTACCGGGACAAGCTCCGCGCAGAGGGCAAGCTGTTCGTGCGGGACCGGCTCCGGTTGCTCCTCGATCCAGGTTCGGCCTTCGAGGAGGACTGGCTCTTCGCCCGCTGCACGGAGGCGGACACCCCCGCCGACGGCGTCGTCACCGGAATCGGGCTCGTCGGCGGCCGCGCCGCCGCCATCATGGCCAACGACTACACCGTCAAGGCGGGATCCTGGGGGGAGAAGACGGTCCAGAAGATCGTGCGCATCCAGGAGAAGGCGCAGCGGCTCGGCGTGCCCATGCTGTACCTTGTCGACGCGGCCGGCGGCCGCATCTCCGAGCAGATCCGAATCTTTCCCGGACGCCTGCACGCCGGACGCATCTTCTACAACGAGGTCCAGCTCTCGGGCGTCGTGCCCCAGATCTGCGCCCTGTTCGGCCCGTCGCCGGCGGGCTCCGCCTACTTGCCCGCGCTCACCGACCTCGTGATCATGGTCGAGGGCAAGGCCAGCATGTTCGTTGGCTCGCCACGCATGGTCGAGATGGCCATTGGCGAGAAGACGACCCTGGAGGAGCTCGGCGGGGCGCGGATGCACTGCGAGGTGTCCGGCTGCGGTGACGTGCTCGCCTCGTCGGACGAGCACGCCATCGAGCTCGCCAAACGGTACCTCGCGCTCATGCCGGGCTCCTGCCGGGCGGCGCCGCCGGCCTCGGAGTCGACGGAGCCGGCGGCGGGACGATCGATCGACGAGATCGTGCCCCACGACCAGCGGAAGTGGTTCGACATGTACGAGGTGATCGACCGCCTGATCGACGCGGGCTCCTGGTTCGAGATCAAACGCCTGTTCGCGCGCGAGATCATCGTGGGCCTGGCCCGGCTGGCCGGGCGCGTGGTGGGGATCGTGGCGAACCAGCCGAGGGTCAAGGGCGGCGTGCTCTTCCCGGACTCCGCGGACAAGGCCGCGCGCTTCATCTGGCTCTGCAACGCCTTCAACATCCCCCTCGTGTACCTCGCCGACGTTTCGGGTTTCATGGTCGGCACGAAGGTCGAGCGCGCGGGGATCATCCGTCACGGCGCGAAGATGATCTTTGCCACGTCGCAGGCGACCGTGCCCAAGATCTCGGTCACCGTGCGCAAGTGTTACGGCGCCGGCCTCTATGCAATGTGCGGGCCCGCCTTCGAGCCCGACGCCGCGCTGGCGCTGCCACAAGCACAGATCGCCATCATGGGGCCGGAGCCCGCGGTCAACGCCGTCTACTACAACAAGATCATGGAGCTCCCCGAGGGCGAGCGGGCGGCGTACGTCCAGCAGAAGCGGGCGGAATACGCGGAGGACGTCGATGTCTACCGGCTCGCCTCCGAGATGCTCGTCGACGACATCGTGCCCGGCTCCCGCCTCCGAGAGGAGCTCGTGAAGCGGCTCGCCTACGCGGCCTCGAAGGCGCAGGAGTTCCCGCCGCGCCGCAACGGCATTCCTCCCGTCTAGCGGTGGTGCGCGGGTTTGTCATCGCGGCCCGGTACCTGACGATCGTGCCGCTGCCCGACTGCGCGCCCGCCGACGCGATCGCGCTCGGCCGCTCGGCCGCGTGGTTTCCGGTCGTCGGCGTCCTCCTCGGCCTGGGACTCGCCGGCGGGGACCGGGTGCTGTCGTGGCTGTTTCCGCCGATCCTCGCGGCGCTGCTCACCGTGACCGCGTGGAAGCTCGTGACCGGCGGGTTGCACCTCGACGGGTTGGCCGACTCGCTCGACGGGCTCATGGGACGCGACCGCGCGGAGCGGCTCCAGATCATGCGCGACAGCCGGATTGGGGTCTTCGGGGCGGTGGGGCTGATCCTGACGCTGCTGCTCGAGTTGACGGCGCTGGCGGGGCTCCCCCCGGGCTTGCGCTGGCGGGCACTCGTGGCCGTCCCCGCGGTCGGCCGGGCCGCACCGCCCCTCCTGGCGTGGGTGTTCGGGTCGGCGCGGGGCGACGGTCAGGGGGCGGCGTTCGCGCGCGGCACCGGCCGGCGGGGGGCAGGGCTCGCCGCGCTGCTCGCCTTCGGAATCGCTCTCTTCGTTCTCGGTGCCGCGGGGGTGGCGGCCTTTGGCTTCGCGGCGGCGGTCGTCATCGCGGTCGCGATCTTCCTCGCGGCGCACCTGGGTGGGCTCACCGGCGACAGCCTCGGCGCGGCCGTTGAGCTCGCGGAGCTGGGGATGCTCCTCGCGGTCGCGGCCTGGGCGCACCTCGGGCTCCCGGAATGACCACGGTCGACCGGAGGTGCCCTTCCGGCGCTCGGCGAGGCCTACGCCACCCTGCTCGCCGCTCGGCTTCGAGAGTCGGAGTCCGTCAGCGGATCCGGGTCAGCGCGTGAAGGCGATCTCGCCGACGAAGGACTCGGCCGTCGAGTGGGTGTCGTTCGAGTCGATGGAGACCGAGACGGCGCCGGGGCTGGGAGGCGCCTCGCCGTAGATCCGCTTGAAGTCCTCGGCCACGTTCCGACGTTCGGTGAGCCACCGGCGGAGCTCGGCCGGGCCCGACCGGACCACCACGTAGGTGACCGTGCTCGTCTTCTCGCTCCGCACGACGGTCCCGGCCGGCGCGGACGCGTCCCACACGTACCCGATGATGCGCGAGCGCAACGCCTCGGGGAAGCGGGGCCACGCCACGTAGATCTGCGCGGCCTCGTCGTCCGTGTCCGCGTGGCGGCAGTCGCCCCCCTTGGGAAGCGTGACCACCTTCCAGCTCCATTCGAGGACGGGAGTCTCGTCGAGGTGGACCCGGCCTTCGATCTCCTTCGTGATCGTCGAGCCCTCGTCGCGGCTCCGAAGATGGAGCACCCGCCGGCCGTCATCCTCCTCGACCGCCAAGTCGTAGGCAGGGTGGCCCCAGCTCTGGCCCTTCCAGCCGTCGGGGATCCCCCGGCTGCCGAGGCGTGTCTTCGACCAGTCTTCCACGACGACCCGGTCGCCCGCCCAGACGGCAGTCGAGACCGTCAGCGCGAGCAGCGGGACCCAGATGGCACGGGCGTTCACCACGTTCGCTCCCTTCGAATCGGACGGCCGGCTCCGCGGCCGCCGCTCTTCTGCTGGCGGGGGCGAGGTGTCGGACGGGGGCGCCCCGCCGGCCCTCATTCTCTCGCCTTCCTTCGTGCAACGCACGCCGCGCCGCTCGAGTTCCCGGCTACGTCTCGAGTCGGCGTCGGAGCTCGGCCTGGCCGATCGCGAGCGCGGCGTGATCCGAGTACGCCTCGACGAGCGACAGCTGGGCGCTCGAGACCGGCGCCGCGGTCCCCACGCTCAGGACGCCGACGAGACGGTCCATGAACCGGAGCGGGAAGGCGTAGAAACTCGCAATGCCGCGCTCGCGTGCCCAGTCTTGGTCCCGAAAGCGCGGGTCACCGAACGCGGCGTGCAGGAAGGCGGGCTTCGCGGCCTCCGCCACCCAGCCGGCGAGGCTCTGGCCGTACGCGAACGACCGCGCCCGCTCGACGCGCCACGGCCCCGGCGGCTCGAGCAGGACGATCCGGTAGAGCTGGCGGGTCGTCGTGTTTGCGAGCCAGACGTCCACCGTGACGGCGGCCGCGAAGGAGCGCGCCGCCGCGGCCACCGTCGTCAGGGTGTCCTCGAGCGAGCGGGGTTCCCCGAGGATCTTCACGAGGGTGAGAAGCCGCAGCAGGTCCGAGTTGGCCGCCTGCAGCCCTTGCCGGAACAGCGTACTGCCGACGGCGCTGCCGAGCTCGAGCGTGACCGACCGCAGGAGTGTGCGCGGAGCGCGGACGGCGGCCCTCCCGCGACCGAGGCCGACGAGCGCGCCGGATGGGCCGCGCGCGGAGAGGAGTGGCACCACGACGCCGCGACTGATGCCATCGGCCCCGAGCAGATCGCGGGTCGCCGGCGGCACCGGCAGGCGCGGGAGCTCGGCCACGAGCATGTCGTCCGGGACCTCCAGCGGGAACGCGCGCTCGACCACCCGCGCGGTCGCCGGCCTGAGGCCGCGGGTCTCGACGACCGTCGGCGTCTCCTTGCCGGCGGGGCAGAGGCACGCGATGCCCACCGGGAGCCGGGTAACGCCGAGGACGAGGCTGAGCCCGCGGGCGAGTAGCTCCTCGGTGGGACAGCCGGCGTTCGCCGCGTGAGCCAGCTCGTCGAGCACCGCCTGCGGCCGGCGACGGAGGGGCGTTCGGCGGGAGGACTTCACGCCCCGTCTCGACCACGCATCCGGATCGTCGCGCCCGTGCTGATCCGGCCGGCCGTCATCGACGGGCAGTATACCCGAGGGCCCGGGCCAGCGGCGCCAGGTCGGCGCGTGTGGCCGGCCTGATTGCGCCTGCGGCTCGCGACATTAAGTCTGCCGCGGCGCGAGGTCGATCCGGTAGAGTGAAACTGATCGGTTCTCGCAATGACCCGCCAGGAGCGCTCGATCATCGCCCCGTCCCGGTCCGGAGCCCTGTCGGCCGGCGCGCGCATCACCGCGTGCCGGGACGGGGGCGCCGCGGCCCGCCGCGAGCGCCACCGCCTTTTTCCCCGCGGCCCGGCGGCTCCGTGCCCGCGCACGCTTCGCAGCGGCGGCCTCCGGTCCGTGAGGCCCGGGGCGCCAGCCGGCTGAGATGTGCGCCGAACCCGCGGACTCGGTGCGAGCGGACAGGTGGCTCTGGGCCGCTCGTCTGTTCAAGAGCCGCGCGCTCGCGGCCGCCGCCTGCACCGGCGGCAAGGTCGAGGTGAATGACCAGAGCGCGAAGCCGGCGCGGCTCCTCCGGGCGGGGGACCTCGTCCGCGTCACGCTGCCGGCCGGCAAGCGCGTCGTCAGGATCCGGGCACTCGCCCAGCGTCGCGGCCCGGCGCCGGCCGCCCGCGCGCTCTACGACGACCTCACACCGCCGGCCGCGCCGCGCATGCGGACGTCGCCTGCCGCCTACCGCCCGCCCGGCGCCGGCCGTCCGACAAAGCGCGAGCGCCGCCAGCTCGACCGGCTCCGGCGCCCGGCCTCGCCGTGATGGCAAGGCGCCGCGCACGCGCCGTCCCGGCACAGGCGGTCGATGGCTTCGCGAGCCGAGACCGGCAGGCGTGACGCGCCGTGACGGCGCGACCATCGCCGCGGCGGCGCCGGCGCCGCGATCGGTGACCGGATCGACCGGCTCCAGGCCGGGGCAGGGCCGGTGGCCGGCCTGGGTCGTCGCGCTCCTCGTCGCCCTCGTCGTCTTCGCCGCGTTCGCCCCCGCGCTGAGCAACGGCTTCGTCAACTGGGACGACGACGTGAACCTCACCGACAACCCGCACTTCCGCGGCTTTTCGGCGGCGCACCTCCGCTGGATGTTCACGACGACACTGATGGGCCATTACATCCCGCTGACGTGGCTCACGCTTGCCCTCGATTACACCCTCTGGGGGATGAACCCGCGCGGCTATCACCTGACGAGCGTCCTCCTGCACGCGCTCGACGCGGCGCTCGTCTTCCTGGTGGCCCGGCGGCTCCTGCGCGACGCCCCCGTCGGGGCCGCGGCGGCCGCCGCGCTCGTCTTCGGGCTCCATCCGCTCCGCGTCGAATCGGTCGCGTGGGTCACGGAGCGGCGCGACGTCGTGTCGGGCCTCTTCGTGCTCCTGGCGCTCGTGGCGTACCTCCGCGCGGTCGACGGCGTGGCCGGCCTCCAGCGGCGGTGGCTCGGCGCCTCCCTTGGCTTGTTCGCCGCGTCGCTCCTGTCGAAGGCGATTACGATGACGTTCCCGGTGGTTCTCCTCATCCTGGACGCCTATCCGCTGCGCCGCCGCGCCTTCCGCGAGAAGGTTCCGTTCTTCGCCGTCGGCGCCCTGGGGGCCGGCGCCGCGCTGGTCGCGATTCACACGACGCCCGTCACCTCGTGGGAGAGCTACGGCGCCGGGGCCCGCATCGCGGTGAGCCTGTTCGGGCTGGCCTTCTACCTGTCGCGGACGCTCGTGCCGATCGGGCTCTCGCCCCAGTACGAGATGCCGGCCGTGCTCGACCCTCTCGCTCCGGAGTTCGTCCTGAGCGCCGCGATGACGCTCGGGCTCACCGCGGCCGCCATCCGGTTCCGGCGCCGCGCTCCGTGGTTCGGCGCGGCCTGGGCCGCGTACGTCGTGATGGTGCTGCCGGTGGCCGGGCCGGTGCACACGGGGCTCGAGCTCGCCCACGATCGCTACAGCTACCTGTCCTGCCTGCCGTGGGCCCTCCTGGCTGGCGCGGGCGTCGGGGCGCTCTGGACAGCCCGGAGGCGAGGGACACTCTCGGCGCCGGTCTTTGCCGCGAGCGCGAGCGCCGTGATCGCGGTTCTGGCTGGCTGGACCTACCTCACGGTGCAGCAGGTCCGCGTCTGGCGGACCTCGGAGACGTTGTGGCGAGCCGCCGTCGCGGTCGACCCGGCCTGTTCCGTCTGCCGGAGTAACCTCGGCCGCGCCCTTCTCGACACGGGCCGCCTCGACGAGGCGGAGCGAGAGTTCCGGGCGGCGGTCGAGCTCTGGCCGGGGCGCGCGAACCCACACAACAGCCTCGGGGTCGTGTTCTACCGCGAGGGGCGGCTGGCCGACGCCGCCCGGGAGTTCGCCATCGCGGCGCGGCTCAAGCCCGGCTTCGCGATGCCGCTCAACAACCTCGGCGTCCTTCAGGCCCACTCAGGAAGACTCGAGGAGGCACGGCAGAGCTTCGAGGCCGCGCTCAGGCTCGCGCCGGACTACGCCGAGGCGCGGGAGAACCTCGCGCGGGTGCGGGCGCAGCTCGGCGCGCGCTGATCCGCCCGCCTGTCCCTTTCCCGCACCCGGCGGCCCGGCGTATGCTTGGCGCATGCGAACCCGGCCCGCCTGGATCCTGGCCCTCGTGGCTGGCCTCGCCGCGCTCGGCGACGCGCGGGCGGCGACGGCAGAGCGGCCGACGGCGGTCGATATCGCGGCCTGCCGCGAATTCGCCCGCGCGCAGCCCGCCATCCCCGCCTACACGGAGACCGTGCCCGCCAACCCGTTCCCCGCGCGCCTCTCGCACGTCGGACCCTGGACGGGCCCGGTCACCGCCACGCCGGCGCCGCTCCCGCCGCCGCTCGCGCCGAGGCCGGTCGAGCCGCCGGAGCCCTCGGGCGGGGGCGGCGCCAGTGCCGCTTCCGAGGAAGCGGCGAGCGAGCCGGCGCCGGTCGACCCGCCCTTCCAGGACGCCTTCGACGCCTGCATGCGCGCCCGCGGCTTCTGACCGACCGAGAGCGGATCGGGCCGAGCGACCACCGAGCGACCCTCTTGTCGACCCGGGGCGCGTTTGCTAGTGTGTGACCGCTGTTCGCGCCCGGGCGCCCGCGAGAGCGGACCCCAGGGAAGGCGGTGCAAGCCCGCCGCGACCCCGTCACTGTAATCGGGGACGAAACCCGCGAGTGCCACTGGCCGTTGCCCGGCTGGGAAGGCGCGGGGAGTAGGACGATCCGAGAGC
>Ga0137415_10000902_pt1 | contig 29112 bp, 27 predicted proteins | sample CZODoug3_1_1_16f_FD_183082 | JGI IMG/M metagenome (GOLD analysis project Ga0137415, IMG submission 183082) | Vadose zone soil fungal communities from Angelo Coast Range Reserve, California, USA - CZODoug3_1_1_16fungal (Hybrid Assembly) | ecosystem: Environmental > Terrestrial > Soil > Vadose...
GGTCAGCAAACGTTCGGTGGCGCGATCGCCGTCGGGGGACCGCGCGGCGGTCGCGCCGCCTCACGCGCATCCGTCTCGATCACGATGCCCGTCGCGCCCGCGGGCGGTTTCCACTACCAGGTGTACGCGGGTCCGCTCGACTATCGCCAGCTATCGCGGCTCGGCCACGATCTCGACGATGCCAACCCCTACGGCGGCATCTTCCGTCCGATCATTCAGCCGGTCTCGGTATTCGTCGTCAACATCCTGCTCTGGATGCACGAACGCCTGAACCTCGCCTACGGGTGGGTGCTGATTCTGTTCGGCGTGATCGTGCGCCTGCTGCTGTGGCCGTTGAACCAGAAGGCGATGGAGTCCGGCATCCGCATGCAGGCCGTCGCGCCGTTGCTCAAGGAGACGCAGGACCGCCACAAGAACGATCCCGAGCGGCTGCAGCGCGAGATGATGCGCATTTACAAAGAGAACAAGGTGAATCCGTTCGGCGGTTGTCTGCCGATGCTGCTGCCGATGCCCGTGCTGCTTGCGCTCTTCTTCGTATTCGCGAACACGATCGCATTTCGGGGGGTGCCGTTCCTGTGGCTCCCGGATCTGTCGCGGGCCGATCCCTATCGCATCATCCCCGTGATGATGGGGCTGTCGATGTTCGCGCTTTCGAAGATCGGGCAGATCGGCGTCCCGCCGAATCCGCAGTCCAAGATGATGTTGTACTTCATGCCGGTCTTCATGACCGTGCTGTTCCTGAACTTTGCGTCGGGCCTGAATCTGTATTACGCCTCGCAAAACCTGTTCAGCATTCCGCAGCAGTACATGATCGCGAAGCGTCGCCTGCGAGAGGCTCCGGTGGCCGGTGGTGGAGCACGCGCGCCGACTCCGGTCAAGACGTAGCTGCTCTCCGACCCGATTGTCGCGCTCGCGACACCGCCCGGTCGTAGCGCGCTTGCGCTGATTCGTCTCTCGGGTGCCCGAGCCTTTTCGCTCGCCGCTCGCTGCCTCGAGCCATTCCATCCCAGTCCGCCGCGCACCGTGTTTCGCGCGCGACTCCTGCATCCCGACTCCCGGGAACCGGTTGACGACGTGCTGGCCGCCTGCTTCCCCGAGCCGCACTCCTACACGGGCGAGAACGTCGTCGAGATCTCGACGCATGGCGGTCTCGTCGTCCCGGCCGCAGCCGTCGCCGCGCTGGTCGCCGCGGGAGCACGCCCAGCGCAGCCCGGTGAGTTCACGCGCCGCGCCGTCTTGAACGGGAAGATGGATCTACTGCAAGCCGAGGCGACGGCCGATCTGATCGATGCCGGTTCTCCTGTGCAGCGGCGCCGCGCGCTCCAGCAGCTCGACCGCGGCTTGTCGAACCGCTTGACCGCGCTGCGCGCTGAGATCTTGGAGCTCGAAGCGTTGATCGCGTACGACATCGACTTTCCGGAAGAAGATGAGGGCCCGGTCTCACCCGAGCGCGTGCGTGGTGCGTGGTGCGTCGTGCGTGATCGTGTTGCTGCCCTCGTACAAACCGCGCCGGAAGGCGAACGGCTACGCGAAGGCGCATTGCTCGTCATCGCCGGCCGTCCGAACGCCGGCAAGTCGTCGCTCTTCAACGCGCTGCTCGGGACCGAGCGCGCGATCGTGACGGAGATTCCGGGGACGACCCGCGATGCCATCGAAGCGCACGCCGTGATCGAAGGCTTTCCGTTTCGGCTCGTCGACACCGCGGGCCTGCGCGACAGCGACGAGCGTATCGAACGACTCGGCATTGAGGTGAGCCGCAAGTATCTCGCGGCCGCCGACCTGGTGCTCTTCTGCGAAGAGCGCGACGATCCCGAGCGCGACGCGTTCCTGGCACAGGTTCAGGCGCCAGTCGTCACGGTCCGCACCAAGGTCGATCTGTCGGGCGGGGTCGGAGTCTCGGTCGTGACGGGCATCGGCATCCCGGAGCTGCGCCGTCGTCTCGCGGAAGCAGCCTTCGGAAAGCTGCTCGCGTTAGGCGACGTGGAGCCCGTCGTGACGCGGGCCCGTCATCGCACCGTGTTGGAGCGCGCGCTCGCTGAGCTGGAAGGATTCTGGACCGCTCGGCAGTCGGGCGTCGACGCGGCCGCAGCTGCCACGCATCTGCGCGCGGCTGTCGCGGCGCTGGACGACCTTATCGGCGCGATTACGCCTGAGGATGTACTGGACCGCGTGTTCGCGGCATTCTGCGTGGGGAAGTAAGCGCCTCGATCAGCGTATGTGCCTTGGCGAGTGTCTCCTGATATTCCGCGGCGGGCTCGGAATCCCAGACGATGCCCGCGCCCGCGTGGAACGTGGCCTCGCCCTCCCGGATCACGATGGTGCGAATCGGAATATTCAGGTCCATCGCGCCGGTCACCGAGACGTAGCCGATCGCGCCACAGTAGACGCCACGCGGGGTACTCTCGAGCTCCGCGATGATTTCCATCGCGCGGATCTTCGGTGCGCCCGTGATCGATCCGCCGGGAAAGGCGGCTCGCACGAGATCGAACGCATCGGCCCCGTCCCGCAACACGCCGGTGACGGTCGAAACCAGATGGTGCACGGTCGGGTGCGACTCGAGCGCCAGCAATCGCGGCACGCTCACCGATCCGGTGCGACAGACCTTCCCCAGATCGTTCCGCAGCAGATCGACGATCATCACGTTCTCGGCACGATCCTTCGCGCTCGTCTGGAGCTCGCGCGCGAGCTCGGCATCCTTCGCGGGCGTTGCTCCGCGCGGCCGGGTGCCCTTGATCGGACGCGCTTCGACCCGACGCGAGCCTGCATCGATCCGCAGGAATCGCTCGGGCGATAGGCTCGCGATCGCCATGCCGTCGTAATCGAGATATGCGCCGAAGGGCGCCGGATTGCACGCCCGCAGCCACCGGTACAGCGCCAGCGGTGACCCCGTGAACGTGGCCTGAAATCGCTGCGCCAGATTGACCTGATAGACATCGCCGGCGGCGATGTAATCGCGGATCCGGCTGACGCGCGACTCGAAGTCGGCGCGCGTGAAGTTGGATTGCGGCGGCCCGGGTGTGGGTCTGAGACTGTCGGCGACGGCGCGGCCGGATGCAGCCAATCGTTCCTGTACCCACGCGAGTCGCGCCTCCGAGGCTGCGCTGATGCCGGTCGAGACAATCCACGCCTTGTCCTCCAAGTGGTCCCAGGCGATCACCCAGTCGTAGAGGCCAAGCACTACATCTGGAATCGAACGCGAGAGCCCCCCCCGGTCCCCAGGCGGACGGCGGACGCGTTCGAGCTCCGCACCCCAGTCGTAGCCGAGGTAACCCGCGATCCCGCCTTGGAACGGGGGGAGACCCGGCAGCGGCTCGGATCGGTACGGTGCCAGTAGAGCGCGCGCCGCCCCGAGGGGATCCGCAGTCCCTGGCGTCCGCACGACCGCCACCGGATCGGCGCACAAAAACGAAAAACGGCCTAGCGCTCCCTGGGCCGAACTATCGAGAAAAACGAGGTAGGGAAGTCCACTGAGCCGGACGCACGTGCTGAACGGATCGGGCGCTGGAACGAGGGGGACGGCGAGCGTCACGAAACGACGAATTTCTTTTTTGTACCGCGCAGGGCACTGTTCCCCGATGGCCGCCACAGCGCCGTCTGCTCGATCAACTGCGCCAACTCCACGTCACTCGCCGTGACGCCACCGGCGCTATGTGTCCAGAGTTTTACCCCGACCTTGCCCCAGCTCACGGCGAGATCCGGGTGATGATCCGCCGCTTCGGCGACGAAGCCTATCGCGTTGACGAGCATCAGCGTGGTCGGCCAACCGTCGGTCTGATACTCACGGACGATCGCGCCGTTCTCGAGTCGCCAATGCGGGAGCGCCTGTAAGCGCTGCTGGATTTCAGATGGGGAGAGGGAAGCAGGTTGTGCCATGCTCAGTCCAGGATCTCACGGTAGCTGGCCGACTGTCCGAAATTCTCTTCCACCTCGACTTCGAGCGCCTTAAGATGCACCACGCCGAGCTCGGCGCGCACGCGACCGGCGAGATACTGCGCCAGCATTTCGACCGTAGTGTTGGGAATCGGCAGAATGACGCAATCGCCGGCCGGAAAGACGTAGCGCGGCTGACCGGCAAAGGCCACGCGCACGCTGCCGTTCTCTTCGGAGATCGCGAGCTGCGGGTTGTCGCGCGGCAGCAGGACGCGATGGTCCAGCTCGGCGGTGAGACTCCGCATCAGCTTCTTGATGGCCGAGAAGTCTACGACAAACCAGCTGTCTTTTTCGAGCCCGCCTTCGACCACCACACTGGCCCGATAGTTGTGGCCGTGCAGCTTCTCGCAGCGGTGACCGGCGAACGTGATGAAGTGCGCGGCCGCGAAGACGAGATCTTCTTTGGTGATGGCGACCTTGAAATCGCCGCGAGTACCCATGCACGGAATCTACTCGGGTGGAGGCGCCTCGCCGGTTGCCACCCGCCAGACCTCGTCGGCCAGCCATTCCAGCCGCTGTTGGGCGTAGTCGAGCTCCGCTGGCGTCATGGCCTTGGCGCGGCGGGCGATTTCGCGGGCGTGGCTCAGGAGCTCGTCCAGAACCTCCCGCAGCGGCCGATTGCGGCGGCGCTCCGGGGTCGCTTCGGCGGATGTCGGCTTAGGCCGTTTGGATTCCCGAGGCACGGTCGTCCGCCTGCCGCAGCTCCTCCGCCGCCGCCCTCACCGTCGATGCGGCGCCGTGTTCCCCCAGGTAGTTCTCAACCAGCCGCCAGCCGAGATAGTAGCCCGAGCGCTCGGGAAGCACTTTGCCGGCCACCAGTCGTGCAGCCGGGCTCGTACCGCCCGAGAGATAGCGGAGCCTGAGTCCGAGCCCGGAGCTGTCGAGGTCATTCGTCGCAGCGCGCCGCAGGAAGACGTCGAGCTCGCGCAGCCGCCGATACTGGCGGCGATTGTAGCCGAAGTACTCCCACGGGTCGAACCCCGGCGCGATGGCCTGCGAGGCCGCGATCGCGACGCCCTCGTTGACGATGAGCTCGCGCAGCGTGGCGCGCGATCCCAGCTCCCAGCCGTCATAGTAGCCGCCTAACTCGTCCACCAGCCGGCGGAGCGCCGCCCGGCTCGACGGCGAGGTGTAGCGCAACGCATGCGCCACCTCGTGCGCGATCCACAGCGGCAACAACTGTGGCTCGAGTCCCATGCCATAGGTCTGCGCATTCGCGCGTCCCGTGAAATGCTCGAGGCAAACGAACGCGACGCCCCGGCCGCCGACGACGAGCTCGCCGGCATTCGCCGCACCGACGCCGACCATCAGATAGAGATCGACGGGACAGTCGGCTTCCAGAATCTCTGTCGCCCGGCGGAGCGCATCCTCCGCGATGGCCACGACGTCCACGTCTTCGAGCAAGCGCTTCAAGTCCGATCGATCGGCCCGCAGCGCGTTTTCGATGATGGGCTCGGCGTGCGGCGACTCGGGGTCGAGCACGTAGTTCTGCCAATACGCGCCCAGTATGGGGCGATGCCGATCGAGGTACTCGTGGTAGGCCGCTGAGCGATCCGCGGCAGACAGCGTGGAGAGAAACTCCGGAATGAGATTGACGAGCATGGAGCGTTAGCGCGCGCGCGCGCGCCGACCCAATCTGGGAAGCCCGTCAGCGGATGGCAATCTCGAGCGCTACCGACTCCGACTTGACATTTCGCGACAGGTCGGTCACCGCGACAGTGACGCGATAGCGGCCGGGCGGCAGCCGGTCGGGCTCGATGACGAGCTGCTGTATCGCCGTGGCGCCAATCGCGTCACGGTCGAATTCAAAGACGATGGGTCGTCCGGCGCCGCCGAACATTGGCTCGAAGCTGTACCGCAGATGGTAATGCGATCGCCCCGTCGGATCGGTTGCGAGTCCGTAGATCTCCATATACGCGGCGAGGGGCGTCCCGGCTGGATAGGTGAGGTCGGCCGGCATGCCGCGCAGTGTCGTCTCGCGGTCTGGAAGCGCCGTGTTCCGGTCTATGGGCGCGAGCGCGAGACTCGACAACTCGAGACGGAGCGGCGAGAACCATGGTACCGTCACGGCGCGACGAATGCGGCCGAGCACGCCCGCCGAATCGACGTCGAGTCCGAGATCGTACCCGCCGGGCGGCACGGTCAATTGCAGCAGGCCCCGCCCCGTGGCGCGCGTCGGCGGGCCATTCGCGTCCCACAACACGACCGCCGCGGAGTCGCCACGCGCTTTGTAGTACCCATCGATCAATCCGGCCACCGTGCTCTTGAAATAGGCGGTCCAGGGATGGGCGACGAGCGGAGCGGGGAGCGTAGTGCGGTCGGTGTGGATCAGGACGCGCGCGTTGCGAACCTGCTCGGTTATTACCGGTAGGAAGTACTCTCCTTTGCCGAACAGGATGTTGAGCGGACCCTCAGGTGTGAAGTACATCCACGATTCAGCATCGAGGAAACTGCTGCACGTGGCCATCGTGAAGCCGGACCGCGCCAAGTCCGTCACACAGTTGGCTCGGCGATCCGGCGCGCCATGGCGGAGGTAGATCAAGCCCTGTGCAGTCAGCCCAGCGCGCGCCGCGAGCGGCAGCGCCGTGTCCTGAGGCGCTTCGACGCGGAGCGTCGCAACGAGCGCGTTTAGCTCCTGACCGTCCTCGTAGGACTTCAGGGCGCGAGCCCACTTCGAATAGTAGATCGAGCGCTGGGGGTGCGAGAGTCGATATGTGCGCCGCGCCTCTGCCTGCCGCGCATAATGTTCTTCGAGGCGCTCGTTTTCCGGTGTCAACAGATTCGGGTCGCGCTGCTGCCAGAACCGTTCGTAAAAGGCTCGTCGATAACCTCGGGGTGTCAGCGTGTGACGGGTGATCTCATCGGGCGAGGCGATGAGCCACGTTTCTCCCCACAGCGTGTCGGTCGAATCGTCATCCGCTCGCACCAGCGCCGAATCGTGCCAGGCGTATCCGGCGTGCGAATTCCCCGCGAGAAAGTTCGCCGCGGCTCGCAACAGATACGCCGCCGAGCTCGGCGCCGTGAGCGACATCGCTCGAGCCAGCAGCGAATCCGCGCGCCGGCCGTCACCCAATGCGATCAGCAGCTCCGCGCGGTGCTCGAGTGCAACGGGCTGCTCTCCATGTTTCGCGAGCGCGCGCTCCGCGCGGTGCCAGATCGGGACGTCATGATAGACGTCCCGAAATCGCGCCCAGGCGTCTTTGTAGTCGGGAGTCGCAGCGAACAACCCCAGGAGTGCTTCGCGCGCGATGTAATCGCCGTCGTCGCTGCGCAAATAGAATCCCACCTTCATCTGCCAGTACCACGGCTCAGGGTCGGCGGGAGCGAGGCGGGCCGCGGCACGGAAATCCTCGAGTGCGGCGTAGCGGCCGATCACGCGCTGCGCAAAGTGCGCGCGGCCCGCCGCCATCAACGAATCGATCTGTGCGGATTGCAGAGCCAGCGCTGACAGCAGCAGCGCGATCATGGCGTCAAGCCTTGGGCGGCGTGCGCTTCCTGCGGCTGAACTCGGTCAGGAACTTCCGCTCGGCGGGCGTCAGACTCTCGACGCCGGTTGCGCTGATCTTGTCCAAGACACGGTCGACTTCTGCGGTCGCGCGCGGGTCCGTTTCGCCGCGCGATTTGGTGCGCTGCGCCGACGGCGGCATGCTGCCGCTGCGGCTCACGCGTGGCGGTTGACTCACCAACACGCTCGTTTCCGCCATCTGCCGGAGCCGTCCCTCGCCGCGTGTCGCATACCAGTCCTGCCCCTTGAGATAGACCAGCGCCGTCGCCACGCCACCGAGGTGCGCGAGGTGCGCGATTCCGTCGTTCAGGCCCGCCTGGCTGAGTGCGCCCAGCCATGCCAGCACCAGGTCCACGCCGACTAGGAACGTTGCGAGCCACTTCGCCGGAATGGGATCCGGAAGCGGGAAGATGAACACGGGATGGTTGGGCCAATACCAGGCGAACGCGACCGTGACGCCGAGCACCGCACCTGAGGCGCCGAGGATGAGACCGACGGGAACCCATTGTGTCAGGAGAAGCGAGAACGCCGCTCCACCGATGCCGCACAGGAGATAGAAGAGGAAGAACGTCCGCCCGCCCATCCGTTCTTCCACCGACGGACCGAACACGAACAGCATCAGCATGTTGAACGCGAGGTGCAGCACGCCCGCGTGCAGGAACATGTAGGTGACGAACGTCCACGGCTGTTTCCAGGCAAGTAGCGGCGCGAACCCGAATGCTTTGAGAAAATTCGGGTCCACCAGCAGCGTCTTCTGAATCAGGAAGACGAGCAGATTCGCGACGAGGAGGCGTCGCACCCAGAGACTCAATCCGACGAACATGCGTTGGGGGCCCATCGATACCTCGGCTTACCTCTTATCCCCCTCGTCCAGTCCGGTTGTTCCGGGCCAAACGTGCGACGCGCTCACAGAGCTCGGGGAAGGGGATACCCGCCGCCTGCGCAGCCTGGGGGAAGAGGCTCGTGCGTGTCATGCCCGGCAGCGAGTTCGCTTCCAGACAGAAAATGTCCCCCTCTGGGGTGACCCGAAAGTCGACCCGAGAGTAACCGGTGAGCTTCAACGCACGGTGCGCCATGACCGCATACTCCTGCAATTGTCGGGCTAGCAGCGTCTCGATCCTGGCTGGGAACGTCTCTTCTGACATGCCGGGCGTGTACTTCGTTTCGTAGTCGAAGAGCTCGTGCTTGGGGACGATTTCCCCTACAGGCAGCGGCACGTCCCCCAGCACCCCCACGGTCAGCTCGCGGCCCGGGATGAATTGTTCAGCCATCACCTCATCGTCGTAACGCGCGGCCAGCTTTACCGCATTTCCCAAGTCCTGCGCCTTTTTTACCAGGGTCAATCCGACGGAGGAGCCCTGCTTGGACGGCTTTATGATCACCGGCCACCCCAGCGCCGTGGTCACATCCTCGGGCGCCACGGGCGCCATGAACCACGCGGGCACGGGCACACCGGTCGCGCGAAAGAGCCGCTTGGAGAGGTCCTTGTCCATCGCCAGCGCGCTGGCGAGCGGGCCACTGCCCGTATAGGGGACGCCGATGACGTCCAGCACCGCCTGGAGGGTGCCACCCTCCAGCTGCCCGCCATGGACGGCTAGGAACAGAACGTCCGCGTCCCGCACCGCGGGGAGCTCGGCGAGCCCTTCGGAAAGCATCCGTTGCTCGCGCGCGGCGAGTTGGTCGACCGCGGGTGGCGTGGCTCCGACGGTGCCTCCCAGCACCTCTCGCTCACCCCGCTCATCGAGCAGCCCACCGGCGGTGTCAACCACGCTCACGTCGTGACCGCGGCTCCGCAGCGCCGCCACGATCTGCGACGCGCTGGCGAACGCCACGGCCCGTTCGGCGGTGGCGCCGCCCGTCAGGACAGTGACCCGCATTAGCGAATCCCCGAGAGCTGATGCAGCAAATCGTAGCGCGTGACGATGCCGACGAGCTGGCCGTCCCGCCGCACCAGCGCCGCGGGCGTGGTGCGCGACAGCAGCGTCGTGAGCAGCGCGATTGGCGAATGACTATCCACCACGGGGAAGGGCGGATCCATCACGTCGCGGACCGCGCTGTCGAGGATCTTGGGTTGGCCGATCGCGCGAGCCATCAGCGCCTGCTCGGAGACGGCACCGACCCCGTCGCCGTCATCCAGGACCGGCAGCTGCGAGATGTTGTACGTCGTCATCAGGTTGAGCGCCTGCCGAACCGATGCCTCCGGCGCCACGTGGATCAAGGATGGTGAGTCGTTGTTCTTCGCTCCCACCAGCCGGCCAACGGTCGGACGTTCGTCCTCGATGAGCTGATTTTCACGCAGCCATTCTTCGTTGTAGACCTTGCTGAGGTAGCGCTCTCCTGTATCGGCGAGCACGGTGACGATGACCGCCTTGGGATCGTCGAGCCGGCGCGCGACCTCGAGTGCCGCGACTACGTTCACGCCCGTCGATCCGCCGGTAAACAGTCCTTCTTCTTTGGCGAGCCGCCGCGCCATCTGCATCGCGTCCTTGTCGCTGACGACGACCCAGTCGTCGATCACGTCCCAATGCAGCGACGTCGGGATCTTGTCGCCCCCGATGCCTTCGACTTTGTACGGCGCCCCTTCGCTCTGTTGCCGCGTCTTCGCGTATTCGGTGTAAATCGAGCCGGCGGGATCACCGGCGACGATGCAAATCTTGGGGTTCTTCTCCTTCAGAAAGCGTCCCACGCCGCTCACCGTGCCGCCGGTGCCGGGGGCGCACACGAAATGCGTCACTTTCCCGCTCGTCTGTTCCCAGATTTCCGGGCCGGTCGTCTGATAGTGCACTTCCGGATTCACGGGGTTGTAGTGCTGGTCGGCGAAGATCGCGTTTTGATTGGCCGCGGCGATGGCGCGGCCTTTCATGATGTAGTTGTCGGGATGATCGGGCGGCACCGCCGTCGGCGTGATGATGACCTCTGCGCCCAACGCGCGCAGCAGCCGAGCTTTTTCCTGGGACATCTTGTCCGGCATCGTGAAGATGCAGCGGTAGCCCTTCACCGCGGCCGCAATCGCGAGCCCGACTCCCGTATTGCCGGACGTGGCTTCGACGATCAGTCCACCCGGCTTGAGGCGGCCTTCGCGCTCCGCGGCCTCGATCATCGCGAGGCCGATGCGGTCCTTTACGGATCCACCGGGATTGAAGAACTCTGCCTTCGCGTAGACCGGCGTGCGGATGCCGCGCGTGACCTTGTTCAGCCGGATCAGCGGTGTCCAACCGATCGTCTCGAGGACGTTGTCGTACGGCTTAGTGTGTTGTGCCACCTGAATCCGTACGTGTCTTTGTCGTGTCTTTCCGCGCGGTGTCAGCGGGCACGGGTTGCGGTGGTGTGGGCTCGGGGGGCGGGGCGGCGACCGGACGTGGTCTGCGTCGCACCGGCGCGGCCGCGGGCGGTGGTATGTGTGTCGGCGCGGCTGGCGGCGGCAACGTCACCGTTCCGCCGCCTGCTCGCGTCGTACCGACCTGGCGAAATTCGACGGGCTGGAGAAATGCTGTGGCGACCGCAATGCCGTGCCGCTTGGCCGGCGCGAACCGGAGCGCGCTCGCGCCGGCAAGCGCTGCGGAATCGAGTGCGGGATACCCACTCGGCTCGGCCACCCGCATCGATTCAGGAATCAGCTTCCCCGTCGAGTCCACGTACAATCGCAGCGTGACGTCGCCTTCGACCTTCTGATCGAAGAGGGCCGCTGGATAGGCGATCGGCACGTTGGGGTTGAGGGCGACTGGCGCTTCTGACTCTGGAGGCGGCGCTGCCTGCCCCGTTGCCGAATCGGCCCGAGGGGCGGAGCCATGGCATCCGGCTATCGCAATCGCGATTGCGGCAATGGCCGGCGCGCCGCGGATGCTAGCGGGCCTCATCCTGCCGCCGCTTCTTCCAGGCCGCGAGCCGGTTCAGCGCATCGAGCGGCGACAGCGAGTTTACGTCCAGGCCATCCAGCTCGAGCAGCAACGGATCGGGCGGCGCCATGCCGAAGAGGCCCAGCTGCGTCGCGTCGATCGGCGAAGGCGGCCGTTGCTTGGCGACGTGATGTCCCGCCTCGAGCAGCTTGAGCACCTGCCACGCCCGCGTCACGACGGGGTCGGGCAGTCCCGCCAACCGGCCGACGTGAATACCGTACGAGCGATCCGCGCCGCCCGGCTCGAGCCGGTGCAGGAAGACGATCTCTTCTCCTACTTCTCTCACGGCGACATTGAAATTGCGCACGTGCTCGAGCTCCTCGGTGAGCTGGGTCAGCTCGTGGTAGTGCGTCGCGAAGATCGTCTTGCAGCCGATCGTGTTGTGCAGGCACTCCGTGACGGCCCACGCGATGGCCACGCCGTCGTACGTCGACGTGCCGCGCCCGATTTCGTCGAGGAGCACGAGGCTGCGCGTGGTGGCGGCATGCAGTATCGCGCTCGTCTCACTCATCTCGACCATGAACGTGGACTGCCCGCGCACCAGATTGTCGGACGCGCCCACGCGCGTGAACAGCCGATCCACGACGCCTACGGACGCCCGGCGGCAGGGAACGAACGAGCCCATCTGCGCGAGTACCACACACAATCCCACCTGGCGAAGTAGGGTCGATTTGCCGGCCATGTTGGGGCCGGTCAACAAGACCACGCGCCCCGCTTCATCCAGCGTGACGTCGTTGGGGATGAAGGCCTCGCGGGGCATCATGCGTTCCACCACTGGGTGGCGGCTGGCTTCGAGCTCGAGCGTGAACGATCCGTTCACCTCGGGTCGAGCGTAGCGTTCGCGCTCGGCGACGTCGGCGAGGGCCGCCCAGACATCGAGCTGCGCAAGGAATCCCGCGCTGCCCTGCACGCGACCGATCGCTGCCGCGACGCGCCGACGCAACGCATCGAGGAGCTCCCCCTCGCGCTGCGCAATTCGCTCCTCCGCACCCAAAACCTTGGCTTCGTACTCCTTCAGATCCGGTGTGACGTATCGCTCCGCGCCGGTGAGCGTTTGCCGCCGTTCATAATCGGCGGGTACGCGGTCACGATGGGCGTGCGTGATCTCGATGTAGTAACCGAAGACCTTATTGAAGCCGACCTTGAGCGACCCAATCCCGGTGCGTTCGCGCTCGCGCGCCTGCAACGACGCGATGTACTGCTTGCCACCGTCGCGCGCGTCTTTGAGTGCATCCAGGTCTGCGTCGTAGCCCTGCTTGAAGGAGTCACCATCGTCGAGCTGCGCGGGCGGACGTTCCACGAGCGCCCGGCTCACCTCCTCACCGAGATCCGTGAGCAGATCGAGCCGCTGAGCGGTCTGTTCGAGAAGCGTCGAGTGTTCCCGGCCCTGGAGACCGCCCAACGACCCCGCGACATCGGGCAATCGCAAAATCGAATCGCGCAACGCGCCCATCTCGCGTGGCGTCGCGCGCCCGAGTGCGGCCCGGCCGGCCAGTCGTTCGAGATCACGCACGCCGTCGAGCGATTCACGCAGGCGCTCGCGGCCCCGGCCGTCGTCGACCAGGACTTGCAGGGCGTCGAGCCGGGCGTTGATCGCGGCGGGATCGACGAGTGGAGCGAGCAGCCAGCGACGCAGCAGCCGGCCACCCATGGGCGTCAGTGTACGATCGAGCACATCGAGCAGTGTGGCCCCTTCGACACCCGATCGCAGCGGTTCCACGAGCTCGAGGTTGCGGCGCGTCATCTCGTCGAGCGGCAGGACGTCGCCCCGGCGCACAATCGTCGGGTGCGCGAGATGCGGCAGTCCGCCCGGCTTCAGCTCGCGCGCGTAGCGCAGCAACGCACCCGCGGCTCCGATTGCCGGACGATCCTCCGGACCGACGCCGAGCCCGTCGAGTGAGGCGATGGCGTAGGTGCGCATCAGATCTTCGCGCCCGAGCTCGACATCGAATTCCCACGCCTCTCGCGTGGTGACCGTGGCTCCAGGTGCGGCGTACGACGTCTCAGCAGGCAGGACCAATTCCCGGGCTTCGAAGCGGGCCAACGATTGCGCGAGATCGGCGACCGGCACGACCTCGAGCACCATCTCGCCCGTCGTGAGATCGAGCGCCGCCAGGCCGGCGGTTTGACCGCGCGGATCGAGGGCGACGAGGTAGTTGTTGCGATTGCGCAGCAGCCAGTCATCGGTCAGCACGGTGCCGGGTGTGACGGTTTCCACCACGGCCCGGCGCACGACCCCCTTGGCGAGCTTGGGATCTTCGATTTGTTCGCAGATCGCGACGCGATGGCCCTTCGCAATCAGCCGGCGCAGGTACTCGGTCGCCGCTTTCACCGGAACGCCCGCCAGTGGGACTTCGGCCGCACCGCCGTTGTTGCGGGACGTCAGCGTCAGCCCCAGCTCGCGCGCGGCGAGCTTGGCGTCGTCCTCGAACATTTCGTAGAAGTCCCCCATCCGGAAGAACAGGATGGTCTGGGGATAGCGGGCTTTGATGTCGCGGTACTGGTGCATGACCGGTGTATCGGTGACGGTCATGGCTCCTCTACCACAAAGGGGTGACCGCCGACCTTGCTGCGCAGCCGCTGTTGCGCGCGCTGCGCCTCCGCGCGCGTCGCATAGTGTCCCACGCGAACCTTGAAGAAACCCGTCGAATCCCGCATGACGCGCGACTCGAACCCCATCACCCTGAGTCGAGTGAGCATGTCGTCAACCTGCGCCGCGCTCTTCACCGCCAGCACCTGCACAGACCACGCGTGTGGAGCTGCGGGAGCGGTCTTCGTCGTGGTATCGACCGGCTGGGCGCCACCGCCTTGCGTGGTGGACGTTGTGGTGGTCGACGGGGGACTGCAGCGAGCCGCGTAGAAGTTGACCTGATTCTTGAATTCGACATCCTCGCCCGCGCCGGCGATCGCCTGCTGGATCAACTCACACCCTCGGCCTTCGTTCTTGAGCTCGAAGTAGGCCCGCGCCGCGGAGAAGTTGGCTCGCGCCCGAAGCGGCGAGTCGGGATAGTCGCGGTTCAAGCGCTCGGCGGCCTGAATCGTCTGCATGGGGTCGCGTTGCGCGAAATACAGCTGCGTCAGGAGCAGCAGCGCGTCATCGGCCCACGCACTCGCTCCGTACTCGACGACAATGCGATTCAGATTGGTGGCGACGGCCTGGGCATCAGGGGCGATCTTCGCGGCCGCGAGTAAAGCCTCCGGATACACCGAATCCGTGGGTGGCAACGTCGCGAGCAGACGCCGGATGATCGCGCGGCCCGAATCGACCTGACCGGACTGCGCCAGCCGCAAAGCCTCGACGAGACGAGAATCCGATTGGGCGACGGAATGACGGAATGGCGGAATGACGGCAAGCAAGACCAGGAGGACAATCTTCACTCCCGTTCCGTCGTTCCGTCTTTCCGTCCGTTTCACGCCGCCGCCCGTTTCGGAGCGGCGAATCCCAGGACGAGCTGTGTCACGATCCCTCGGTCGTCGGATACCTTGGCAGTCTTTAGGGCCGCGTCGGCGGCGAGTGCGGCCCGCAACGCTCCGCTCAATTCCGCCGCCGTCCAGTATGCGCTCCATTCGGACCAATGGGCTGCGTCTTCCCTATAGTTGCGCAGTCCGTACGGACGCGCGGCCAACAGGTGCCGAAATACGGTGTCGGTCATGCGCCGCGCGACGCTGCCTCGATCGCGCTCCGCACGAGCGAGTGCCATCCCCACGAGATGTGTGCCAAGCAGTGAGACGACTCTGACGCCGTTCATGCCAGCCTGTTCGAGGACCGGCTCCACGAGCTGCGCCGCGCGGGCAGCCTGCCGCTGGAGCGCGGCGTCCACAAGATCATATATAGTCTCGCCGCGTCGCACGCCTACGAGTGCCGTCACATCCGTGACGGTCGCGGGACGCTGAGTATCGCCGGTGAGCGAGGCGAGTTTTTCGAGCTCGCGGGACAGTGCACCCAGATCACTCCCCACCGCGTTCAGCAGCAGCGCGGCAGCGTCCGATTCTAGCGTGAGCCCGAGCTGCGTCGCGCGGTGCTGCACCCAGCGGGGGACTCGTTCCGCGGACAGGGGATCGAGCCGCACCGCCGTGGAGTGACGCACCAGCTCAGGATCCGGGTCCTCCCCGGCTGCTACGACGAGGATGAGCAGCGTGGTCGGATTGGGCGCGTCGAGATACCCGATCAGCTCGTCGCGAAGCTTGGTCTTGCGTTTGCCCAGCTGCTCGACGCCGCGGATCACGACCGCGCGTCGTTCCGCCAGCATCGGCGGCGTATTGACGAGCGCGTCGAGGGACTCGGGCGTCAGATCAGCTGCGTAGCGGGTGTCGACGTTGAAGTCACGGCCGTCGGGTACGGCGGCATCGAGCAGCGCGCGAATGGCTTCGTCCTTGAGGACATCTTCGTCGCCGTACAGCAGATACGCGGGATCGAAGGCGCCTGCGGAAGGGGCGCCCTTTTTCATGCTGCGAAGGAGCGCATCGAGGGTAAGCGGCGCCATACAAGCGAGAAGTTACCGCCCGCCTGTGCTCGGAGAAAGGTCGAAAAGCTGCTACCGGCTTGCTGCTGCGGGCTGAGCGGACTGGAAGTTGATGGTGGCCGGCTGCACGAGCGCGGTTCCGTAGGGGTTCTGGTTCCCGTTGATGGCGCTCGCCCGCGGATCTTGGAAGGAGACGAACGGCAGTCCCGCACTGGCGACTGGTTTTGGGAATGCGACCGGCGGCAGCAACTGAGCACGCTGAACGTGCGGACGCTGGCCTACTTCGAGAGCAAACAGCGTGAGTGCGGCGAGGACCAGCAACGCGGCCGACACCCCCGCACGCGGGGGCGGCTTCGGAATGATTGCGCGCTCGCGCGCGAGTCGCGCGTCGAGTCGTCGCCGGAAACCGGATGACAGCACGATCGGTAAAGCGGAGGTGAGAACCTGCACGCCTTGACGGACCGTGGCATCATAGCGCCGGCAGGCGGCGCAGTGGGCGACGTGGCGCCCAAAACGTCGCAACTCCCGGGCGGACGTGATCAGTCCGTCCCGGAAGTCGGTATGCCGTTCCAGGAACTCGCTACATCGCATGACGGGGAATGTACCGTCCCGGCCACGGAAGTGTTCCCGCGCCGGGCGTTCAAACGGCTGGTTTATGCCTAAACGAGTGTGGGGCCGATGAGCTGGGCGAAGCTATTGCGCGCCCGGTTCAACCGGCTTTTCACCGTCCCTAAATTGCACCCGGTGATTTCGGCGATCTCCTGGTAGCTCTTGCCCTCGAGCTCGCGGAGAACGAACACCTCCCGGTGGTGTTCCGGCAGCCGCCGGACGCATTGGTCCACCGCATCCTTCAAGAAGCGCTTGCGGTACAGATCGTCAGGACGTGCGGTCGTATCCTCGAACTGCAGCGGCCGGTGATCGGCGTCCCAGTTCTTCTTGATCGTCTGAAAGAGCACCAGTGGATTGCGACTGCGGTTACGCAGCTCGTTCTTCGCCAGGTTCGAGGCGATCGTATAGATCCAGGTGGAGAATTTCTTCGTCTGGTCGAACCGGTGCAGGTGGCGGAAGACCCGGATGAAAACCTCCTGAACGAGGTCTTCGGCCCGCTCGCGGTCGCCAATCGTGCGGTTGACGAAGTTCAATAATCGGGTCTGGTAGCGGTCGACGAGGGTTCCGAAGGCCTGCGGCTCACCTGCCAGATGCCGCATCACGACCTGACCGTCATCCAGTTCGTGCAGCGCTTCGCGCTGCAGAGCTCGCGTGGTGTCGACGGCCGGCGTTGGACGCTTCAGAGTGGTCCGCATTGGTGCCCTTCTGTTACGAACGGAAACAGCGAAAACGCTGGCCTGACCTGCCTTGTGAGTGCTCGGCACGAACCGTGCCTCCCGTGCTTGCGGACTAACCCCTTATGCAACAGTAGTTTGCGATTCGCAGCCGGCTGCGAAAGGGGAATTATTGTCCCAGCACTAGGACAGCGCAATTCCACTGACGGTCTAGATCCGAAGGGCGGATCGCACTAATACCGCAGGGTGAAGCCTGCCATGTAAAGGATTCCAACTACGGTCTTTGCGTCGCAAATCACCCCATCGCGGATGAGGTTGAGCGCCTCCGAGAGGGGCTTGGGCATCACCTCGATGAACTCGTCCGGTTCCCGAGCGTGTTTGTCGGCCGTCAAGTCGGCCGCCCAAAAAAGGTGAATGCGTTCGTCTGTAAATCCGGGCGTCGTCCATATAGTAGTAAGACGCTCGACCCTGCCGGCTTTCACACCGACCTCTTCCAACAGTTCGCGTTTGGCACACTCTTTTGGGTCTTCGCCCGGGTTCAACCGGCCAGCCGGGATCTCGATCAGTGGGCCATTCACCGCGTGCCGGAATTGCTGGATGAGCAGAATCGTCGGGTCCGCGCCGCGCGGATCGGAGGCGAATGGCACCACGGCCGCCGCTCCGGGGTGCCGCACCATCTCGAGCTCTCCAGTCGAGCCGTCCGGAAAGCGCACGGTGTCTTTGTCCAAGTCTATGACCCGTCCGCTGTGGATTCGTTTACTGGCCAGTTGCATTACGAACTCCCTCTCAATGCTGGAACAACCAGGTGTATGGCACCTTGAAGCCTTCGGCGAACAGGTACCCCGTGTTGCGGCGCGCGTTGGCGTGAATGGGAGAACCGGGCGCGGGCGACGTAAATGGCATGAGTCCGAGGCGCGAGGCGATGATCTGCAACCGCAGCATGTGAAAGCCGTCGCTCACGAGCAGGACTCGGCGACTCGTCCGTCCGTCGAACCAGCGCTTTACCTCGCTGAGTGATGCGTAGGTATCCTCACCGGCGAGGGGAACAACCGTTTCGCTGGGAAGCCCGAGGCGGACGAGGTAATCGCGGCCGACGTTTGCTTCGTTGAGCGTATCGTGCACGCCGACGCCCCCGGTCACCAACACGACGGGTGCGAGAGCCCGCTGGTAGAGAGTCGCCGCGTGATCGAGTCGTGCTCGGAATACGGGGGAGGGCCGGCCATTGTACTGCGCTGCGCCGAGGACGACGATGGCGTCGGCGCCGGTGGCCTGATCGCGGGCGCCGTGGACGGCGACCGCCACGACCACGGCCGCCCAGCCGGCCGCGATCAGGACGATCGCAAGGAGAATCGCGCCCAGGGCACGCCGCACGTTCCAGAAAGGCATGCCACAAGATACTAGGGGCGGGTGAGCAACTCCTCGAACAGGTTGATGGCGCGCGGATCGTTGCTCTGCCCCAGCCAAAAGATGGCTTTGCGCCGTACGCCCGGATCTTTGTTGGCGCGAGCGATCTGAATCAACGCCGGAACCCCGACGTCGCGCGGCTCCTGCGAAAGCGCAAAGACAGCATGCTCGCGGATGTCGCGGTCGACGTTGTCGTCATCGACCAGGTCGCGGAGATCCTTCACCACCGCATCCCCCGCGGCCTGGCCCAGCCAAAACACTGCCTGGTTGCGCACGTGGGTCGATACCGCGCCGTCACGAGCGATTTTGAGCAGGTCGGGCCACACCGTCACGGAGTCGGCGAGCGCAGCCGGGAAGATGGCCTCTTCGGCAGCGCGGCCGCTGCCCGTCCTTGCCAAATCGAGCAGGAAACGCGCGGCCTCCGGAGCCGCGACGGTTCCGAGATCGGTCACACCTGCGACGGCCGGTCTCCAGTGGCCGCCGACGTAGCTCCGCAGCCGCGTGACGTGGCCGTTTGTGACTTGCAGGGCGAGGCGCACGGGCCCTGAGTCGCAGGCGCAAGGCGTGTCGTCGTCCCAATCAGAGTTGGTCGTAATGCGGCGGCGTCCGCAGCGGCCATCTTCACAATCGAACGAAATCATACCGGCGCCGTTGCCGCAGACGCCTTCGCGCGCGGCGTACGCGAGGTGCACCGTCCCATCGGGTGCGCGGGCGATGCGGTCGGCCAGCGACTGGGCGGCGAGCGGTGCGACGGCGCACAACGCCGCGGCGACGAACAGAGAGCATTTCATTGGTTGATGATCTCCAGCAGCGCCTGCGCGGCGCGCGGGTCGCGGGACTGGCCTAGCCAGAAGATCGCTTTCTTGCGCAGCTCGCGATCGGTCTCGTGACGCGCAATGTCGATCATCTTGTCCAGCGCCTGCGTCTCGTGGCGCTGTGAGTACACGAAAATCAACTGCTCCTTCATGTCGTGATCCGAGGTGCGGTCGTAGAGCTGCACCAGATCGGTGATGTCGGCTCCCGATTGTCCGGCCCAGAACAGCGCTTTCTTGCGCAGCTCGATGCCTTCGCGTGAGTTCAACGCCAGGTCCATGAGCCACCGCGTGTTTTCAGCGGACCGCATCTGGGAGAGCGAGAAGATGATCTTCTCCTTCAGGTCCTCGTTGGTGCTGCGCCCGAACAGCTCGCGCAGGAACGCGGCGTTGGCTGCTTCGTGCGCCTGGCCGAGCCAGAACACGGCCTTCTCGCGGGCTTCTTCCGGCGCATTCTCCTGCCCGGCAAAATCGCGGAGTGCCTGCTGCGCGCGGGGGCTGTGAATCTGGGATAGCGCGAAGATCGCCTTCTCGATCAGCTCCTCGTCCTGAGCATGCGTGACGATCGAGTCGAGCGCGGAGATCGCCTTCTCGCTGCCCACCTGACCGAGCCAGAACACCGCCTGCTGGCGGACCTCAGGGTCGGGATCGTTGCGCGCCACCGAGAGCATGATGTCTTCGGTCTCCTCGGTCCGTTTCTGGGACAGCACGAAGACCGCCTTGCGCCGCAAGCCTGCCGAGCAGGCATCGCGCTTCGCGAGCACCTTCTTGATGATCGGCACGGCGTTCGCCGCATCCATCTGCAGCAGCGCGTTCATCGCCGCGATGCGCGGATCGTCGTCATCGTCGGAACAGCTCGTCGTCGTCGCTGTGTCGCGTGCGATATCATGGACGCGGCTGGCGGCGTTCTGGTCTCCCTGCCGTGCCAATTGGCCCAGCACGCGTGTCAACAGCGCGTCCCCGTCGCCGCGCGTGGATGCGCGGGGGTACTGCGTCTTCTGTTTGTCGAGCAGTGCGACGGCCTGCCGCAGGTTGGGATCTTCGCCGGTGCGATACAAAGCGAACGCGGCCCAGTAGTAGGCGTCGGGCGTGTACGTCGAACGTGCGTAGCGATTGATCAGATCATTGAACAGACGCGCGGCATCGGCGTAGCGGCTGCGATTCAGCAGCTGGCGTGCCGCCCGATAGAGCGAGTCGCCCGGATCCTGCGTGGCCCATGGCGCGCGTGGCGACGTCGCAAAGCCGCGGGCACGGGAGAGCACTGTACCACCGTCGATCTCGAGCACACCAAGCGTCTCCAGGCCAGCCAGTTCCGGCATGTCCGCCAATCCTTCCAGACCGGCGAGTCCCTCCAAACCCGCGAGTCCTTGCAGGCCCGCGAGTCCTTCCAAGCCCGCGAGCTCCATATCGCCAACGGACGCGTCAAGAGCCTCGAGGGCCGGGATGCTCGGCACTACCGGTATGCGCGGCACATGGGGGCGAGGAGGGTGCGCTGGGACGACCTGAAGATGTATGGCAACGGCCGCGAGCAGCGAAAGCATGGAGACCATCACGAAACTCCTTGTGCACGCACCGGCGCCGGGGCTGCGGGGATCGCGGGAGTCGCGGTCCGCAGCCGGGTCAGAACGCTGCGTTGGTTCAGTCCCTGGTTGATCCAATCCATCTCATTCTTGCGGCCCGGTTCGGCCGGGAGCTGTGTGATCTGCGCAAGGACCAGCTCCAGGTCCTCGAGTAACGGCTGCAACCGCGGATCGTTGGCGGCGGGCGAGTCGAGCATCAGTCGCGTCGTGGTCAGCAGGTCGCGCGCGGCCGCGACGAACTGGGGATCGAGCCGCCCGCGCGCGCTCTGCGCGCGAAAATCCGTGAGCAGCACTTCGGTGCGCGTGAGATACTGCTGTGCCGCGACCTGATAGGCGACATCAGATCTGACGCTATCAGCCGACGCGACAACAGGAGCGTTTACCGCTCGCGGATGAGCCGTCCAGCGACCGATCCCGATACCAATCACGAGGACGGCCGCCGCGGCCAGCGCCCAGCGCATCCACGGCCGGATCTCGATGACCTGCTTGTTGCGTCGGGCTTCCTCGATGCGCTTCCACATCTCCTCACGGGGAGTGGGGAGTGGGGAGTGGTACGACTTGGCCGCATCCTTCAGCCACTGCTCGAACTTGGGATCTTCGTCCTGGTCGATCATGGTACCCACTCTCCCGCGAAATCCGACAACGCCACGCGCAGTTTGGCTCGCGCGCGCGACAGCTGCGCCTTCGACGTGCCAGTCTCGACGCCCAATGCCGCGCCGATTTCCTCGTGTGTATAGCCTTCGACGTCGTGCATGACAAACACCGTGCGGTAACCCTCCGGCAATGCGTCGATCGCTTTCTTGAGTCGCGTTTTCAGATCCGGCTCCGCTTCTCGACGCGTCACGCCAACGCTCTGCGCGTCATCGATGTCTGCTTCCCGCTGGCGAAACCGCTTCATCTTGCGCAGTCCGTTCAGCACGACGGTCGTCGTGATGGCGTGCAGCCACGTCGAAAGGGCGGCGTCGCCACGGAACGAGCCAAGGCGGTCGAATGCCCGGATGAACGTTTCCTGGGTGAAATCCTGCGCGAGTGTGTCGTCACCCGCGAGCCGGAACGCCAGGCGGTACACCCGATCTACATGCGCGTCATAGAGCGCTCGCTCCGCGGCGCTGTCCCCGGCGCGGACGCGGGCTATCAGCTGTGTTTCGTCCACGGCGCTCCGAGGTGACGGACCAGGCTCGTAACTACAGATGTGACACGGAGGACGGCAAAAGGGTTACGTCGGCAGGGCCTACCTGGTGCCAAATAGGCGGTCGCCGGCATCACCCAGGCCGGGCAGGATGTACCCCTTGGAGTTGAGCTCGCGGTCCAGCGCCGCGGTGTAGACCGGCACTGTCGGGTGAGCGGCGAGCATCGCTTTCACGCCTTCGGGCGCAGCCACGAGGCACATGAACCGGATCCGCTGTAGCGGCGCCCCGGCGCGAGCCAAGGCGCTGACCGCGGCGACCGCGGAACCGCCCGTCGCGAGCATGGGGTCGAGCAGGAAGAACGCTCGGTCTGCTTCACCGGAAGGAATCTTGAAGTAGTAATCGACCGGCTGAAGGGTGTCATGATTGCGGTACAGCCCGATGTGCCCGACGCGCGCGGATGGAATCAGCTGCGAAATCCCTTCCACCATGCCCAGACCCGCCCGTAGAATCGGGACGAGCGTCAGCTTCTTCCCCGCGACCTGGCTGCCTTGCGTCTTCTCGAGCGGCGTTTCGATTTCCACGGGCTCGAGCGGCAGGTCTTTCGTGACCTCGTACGCCATCAGCATCGCGATTTCGTTCACCAGTTGTTTGAAGTCGCGCGTGCTCGTGCGCTTGTCGCGCAGAATCGTGAGCTTGTGCTGAATCAGCGGGTGGGACAGCACCGTGAGATTCGGAAACTGCGCGGGCGCGACGCGTGCCATGGGCGGAGAAAGTACGCGTCCGGTTGCGAGCGCGCGACCGGAGGCGTAATAGTGCTGAGCGCATGGCCGATCGCCCGCTCACCATCCTCGAGATCACGCACGCCGGGCACCAGGCGGGCTCCACGTTCATGATCCATAGCCTCTGCACGACGCTGGCGCAGCGCGGCCACCGGGTCTTGGTTGGTTGCCGGCCGGACAGCGTGCTCGCGGAATTGGCTACCGTCGCAGGGCTCCCCGTCGTCCCGCTCGACTTCCGACGGCTCGGCCCGCTCGCGGGTGCGCTCGAGCACGTCTTGGCGCGGGAAAGGGTCGATCTCGTCAACAGTCACGACACCCGCGACCGCCGGGCGCTCACCTGGTTGCGGTGGCGGCGCCGCTTGGTCCAGCCATTTGTCGTCACGCGCCACACCATGCCGCTTACGTCTCCGGTCGAGTTGATCGCCGTCGGGTTGTCGGCCGACCGAACGATCGCGGTGAGTCACGCGGTGGGGCGCGGATTGCGGCGGCGGCTGTATCCCGGCGCGCGCCTGCGCGTCGTGCCCAACGGCATCGATCTCGCTCGAGTAGACGCGATGCCGTCCGCCGAGGCGATGGCCCGGGCGGCTACGGCGCTCGGTGACATCGCGGGGCGTCCCGTGATCGTGGTCCTCGCGCGGCGCAAGGATCAGCACATTCTGCTCGAGGCGCTCGCGGCCCTCGAGCGGCCGGTCGTCGTGGCCTGCGTGGGAATCGAGCCCGACGCGCAGTTGCGCGCCGTAGAAGCCCGCTTGCCGCCGCGCCATCGGGTGGTATATGTGCCCTTCACCGATCAGCCTCTCGCCTTCTACCGGCTGGGGACGATAGCGGCGTTGCCCTCCCGCATCGAAGGACTCTCACTCGCGCTCCTCGAGGGCATGGCGCACGGCCTGCCATTCGTGGCGTCGCGGGCGGGAGGGAACCCCGACGTCATCACGTCGGGCGAAACGGGATTGCTCGTCCCGCCGCTCGACCCGCGCGCGTGGGCCGCTGCACTCGAGCACCTACTCGGCGATCCGGCGTTCGCCGCGCGGATCGGGAGCGCGGGCCGCGCGCTCGTGCGACGGGACTACACACTCGAGCGCATGGTCGAGCGCACGGAGGCTGTGTATCATGAAGCGATGGAGCGCCGTCGGGTAAAGGAGGAGCGATAGTGGTCGTGACGGCGGAGCCGTCACCCAGCCTGCTCCTCGCATTCAACTTCCCGCCGCACGAGGGAGGCATCGCGCGAATGATGGGCGAACTCGCCCGGCGCTATCCTCCCTATTCGCTGCTGGTTTCGACCGGTTCCTACGACGACAGCGCCGCCAGTGACGGCGACTTTCTGCAACGCATCGATCGCGTGTCGGTTCGCGCCCAACGACTCCGGACGCTGACCGGACTGGCGCGCTGGACGATCCGCGCCGACCAACTGGCCCGCCGGCATCGGCCGCGATTCACCTGGTGCGCGGAGCTCAAGCCCGCCGCCTATCCTGCCCGCTGGTTGCGCGCCCGTTACGGCATCCCCTACGGCATCTTCACATACGGCGCCGAGCTGCTGCTCCTCGACGCGAAGCTGCGACGCTCCGGCTTTAAGCACTGGACCGGCCGCAAGCTGCTCGACGAAGCGTCAGTATTTGTGGCGATCAGCCGTTGGACGGGGGACTACACGCGGCGAATCCTTGTTGAGCTTGGGCTCGATCGGCTGGCCGACCGCGTGCGCGTCGTTCCGCTCGGCACTGATCCCGAGCAGTTCCATCCCGATATTCCCAGCGCGGCGATCCGCCGCACCTACGGCCTCGAGGGAGGTCCCTGGATCCTGACGGTTGCCCGGCTCGACTGGCACAAAGGATTTGACACCCTAATCCGCGCGATGCCGGCCGTGCGCGCGGCTCACCCGGAAGCGCGCTACGCGATCGCTGGTGTGGGTGCGAGCCGATCATATCTGGAACGTTTAGTGGCCGAGCTGCGCCTCGGAGACGCGGTGCGGTTTCTCGGGTTCGTTCCGGAGGCGGATCTTCCAGCGCTCTACAACGCGGCCGACGTATTCGCGCTCGTCTCGCGCCGGCACGACCTGCTTGTGGAGGGGTTTGGCATCGCCGCGGTGGAGGCCTCGGCGTCGGGAGTCGCCGTGCTGGCGGGACGAGAGGCCGGTCTCCCCGACGCGGTACGCGACGGCGAAACGGGATTGCTGGTCGATCCTTACTGCCCTGCGGCGGTGGCGGAGGGACTCAATCTTCTGTTGGGGGACTCGGCTCTGCGGCAGCGGATGGGCGCCGCTGGACGCCGCGCGGTGGAGACCTACTTCAACTGGGATCGTGTTGTCCGTGACATCGAGGATATCGAGTTGAGTTGCGACCTGCTGACCAGCGGATAACTTCGTTGCCCCCGCTTGAAGAGGAACTGTCGTATGAAACGTGTTGCGCTGCTGTTGAGTCTCCTCGCCGACGCGACTCCGCTCACTGCCCAATCTGTCGATAGCCTCATCGCCAAATACGTTCAGGCGTCCGGTGGCATGGCACGCGTGCAGGCGCTGCAGACGTTGCGGCGCACCGGGAAGTTCACCGGCAACGACGGGTTCGAGGCCGTCGTTGTCCAAGAGAACAAACGCCCGAACAGCGTGCGCGAGGAATTTTCGCTCCAAGGCATGACGGGCATCAACGCATACGATGGCCACAACGGCTGGAAGATCGAACCGTGGCAGGGCAAGCGCGATCCCGAGTCGCTCGGGGAAGAAGAGATGCACGGCATTCTCGACGATGCCGACTTCGACGGTCCGCTCGTGAACTATCAGGCGAAGGGGAATCGCGTCGAGTACCAGGGCACCGAGCCGATCGAAGGCAGCGATGCCTACAAGCTGAAAGTCACTCGCCCGAACGGTGACGTCAGTTTTTACTTCCTCGACACCGAGTACTACGTCCCGATCAGAATCAACACGCAACGCATGATTCGCGGCGCGCCTCAGGAGCTCGAAACCTCGCTCGGCGACTACAAACAGGTGGCGGGCGTCTATCTCCCGTTTGCCCTGGAGACTGGACTGCGCGGCAGCCAGGACCGCTCGAAAATCACCTACGACAAGATCGAAGCGAACGTCCCGCTCGACGACCAGCGCTTCATCAGGCCGGGAGGAGGGACACACCCATGACTCAGCTCCTGCTCATTGCGTTCGTCGCGGCCACGCAGCAACCGGCTGTGAAGGTGGACTCCGAAACGATTTCCGGTCTGGGCGCCCGCAACATCGGCTCGGCGGCCATGAGTGGCCGGATCGCCGCACTCGCCGCCGTCCATGAAGGCGCGCGCATCACGATCTACGTCGGAGCCGCGAGCGGCGGCGTTTGGAAATCGGTCAACGGCGGCAACTCGTTCAAGCCGGTCTTCGATCGGCAGCCGGTGCAGTCGATCGGCGCGATCACGATCGATCCGAAGAATCCTAAAGTGGTGTGGGTTGGAACAGGCGAAGCCTGGATGCGCAACAGCGTGTCCATCGGCGATGGCGTGTACAGGTCGCAGGACGGCGGCGAGAACTGGACCAACGTCGGGCTCAACGGCTCCGAGCACATCGCCAAGATCCTCGTCGATCCCACCGGGACCAACACCGTGTACGTCTGCGTTCCGGGAAAACTGTGGAGCGACAGCGACGAGCGCGGCGTCTACAAGACGACCGACGGCGGCAAGACGTGGAACAAGGTGTTGAAGGGCGGCAATCTGTCGACCGGCTGCTCGATGATGTCGATGGATCCGACACACCCCCAGACGCTCTACGCTGGGCTCTGGGATTTCCGGCGCCGCGGTTGGACGTTCCGCTCCGGCGGCGACAGCGCAGCGGCGCCGAGTGCGTCAGGGCTGTTCAAGAGCACGGACGGCGGCGCGACGTGGACTGAGCTCACCTCAACGAGCGCGTCGGGATTGCCGCCCAAGCCGTGGGGACGGGTTGCCGTGGCAGTCGCGCCCTCGAAGCCCGACGTCGTCTACGCGTTCATCGAGGCGACGCTGCCGCTGAACGCGCTGTATCGCTCGAGCGACGGCGGCAAGACGTGGCAGATGCTCGATCGCAGCCAGAACATGATTTGGCGGCCCTTCTACTTCGCGAACCTGATCGTCGATTCGCGTGACGCCGATCGGGTCTACAAGCCCGACGGCAGTCTCATCGTCAGCACCGACGGGGGCAGGAGCTTCAGCAACATCACCGGTGGTGCGCACGGCGATTTCCATGATGTCTGGGTGGATCCAGACGACACCGATCACCTGATCACGGGGGACGACGGCGGTCTCTGGTATTCGTATGACGCCGGGAATAAGTGGTGGAAGGGCGACAACCTCCCGGTGTCGCAGTTCTATCACGTGAGCGTCGACATGGACCGTCCCTACCACGTCTACGGCGGATTACAGGACAACAGCTCCTGGGTAGGCGCCTCGGATTATCCGGGCGGCATCACGAATCACCAGTGGGAAAACATGTACGGCGGGGACGGTTTCTGGATGTTCGTCGACCCGACTGACCCGGATTACCTGTACGCGGAGTATCAGGGTGGCGGGATCGCGCGCGTCAATCGCAAGACGCACGAGAATCGCAACATCCAGCCCCTACCGCATTACCAGGAGAAGAAGCTTCGCTTCAACTGGAACACGCCGATTCACATCAGCCCTACGCAGCGGGGCACCATCTACATCGGCTCGCAATTCCTGTTCCGCTCGCGTGATTTTGGGCAAACGTGGGAACGCATCTCGCCCGATCTGTCGACCAACGACCCCGCGAAGCAGCGGCAGGAGCAGTCAGGCGGCGTGACGGTCGACAATTCGTCCGCCGAGATGCACACCACGATCTACGCGATCGCGGAGTCGCCCAAAGATCCCAACGTGATCTGGGCGGGGACGGATGACGGCAACCTCCAGGTGACGCGCGATGGTGGGAAGACGTGGACGAACGTGGTGGCCAACATCAAGGCCCTCCCGAAGAACGCATGGGTCTCGTCAGTCGAAGCGGGCCATTTCGACCCGGGTACGGTCTACGCGACGTTCGACGTCCACACCTTCGGCGACATGAGGCCCTATGCCTACAAATCGACCGATTTCGGGGCGACGTGGTCGGCGCTCGTCGCGCCCCCCCCCGAGAGTCCGGTGCGCGGCTATGCGCACGTCATCAAAGAAGACCTCGTCAACCAGAGCCTCCTATTCCTCGGCACCGAATTGGGGCTGTGGATATCAGTTGATGGCGGTAAGCAGTGGGCGCATTACAAGGGCGGCGACCTGCCCGCGGTCGCGGTGCGCGATCTCGCCATTCACCCGCGCGATCACGACCTGGTCATCGCGACGCACGGCCGCGGCATCTGGATCATCGACGACATCTCGCCGCTCCGCGCGCTGACGCCGGAGATCCTCGCCAGCTCGGTTGCCTTTCTCCCCGGCCGGCCGACGGTGCAGCGGCTGCAAGGAGGCGGCGGGTGGGCGAACGGCGACGCGATGTACGTGGGGCCGAATCCGCCCAGCGACGCCGTGATCACGTATTACCAGCGACGCCGCCACATCTTCGGCGACATGAAGCTCGAGGTCTTCGACGCGAGCGGAAAACGTGTTGGCTCCATGCCGACGAGCAAACGACGCGGCTTGAGCCGCGTGACGTGGTCGATGCGGTTGCCGGCGCCGCGCGTTCCGCCCGCGGCCAGCGCCGCGTTCGGCGCGGCGTTCGGACCACGCGTGCTTCCAGGGACGTATTCGATCAAGATGACGAAAGACACCGCGACGTACGCGACCCAGCTCGTCATCGTGCCCGATCCACGCAGCACGCACACCGATGCCGAGCGGCGCGCGGCATTCGATCTCGCGGTGAAGCTCTCCGGCACGCTCGGCGACATGACGTTCGCGGTCGAGCGCATCAACTCGGTCCGCGAGGCGCTCGACGACCGCGCCACAAAGCAGCCGGCGCGGGACGGGGGGGCGCTCACACGACGCCTACGGGCAGCGTCGAGCACGGTCGATAGCCTGCGCAAGCGGATCGTCGCGACCAAAGAAGGCGGGATGATCACGGGCGAGGAGCGGCTGCGCGAGAATCTCACGGAGCTGTACGGCAACATCGTGTTCTACGACGGCGGACCGAGCCAGACGCAAGTGGAGCGTGCCGACGCGATCGCGCGCGAGTTGGGCGACATCGCTCGCGATTTCGATGCGTGGGCCGCGCGGGATTTGGCGGGCATCAATTCAGCGTTGACGGCGAAGCACCTCGAGCCGATCCCGATGCTCAGCCGCGCGCAGTGGGAGGGCGTCGCCGCCGCGCACTAAGTCGCGGCGTGAGCTTCCTTGCGGGCGATGAACACGCCGACCAGGCACAGTGCGCCGCCGCCGATGGCGATCACACTC
>Ga0137415_10000903_pt1 | contig 29076 bp, 25 predicted proteins | sample CZODoug3_1_1_16f_FD_183082 | JGI IMG/M metagenome (GOLD analysis project Ga0137415, IMG submission 183082) | Vadose zone soil fungal communities from Angelo Coast Range Reserve, California, USA - CZODoug3_1_1_16fungal (Hybrid Assembly) | ecosystem: Environmental > Terrestrial > Soil > Vadose...
TCTCTTCGAAGTCGGCGATGGCCATGCCGGCCAGGGCGACGGCGAAGTGGACATCACCGCACTCGAAACTTCCCTCATCGGCACGTTTCAATTCATCGTGCGCAAGGACATGCATTTGAAGTGGCCCCGCGCCGAAACGCCCACGCACTACATCACCATGGGCCTCAACGATGACCTGAACGCCTGCGCCACGCTGGCGGTGCGCGAGATGATCGATTTCCTGGTGACAGAAAAGCACCTTTCGCGCGACGATGCTTACATGCTCGCGAGCGTCGCCGCCGACCTGCACATCACCGAACTCGTCGACGGCAACAAAGGCGTGCACATGATGCTGCCCAAATCCATCTTCGTCCCGGGATCATCCAAATGAATGAAGCTTGCTCCTTTTTCCGCTGTGCGGTCTGTGCTGTGATCTTCGGGTGCTCGATGTTAAGTGCGCCGTCTTTTGCTCAATCGAAAGCGGAGAAGCCCGAATGGTGCAAGAATCTCCCGCGCCCCGAATTCGCGCAGCTCAAACGCATCCTGCCGGAGGAGCCGTGGTTCGAAATATACAAGGTGGCGCCGGCGACGTTTGCGATTTATGAGCCGCACCAGTCCGAAGAAGTCATCTCCTATCTGATTGTCGGCCAGAAGCAGGCTCTGCTCTTCGATACCGGCATGGGCATCGCCGATATCCGCAAAGTGGTTTCCCGGCTGACCTCGCGGCCCGTCGTGGTCCTCAATTCCCACACGCACGACGACCACGTCGGCGGCAACTGGCAATTCAATTCTATCTTCGGCATGGACACCTCCTTCACCCGGGAAAATGCCAAGGGCTCAACGGCCGACGCGCAAGCGGAAATTGCGCCGGGGGAAATTTGCGGTAACCTGCCGAAGGCCTTCGATCCGAAGACGTACCGAACCAAACCCTGGCACGTTTCCTTTTTCATCCATGACGGATTCCGGATCAAGCTCGGAGGACGCACAGTGGAAGTGATTGCCGCGCCCGGCCACACGCCGGATTCGATCGCGTTGATCGATCGTGAGAACAAACTGCTCTTCACCGGCGACACATATTATCCCGCGCCGATCTGGTTGTATCGCCCGGAGACGGATCTGACAGCGTATGCAAAATCCATCCAGCGCCTGGCTGCTCTTGCACCAGAAGTGAACACGGTTCTGGGCGCGCACAATATTCCAGTGGCGCAGCCCGAGGTTTTGCCGGCTCTGGTGCAGGCGTTCGCAGACCTGCAGGCCGGCAAAACCGCTTGCAAGCCCGAAGGCACGGGTAAGAAAATGTGCACCGTGGACAAATTCAGTTTTCTTCTCCGCGCGGCCCCCTAAGGAGTAAACTGATGGCAACCGAGGGTGTTCATGCATTGCCGGCCGCAAATTCGATGTTTCGCAGCCTGGTTCCTGGTGCTCGCCACCGCGTTTCTTCCCGCTGCGGCGCAGCCCAATCGCGACAAAAATACGTGGACCTATGACGGCGGCATTTTTCTGGAGACCGACGGAGCGATTCCAGGTGGCGCGTGTTTTCGCGTGAAGGGCCATGTGACGGCCGACGATTTTTTCGAAAATTTAAGGCGCGAAGACACGAACTCCGGCACGCTTTTCCGCCGCGGCAACGACATCGTCACCGAATTCCCGAAACGCCTGCACCTGAGCATGTCCATCGCGGACATTCCCTGCGACCCGCGCATGCAGCAGGCCAATTCGCGCGTGTACCTGACCGATGAGATGATTCGCAGCCTGCGGCTGCACTTTTTCTGGAAACGCGCGCTGGAGCTCCGGCCGGTCCGCGGAATTGTCGAGACCAGCGGCGAGGTGCGCCCGGTGCCGTGGTACTCGCACGGCCTGGAGCAGGAGTTGCCGAAGCGCTTTGAGTGGCTGGTGGAGTTTAGCCTGCCGAGCGAAGGCGTGCCGCTGACCGACAACCTGGTGCTGATGATGTATACACCGGACCACCGGCTGATCGCGCGCGGCGCGGCAAGGATGTAGCTCAGGCCTTCAGGCCTGAGGGTTTTCATTCCCAGGGCACGATTGAGTCAGCGCGGCGAAAGGCCTCACCCCTGAAGGGGTAAGCTACAGGGCGTCACACCAATTTCATCTCGGGCACACGATTGCGCACGATAAGTTTCGCTTCGGTTCGGGTTTGCACTTCTTCGGGGGTCCAGCCGGGCGCGATTTCGCGGAGGGCCAGCCCTTCGGGCGTCACATCGATTACGGCAAGGTCGGTGACGATCGTGTCCACGCATTCGAGTCCGGTCAGCGGATAGTTGCAGGTCTTCACAATTTTTGGCCCGCCTTCCTTGGTGTTGTGTTCCATGCAGACAATCAGTTTTTTGGAGCCGGAGGCGATGTCCATCGCGCCGCCAATGCCGCCGCTGCCTTTGGAGCCGGGAATCTTCCAGTTGGCGAGATCGCCTTTTTCGGAAACCTGAAAGCCACCGAGCACGGCGATGTCCAGATGCCCGCCGCGGGTCATCAGGTGCGCATCGGCCTGGTGAAAAATGGATGCGCCGGGAATCAGCGTGACGGGGACTTTCATGGCGTCAACCAGATCAAAATCTTCTTCGCCGGGTTTCGCGCGGCGGCCCATGCCGAGGATTCCATTTTCGCTGTGGAAATAAACCGTGAGTCCCTTGGGCAGATAATCGGCGATGAGATTCGGAATGCCCCAGCCAAGATTCACGTAAGCGCCGTCGTAGAGTTCCTGCGCGGCGCGCTGGGCAATCTGTTCGCGGGTGAGTCTGGCTTTTTCGGTCATGGCAATTTTCTCTCCGGCGTCATCCGGCGAAGCGCATTCCTTTCGCATGCACGATGCGGTGCACGAAAATCGCGGGAGTGATGACGTCCTCCGGCGAAATCGCACCCACCGGAACAATTTCTTCCGCTTCGACGATCGTGAATTTCGCGGCCTTGGCCATGATGGGATTGAAATTGCGCGCGGCCAGGCGATAGGTGAGATTGCCGAGTTCATCGGCCTTTTGCGCCTTGATCAACGCGTAGTCCGCGTGGATCGGCAGTTCCAGAATGCAGCGCTTGCCGTCGAGAACGCGTTCTTCCTTGCCGATGGCGACTTCCGTTCCAACGCCAACCGTGGTGTAGAAGCCCAGCAAGCCAGCGGCGGCGGTGCGCATGCGTTCGCACAAGATGCCCTGGGGCACCAGTTCGCAGGTGACTTCCCCCTTGGCAAAACGCTCCTGAAAATAATTCGCGTGCGGGCCGGGGAACGAGCAGATGACGTGCCTCACCTGGCCGTTCTTGAACATAACGCCGAGTTCGCCTTCGCGCGTGCCGCAATTATTGCTGATCGCGGTGATATTCTTGACGCCCTTCTTCGACAACGCTTGAATCAGATTGTTGGGAAAGCCGGCGCCGCCAAAGCCGCCAAACATGATCCGCGCGCCATCGGGAATATCCGCAACCGCGGCGTCGAGGGAACTCACAATTTTTGGCTTCATTTTTCGCCCAGAAAGAATCAAAATAGCGTTTCCTGTAGATTGTTCCCGACCCGCGGCAAAACCGCAACCCCAGCCGAGTTAGCAACACCATGCATATTTGTCTCATCGCGCTGCATTGTCTCGGTCAAAACCGCAATCGTGGACTTCTGCGTTATACATCCACGGAATCTTTTCGCCACGATGTTCCAGTCCATTCACAAGAAATTACCCCACTCGTAACCATTTCGTCTTCTGTGGGGACTAGAAGTAGTCTGCCGAATTTCGCAGTTCATTCTCGCTAAGGAGGTAAGAATCACCTATGAAAGTTCGCTCCGTTTCAAAATTGATTGGGTTGCGTCGCTTGGGTACTCACCTGACCGATGCCGCGCGTCGTTGCACCTCACTGCTCGTCTCGTTTGCATTTCTCCTGGCCCCTGTCCTGCCCGCGGCGTTTCCCATAGCCGCACAGGCGCATCCCGCACCCGCCAGTCCTGCCGGAGGCTGCCAGCTCAACTCGCAGCGTGGAAAGATCCAGCGTGTAGTCACTATCGTCTTCGACAATATGCACTTCCAACGCGATCCCGCACGCGATGGCTCGACGCTCGTACCCTCCGACCTCGAGCAGATGCCCCACCTGCTAAACTTCATCAAGAATAATGGAGTGTTGCTCTCCAATCATCACACCCCGCTGATCTCGCACACCTCGGACGACGTCATCACCATCCTCACCGGCGTCTATCCTGATCGCCACGGGGTGGCAACCGCCGCCAACAGCTACCTGGAATACCAGGCGAACGGCACCACGAGATCGCAGTCCGCCTTCACCTACTGGACTGACCTGAGTAATGATGGCACGTATAACCTGATCAGCGGCGCGGCGGATGCAACGCATCCGAGCGGCGTCAACGCCCCTGCGCCTTGGGTGTCCTTCACACGCGCCGGCTGCGACGTGGGTGCCGTCGCTGCCGCGGACATGGAGATCGAGAACACCGGCGTCGACCTCGTCACCGTCTTCGGATCTGGCTCACCGCAGACCGCCGATCCCAACGCCTTCGCCAACTATGAAGGTGTGGCCATCCACTGCGCCAAGAACAGCACGCTCTGTTCGACCGCCAATGGCGGCTTCGCCGACAAGTTGCCGTGGGAGCCAAATGCCGATGGCTCGGCGGCAACGACCGATGGGACCGGGACTTCCACCGCCTACCAAGGATATAACGCCCTCTTCGGCCACAAATATGTCACGCAAGCCTTCCACACTCTCGGGCTGGGCAGCAATGTACTGGACGGCAATGGAAACCTGAAGGACATCAACGGCAACACCATCGTCGATGACTTCCCGGCCGGCACGTTAACGCCAGGCTTCCCGGGTTTCAGCCTGCATCCTCAGTATGCGCTGGGCTACACCGCCGACATGCTGGAGGCCGGCGTCCCGGTGGTGTATACCTACATCATCACCCCACACCGGCCGCTCCCAGTGAACCCCTACGGCTATGGCTTCCCCGCGGACCCGGGCGACTATGGTCCGGGTGAGGCGCACTATGTGCAGACACTGCAGCAATACGACGACTCGTTCAATAAATTCTTCACGCGTCTAGCCAACGACGGGATCACCCCAGCGAACACCCTTTTCGTAATCACCGCGGAAGAGGGTGATCACGTTGTCGCGGCCAACCCCACCAACCCTGGATGCGACGGTGTGACCACGCCGTGCACCTACGGCAACACGCCTGGCAATGAGGTCGGCGAGCTAAACCTAAACTTCAGGGGCTTGCTCCAGGCCGAAACGGGAATCACCACTCCCGCCTCGATAAACAGTGATGATGCGCCCGACATCTACCTGACGGGTAATCCAGTCCCGGCCGATCCCACCCTGCGGACCTTTGAGCGGGCGTCTGGCACGCTAACCGTTACCAATCCGATCTCGGGGGCTACGGACACCATCGCACAAGAGATGGCCAATCCTGCCGAGTTCAAGATCCTGCACATGCAGACCTTCGATCCGCTCCGGACCCCAAGCTTCACCCTTTTCGCCAACCCCGACTACTTTGTCACCGGCTCGACGGCTTGCGGCACCAGCGCTACCCCGGCTACCGCCTGCGTTACTCAGGCCCCAGGCTTTGCCTGGAACCACGGAGACGTGCAACCGCAGATCACCACCATCTGGCTCGGAATGGCGGGGCCGGGGATCGATCAGGCCGGCCTGGACAGCGTGACCTGGTCTGATCACACCGACATCCGCGCCACGACGATGACGCTCGTCGGCCTGCAGGACGACTACCAGCATGAAGGACGCGCCCTCACCGAAAAATTCACGGGCTGGGCGCAACCATCCGCCGTAAAGAAGAGCGGCAATTTCGTTGCGCTGGCTCAGGTTCTTAAACAAATCAACGCGCCCGTTGGGCCCTTGGGACTTGCCAGCCTTCATGCCTCAACTGTTGCGATGGAGAGCGGCGACACCAACAACGATTCAACCTACATCAGCATCGAAGGACAACTGGATTCCTTCAGGGCCCAGCGCGATGCGTTGGTGGCACAAATCCTTCCGCTGCTCGAAGCCGCGGAATTCGACGGCACACCCATTCCCGACGGGACCGCAAACAGCCTGATTCAACAGGCGCAGTCGTTGCTGTCGAGCGTGGAGGCCTACGCCAGCGGCCTATAAACCCTTTCTTGCATGCTTCGTTGATGCAAGGAAACCTCAGGAGGGCGCGAATCACCTCGCGCCCTTCTTTTTTTCAGGTAATTCCCCTAAGTGGCTTCAGGGAAATGTCGGATTTCCGGGGTAATATTTGTTCGAAAATCCACGCTGGTATCTCTGGCAAATTTACAAATCAATTTGATAAAATATAAGCCCGCCTTCGAAAATTCGCGACGCCTAAACAGTACGGTTGCTCACCCGGGGAATTTAATGCAACGGCGTCGACCATGATCGGAGACCTATCGTGCGGCGTTCGATTTATTCTGTTCTAATACTGTTCGGCTTGTCTTTCTTAACGCTTGGCGGCTGCAGTTCGCTGCCGAAAAATACGGTTGTCACTGCTACACCCAGCATCCTGGTGCAGCCCGCAAATGCCACGGTCACGGTTGGACAGCCCGCAACTTTTTCCGTGTCTGCCACTGGGGCTTCGCCACTGAATTACCAATGGCAAAAAAACGGTGCAAATATCAGCGGAGCGACCGGGAGCAGTTACACGACGCCGGCTACGACAAGTGCGGACAACGGCGCGAAATTTGATGTGGTAGTGAGCAACGCGGCTGGCACTATGACGAGCGGCGCGGCCACCCTGACGGTGAGCTCCTCGGCGGCGCTGCAATCCATAGCAGTGTCACCGGCGTCGCCCTCCATTGCCGCTGGTGGTACGCAGCAATTCACGGCTACCGGGACTTACAGCGACAACTCCACAAAAAACATCACCACCAGCGTGACGTGGAAATCGTCGAACGCGGCTTTCGCTACGATTGGCGCAACGACGGGATTGGCCACAGGTGTTGCCGCGGGAACGACGCAGATTACGGCAACGCAAGGCAGCATCGTGAGTCCCAATGATCCCCTGACCGTAACGGCTGGTTCGGTGACGTTGCAATCCATCGCTGTGACGCCCGCGTCGCCTACCGTCGGCATCGGGAATACGATGCAGTTCACGGCCACGGGAACGTACAGCGACAATTCCACGAAGAACATCACCAGCAGCGTAACTTGGGCTTCGTCGAATCCACCGTTCGCGACGATCGTTGCGACAACAGGGCTTGCCACCGGCGTTGCCGTGGGCACAACGGAAATCACGGCCGCACTCGGAAGCGTTGTGAGTCCGAACGACACGTTGACTGTGGGGGTCGCGTCGGCTAGCACAGTGGATGTGGTCACGCACCATTACGACGCCGCGCGAACCGGGACCAACACACAGGAAACAATTTTGACGCCGGCCAATGTGAATTCAACTACTTTTGGCAAGGTGGCGGAATTTTCCGTGGACGGGCAGATTGACGGGCAAATTCTTTATCTGCACCAGGTGACGATTCCCGCAGCGGGCAACAAGAATGTGCTCTACTTCGCGACGGAAAACGACAGTGTGTACGCCGTGGATGCGGACAGCATCAGCGGCACATCCGCGACCGTACTTTGGAAAACGCGAACTCTGCCGGCGGGCGAGGTGCCGTTGACGCCTTCCGATGCCGGGTGCGGCTATATCAATCCGGTGGGCATCATGTCCACGCCGGTGATTGACCGTTCGCGCAACGCAATTTATGTGGTGGCAAGTTCCAAAGACGGCAGCGGAAACGTGTCTCACCGGCTGCACGCATTGGACCTGACCACCGGCGCGGAGCTTTTTGGCGGCCCGACGACTATTACGGCGACATTCCCGGGAACTGGCGGAAACAGCTCCGGGGGCACGGTGACGTTCTTGACCAAAGCGCAGCAGGAGCGGGCAGCGCTGCTGGAGAGCAATGGAACGATTTACACATCGTGGTCCGGATATGACGGCGATTGCGGAAATTATTCGGCATGGGTGATTTCTTTCAGCGCGGACACGTTGGCACGAACGGGAGCGATTGACCTCGTCCCCAGCACCGCCGGAGCGGGAATCTGGCTGGGAGGAGGCGGACCGGCGGGGGATGCCGCCGGCAACGTTTACTTCCCCACGGGCAATGCGTTCGGAGGAAACACGCCGGGAATCAAGAACGATTACGGCGACACGTTTGTGAAACTTGGCCCGAGCGTTCCGCTGGCGGTGGCGGATTATTTTGCGCCGTCGAACGCAATCAGCAATGACAATCTCGACGCGGATTTCGGGTCGGCGGCGGCGCTGTTGCTGCCTGACAATCTCGTGGACAGCGGCGGTGTGGCACGAAACCTAGCCGTGGTAGCGGGAAAAGACGGATCGATGTACGTGGTGGACCGCGGCAACATGGGGCAGTACAGCGCGATTGCGAACAACGTGTACCAGGCATTCGCCAGCGACGGGCACGACAATTTCTCGTCGCCCATTTATTTTAATGGACGCGTTTACATCGGCCCGTCGGGACTTCCCTTGCGGGCTTTTACCATTACCCAGGCGAAACTCAGCGCCTCGCCCACATCACAAACCGCGTTTACCTTCGGAAGCAATGGGACGGTGCCGAGCGCGTCCGCCAATGGGACTACGAATGGCATTGTCTGGGCGCTGGACCGAGAGTCGAGGAATTTTCTTGCGTATGACGCTACGGACCTGACGAAACTGCTTTATGACTCGAGCACAGCTGCGGGAGGCCGCGATTCATTCTCCAACGTCGGTGGACATTTCATTACGCCGATGGTGGCCAACGGAAGAGTGTATTTCGGCACTGGAAGCACGGTGGCGGTGTTTGGTTTGCTGCCGTAGCAATGAATAGATTTTTTTTGAGTGCGGGAGCAGAGCTCCCGCTTTTGCGATGACAGCGAGCTGAGCAAGTCTACATTTGAGATGGAAATTTGGACCGTAAAGGCGGAGGCTTCGCCTCCGCACTCAAAAGGGTCAGGGTTTGCGGATGCCGTTGAGGAGCATGTTGAGGAAGACCTGTTTGACCTGCTCGGGGTCGGAGACGTGGTCCGTGTCGTACCAGCGATAAAGCCAGTTGCACATGCCGAGAATGCCGTTGACGATGAGCCACGGCTCGCCTTCGATTAATTTCCCTTGTTCCTGCCCGCGCTTGACCAGATCCACAAACCGATTGTTGTAGCGCGACATCACCGCGATCACTTTGTGCTGGCGCTTGCCGGAAAGCGAATCGAATTCGTGCAGGAACAGGCCGAACGGGACCTTGTTCTGGATGATGTAGTCGATCTGGGCACGGATGGCGCGCTCGAGTTGTTGCACCGGCTCGCCTTCGAGATCGATGTGCTGGGCGATATAGGCGTCGCCGTCTTCAATGCCGGCAAGCAGGAGCTGGAAGAGAAGATCTTCCTTGGATTTGATGTAGTAATAGAGCGAACCCTTCAGCATGCCGACGTCGCGGGCGACGTCTTCGATCGAAGTGGCGTGGAATCCCTTGGCGAAAAAAATGTTGGCGGCGCTCTTCAGGACTTCCTGGAGCCGCGTGCCCGGCTTGGGTTTGGAGTCGGAGCGGCCGGCGTGGCGCGCACGGAGAGGCTTGGGCGCGGGCTTTCCGTTGGACTTTTTTGAGGGCACGACAAACCTCACGAAGCTGAAGAACATAGTAACAGAGGGGAAGGCGGTAGGCGGAGAGATGCCGTTCAAATGCTGTCGCGCGAGAATAAAAAGAGACTTTCAGCAAGATTGAATTGTTACCGGACGAGATGGCAGGAGTGGGTCTTGATCACTAACCAGACAAGGAGCCCCGGGGAGAGGTCGAGTGCGCGGACTGCGCCGGGCGTGACGTGGACTTGGAATGTTGCGCCGGCTTTTACGCGGAGGGCGACCATTCCGCCGCGGGTTTCTATGGACTCGAGTGTGCCCGGAAGAATGTTGCGTGCGCTGAGAAAGTGCGGAGCTTCGGTGGCGACGAGGATGTCCCCGGCGCGAATGGCTACGCGCACTTCAGTGCCGGGCGCGGCGTCGCCCAAGGGAATTTCGATTTCGCAGGCGGCGTGATCGAGAGAGACGCGCATGACGCCGTCGGCGGGGCGGTGCTCGACCACGACCGCGGGGAGAACATTTTCGAAGCCGGCGGCGTGGGCTAGTTCGACGCTGCGCGGCGCGTCGAGTACGGCACGCGGCGCGCCGGTTTCCTGGACGCGGCCGTTGACGAGAGCGACGACGCGTTCGCCGATGGAGTCCACTTCTTCGCGATTGTGAGTGACGTAAAGGATCGGTATGCGGTTAGCGTTGTTCCAGGCGCGAAGGTCTTCGAGGATGGATCGGCGCAGGGCCGAATCGAGGCCGGTGAGCGGCTCGTCGAGGAGCAGGACGCGCGGGCGGGTGATGAGAGAGCGCGCGAGGGCGACGCGCTGCTTTTCACCGCCGGAGAGTTCGGCGGGGCGCCGGGACAAAAGTTTCTCGATATGAAATGCAGTTGCGATGCTTTGTGTGCCCTCCACTTGATCAGACGAGCGGAGCTTTGCCAATCCGTAGCGGATATTTTGTTCTACGGAAAGGTGGGGGAAGAGGGCCAGCGATTGAAAAACGTAGGCAAGTTCGCGGCGCTGCGGCGGGAGCGAAATTTTGCGTGCGGCGTCGAAGTAAATTCTCTCGCCGAGGCGGATTTCGCCGGAGTCGGGTTGCTGTAGGCCTGCGATGCAATCGAGGAGGGTGGATTTTCCCGCGCCGGAGGGGCCGAACAAAACGGTGAAGCCGGGCGCGAAAGAAGCAGCGGCTTCAAGAATGAAAGGTTGCGCGCCATTCGAGCGAAACTGCTTGCGGATATGAATGTTTAGCATGGCGAATTTTATTTCGCCAGCCAGGGCGACCAGACGCGTCGGTTCACGCCGTAGACGATCGAGAGCACCACGAAAGAGATGAGAAGAAGGAGCAGCGCGGTTTGATGCGCGGCGGCGTAGTCAAGCGCTTGGACGCGGTCGTAGATGTCGATGGAAACGGTGCGCGTGATTCCGGGAAGATTACCGCCGACCATCAGCACGACGCCGAATTCGCCGAGCGTGTGCGCGAAACTGAGCACCAGCGCAGTGAGAAAGCCGGGCCAGGCGAGCGGGAGGATGATGCGTAGGAAGGTGCGCGCGCGATCCGCTCCGAGGACTGCGGAGGCGTCGAGCAGGCGGCGATCAAGAGATTCGAAGGAGGCGACGAGCGGTTGCACGGCAAATGGCAGGCTGTAAAGCATGGAGGCGAGCACGAGTCCGGCAAAGGTAAAGGCGAGCGGATGGCCGAATAGCGATTGCCAGATTTTTCCGAGCGGGCCGCGCGGACCCATAGCAATGAGCGCGTAAAACCCGAGGACGGTGGGAGGGAGCACGAGTGGCAGCGCCACAACCGACTCGAGAAGAAATTTCCCGCGCCACGTGCTGAAGGCGAGACCGTACGCGAGCGGAAGAGCGAGCACAAGAAGAAAGAAGGAGACAGTCGCGGCGAGGCGGAGAGAGAGGAGGAGTGCTTCGGCGTTCATGGCTTTTGTCCGGCGGCGGTGAAGGAGGACGGCGCCGCGTATCCGTAGCGGTCGAAGGTGGCGCGGGATTGCGGGGATTTCAGAAAGGCGAGGAAGGAAAGGGCGGCCTGCTTGTTCGGCGAAGATTTTAGAATGACGACAGCTTGTTCCATTGACGGATAGCTATCGAGAGGAATGTCCCAGCGCTTGCCGTTTTTCATCGCGGCAGAGAGCGCGAGCGAGAGAGCGATCAGTCCGGCCTGGGAGTTGCCGGATTGCACGAATTGCGCGGCCTGGGAAATGTTTTCGCCGAAGACGAGTTTCGATTTCACTTGATCGAACAGCCCAACGCTTTGCAGAGCTGCGAGGGCGGCACGGCCATACGGGGCGTGCTCCGGATTAGCGATGGCGATTTTCTGGATGCGGGGATCAAGGAGCGTTTTAAGGCCGGAAGCGGGATCGATCGGGGAATCGGGAGGAAGCCAGAGAGCGAGACGGCCCGCGGCGTAGATTTGTAGAGAATCGGATTCGGCCAATCCGGCCTGGATTAATTTTTTGGGGTAGTCGAGATCGGCGGAGAGGAAGAGATCGAAGGGCGCGCCGTTTTGGATTTGCGCGAAGAAGTTGCCGCTGGAGCCATAGGTGATGGCGACTTTTGCGCCGGTTTGTTTTTCGTATTGGGAGGCAAGATCGGGCAAGACGAATTGGAGGTCGGCGGCGGCGGCGATGCGGAGGGTTTGGGCGTGGGCGGATGTGGAGAAGAGAAAGGAACAGAAAAGAACAAGAAGCAGCGCCCGTGCCTTTAAGCCGTTTGGCGTGCAAACGGCCCGCCTCCCTTCCTTCGTCAGGGTAAACAGAAGGCGGGCCCTACAAACACGAGTTGGGTTGAATTTCACTTCGAGCATGGGAGTCAGACGCGGAGGATCATGACTTCGGTGGATTTGACCAGGGCGGCCACGCGTTCGCCGGGCTTGAGGCGCATTTCTTTGGCGGCGTCGGCGGTGATGATGGAGGTGATGTGCTGCTCGCCGATGGCCAGGGTGATTTGCGCGAGCAGGCCGCTGTATTTGATGGCGGTGACGCGGCCGACGAGCTGGTTGCGTCCGCTGATTTTGCGGAAATTGCCGCGGCGGGAAGAGGGTTCGCCTCGGTTGAGGGAAGCGGGAATCAGGCGGTCGATTTCGGATTCGGGGACACGGTGGTGGCCGCCGGGAGTTTTGGCGGTTTTGAGTTTGCCGCGATAGATCCATTGTTTCAGCGTGGGGTAGCTGATACCGAGGATGTGGGCGGCTTCGCGCGGGGCGAGGAGTCGTTGCATAAAAACAAGGATAGACGATTTTAGACGAGAGGACAATACGGATTTAGGCGGTTATAGAGCAGGATTATTCACCGCAGAGGACACGGAGGGGCCGGAGAGGGCGTGGAGATTACGTTGCTCGGCCAAGAAACGAGAGTTGATTTGAGGCCGCAAAAGCGGAGGCTTTGCCTCCGCACTCAAAACTAGTTGCGTAGGGGCTTGCCGGTCTTTAGGGTGTGGGCGATGCGTTCCTGGGTTTTCTTTTCGCCGCAGAGGGAGACGAAGGCTTCGCGCTCGAGGTCGAGGACGTATTGTTCGCTGACGAATTGCGGAGAAGAGAGCGCGCCGCCGGCGAGAATGTTGGCGAGCTTGCGGGCGACGTGGGCATCGTAATCGGAGGCGTAGCCGCCGCGGGCCATCAGGTGAATGGCCATCTTGGCAGCGGCAAGAAAGGATTCGCCGAGAACTTTGATTTGGGTGGATTGCGCGCCTTCCTGCCACGAAGAGGCGGCGGGTTTCCAGCCGCCGCGGGCGAGCGCAAGCGCGGTTTGCTTGGCGTCGGCGACGAGGCGTTCGCGATTCATGGAATAGGTGTCCGTGCGGCGGAGATAGCCGAGGTCGCGGCATTCTTCGGCGCTGGTGCCGACTTTGGCGGTGGCGATATTTTCGAAAAACGGCCGGAGCGTGTGGAAAAGATCGAGGTCGTCGCCAGAAGCCGCGTTTTCATTGGCGCGGATAAGCATTTCTTTCGTGCCACCGCCGCCGGGGATCAGGCCGACGCCGACTTCGACGAGGCCGATATAGGCTTCCGCGGCCGAATGAATTTTTGCGGCGTGCAGGCCGATTTCGCAGCCGCCGCCAAGGGCCATGCCTTGCGGTGCGGCGACGACCGGCTTCGGCGCGTATTTGATGGCGAGATTGATGTTCTGAAACTGCTTCACGGCCATATGAAGCTCGTCCCACTCCTGCTCTTGCGCGCCGACGAGGACGAGCATGAGGTTGGCTCCGACGGAGAAGTTGGTGGCCTGATTGGCTATAACCATGGCGTCGAAATCGGTTTCGAGGCGCTTGATGCCTTTGTGAATCATGGCGATCAGGTCGGCGCCGATGGCGTTCATCTTGGAATGGAATTCGCAGCAGACCACGCCGTCGCCGAGATCAATGAGGCTGGCGCCGGAGTTGCGTTCGACTTCACGGCCCGCACCTTTGAGCGTTTTGAGGATGAGGATGCCTGCGGGTTCCTCGACCTTTTTGGTTTTGCCGGTGGCGAGGTCGAAGACCGAGGTTTCGCCCTTGCTGGATTCGTAAAAGCTGGTGCGGCCACTGGCCAGCGCCTTTTCAAAAACGGCGGGAAGCGTGCGGCCTTCTTTTTTGATTTGCGCGGCGAAGGCAGCGAGTCCGATTGCGTCGACCATTTCGAAGGGGCCGAGTTCCCAGGCGAAGCCCCAGCGCATGGCGCGATCAACGTCCACAATGTTGTCCGCAATTTCGCGCATGCGGCGCCCGGCGTAGAGGCACATTTCGGAAAGGCCGCCCCAGATGAACTGTTGCGCCTTGTCGATTTTCTGATCTGCAAAGAGCGGAGTGAGCAGGGCGCGCAAACGCTCGCGGGTATCTTCGACTGCCTTGCCAGCTTCGATAGAGGCGAAGCGCGCTTTCTGTTTTTCGCGGTACTCCATGGTGTTGAGGTCGAGAGTGAGAATTTCTTTTTCACCCTCGCCCCCCTTCACGCGTTTGTAAAAGCCCTGGCCGGTTTTGTCGCCAAGCCATTTGCGCTTGGCCATCTCTTCGACGAAGGAGGGAATTTTGTAGGTTTCGCGGGATTCGTCGTAGGGAGCGGTTTCATAAATATTTTTGACGACGTGCATCAACACGTCGAGCCCGACGATGTCCGCAGTGCGAAAAGTGGCGGACTTGGGCCAGCCGACAGCGGGGCCGGTGCAGGCGTCCACTTCTTCGATGGTCATGCCGAGGGACTGCATCAGGCGGAGCGCGTTGAGCATCGAGAAGGTGCCGATGCGATTGGCGATGAAATTTGGCGTGTCTTTGGCGAGGACGACGCCTTTGCCGAGTTGGCGATCGCAGAAATCGGAGAGCGTACTCAAAACTCCGGGCGAAGTTTTCGGGCCAGGGATGACTTCGACAAGTTTCATGTAGCGCGGCGGATTGAAAAAGTGGGTGCCTGCCCAGTGCTGCTGGAATTCTTCCGGCAAACCTTCGGCAATGAGGTGAACGGGGAGCCCGGAGGTGTTGGTGGTGACAATGGACCCAGGCTTGCGGAATTGCGCGACTTTGGCGAGGAGGCCGCGCTTGATTTCGAGATTTTCGGCGACGACTTCGATGATCCAGTCGGCGTCGGCGATGCGGGGGAGATCGTCTTCAAAATTGCCGATGGAAACTTTGGATGCCAGCGCGGGAGTGAAGAAAGCGGCGGGCTTGGCTTTTTTGGCGGCGTCGAGTCCGGCGAGCACGATTTTATTGCGGTCGGCGGGAGCGGCGTCCTTGCGAACGATGTCGAGCAGCAGGCAGGGGAGGCCGGCGTTGGCGAAATGCGCGGCGATGCGGGCGCCCATGGTGCCGGCGCCGAGGACGACTGCTTTCTGGATGCGATGGGTCATGACCATGCCTCGAGGAGCTGGATTAGGGACGGCAGAACAGGTTACAAAATGGGACGCCACGGGTCAAACAGGTGTTTGGTAAAAGACAGGAGAAGATTAAAATCGGGGTATGGCAAATGAGAAGGAAGCAAGCGCGCAGAGCGTGTTGCGCAGCGTGAAGGAATGGTTTCGCGCGTTCAGCAACGGCTTTACGGCGGGCGATGAGCGGCGGCCGCGCGTGGGACTGGCGCTGGCCGGTGGGTTTGCGCGCGGCATTGCGCACATCGGCGTGCTACGCGTGTTTCGGGAAGCGGGGATTCCGATTGATATGGTGGCGGGCACAAGCGTTGGCGCGCTGATCGGCGCGGGCTATTGCGCCGGGGCGTCGCTGGAAACGATGGAGAATATCGCGTGCGAAACGAAGTTTACGGATTTCGGGCGGTGGACTCCTTCGTGGCTGGGACTCGCCACAAACCAGCGGATGGAGCAGTTCCTGACCCGCTTTTCGACAATAAAGAATTTTGAAGAGTTGCGGACGCCGCTGGCAATTGCGGCGACGGACATCAATGCGGGCCTGCCGGTTTATTACTACCAGAAGGGGCCGATCGCGCCGGCACTGCGGGCTTCTTGCGCGTATCCGGGATTGTTCGTGCCGATTCAATATGATGGGCGAACGCTGGTGGATGGATTCCTGACGGCGCTGGTGCCCTATGAAGGATTGCTGCTGATGGGCGCGGAGGTGGTGATTGCCGTGTACCTGGAGCCGGGGATGAACGGAGAGCCGCGGACGTTTACGGATGTGTTGAGCCGGTCGTTCACAATTATTCAGAGGCACGCAGACCTGGAATGGCGGCAGTATGTGGACGTGACGATCGAGCCGGATGTGACGCCGTTTGTTTGGGACGATTTTACAAAGACACCGGAGATGGTGAGGGCGGGAGAGGAAGCGGCAATGAAGATGTTGCCGGAGATCCGGGCGGCGATTGAGGGGAAGACGAAGAGAGTGGGAGGTTAGGCGTGACGTGTAGCGCCGGCATCCTGCCGGCAAGCGTGCCGCCAAGATGGCGGCGCTACAGGAGTTTCACTTCAACTTGGACGGGTTGGCCTTCGCCTTTGCCGCGTTGGGTTAGCCAGGCTGCCAGGCCTTCAGCGAAACGCTCGGGGGTCAGGCGGAAGCTGGCTTCCAGGCGGCCGTCGGCAAGAGGCAGGGTGTCGTCGAAATCGGCGGAGTTGGTGAAATTGCGCATAGAGAATTGATCGAGCCACTCGAGTGGGCAGGCGCGGCGCTCGCCGCGGATCAGGACTTCGACCTGAAATTTTTGCGCATACATTTGGATGAGGATAGCATTACCAGGGCGGGAAGACCGGGAGTGCATGGGTTAGGGGTAAACTTGCTTCGAGGCTTGGCGGTAACATACACTGAGCAGGTTTAAGACCGTATGAAAATGTCCCGCCAGTCTCAGACTCAAGTCCGCGCGATTTAGGACGGGCCGGATCGGGCGCATCCTTTCCATTCTCTGATGCAGCCTGCTAATCATTTGGGGGTTACACCGTGGCGACGCCAATGGAAGCCTGGGTAGAGGAAGCAGCCAGGCTGACCAAGCCGGATAAAATTGTTTTTTGCGATGGGTCGGAAGCCGAAAACCAGGCCATCCTGCAGGAAATGCTGAAAAAGGGCGACTCCTTCCAACTGAACCAGAAAACCTACCCAAACTGTTACCTGCATCGAAGCGACCCCAGCGACGTGGCTCGCACGGAACACCTCACCTTTATCTGCACACCGGACAAAGAAGAAGTTGGACCCACCAACAACTGGATGGACCCCCAGGGCGCAAAGTTCAAGATCGGAAAGTTGCTGGACGGGGCCATGCGCGGGCGGACGATGTATGTGGTGCCGTACATCATGGGGCCGGCGAATTCGCCGATCAGCAAGATTGGCGTGGAAGTGACGGACAGCCCGTACGTGGTGGCGAACATGCGGATCATGTGCCGCATGGGCAAGGTGGCGCAAGACAAGTTGGGAAGCTCGAAGGATTTTGTGCCGGGGCTGCATTCGGTGGGAGATCTGGATCCCTTGCGGCGGCTCATCGCGCATTTCCCCGAAGAGCGGCTGATCTGGAGTGTGGGCTCGGGGTACGGCGGAAACGCGCTGCTGGGAAAGAAATGTTTTGCGCTGCGGATTGCAAGCTACATGGCGCGGCAGCAAGGCTGGATGGCCGAGCACATGCTGATTCTGGGGCTGGAATCTCCGGGCGGGAAAGTGACGTACATGGCCGCGGCGTTTCCGAGCGCCTGCGGAAAGACGAACCTGGCGATGATGGTGTCCGCGCTGGAGAGCCAGGGATATAAGGTATGGACGGTTGGCGACGATATTGCGTGGATGAAGATCGGCGCGGACGGCTATCTGCATGCGATTAATCCGGAGTCGGGATTTTTTGGCGTGGCGCCGGGGACGAGCAGGAAGACCAATCCGAACGTAATGGACGCGTTGAAGTCCAACACGATTTTCACAAACACGGGCGTGACGGCGGAGAATGAGCCGTGGTGGGAAGGAATTGGCGGCGAGCCGCCGGCGGGACTGATTACGTGGCGGGGCGAGAAGTGGGACCCCTCGAAGGGCGTGGCGGCGCATCCGAATGCGCGGTACACGGTACCGGCATCGCAATCGCCGAGTATTTCGCCTAAGTGGGAAGCGCCGGAGGGCGTGCCGATTTCCGCGTTCATTTTTGGCGGCAGGCGGGCGCGGCTGGCTCCGCTGGTCTATCAATCTTTTAACTGGCAGCACGGCGTGTTTGTCGGGGCGACGATGGCTTCGGAGACGACAGCGGCGATGACGGGCGACGTGGGGATTACGCGCCGAGATCCGATGGCGATGCTGCCCTTCTGCGGCTACAACATGGCGGACTATTTTGAGCACTGGCTGGAGATGGGGAAAAAGATTCCGAATCCGCCGAAGATTTTTCACGTCAACTGGTTCCGGAAGGGCGCGGATGGGAAATTCCTGTGGCCAGGTTACGGGGAGAACGTGCGCGTGCTGAAGTGGATATTGGAGCGTGTGGAAGGGCGCGGCGAGGCGAAGGAAACGCCGATCGGCTATGTGCCGACGCGGACGGGGTTGACGCTGGATGGGCTGAAGATTTCGCCGGAGGCGCTGGACGAACTGTCTCGCGTGAATGCCGAGGATTGGGAGAGCGACCTGGCGGATAGCCGGGAATTTTTGGAGAAGTTTGGGGAGCGGTTGCCGGCGGAGTTGCGCGCAGAACATGAAGCGATGGTCGGACGGTTCCAGAAGTCTGTACCTGCCTGAGTTGGGATCTTCTGTGACAGGATGGCCTGGGCCGGTGAGAAGCGACTGGCATAAGAGCAAGAGAAGCCCGTGAGGGTGGCTGGTAGACTGAGTTCCGCCGTAACTTATTAACATCAGCCACGTAAACAGAAAGTGACGTCCCCGCAAAACTCTATAGAATCGTCAACCATGTCGGCGGTCCTCTCGGTATCCACGCGGTTATTGGTGTTTCTTGTTTTACTGACGCTTATTTTTGCCCCCTGTTCGTTTTCAGCGACAACATGGAACGGCGTTTTGCGTGACGCGGTGGGAAAGCCCGTGGCGGGCGCAAAGATTACTTTGCGCGGAGGTGCCGACAATCGAACCTACGAAGTGCGGACGTCGGCGAGCGGCACTTTTGATTTCGCAGGGGTTGAGGCAGGAACGTATACGTTGGCGGTTGAGGCGGCGGGGAAGACCTGGACGGCGGCGAAGCCGATTGTGATTACGGAAGGAAACGCGCCGAATCTGGAGCTGACGCTCTCCGCGAAGGATGAGACGCTCGGCGTCGTTGTGACCGGGCAGCCGCAAGGGACTGGGCGGAAAGGGAGCGGCGGCGAGCACCTTTCGAGTGCCGAGGTTTCCAGCCTGCCGCTGAACGAGCGCGACTTCAGCAAATTACTGCTGTTGGCCGCGGGCACGATGACGGACACCAACGGCGCGGCGAATTTTACCCAACAATTTGCAGTGAATGGACAGCGCGGCGTAGCGTCTGTGTTTGCGATGGATGGCGGGACGACGACCGACCCGGAGCTCGGCGGGGCGACGTTTGCGAATTTCAACGTGGATGCGATTCACGAGGTACAGTCGAACTCCGGAGTGATGCCGGCGGAGCTTGGGCAGGGCGCGGCGGGATTCACGAATGTGGTGACGAAATCCGGGACCGGCCAGTTGCATGGAAGCGCGTTTGAATTTGTGCGCAATGCGGCTTTCGATGCGCGGAATTTCTTTGATCACGCAAGCGACCTGGACCCTCGGCGGATTCCGCCGTTTGTGCGCAACGAATTCGGCGTGACGATCGGCGGGCCGGTGGTGCTGCCGGGAATTTATGACGGGCGCGGGAAGACATTTTTCTTTGGCGAGTACGCGGGTTTCCGCCAGGTGCTGGGAACGACGCAGGTTTTCGCGGTGCCGACCGCCGACGAACGAAAAGGGATCGACACAACGACCTTTCCTAAAACGTCTACTTCTCCCGGTGACACGTTGTTTGTGCCGGTGAGTCCGGAGATCACGTCGATTTTGGCGCGATACCCGTTGCCGAACGATCCCGCGGGCGCGTTTGGCGCGCGGACGTTCGCGGCGTCTTCGAAGGTAGTGACGGACACGGACCAGTTTTCGATTCGCGTGGATCACAAGCTGTCGGACAAGGCGACGCTGTTCACACGCTTCAGCCTGAACAACGTGAACGGCCCGACGACGAATCCGGACCAGGCGGCGATCGATCCGAGCTTTGCGGTGAAGTTTTTCGATCACCAGCGAAACGCGGCGGTGAGTTATGCGCGGGCGTATTCGCCACAACTAAGTTCGACGACCCTGTTTGATTATGTGCGTAGCACTCCGTTTTTTCCTTCCAGCAACCACTCGGATATCGCGCTGGCGTTTGGAGACGGGCTTTTCGAGGCATTCAACTCGGCGGATGGGTCGATCTTCGGGTCGTATGGAAACGTGTTTCAGTTGAAGCACGACATGAGCTACGTGCACCGGGGGCACGTGTTCAAGTGGGGCGTGGATATCCGGTGGAACCGGGACACGTCGGTTTTCGGCACAAATCCGAGCGGCGTGTATTCGTTCGGCAACGGCACCACCTATTCGCCCGTGTTTATCCAATCCGCCAGCGGGACGCACAACATTCTTCCGGGTGACCCGTTGAGCGATTCCCTTCTGGGATTGCTGACGGCGACGCCTTACGAGTACACGATTTCGGGGACTTACCGGTTGACGCCGACGGGAAACAGATTTGACGAAGCGGCGGTGCGGCGCGAGGCATACGCATTTTATTTTCAGGACACGTGGAAAGCGACCTCGAGACTGAGCGTCAATTACGGGCTGCGCTATGAAGTGAACACCAGGATTAAGGAAGCGAACCACCGGACTTCGGTGGCGACGCCAGTTGGGCCGGACGGAAAACCGGCGGATTTTCTGACGCCCGGTGCGACACAGCAATTTTTGTACAATCCGCAGCCTATTTATCCGCTGGATTGGAACGGCTGGGCGCCGCGCGTGGCGGTGGATTATGCGCTGATGAAAAAGACGACGGTGCACGCAGGCGGAGCGATCACCACCATCTTGCCGAATTTGTGGCAAGACAATTTTGTGACCGGCGGATTGCCGTTTGTCGTGCAGCCGCTGGTGACGGCGCAGGCGAGCGTGCCGGTTCCCTTCTCCAACACTATCGTGCCGTTGCAGGTGCCGGAGCCTTTCACAACCTCGGGCCAACCGTTGTTTGCATCGGGCAACACTTCCCAGGTGGCGGCGAACACGCCGATTGATCTGGCGAAGTTTCAGCAAGACTTGGAAGCGCTGACGCCCGGCAATGAAGCGCAATTGTTGAGTGTCAGCGTGATGTCGCGACATTTCAAGAACGGGTACATCGGCACGTACACGGCTGGGGTCGAGCACGATTTCGGGTGGGTGAGGTGGAACGCGGCGTATGTGGGGACGGCGGGGATTCATCTTGCGCGGGTGTTCGCTCCGAACGGATACGGGGGAGCGGGGCCGGAGTTCGCGCGATTCACACAGTTCGACGCTTCGGGCAACGGGGTCAGCGGATTCGGGCCGGAGTATGTGATGACCAGCGATTCGCATTCAAGTTACAACGCGCTGCAGACGAGCGTCAGCGGAACGAACGCGAAGATCGGGCTGAATTTTGCGGCGAGCTATACATTTTCGAAGTCGATTGACGACACAAGCGCGGTGCTGGGTGGAATACCCGGGAGCGCGGGGGCGGTTCTGCAGACGTTCGCGCAGAACCCGCTGGACGAGAGGGCGGAGAAAGGCGTGTCCACGTTTGACGTGAGACATGTTTTTTCGGTGAGCGTGTTTCAGGCGCTGCCATTCGATAAGGTAGGTTTCTTGCAACCGGTCAGCCGGTATGTGACCGGCGGATGGCAGTTGCTGAACATCACTTCGATTTTGAGCGGGCCTCCGTTCACGGTGTATTCGGGGGTTCAGCAGACGAGCGCGGGGGCTGGGGGAACCGACCGGCCGGATCTGGTCACGATGCCGGATTTATCGACCAGCCGGACGAGGCGGGAAGATTATTTTGGATTGGGCGACAACAACAGTTCGTTCTTTTTTGTTCCGGTGAATGTGCCGGGGGGAACCGGGCCGAATTCCGGGCGATTCGGGACTTTGGGGCGGAATACGTTTCGCGCGCCGGGATACAAGCAGTTTGATATTGCGCTGATCAAGAACACGCCGTTTGGGCGCCGTGGGAAGAGCGATCTGGGGCTGGTGGAGTTCCGGGCGGAGTTTTTTAATGTGTTAAACATTGTCAATTTCAGTTTGCCGTCGAATACGGTACGGGGCAGCGGATTTGGGATTATCTCTCATACGGCGGGGACTTCGCGGCAGATACAGTTTTCGTTGAAGCTGATTTTTTAGGCGGAAAGGAAAGATTTCAACACAGAGGTCACAGAGGAGCCGCAGAGGACACAGAGAAAGAAGGAAGTTAGAGAAGGTCGCGGATTGAGGAGTCAATTCGGATGTGGGTGGAGGGATTGCCGCTGATCACGTAGAGGCGGCCGTGGCCCATGGAGAAGTTGACGAAGCGGCTGATATGGTAATCCTCGTCGAGAGAGGTGAAGAGCTTGATGGTGTCTTCGGGGCCGAGGCCGAAGGCATCGAGGGCTACGGGATCGCCCCATTGCTTGGCCAGCGAGGAGTAGCGGTCGACTACTTCTTTGAGACTCAACATTTTGGGAATGCAGCCGGCAGCCCGCGAGCGATTCGCGCGGTGGCCGGGATTCTGCCTTGCGGAGTGTATCGCGCCCGGTTCGCAGGTGGAAGCGCTCAGATTGGCGGCGGGGGCGGGATTCGGTAAGATGCTGGTGGAACTTAAAACGCATCGGAGGATGAGTTTATGAGCATCGCGGTTGGACAGAAGGCGCCGGATTTCACGCTGCAGGACCAGAACAAGAAAGAAGTGAAGCTTTCGGATTTCGCGGGGAAGAAGAAGGTGGTACTGGTGTTTTACCCCCTGGACTGGAGCCCGACCTGCACGAACGAGCACGCGTGCTTCGTAAACGACATGCGGAATTTCGAAACGCTGGATGCGGAAGTGCTGGGCGTCAGCGTGGACAGCGTGTGGTCGCACAAGGCGTACGCCGAGAAAATGGGGATCAAGTATTCGCTGCTGGCGGATTTTCATCCGAAGGGAGCGATGAGCGAAAAGTATGGCGTGTATATGGGGGATAAGGGGATCACGGGGCGTTCCATCATCATCATTGATAAAGGCGGGAAAGTGGCGTGGGTGAAGAATTACGACATTCCCGTGGTGCCGGACGTGAAGGAAGTGGCGACGGCATTGGGTGGAGTGAAGTAAAAGAAGTTAAGGAAATAAGGGAAGTAAAGGATAGGATCCCGGTGGCCGGTCTAAAGACCGGCCACTACTTTTTTGCGGGAGGTTCTGGAGTTTTAGGTGCCGCGGCCGGTGGCGTGGTGGGCGAGGCGAAGGATCGGACGAGGATTACCAGTTGCCAGCGCTGGTCTTCGGTTAGCTTTTTGCGGAAGGAAGGCATCGGCTTGCGGCCTTGAGTAATCTGGTAAAAGATTTCGCCGTCGGTGAGGGAGTTCATGTGCTTCACGTCGGTGAGATCGCTGGGTGAAGGGTCGTACATCATGGCGTCGGAGCCGTCGCCCTTGCCGGAATCGCCGTGGCAGTTGGCGCAGTATTCGTTGTAGACGGGTTTCGCGGCATTCTGATTTGCGGCGGAGTCGGCCAGAGGATTCTTGCGCAGCTTGTCTTCGAGAGGGACCTTCCACGGCGTTTTGTGGAGGGCTGCTAAGACGATGGAAAGAAAAATCAGGGCGACGACTAAAGCGAAGAGGAGTTTGAGAAGTGTCTTTTGTTTTTTGGGAGGAGTGGACATGTTTTATTCACCGGGAAAATTTTCGCACAGGCGGGGTTGGGCGGAAAGCAGGAACTAGGTTGGGAGGGACAGTTAAGTGCGCAAAAGCGGAAGCTGCGCTTCCGCACTCAAAGTAGGAGGGTGTCACCTAAGCGGGGCGGAAAATTAGGTAGAGGAGTTCGCCGTTGAAGAAAAGGATGGCGGCCGCGACGCACCAGGCGATGACGGTGGTGGCACGGGAGTTGACGAAGTCGCCCATCTTGGCCCGCTCGCTGGTGAATTGAACGAGGGGAATCACGGCGAACGGCAATTGGAAGCTAAGAACGACCTGGCTGAGGATCAGAAGCGCAGTGAGCTTCCCTTCCCCGGCAATGGCGATAACGAGGATGGCGGGGATGATGGCGATGGCGCGGGTGATGAGGCGGCGCAGCCAGGGCTTCAGCCGGATATCGAGAAATCCTTCCATGACAATCTGGCCGGCGAGAGTGCCTGTGAGCGTGGAGTTCTGCCCGGAGGCGAGCAAGGCGCAGGCGAAGAGTGTGCTTGCAAGGCCGGCGCCAAGAACGGGGCTGAGGAGTTTGTAGGCCTGGGCAATGTCGGCGACTTCGCCGAGGCCGCGGGTATGAAACGCGGCGGCGCCGAGAACGAGGATGGCGGCGTTGATGAAGAGCGCAAAAAAGAGAGCGACGGTGGAATCGATTGTGGCGTAACGCAGGGCCTCGCGCTTTTCTGATTTCTTTTGGCCGAAGGCGCGGGTCTGCACGATGCTGGAGTGGAGATAGAGATTGTGCGGCATCACAGTGGCGCCGAGAATGCCGATCGCGATGTACAGCATTTCCTTGTTGCGCAGGATTTCGGCGCGGGGGATGAAACCGCGGGCTGCTTCCCGCCAGATCGGGTGGGCGAAGAAAATTTCGTAGGCGAAGCAGAGGCCGATGCTGGCGATAAGGGTGATGACGAAGGCTTCGATGAGGCGGAAGCCGCGGCCTTGCAGGGCCAGAACGATGAGGACGTCCAGCGCGGTGAGGAGAACGCCGAGGAGCAGCGGGATGTGGAAGAGGAGATTGAGGGCCACGGCGGATCCCAGGACTTCGGCGAGATCACAGGCGGCGATAGCGAGTTCGCAAGCGACCCACAGAAAAATGGACATGCGGCGGGAATAGTGGTCGCGGCAGGCCTGGGCGAGATCGCGTCCGGTGACGATGCCGAGTTTCGCGGAGAGTGCCTGCAGGAACATCGCAAGAATGTTGCTGATCAACACGACGCTGAGAAGCGTGTAGCCGAATTTGGAGCCGCCGCCGATGTCGGTGGCCCAGTTGCCGGGGTCCATGTAACCGACGGCGACGAGATAACCAGGGCCGGCGAAGGCGAGGACTTTGCGGAACCAGTGTGCGTTGTGGGCGATGGGAATGCTGCGATGCGATTCGGGGAGCGAGGGGAGCGTAAGGGCGCGGCGCCAGGCGGAGGCTTCGGCCTGATCGGCGGGGAGGGCCGGGGCGGTGGAAAATCGTTTGGAGAAGATGTCGGACATAACTTGTGTTAACTATAGTTAACTTCTCTTATAAAGTAGAATTAACTAGGACGAAAGTCAATAGAACTTATCGAAGGGGAGACCCAAGAGTCAGGAAAAGAGATAACGCAGAGCACGCGGAGAGCGCTGAGGACGCAGAGAAGAGCGGCCCTTCCCCCGCGGAGGACGGGCGACGGCAGTGAGGCCACCTGAAGCGGCCGCTACGGTTGGGTGGGTTGGGCTGTGGTACTTTGGGAGAGGAATTTTGGGAGAACAACATGGATGAGAAGCAAGTGGCGCCGCCGGGGCAAGTGCAGATCAAGGCGGATGAAAAAGAGTTGCAGGGGTTGTACAGCAACCTGGTGATGATTCAGCATCACGCGGAGGAGTTTACGTTGAATTTTGTGTACATCTTTCCGAACGGCACGCAGGGAAAGCTGTTGAGCAGCGTGATTGTGAGTCCGGGGCACGCGAAGCGAATCTGGCGGGCCCTGGGCGAGAATGTCGCGCGGTTTGAGGCGGCATACGGGCCGATCAAAGAGGGGCCGGAGGGCGCGCCGGTGCCGGGTGCGAACATCGGGTTCGTGCAGTAAAGAGGGCGAGAACGCGGGAGACCAGAGTGCGATTTCAGGCCGCGAGCGACCAGGCGCTGCTGGTTTATCTGGGAGAAGAGATCGGCTCGGCGGCGCACGAGCGCGTGGTGCAGTTGCTGCGCCTCCTGCAGCAAGAACCGCTTGCGTGGATACGGAATATCCAGCCTGCGTATTGTTCCCTGCTGATTACGTTTGACGCTGCGACCGTGGACCACGCCGAAGTTCAGGCAAAACTTTCCGAATACGAATCGCGCGCGGACAAGATGCCGGCGGGCAAAGCTCGCCTGGTGGAAGTGCCGGTGTGCTACGGCGGGGAGTTTGGGCCGGACCTGGAGGACGTGGCGGCGCAGCGAGGAATGCTGCCGGAGAAAGTGGTCGAGCTGCACATCGCGCGAACGTATCACGCGTATTTTTTGGGATTTGCGCCGGGGTTCGCGTACCTGGGCGATCTGGCGGAAGAGCTTGCGGCGCCGCGATTGCAAACACCGCGGAAGGAAGTGGCTGCGGGAAGCGTGGGAATCGCGGGACGGCAGACGGCGGTGTATCCGTTCGCGACGCCGGGTGGCTGGCGATTGATTGGAAGGACGCCGCTGGAAATATTTCGGAAGGATCGCGAGCCGATGGGGTTGATTGCAATTGGGGACCAGGTGAGGTTCCGGCCGATCACGCGGGCGGAGTTTCTGGCACCGAGGCAAGGATGAGTTTGCTGGTGGTGGAATCGGCGGGATTACAGACGACGGTGCAGGATTTTGGCCGCGAGGGATACGGCGTGCTGGGAGTTTCGGCATCGGGTGCGGCGGATGCGGTGGCGCTGCGGTTGGGGAATTTGCTGCTCGAAAATAAGGCCGGGACGCCGGCGCTGGAAATGACGCTGATGGGCGGAACGTTTTTGTTTCCCGATGGAGCGGTGATTTGCCTGACGGGCGCGAATTTTGGGGCCCAGATGGACGGCAAAGCGCTTGAGCTGTGGAGGCCACACGCAATTTTGCCGGGGAAAAGAGTTTCGTTTGGGCCGACGAAGGATTTTGCGCGGTGCTATTTGTGCGTGGCGGGAGGAATCGGCGTGGCGGAATTTCTGGGGAGCGCTTCGACGCACCTCTTGAGCGGACTGGGAGGATGGGAAGGTCGGGCGTTGCGGAAAGGCGATGTGCTGTCGATTGGAAGGCTCGAAAAAAATATCCGGCGGAGAAAATTGCGGACGGGAGTTTTGGAGGAGTTGAAGCCGAAAAAGACGTTGCGGGTGACGCGCGGGCCGCAGGCCGATTGGTTTCCGGAAGAGGCGCAGGGGATGCTGGCGCGCGGCGAGTTTGTGGTGAGCGAAGAATCGAATCGGATGGGATTGCGGCTGGACGGGCCCCGGCTTGTTGCGCTAGGCAAACCAGAGATGGTCAGCGAGGGAACACCGCTGGGGGCGATTCAGGTTACGCCGTCGGGGCAGGCGATCATTTTGTTTGTGGAGCAGCAGACGACGGGCGGGTATCCGAAGATTGCGAATGTGATTGGAGCGGATTTGCATTCCGTGGGGCAGTTGCGGCCGCGGGATACGATTCAGTTCGAAGAAGTGTCATTGGCGAAGGCGCGGGCATTGTGGATCGAGCAGCAGCGGTTGCTGGCTTCAGAGGAGCGGCTGTTCCTATGAGGCGCGTGGATTTGAATTGCGACATGGGCGAGCTGCCGGAGATGCTGGCGAATGGCAGCCAGGAAGCGCTGATGAAGTTTGTGACGTCTGCGAATGTGGCTTGCGGCGGGCACGCGGGCGATGAAGAGATGATGCAGGCGACGATCGAGCAGGCGATGCGGCATGGCGTTGCGGTGGGGGCGCATCCGGGCTATGAGGACCGGGAGAATTTCGGGCGAGTGGAGTTGCAACTCACCCCGGAGGAAATTCGGAATTCCGTCTACCGGCAGTTGATCACCCTCGCATTAGTGGCTGGGAAATGCGGCGCGCGTGTCGTCCACGTGAAGCCACACGGCGCGCTCTATAATCAGGCCGCGAAGGACGCGGCGATCGCGCGCGCGATCGCCGCGGGAGTGCGGCTCTGCACGAAAGATGTGGTCATGGTGGGGCTGGCGGGTTCGGTGATGCTGGAAGAGTTTCGCGCAGCGGGATTTTCCGTGGCGGCGGAGGCATTTGCAGACCGGCGGTATGAGAAGGATGGAAGCTTGCGGGCGCGGAAATTCCGGGACGCGTTGCTGGATGCGCCAGAGAAGGCGGCGGAACAGGCCGTGCGAATTGTGGAGGGGCAGGGCGTTTTGACACGCGAGGGAACAGTGGTACCCGTGGATGCACAGACAATCTGCATTCACGGGGATACGCCGGGAGCGGAGCGGATTGCAGAGACGGTTCGCAAAAGATTGGAAGATTCAGGGGTAAGGGTACTTGGGCTCGGCCGCCGCGTGGAGGCTGGTAATTGACAAAAGCTCGTCCGGTGGTGATTCGGAAGGCGATCAACGCTCGCGTAACAAACGTTTGACATTGCTGCAGCGGCCTCGCACACTTTTGCCTGCGATGAATTACCGGACCACATTTCTAGTTTTTTGTTTAGGCACGCTAAGTCTGCACGCCCAAAGACCGCCGGATTCACCGAAGACGGAACCGACGCCGCCTTCACCTTTCGTTGATAAGGGCGCCTGCCCCTTTGAGTGCTGCACCTACCGGGAATGGGTGGCGGACAAAGAGATTACACTGATGGACCAGCCCAACGGGAAGAAAGTCGTGGCGCAGCTTCACAAAGGCGAAAAGGTTCAGGGGGTGACCGGGGAAGTCCACAGCGTTCCCCTGCGGGCCATCGCAAGGCACGACGATCCCAGCACCGGAGTGAAGGCCGGCGACGTAATTTACGTCCTTCATCCCATTGGCGAAGGGTATTGGAAGGCATGGCACAAGGGAAAGCTAGTGGAGACAGACGATGTGCCCGAAAAAGGCCTTCCTCGCTACACATGGTGGGTGCAGATTAAGACGTCGTCGGGAGCAGTGGGCTGGACCGTTTCTCACGGCAACTTTGCCAATCAGGACGCCTGCGGTTGACAGCGCAAGAAGGGGAGATGCGGAAAAGCGTTTGCAAGGGAACGCAGAAGGGACAATTTGGGAGGAGGAGAATTGCCAGGATTTGGCGGGTACTGTAAAGTAGAAAGTATTGTTGCCACGTTTCAATGGGCCTGTAGCTCAGGTGGCTAGAGCGCGCCCCTGATAAGGGCGAGGTCGGTGGTTCAAGTCCACCCAGGCCCACCATTCAAATCACCA
>Ga0137415_10000904_pt1 | contig 29074 bp, 23 predicted proteins | sample CZODoug3_1_1_16f_FD_183082 | JGI IMG/M metagenome (GOLD analysis project Ga0137415, IMG submission 183082) | Vadose zone soil fungal communities from Angelo Coast Range Reserve, California, USA - CZODoug3_1_1_16fungal (Hybrid Assembly) | ecosystem: Environmental > Terrestrial > Soil > Vadose...
CGAGCGTACGGCAGCACGTCGGCCTCAATTTCACGTTCGAAAAGATTGTAGGGCGGCTGCACCGTGTGAAGCGGCGCAACGGCTCGGAAGCGATCCATTTGCGCCGGCGAATAGTTGCTCACGCCGATCGCGCGAATTTTCCCTTGTTCATAAAGTTCCCGCAATGTCGCGGCCGTTTCTTCAATCGGCGCCACAGTGTCCGGCCAATGCACCTGGTAAATATCGATGTAGCTGGTCTGCAGCCGCCGCAGCGAGTCCTCAAACTCCTTCAAAATTCGTTCGCGGCTGGAGTTGCGCTCAATCGAACCCGTGGTCCAATCGAGCCCCACCTTGGTTGCGAGGATAATATTGTCCCTGCGCCCGTATTGGTGAACGGCTTCACCAACGATCTCTTCCGAGCGTCCCTGTCCATAAATCGGCGCCGTGTCGATCAGGTTGATGCCCTGGTCGAGCGCCGAATGAATCGTGCGAATGGACTCTTTTTCGTCCGTTCCGCCCCACATCCAGCCGCCAATAGCCCAGGTGCCTAGTCCAATCCGGGAACTTTTGAGAGTCGTGCCTTTGATGTTGATATATTCGACCATTTCGTCTTTTCCTTTTCTTGGTGTTAAGAATTCGCGGCGTTCCTATCCAAGCCACTGTGGGTTGGCAAAGGTGCCATCGAAGTGGTGAGAAGTTTTATACAGTTCAAACTTTCCGGCCTCCGCGGCCTTCGCTGTCTTCGCCAGAAGAGTCGAAACGTTGGAAGCGCTCATCGGCTGAAGGCTGCGCGCCGCCTGAAGCGCCTGCTGAAGAATGGGCAGGGAATCACAGCCGGTAATTACCACGCTCGTTGGCAGATTCATCGCATAGTGCAGGCATTCCACGGGCGTGGCCGTTTTGCTTTCCAGAATCACATGATCGCCCATCGGCTTCATGCCCAGAACGCCGATGTCATTCTGCAAAAGCACCGGCAAGACTTTCTTTTCAAAACTCTCGAAATGCGCGTCCATCACGTTCAACGGCATCTGCACGGCGTCAAACGTGAACTTGTGCTGTGAAGCGGTAGCCAGCATTTTCAAATGAATGTCCGGACTCTTGTGCCCGGTGAAGCCGATGTACCGAATCTTGCCGGCCTTCTGTGCTTCCAGTGCCGCCTCCATCGCCCCGCCCTCCGCAAAAATCCGCTCTGGGTCGGTTTCGCGGATCACTTCGTGAAACTGCATCAGGTCGACCCGGTCGGTCTGCAGCCTTTTCAGAGACTCATTGATCTGGCTCGCCGCGGCGGTTTTTGTGCGCCCATCAATCTTGGACATCAGAAATGCTTTCTGCCGATAACCATCGCGCAGCGCCTTCCCCATGCGAACTTCGCTCTCGCCTCCGTTGTAGTCCCAGCAGTTGTCGAGAAAATTCAGCCCTTCGTCCAATCCCGTTCGAATAATGCGGATACTCTCCTGCTGGTCCGCTTGCTTCCCAAGGTGATAACCGCCGAGCCCGATCAGCGAAACTTTCTCCCGGCTGCGCCCCAAAGTCCGATAGGGAATTCCATTCTTGGATTCCGATGCCAATGCTGGCCGATTTATTTGCCCGAATAGGATGGACGCGGCCGCCAAACCCACGAATTCACGGCGGGAAACGCCCTTGTCGGGCGTCTCTTGCATGTTGGTAGCTGGCAAAAGTGACGCATCACCGCTCTCTTTTTGCCGTTGCAGATCGTTCTCGTCAGCCATGGCTTACTTTTCCTCCCAATCCATAAGCGCTCGATTATCCGAATAACCCGCTCGAAGAGAGCGGCAGATTCCGGACGCGCTTGCCGGTGGCGGCGTAGATAGCGTTGCAGAATGCCGCCACGAACGGCGGCACGCCCGGCTCGCCAACACCCGCCGGCGGAGCCGAACTCTCAACGAGGTGAACATTCGTTTGTCGAGGAGCCTCGTTGATCCGCGCCACCGGATAATCGTTGAAATTGGACTGTTGAATCACACCGTTCTTCGCGGTGATCTCTCCCGTGCGCACGATGCTGGTGCCAAAGACCGCGGCCCCCTCAAATTGAGCGCGAGTAATTTCGGGATTCGCAATCAGCCCGGCGTCCACCGCTGTGTCAACCCGCGGAATGCGAATTTCGCCCTGGTCGTTCACTTCGACCTCGACCACTGTCGCCACGTAAGTAAGAAAACTCTTGTGTGCGGCAATGCCGAAGCCGTGACCCTTAACACTCTTCTTCTTCGCCCAACCGGATTTCTCCGCGACAACCTCTGTGACGTGACGCAGCCGCCCGGTTTCCCAAGGGTAAGTTTCAAGCGAAGCCCCATAATTCGGGTACTCGACATTCTTGAAATCGATCGTGCGTGCCGGTCCAATCAGGTCAAGCAGGTATTCGTAAGGGTCGCGATGCGCCCGATGCGCAAGCTCATCCGTAAAGCACTGGATTCCGAACCCATGATAAATATTGGCCACGGAACGCAACCAGCCGATGCGTACATGCGCCTTTGCCGGTCCGTTCTCAATGCTCAGGTTGGGCAGGTCGTACGGCATGTCGGTCCAGCCCTGCGCCAGATGCGGCGGGTCGCCGTAAACCGCATTCACGTCAAAAATGGAAGTAATAGGCGGAAAAACCGATCTCTGCAGCCACGCCGTCGGTTTTCCTTTTGCATCCACCGCGGCCTTGAAATACATCCCGGCGACGGCGTTGTAGTAGTCAAACTTGATATCGTCCTCGCGCGTCCACATCACCTTCACCGGCCGTCCAACTTTCTTGGACAGCACAGCCGCTTCCGCAACGTAATCGGGCTTCGACTTTCTTCCAAATCCCCCGCCGAGCAGCGTCACGTTGCAAATCACGTTCTCCTTCGGAATGCCAAGTTCCGTCGAGACAATCGCCTGCACCGCCTGCGGATTCTGCGTCGGCGCCCAGATCGTCGCTTTTCCATCCTTGAATTCGGCCAGCGCAACCATCGGCTCCATCGGCGCGTGCGCCAAAAGCGGAACGTAGTATTCCGCCTCCACCACATTGGATCCGGAAGCAGCTGCCAGCGCCGCATTCGCGTCACCCACGCTTCGAACAACTTTGGCCGGTTTACGCGCCGTCTCCTGCAGCTCCTTCTTGTACTCCGCGGAGTCGTAGCTTTCGTTCGCCCCGTTATCCCACGTAATCTTCAGCTTCTTCCGGCCCTGAAACGCAGCCCAGGTATTGTCCGCAAGCACGGCCACCCCGCCGAGCGGCTGAAACGCCGCCGGCGGTTTGAATGGATCAATCAACATGGTTTGGCGAACGCCCGAAACCTTCAGCGCCTCCTGTTCGTCGTAGCTCTTCACCTTCCCGCCATAAACAGGTGGGTGCTCAATCGACGCGTAAACCATCCCCTCGATCTTCGCGTCTATCCCGTAAATCGCTTTCCCGGTACAGAGTTTCTCCAGGTCATAACTGGTCTTGCCCTTCCCGATGTAGCGCCACTCTGCTGGCTTCTTGAAAGTCAGCTGCTCCTTCTTCGGCACGTCGAGCTTCGCTGCCGCCGAAGCGAGTTCCCCATAGCCCAACTTCCGCCCGCTCTTTGCATGAACAACCGTATGCGGCGCAGTCGAACACTCCGAAGCTGGCACGTTCCACTTCTGCGCCGCGGCCTGCACCAGCATCCAGCGCGCGGAAGCTCCGCATTCCCGCATGGTGTCAAAAAAGCTGCGAATGGAGTGAGAACCGTCGGTGTTCTGATCTCCATATCTTTTGTCGCCGATCGCCTGATCGATTTTCACTCGGTTCCAATCGGCGTCCAGTTCATCTGCCACGACCAGCGGAAGAGTCGTGCGTATCGCGGTGCCCATTTCCGAACGATGCGCGACGATATGCACCGTCCCGTCCGTTTCAATTCCCACAAACACATTCGGATGAAGGGGCGCCCGGTCGGCCTCAGTCTGTCCATCCGGTGCCGGGTGACGCGAAAAAATCGGCGGCACGTATCGAACGGCCAGCACAAACGCTCCCGCGCCTACGACTCCCTTCAGAAATCTGCGGCGGCTTACGTTTTCGATGCTCATGCGCTCTTCTCCGCCGCCAGCTTGATCGCCGCTCGAATTCGCTGGTAAGTTCCGCACCGGCAGATGTTGCCGGCCATTCCATCATCAATATCCTGGTCCGTCGGATGAGGCTTGCTCTTCAACAACGCAATCGCCTGCATGATCTGCCCGGACTGGCAATATCCGCACTGCGGCGCATTCACCTCAATCCAGGCTTTCTGGACGGGATGCAATCCGTTCGCCCCCACGTCCTCAATCGTTCGAATCTTGCTGCCCGCTGCCGCGCTCAGCGGCGTGATACACGATCGGATCGCCTCGCCGTTGCTATGCACCGTGCAGGCGCCGCAAAGCGCTATCCCGCAGCCAAATTTTGTTCCTGTAAGACCCAGCACATCGCGGAGATACCACAGCAGAGGCATACTTGGGTCGCCGTCAAACGAGTGATCAACACCGTTCACATTGATCTTGACCATGAAAGTAAACCTGCTTTCCCTCAAAGAGGTGCACTTTAGATGCCACGGGACTTCGCATGGTTCCTGCGAATAAAGCCTACTCCCGTCAACAAATTGTTGTACATAGGGGGCGCCATCCCAGGGAAGAGACCATAATTCGGTACGAGTGTCAGCATGCTGGCACTCTTATCCCCCGTCTCGCCGCATGACGCCTCCGAAAATCCAGGCAGCGAAATCTAAGTCAATCAGAAAACGGCGGGAAAGCATTTGGCTCCATAACATTTTTCATCTTAATCACCATCAGCGTCAGATCGTCGTCCAGGGAATCCCGTTGTGTGAAGGCCGCGACGTCGCGCCAGAGATCATCGCAAATCTCTCTTGCGCTGCCGCCGGAATGCACACGCACCGACTCCAGCAATCGTTCGGTCCCAAACTCCTTCGCGTCTCGATTGCTGGCATCCGTCAGCCCGTCCGTGTACCACACCATAATGTCTCCCGGAGCCAGCGTAATTTCCTCCAGCGAACAATCCATCTCTGGCGACATTCCTACAGGCGTGCAAGAAGCATGCAGCCATATCGTTTCGCCGCCATCACCGCGAAGCAGCAGCGCCGGGTTGTGACCACAATTGATGTACTTCAGTCGGCCCGAGCGTGGTTCCAGTTCCCCAAGAAGCACGGTGACAAACCGCGCGTCGTCCTGCAGAGCATACAGTTCCTTGTTCAAATGTCTGGCAACGTCCCCCAACTTTCGCGGTTCGTTGGTCTCCAGCTGAACTGCCGCCGCCGTCGCCGACATCAGCAGCGCCGCCGCCACTCCTTTTCCGCAAACGTCCGCGATCACCAGCCTCATTCTTCCATCTGGGCGCTCAATGTAATCGTAGTAGTCGCCTCCCACCACGCGAGCCGGGTGCATCGCGCCGGCGACTTCAAATCCAGCCACCTCCGGGTCGCTCCGCGGAAGAAACAACCGCTGAACTTCCGCGGCCAACTCCACTTCTTTCAAAAGTGCATCTCGTTGATGCCGGGTCAATTCATTCAGGGCGTTCCGCTGTGCCACAAACCATTGCAGAATCGCCACCACGAAAATGAATCCGATGAGCGCCGTGAGATTGTGCAGGATGCGTCCCTGAAGATGGTGAATTGGCGGACCAAAAAGGTCATGAAAGAAAATGCAGACAACAACAAGTGGATACGTCAAGCGCGACGGAAGCAGAATCGCACTGAAAGAAAGCGGCAATATATAAAGGTAGCCCAGCGAAACGCCTTCCACCCTGTTATCGGCGTAAGCGACGCAACCGATCGCCAGCACCACCACCAGGAATGCCCACCAGGTGGAAGATTTCAGGGCCGCGATCGTTTCAGCCGCAACGCGCGATAGTCGGCCGTCGGCATAGCCTGCACGGATCGAACTCGTGCTGCCCGGCTCATCGATTGAACCTGAGGCTTTGCGAAGGCCGGCTTCCACTTCGATGCTCGTTCCCATAGATTTATCCGTAATCTATAAAGCACCTCTCCTGCCAGATGATCCTTTCTGTGGACGGCCGGAATCCTTCTCAAATAAAACAGGTTAACGGCAGCGGGGACAACCGGATGCCCAAAGGAGAGCTATGGCGCGTCAGCGTGTCGACACCGAGCCGATATGTGGACTCCCCGCATCCAAAGAAAACCCCAGACCCCGTTTGCATTTCGAGTGGGTGTCTCTTCCATGCGCGAGATTGACCAGAGAGCAGCGCTGGTGGTGGCATAAGGGCGAAAGGGAGCGGTTCTGGTGCCAAAAATTCGAAACGAAAAAAAGCATATCTGCTCAGTCTGCCTCTCTGGAGAATGAATGCGATGGACAACACGGGACAAACACTCCATCAATGCAACCTCGCCCTTCTCCGTGCCACGGACGAAAATGGGTTGCTGCAGTCAATCTGCCGGATTCTTGTCGAGGTGGGCGGATTCCGGATGGTCTGGATAGGCTACCCGCGGAACGACCCCGAAAAATCAATTCTCCCGGTCGCGCATGCCGGGCGGGAAAACGGCTACCTGGCTACCGTTTCTGCGACCTGGGCAGACAACGAGCGCGGTCAGGGCCCCTCTGGCACGGCGTTGCGGACCGGTAAGCCGGCCTGGGCGAAAAACATTCGCGAGGAACAAAAATTTGCTCCCTGGCGGGAACAAGCGCTCGCCCATGGCTACGCTTCCTCGCTCTCTCTGCCCTTGACCAGCGCCGCAACAACCTTCGGCGTATTGTCTCTATACTCGGCGGAAACCGGCCAATTCAATGAAAATACATTTGAACGGTACGTGGAGCTGGCCGAAAATCTCGCCTTCGGAATCTCCACCATTCGCGCGCGGGAAGAACATAAGAAGTCTGATGAAGCGCTCCGCCGCAGCGAGGCGTATCTGGCCGAGGGCCAACGTTTGAGCCACACCGGAAGCTGGGCCTGGAACGTGGCTCGGCAGGAAAATGTTTATTGGTCCGACGAGCACTTTCGAATCTTCGGATTTGAACCGGGCACCGGCCCGGCCGCCTACAGCGAGGCTTTTCGGCGCATTCATCCCGACGATCAAGTGGAATTTCAGAAACGCCTCGGCAAAGCGCTCGCGGAAAAACGCGATTTCGAGCATGAATTTCGCATCATTCTTCCCGATGGAACCATGAAGTACATCCAGACCGTCGGCCACCCGGTTCTGAATTCCGCTGGTGAGGTCGAAGAACTGGTCGGCACCGGGATGGACATCACCAGGCAAAAACGCGACGAAGCCTTGCTCTCCGCGGAAAAGCGAACGCTCGAAAAAATTGCGGCCGGCGTGGAGCTCAGGGAAGTCCTGGCTTCCTTGTGTGATGCCGTAGAGAAGCAGGCCCACAACCTCATCTCCACGGTGTCGTTAATGGATCCCGGCGGCACGCAACTCTGGCACGCTGCCGGACACCGTGCGCCAAAGGAATGGCTTGCGGCCATCAGTCCTCTTCCGATCGGTCCAGGCGCTGCTTCCTGTGGAACCGCGGCCTTCCTGAAACAAAAAGTGATTTGCGCCGACATTGCCAACGATCCTTTGTGGGCAGCTCACCGTGAAACAGCGTTGGCGCTTGGCCTGCGCGCCTGCTGGTCCCAGCCGCTGATCTCCAAGGAGCATGAGGTCCTCGGGACACTGGCCATGTACTATCCGGTCCCACGCGAACCTGGCGACGAGGATCTGGAACTCATGGAAAGGGCCGCCCACGTCGCTCAGATTGCCATCGAACGCGACCGTTCTCAGGCGGCGCTGCAGAAAGCTTTCGAAGAAATCAAAAATCTCAAAGACAAACTCTACGAGGAAAATCTCGCTCTCCGCGAGGAAGTGGACCAGGCCTCGATGTTTGAAGAAATCATCGGAACCTCGCCCGCCCTTCAGGAAGTGTTGTCGCGCGTGGCCAAAGTAGCTCCCAGCGATTCCACGGTTTTGATTACTGGCGAAACCGGCACCGGCAAGGAACTCGTTGCGCGCGCCATTCATAAGCGTTCGCAGCGAGCCGGCCGCGCGTTTGTCAGTGTAAACTGCGCCGCCATTCCCCCTTCTTTAATCGTATCGGAACTCTTCGGCCATGAGAAAGGAGCCTTCACGGGCGCCCTCCAGCGGCGCCTGGGCCGCTTCGAACTCGCCGATGGCGGCACACTTTTTCTCGATGAAGTCGGCGAGCTTCCCGCGGAAACCCAGGTTGCGTTGCTGCGCGTACTTCAGGAACGCGAGTTCGAACGTGTCGGAAGCAGCCGCTCGATCTCCGTGGACGTTCGCGTTATCGCGGCTACCAACCGGGATCTTCTCGCAGCCGTTGCCTCCGGCACATTCCGCTCCGATCTTTTCTATCGCCTGAATGTTTTTCCCATCGACGTTCCCCCGCTGCGCCAACGTTCCGAAGATATTCCTCTGCTCGTCAATTATTTCATCGACCGTTATTCCGAAAAAGTGCCCAAGGACATCACCGGTATCGATAAGCGCTCGTTAGAGCTCATAAGCAATTACTCTTGGCCCGGCAACATCCGCGAACTCCAGAACGTGATCGAGCGGTCTGTGATCCTCAGTGAGTCTGGCGTCTTTGCCGTGGACGAAAGCTGGTTCGCCGCGCAACCGCCTGCCTCCAACGGCCCCAAAACTTCCCTTAACAAAAGGATTCTTGACCATGAACGGGAGATGATCGAGGCTGCCCTGGCCGAAGCGAACGGCCGCGTATCAGGGAGTTCCGGTGCCGCTGCGAAGCTAGGCATTCCCGCCTCCACGTTAGAATCGAAAATCAAGAGCCTCGGCATCACTAAAGCTAAATTCAAGACGGCGTGATGGTCCCATGTCATATCCCTGGTTTCCCTCCCGAATTCTCGGAAATTCCCGAAGTTTCGTGAGTATTTGAGTTCTCCCTCTCCCGTAACCATTGCATTATCAGTCGTTTGGGAATGGAATCCGGCTTGCCCTATCCTCCTTGGGCAATTGATCGAGGCTATGCTGAAAATTTCGAGACACCAGACTGGGGAAAGCACTGTGGAATTTGCGCTCTCCGGACGACTTCAATTTAAACACGTCAGTGAGCTTCACAGTCTCATCCGGCAGGAAGAGTTCAAAGTGGTTCTCGATCTTCGCGAGGTCAACCTGTTGGACCGCGAAGCCGTGGAGTTTCTCGTTGCCTGTGAAATGGACGGCGTCTCGTTGAACAACTGTTCGCCCTATATCCGGGAATGGGTGACCCGGGAAACGAGTCGCAAGAGGTTATCCTCCCCGGACGGAGACGGTTGATCATTCGTGCAGGACCCGGGCAGATTCGCGCACCGGATCGCATTCGGATTCTTGAGGAGAATAATATGGCTTCTGCAACTATTTCATTCCAGCCTTCAGCTCCCGCAGCCTGGCAGGAAAAACCGTCCCAGGCGTTTCGCGGTGCTGATCCAGCCTCTGAATTTGAGGACGCGAACCTCCATTCGCGATCGTCGAATGCGCCCGTTGCCCCCGATGGCCCCGATGCTTTTGCGGGCATGATTGGTTCAAGTGAAGCGATCCAGCGCGTGAAGAAACAGGTGCGCACAGTCGCCTCAACCGATTCCACTGTTCTGCTCGAAGGAGAAACCGGCACTGGCAAGGAACTCGTTTCCCGCGCCGTCCACGAGCTCAGCCAGCGCAAGAATCGCGCTTTAATCAAATTCAATTGTGCTGCTATTCCGCATGGACTCCTCGAGAGCGAGCTTTTCGGCCACGAACGGGGCGCTTTCACAGGGGCGATTGCCCGCAAGCTCGGGCGCTTCGAACTCGCGGATCAGGGAACCCTCTTTCTCGACGAAGTCGGCGAAATTCCTCTGGAGCTTCAGGTAAAGCTCCTGCGCATTCTGCAGGAGCAGGAATTCGAGCGCCTCGGCGGCACGCAAACACTACGCGTCAACGTTCGGCTTGTCGCGGCCACAAATCGCAACTTGGCGGCGATGGTCTCCGATCAGCAGTTCCGCAGCGACCTTTTTTTTCGCTTGAACGTGTTTCCCATCCGGGTTCCTGCCCTTCGCGAGCGCACGGAAGACATCCCTTTGTTGGCGGATCACTTCCTGAAAGAATATTCCCGCCGCATGGACAAGCGGATTGACACCATCCCGCAATCAACAGTGGAGAGATTGAAGCAACATCCCTGGCCGGGAAACGTGCGGGAACTCCAGAACTTCATCGAACGGGCGGTCATCCTGACCACCGGGTCAATCCTGAATGCCCCGCTCGGGGATCTGAAAACTCCCGCGGGTGCCGAACCAATGCCTGCCGTCACACTTCGTGAGGCGGAGTCCAGCCATATCCTGAAAATCCTTCGCGAAACAAACTGGGTTTTGGGTGGACCGCGCGGCGCCGCGCTTCGCTTGGGACTCAAGCGAACCACATTGGTCAGCAAGATGCGCAAGCTCGGGTTATCGCGTCCCGTGCCGGGCGTTGCGCTCTAGTCGCAAAGAGAGGGTATGCGATTCGTGGATTGGTCAGCGAAGTGGAAGCGCAGCCGGCGCTTCATTTAAAATTGTTTTCGCTGTCTAAGGTCGCGGACAACAACCATTGGAGGATAATTTGAGCTTCCGAACCCGCTCGTATCTTATCGCCGCTGCACTTTGTGTCATCCCATCTTTTTCCCTGGCGCAGGATGCCCACTATCACAACGCGCCCTCCTCCACGATGCACCAGAAGAATCCCCTCGCGGGTGAGCACGCGGCCGTTGAGGCCGGAGCAAAACTTTACGCTGCGAATTGCTCGGCCTGCCATGGCGCAACGGGGCAGGGAAGCGGCAACATTCCCTCCCTTTCCCACGGACCCACGCAATCGGTGCCCGACGGCGAAGTTTTCTGGTTCATCACCACTGGCTCGGTCGGTAACGGCATGCCCGCCTGGGGCAGCCTTCCCGAAGAGCAGCGCTGGCAAATCGTCACCTATCTTAAATCCCTAAAGAACACCGCGAACACCAGCAAGCCCGGCTCTCCGCCCGAGAAATTTACTCCCGTGAAAACAAACGCGCCGCTTCCCGAACCCCCTTACACGGATTTTCGTGTCGAGCAGCCAGCAAAGTCCCGTAAAATTTCCGCCCAGGACCTTCCCGCGCCTTACGCTACCGATTCGGCCAACAATGGCCCTCAACTGGTGGCGCGTCCCGATGATGCGTGGCCGAAAGGGCCGGACGGATTCACCGTCCAGCTCTACGCAAAGGGACTCGACAATCCGCGTTTGATCCGCACCGCCCCCAACGGCGATTTGTTTTTGGCTGAGAGCAGCAGCGGCAAAATCAAGGTCTTCCGTGGCATCACAGCCGATGGCAAGCCCCGGGAGACTTCTGTCTTCGTTGAAGGGCTCAACCGTCCTTATGGCATCGCCTTTTATCCGCCGGGAAATGACCCGCAATGGATCTACATCGGCAACACGGACTCCGTCGTCCGCTTTCCCTATAAGAATGGAGACCTGAAAGCCACCGGCCCGGCCCGGCATATTGCCGATCTTCCCCCCGGCGGCCATTGGACCCGCGATGTGCAATTCACCGCCGACGGCAAAAAGATGTTTGTTGCCGTCGGCTCGGCTTCGAATGTCGACGACACCGATACGACCCCCGAAGAAAAGAACCGCGCCGATATTTTACAGTTCAATCCCGACGGCTCGGAGATGCGCATATACGCCTACGGAATCCGAAATGCCGGCGGCGGCCTGGCCATCAATCCTAAAACCGGCGAACTCTGGTGTTCCGTCAACGAGCGCGACGGCTTGGGAGACAATCTTGTCCCCGATTACATTACTCATGTTCAGGACGGAGGCTTCTATGGCTGGCCGTGGTGGTACATCGGTGGCCACCAGGATCCGCGCCACAACGGCAAGCACCCCGAATTGAAAGACAAGGCAATCGTTCCTGACGTACTCCTCCAGCCCCACAATGCTTCTCTCGAAATCACCTTCTATGAAGGCTCCCAATTTCCCGCTGAATATCGCGGCGATATGTTCGCCTCCCAACACGGCTCCTGGAACCGCTCCGTCCGCGCCGGCTATGAAGTGATCCGCGTCCCCATGCACCAGACCGGCCGTGCCAGCGGCGAGTACGAGGACTTCATCACCGGGTTTGTAGTAGACAACGGCCACGTCTGGGGACGCCCCGTCGGCATCACCGTGGCCCCGGATGGCTCGTTGCTCGTCACCGATGACGGCTCGAATTCCATCTGGCGGGTCAGCTACACGGGCGGCAACACGCAAAAAAATGCCAGCGAGCTAAACCATGCCGGCAATACCGCAAAGAGCCCGTCCAACTAAAATATTCCTGATCGGACTGCTCAGTTTTCTGGCGGTTCTGATATTGGCTGCGTTCCAGTTCGGAGACAACAACGGCCTGAACAGCATGCCCTACGCTCAAGTCCGGCGGCTCGTCCCTGATCTGCTCAAAGCAAAAAAAATGGCCAGCGATGGGAACTTGGACCTTCTCGCCGGCCAGCCGATGCGTGGTGAACCCGTTACTCTCCGCGGCGAACTCACGGATGCCAATTGCTTTCTCGGAAACCACACCCACGCTTACGACCACGCCTTCTGCGCAAAATTCTGCGTGGCCGCCGGCAGCCCCGTGCTCTTTATTTCCGACCAGGGCGGCGTCGCCTATGTAGTCCTGACCGCGCGTAACGGTGTTCCGCTTCCCGAAAACATTCTCAATCTCATTGGTGTACCCGGAATCGCGGTAAAAGGCAGAACGCTCGACGCGAACGGCGTAAAAACACTAGCCGTCGAAAACCTGGGACCCTGATTCCATCGGCCCTCGGTAAGGTTTTCCTAATCAATATGTTGCGGCGAGAAAGGGGATCCGCAGCGGCTGCCTCTCGGTTTAAACTACAGTTGGGAATCAAGACGTGTTTTGTGCTCGCTGCGGCCAGTACGCGCCGGGAACTTTCCGCCCCCTTTTCCGGAATTACTTAAGGTTGAGGCAGAGTCCGTTCCCCCGCCCCACGCGTTTGGTTCGCGTTACTTTGGCCGCCGGGCTTGCGTCTTTATTAACGACCAGTTTCACCGAGGAAACCATAATCATGAATCGTAAGCATCTTTACTTGTTGAGTTTTGTATTTTTATCCATCGGAGTTGCCAGCCCGGCGCAGACTCCCGATCCGCCATCTGCACCCCAGGATCAAGTTCAGAGTCCGCCTCCCGGCGGCGGCAGCAATTCCCGGCGCGGTGGCCCCAGAGATGGTCACGGAACTGTCGGCAAAATTACTGCCATTCACGGCAACTCCCTCCAAGTGGCCCGGCCCGACGGCTCCACGGTAACAGTTAACCTCACGGACAAAACCGAATACCGCAAAGATCGCCAGCCCGTCCAGCTTTCTGACTTCAAGGTTGGCGATTTCGTGATGGTTCGCGGCGACGAAAACCCAGACCACTCCGTGAACGCTCAATCCCTCAGCGGTCGCTCCGCAAACGCCGGCTCAGTCGTAATGAGTGCTGGCTCGGGAGGCGGGGCGGGATTCGGCGAAATGGGCAAGGACTTCGTTGCAGGTGTAGTGAAATCCGTCGACGCGCCGAAGCTCACCGTGTTGCGCGCGGACAACGTCACGCAAACGCTCGAACTCAACGAAGACACCTCCCTCCACAAAGGCCACGAAAGCATCACCATGGCGGACATCCAACCCGGTGACCACATCGTCGTCCGCGGCGGCGTGCAGAATAATGCCTTCGTTCCAAAAGCCGTGATTGTCCTTTCTGCCGAACAGTGGGAGCGCATGCAACAGTTTGCCCAAGGCCGCGCCGGACAGCCCGGCAACCCGTCTGCCAAAGCACCTGCCGGCAATTCGCCGCAGCAATAGCTCACCGAGGAGCGTTAGTTGAAGTCAATTCTTCGCGGCGTATGCTCACCTGCCCTGCTCGCGCTGCTCCTCGCCCTGCGCCTGCACGCGCAAGACTCCACGCCCGCCCAGACACAACCAATCCCCGCTCCCCCAGGCCCAGCGCAAGCCGAAGCACAAAGCGCTCCACCGCCTACCTACGAAATCACCGGCACGGCCCGCAGCGGAAAAACCCCTCTCCCCGGCGCCACCGTAACCGCTTCCAACACGCTGACTGGGAAAAAATATTCCGCCGTCAGCGACGCTGAAGGCAAATTCACCTTCACTGGCATTGTCCGGGGCCGCTACGTCCTTCGCATCGAATTCATGGGTTTCTCTCTCTTCACCCAGGAAGTCGTCCTCAACCCCGCGAATCCGTCAGGCAAAATCGACGCCGAGTTGATATTGGCTTCTCGCCAGCAGGAGCAATCCAACAGATCCAATAACGCCAGCATCGCCGCAGGCCGAGGCTTCCAAAGCCTCGCCCTCGATAGCGCGCTGTCTTCTCTCGCCGGAGGCAACGCCGGCCTCGGCGGCAACGGCGCGCCCGGAGCATCGCAAAACTTTGGTGACATCTCGTCTCTGCCGCTGAACGGCGCAGGCGCCGAAGGCCCCACCGAATCCATCAGCATCAGTGGCGCGCAAGGCCGCACCCAGGATTTCGGCGGCGGCAACGAGCAGGATCTTCAGGATCGCATCCAGGAATTTCGCGACCGCATGCAACGGGAAGGCTTCGGCGGTCTTGGTGGTGGTCCCGGCGGACAAGGCGGGGGAATGGGGGGTGGCCCAATCATGATTGGCCGCATGGGAGGCCGCGGCTTCAACGTAAATCAGCCCCACGGCGTGCTTTATTTCTCCGACGACAACTCGTCCCTCGACGCCACTCCCTTCTCGCTCAGCGGTTTTCCCATCGCCAAGTCGCAATACAATCAGTCGCACTTTGGCGCAAACGTCGGCGGTCCCTTGAATATTCCCAAGCTCTTCAACGGCGGCAACAAATGGTTTTTCTTTGCCGGCTGGAATGGCTCCCGCGGCGATACTCCCTACGATGCTTTCTCCACCGTCCCAACACTCGACGAACGCAACGGCAATTTCTCAAACGCCACCTATAACAATGGCGCTCCCGTCGAAATTTTCAATCCGGCCACCAGCCAGCAATATCAGTTCAACGGCGTGCCAAACGCAATCGACCCTTCGACGTTCAGTCCCGCCGCGAAATCCCTCCTCCAATTTATTCCGCTCCCCAATATCCCGTTGACCTCCACCGGCCAGAACTTTCATTTCGTTACCTCCGACGCCAGCAACTCGGACTCGATAATCCTGCGGCTGGTCCACAATTTCGGTTCCAGCACCGGCCCGATGGTTCTTGGGCCAGGCGGAGGCGGGCGCAACGGCCGCCGCCAAAACAATATCAATTTCGGCTTCAACTGGTCGCGCAACTCCACGAACATCGTGAATCCATTCCCATCGCTCGCCGGCGGCACCAGCACGCAGGGTCTGAACGCCAGCGCCGGTTGGGTTTACGGCAAGAATCGCGCCACGAATAATCTCCGTGTGAATTACAACCACAATCACGTCTCCACAACGAATCTCTATTCCAACACCACCGATGTCGCCGGCCCCGGCGGCGCGGGAATCACTGGCATCTCCAACAATCCCTTTGACTTTGGCCTGCCCGGAATCAGTTTCACTTCCTTCGGCGGCCTCATCGATCCCACGCCGCGCCGCGAACTCGATCAAACCTACACCATCTCCGACACCCTCAACTGGAATCACGGCAAGCACAATTGGCGCTTTGGCGGAGACTATCGCCGCATTCTCCAAAGTTTCGAGTCCGCCAGAAATGCCGAAGGAAGTTTCGTCTTCACCGGCTTTGCCACTTCGCAATACGCTTCCGGCACCACGCAACCCATCGCCAACACCGGCTACGATTTTGCCGACTTCCTCCTCGGCTTTCCCCAGCAGACCTCTCTTCAATTCGGCGCCAGCGCTTACAATTTTCGCGCCAACTCCTTCGACTTCTTCGCCCAGGACGACTGGCGCATCCTTCCAAGCCTCTCGCTGAACCTGGGCCTCCGTTACGAATATGTCGGGCCCTACACCGAAGCTCAGGATCGCATCGCCAATCTGGAAGTTGGGCAGGGTTTTGGCACCGCCGCTCCTGTTGTCCCCGCAGGCGCCGTACTGCCCACAGGTTCCGGCACTCTCTTAACCTCGTCCAATCCCGCTCTCGTTAATCCGGACCGCAACAATTTCGCTCCGCGCATCGGCATCGCCTGGAAGCCCGCTCAAAAAACCGTCGTCCGCGCCGGTTATGGCATCAACTACAATCTGGCCCAATACGGCACGATGATTCAAAATTTCGCGTTTCAACCGCCCTTCGCCAACACCGCAACAAACTCTACAAACGTCACTGAATTCACGGGTCCAACGCCGCTAACCCTCGTTAACGGTTTTCCCCCCGTTTCGCAAACCACCGTAACCAATAATTTCGCCGTCAATCCCGATTACGCTCTCGGCTACGTCCAGATCTGGAATCTCGACATCCAGCACGAATTCCGCGGCAACGTTGTCCTGAACGTCGGCTACAACGGCGCCAAGGGTACGCGCCTCGACTCCGAACGCGCCTTGCTCGTCACCGGCAATCAGCCGTTCATCTACGAATCCTCCGAAGGAGACTCCATTCTCCACGCCGCATCGGTCCGCATCCGCAGGCGTATGTCCAAAAACCTCGGATTCGGCGCCCAATATGTGTTCTCGAAATCTCTGGACGACGCCTCTTCGATCGGCGGCAGCGGCGTGATCGTGGCGCAAAATCCTTTCGATCTTCCCGCGGACCGCGGATTATCCGGTTTCAACCAGACCCACAAGTTCACCGGCAACTGGATTTACGATTTTCCCTTCGGCGAAAATCACCGCTTTGCCCAAAAGGGTGCCTTGGCCCACATTCTTTCCAATTGGCAATGGAGCGGCGATTTCACTGTTGCCTCCGGCTTGTATTTCACGCCGAGCATACTCGGCGGCTCCGTGGATATCGCTCGCGGCGTCAGTGGTTCGCAGCGCGCCAACGTCGTGCCCGGCCAGCCGATCTCGCTTCCCAATCCATCCGCGCTCGAATGGTTTAACACTGCCGCGTTCTGCGTTCCAGGGGCGAGCTGCGTAAATCCTGTTGGTTCCGCCTTCGGCGACGCCGGACGAAACACCATCGAGGGCCCGGGCAGCATAATCTTGAACATGAGCATCAATCGCTCGATTCCCATCAAGGAATCCCGCAACCTCGATCTGCGCTTTACGGCGAATAACGTCTTCAATCACGTAAACTTTGCTTCCATCAACACCGCCGTAAATTCGCTCACTTTCGGTGAAGTCACCTCCGTCGGCAACATGCGGCGCATCACGGTCCAGGCCCGTTTTCGTTTTTGAGAACCAATGACCATGCCATCAACGCGAAAACTAGTCGCCATGCTCATCGCAGCGGCCCTTTTCTCGCCCGTGTCGCCTTTTGCGGCGCAGGAGCCTGAAAAGCCAGGCACCCCCACGATTCACGTTTCCACCGAACTCGTCCTCGTCAACGCCGTCGCCCGCGACAAAAAGGGAAACCCAGTCCGAGATTTGAAGCAGGGAGACTTTACCCTCTACGAAGACGGCAAAAAGCAGCAGATCTCCACGTTCGATTTTGAGGATGTAGACCAATTACCGATGACCGCTGGCGCAACGGTCTCGGGCACCGCGCCCGGCACGCTCCTGCACTCCACGAAAAAAGCGCCCCCGACGCTCGACGCCCGCGACCGCCGCCTCATCGTCCTCTTCTTCGATTTTTCCGCCATGGAACCCGAGCAGATTGATCGCTCGGTGGACGCCGCTAAGAAATTCCTCACCACAAAAATGCAGCCCGCCGACCTGATCGCCCTCGTCTCCCTCGCCACAAACATGCACGTTGATTGCGATTTTACCGACGACAAAGACAAACTTCTGGCTTTGCTCTCCAGTTACAACTCCGGCCAGGGCCAGGGCTTCGACAACGGCGCCACCGGCAGCGCCGAAGGCACAGCCGAATCCGGAGGCTCCTTCACCGAAGACGACACCGACCTCAACACCTTCTCCGCCGATCGCAAACTTCTCGCTCTTCAATCCCTCATGCAAGCCCTCGGCAAGCTACCGCAGAAGAAAAGCATCGTCTATTTCAGCAATGGCATCACCCAAACCGGGGTGGACAACCAATCCGCGCTGCGCGCCGCCACCGCTGCCGCAGTTAAAGCCAACGCCTCCATCTATTCCCTCGACGTCCGCGGCCTCCAAGCCTTTCCCCCGGGCGGCGAAGCGCAAAACGCCAGCTTGCACGGACAATCTGCCTACTCCGGCGCCTCCACCCTCAACGATCTGAACGGCAACGCCTCGTCGCAAGACACGCTCGCCACGCTTTCCTCCGATACCGGCGGAAAAGCCTTCTTCGACTCCAACGATTTCGGTGGCATTTTCTCCCAGGTGCAAAAAGACAGTTCCGTCTATTACGTTCTCGGCTTCACCAGCAACAATCCCGCAAAAGACGGCAAATTCCGCCATCTCAAGGTCACCATCAATCGCCCCGACCTGAAGCTCGATTTCCGCTCCGGCTATTACGCTGGCCGCGATTTCATCCATCTGGACCGCGCCGACCGCGAGCAACAACTCGAGGACGAACTAGCGGCCCAATTACCCCGTGTGGATGTCCCCGTCTATGCCGGCGAATCCTATTTCCGGAAAGACGAATCGCATTACTATCTTGCGGTCTCGCTCATCATCCCCGGCTCGCAAATTCCCTTCATCACCGAAAAAGACAAAGACAACGCCACCATCGACATCATCGGCCAGGCTCTCGAGGGCGGCAAATTCCCCGTCGGCCGTCTGCGCGACACCGTAAAACTCGCCGTCGAAAGTTCCCGCGCAGTCCGCCGCAAAAACGTCCAGTACAACACCGGATTCCTCTTAGCTCCCGGCAATTACCACCTCAAGTTTGTCATTCGGGAAAATCAGGCCGGCCGCATGGGTTCGTTCGAAACTGATGTGCGCATTCCAGATCTGCGCAAGTCCCCGCTGAAAATGAGCTCCGTGGTCCTAAGCAGTCTCCGCGTCCCGGCAACGTCCAAAAAAGCCGCCGGCAATCCGTTGGTACGCGATCAAATGGAACTCGTTCCCAACATCACCCACGTTTTCACGCCGGATCAGCATCTTTATTTGCAATACGAAGTTTACGATGCGGCGAAAGGGAAGAACGCCGCGCAACTGGTCCCGGCTCCTGCCGTTGCCCAAACAGAAGGAACGAAATCGCCTGAGCCTGCGAAGCCTGCACGCGATTCCATCCGAGTCCTCACCAGCATCGAATTTCTCCAAGGCGCAACGAAAGTCTACGAGTCCATGCCCGTCGTCGCCAATGAAGTCACCGCACCCGATCGCAAAGCCGTCATCTTCCAGATTGATGTCCCGCTGCAATCCCTGAAGCCGGGCCTCTATCTCTGTCAGGTAAACGTAATCGACGACGTCGCAGGCAGTTTTTCTTTCCCGCGTTTCCCGCTGCTCATTCGCGAGCAAGCTGCCCGGCCGAATTCTCAAGCCGCCGTCTCCGCAACACCACACTAGAAGCCAAGCCATCTCATAAATGGTTTTCAGGGGGTCGGAGCTTTAGCTCCGACATTTGGAACGCTAAAAAAATTGGGCTTTAGCCCCTGAGGACACTCTTCCCTCGTCGGAACTCCATTTATGAGTCTCTATTCTTCTCCGATGTCTTCGTTCCAAACCGCCGGATTTGCCCGAATATACTCAGCCAGCAGCGAAACGCACACTGGCGAGTCCAGATCAATCACCTTCACTCCCAGCGAGCGTAACCACTCGATCCCTCCCTGAAAGTTCCGACTCTCTCCGATAATCACTGTCCCAAATCCAAACTGCCGCACCAGCCCGCTGCAATACCAGCACGGTGCAAGCGTCGTCACCATGATTAATTTCCGATAGCTCTTCTGCCGGCCCGCCTTCCGAAACGCATCCGTCTCTCCATGCAACGATGGATCGCCCTGCTGCACCCGCCGATTGTGTCCCGCGCCAATCAACTGGCCCGCCCCGTCGAAAATCGCCGCGCCAATCGGAATGCCGCCTTCTTTCAGGCCCAACCGCGCCTCCGCCAGCGCAACCGCGAGCATTGAGTGGTAATCCAGCTCAGAACTCATCGGCACCCCCCATGCAAACCTCGGAGTATATTCATGCCAACCGCTCCGATTCACTCAATTCCGCAACTCCTAATCGAAATTTCGTCCAGCCATTGTTCATCCGTGACGGAGACCTGCGTCTCCCCGCTTTTGATCTCCTGTTGCAGGTACTTGCTTCCTCCGCAGCCTCGTCAGCGACAGCATCACCAGTCCAAAAGCCAGCAGCGCTACTCCCCACCGCAAATTCATGTTCAGTCCAAGGGAATGCTCCGCGTACATTGCACTCCCTCGCGTGGCCGCGCCATACCCGATCAGCAGAATCCCGAACAGCGTGAACAGCATCCCGATCGGCATCCGGATATCAAATCCCATTGTTCCTCCTTCGGCGCTCGCAAGCCGCGCGCTTCTACCAAAAAATCAGATTCAAGCCCACAAGCAGCACCAGCACAATCAACGCCAGCGTGGCAGGCTTCTGATGCCACTTCAGTCCACCCTCTTCCGGTTTCGCCGTCAGCGAATACACCAGCCCTTTCAATTCCCCTTCCGGGCGCGGCGTAGTCAGTAGGGAAATAACCACCGTAAGCGTAAAGCACCCGACCCAAGCGAAAATCGCCGTCCAGAAATTCTGCGCCATCTCGCTCGGATAAACATGCAGAATCGGCCCCAGATACCCGCCCTTCACTCCCCAAACCGCTCCCGCCGGCAGCGTCAATCCGTAATGCGCCGCCGCGGCGGCTGTTCCTCCCAGCAGCCCCCAGAACGCCCCGTGCCCCGTTGTCCGCTTCCAAAACATTCCCAGCATGAACGTCGCAAACAATGGCGCATTCACGAAAGCAAACACCAGTTGCAGCACGTCCAAAATGTTGTTGAACTCCTTCGCCACAAACGCCGCCATAAGGGAAATTGCCAATCCAAAAACTGTCGACGCGCGTCCCATCCATAAGTAGTGTTGATCGCTCGCCGTTTTATTGATGTAGCTCTGATAGATGTCGTACGTCCAAACGGTGTTGAAAGCCGTCGTGTTTCCCGCCATTCCCGACATGAATGAAGCGATCAGCGCACAAAGCCCAAGTCCCAGCAGCCCCGAAGGAAAATAGCGCACCAGCATCATCGGCGTCGCCAGATCGTAATCCAGCACCACTTTTCCATCGGCTTTAACCGGAGTGCCCGCGGCGTCGTATTTCGGTGGAATAATCCCTTTCCCGCCGTTAAAAAACGAAGCTTGCGTCGCGGTCCCGGCGACGCTTTCCCTTGTAGTCGAGTCATGGATTTTGGAACTTGTCACCACTCCGGCGATCATCCCCGGCAAAATCACCAGAAACGGAAAGATCATTTTGGGGAAGGCCGCAATCACTGGAGTGCGCCTCGCCGCCGTCATCGAATCCGCCGCCATCGCCCGTTGCACCACCAGAAAATCCGTGCACCAGTATCCGAACGACAGCACAAACGCCAACCCCATCAGCGTTCCGAACCACTCCACGCCCATCGGGTTTTCGCTCGCATTTCCCATGTACTTCCACGAGTGCACCATTGCATCGTTCGCAATCCGGGTTTTTAGTCCGTCCCACCCGCCAACATCTCTTAGCCCGAGGTACACAAGCGGGATAAATCCCATCACGATCAGGAAGAACTGCAACACCTCGTTGTAAATCGCCGAGGTAAGCCCGCCCAGAAATGTGTATGCCAGCACAATCAACGCTGATATCAAAATCGCCGCCGTGAAATTCCATCCCAGCAGAAGTTGCAGCAGCTTGCCCATCGCGTACATCGAAACGCCCGAGGAAAACACCGTCATCACCGCAAAAGAAATCGCGTTGAATCCCCGCGTCTTTTCATCAAAGCGAAGCTTTAGGTATTCCGGCACGGAGCGCGCCCGCGACCCGTAGTAAAACGGCATCATGAAAATCCCGACAAACAGCATCGCCGGAACCGCCCCGATCCAGTAAAAGTGCGAAGTCGAAATTCCGTACTTCGCCCCGCTCGCGCCCATCCCGATCACTTCCTGCGCCCCCAGGTTTGCCGAAAGAAACGCCAAGCCGGCAATCCACGCGGGGATCGACCGTCCGGAAAGAAAAAAGTCCGTGCTCGTCTTCATGTACTTTTTCAGAACAAACCCGATGCCCAGCACGAAAACGAAATACAGCAGGATAATCGTGTAATCGATCAAATGGGGTTCTGGTCGCACGTAAAATCCTTTCAACGCCTCTGGTGTTTACCAGGTTCAGCTCCGTTGTTGTCCGAAAAGCATGCTGTAGCGCATCTAAAATGGCCTGAGCCTGCCGCTTTAGCAAGTCCCAATCCCGTTTCCTTGCTGTTCCTTCTACTCCGCCCATTCCAGCCGTCCGTTTTTCACACGTCGCACAGTTCAGCGGCTTCCTGCAGCGATCTCATCGGCTCCCGCGCGGGAATAAACTCGTGCGCCACATAGCCCGTGTACTTCGCCCCGGCGATCGCCCGCATCACTCCCACCCAGTTCACCTCTTGCGTATTGTCCAGCTCATGCCGCCCCGGCACGCCTCCCGTGTGAAAGTGCCCCAGCCACTCGATATTGTCGTTAATTGTCCGGATCAGATCGCCTTCCATGATCTGCATGTGATAAATGTCATACAAAAGTTTCACCCGTGGCGAATTCACCGCTTTCATCACGCGGACTCCCCACTTCGTGTGATCGCACATGTAATCCTTGTGGTCCACCTTGCTGTTCAAAAGCTCCATGCAGATCGTCACCCCGTGATCCTCCGCGATTTTCTTCACCCGATTCAGCCCCGCAATCGTATTCTTCGTCCCTTCCTCGTCTGACATCCCGCCCCGGTTCCCCGAAAAAGTAATCACATTCGCCACGCCAAGCTTTGCCGCTCGCGGGATGCTCTTCCGAAACGCCTCCTCGATCTTCCCGTGATTCTCCACTCGGTTCATCCCGCTCCGGATCTCTCCTCCTCCGCCGTATCCCATGCTGCACACCAGTCCGTACCGCCGAGGCACGTCCCACTCGTCCTCATTCAGCAGGTCGATGGCTTTCAACCCCATCGCCGCGCCCTTCTCGCACAATTCTTCCAGCGGAATCTTCTCGTAGCACCATCGCGAAACCGATTGCCGGATGCGCCCCTTGCGTTGTGTGGATTGCAGTTCTACGGCCGGGGAAAGGGCCGGCAAGGCGCCCAAGGAAGGCGCAGCCACCCCCGAAGCAACCTGCCGGATCATCGAACGTCTCGAAATACGAGTCATCACGATGTGGAAGTCTAAGCGAAAATCCTTTTTCCAGCGAGCAAATGAATCCCGCGCCACGTTAAATCCGGACGCAAACTGATTAGTTGCCCGATCGCTTCCTACTCCCGTCAACTTTCGATTTTTCTCATTTTCCGGTTAAAATAAAGTTTCGCCAGCTCGCGAACCGTACCTTGGTGACGCCATGAATCCCGAAACTCCCTCTCCCCCGAAATCCCCTTTCAGGAATCCTTTTCTCTATTCCTCGCTGGTGATTCTAGGGGTACTCCTTTACGTCTCGTATATCCTCTATGCGCGCCACGAATCCACCAAACAGTACGAGCGCCAAACAAGAGAGCGCCAGACCGAGCAGCGACGAGAAGAAGATCGCCTCGCCGTCGAGCAGTTAGGCGGGTCCGAACTTGCCATCCGCGGCCTTTATATCTCTCCCGCCGCAATCCATCCCGGCGAATCCGCGCAACTCTGCTATGACGTCGCCAACGCCAAGACTGTCACTCTCGATCCGCCCGCCGGCGAAGTTTGGCCTTCCCACTCTCGATGCCTGAACATCTCTCCCCGAAAAACCACCGCGTACACGCTTTCCATCGTCGACGCCGCGGGGAATAAGGTCTCTCAAACCGTCGAACTTCACGTCCGCTGACGGTTCACTGGCCTATGTAACTGGTTGATAGTACATGACTTAAGTTAGGCATGGACGGTCTCGGTCCCCTTTCCCTCTTGTCTGGACATTTCTCCCCCATCTATAATGTTCCCTGCGGAGTCCGGCCAAGCCGGACTCCGCATCATTTTTCTCTGACGCGGAAAACTATGTCTGACCCTCTTGCCAAAATTAAAAAGAAGCTCCAGCAGGAAATTGACTCTCTGGAGCACGAACTCAACGTCGACCTTCCCAAGGAGATTGCTATAGCTCGCGCCCACGGAGACCTCTCCGAAAACGCCGAGTACAAGTACGCCAAGGAGCGCCAGGGCTACGTCAATGCCAAAATCGGCCACCTCAAAAAGCGCATGGGCGACCTCGGCATGTTGAACCTCACCAATATTCCGAAAGACCGTTCCGGCTACGGCTCGCGCATCGTAGTCATCGACATGCAAAAGAGCCAGGAAATCGAATACAAGCTCGTCAGCAGCGAAGAAGCCGACGTCGAGAAGGGAATGATCTCCACCACGTCCCCCATCGGCCGCGCCCTCCTCAATCGCAAGGTCGGCGACGAGGTGCAGGTGCTCACCCCCGCCGGCAAGAAAGAATTCGAAATCGTCCGCCTTTTCACCATTCACGAAGAGGCTTAGAATATTCCGGCCACCCAGCCGGCGGCGAGGTGCCATGTTTCATTGGGGTTCGGGTCCGACTCTCGGTTTGCTGACTTGTCTCGGCTACGGTGTTTTTCTTCTCGGCTCACTCTATCTGTGGCGCTACCGCGAAGAACTCTCCCTCTGGATAGAAGATGAATTCTCCACGTTCCGCCGCAATTTGTCCCGCTACGAATCCGTCGGCCCTTTCTATCTCCCTCGTACCGAGTCGCGCCTCCGCATAATTCCCGCCGGCTTCCTTCATTCCGTCAGTCGCCTCCCGTATCGCCGCTTCTCCCTCGGCGCCCTCCTCCTCATGCTGGGTCTCCTCCTCTTCACCCTCGACTTCTTCGTCTAACTCCCATCTGGCCGCTACCCATCGCGTAATCGCGCCACTCGCTTCCTGATCGCTGTTATCTGTTCGCTGATCGCCTCTTCCCGTTCTCCATTTTCCAATTCTGCTATTCTTCTCCCCTATGCAACCTTCCCTCATTGTTCACGGCGGCGCATGGGATATTCCCGATGATGCCGTTGACGCTTGCAAATCCGGTTGCCTTCGCGCTCTTCAAGCCGGCTGGAAAATTCTAAAAACCGGCGGCCACGCGCTCGACGCCATCGAAGCCGCCATCATCGTCCTCGAAGACGATCCCGTCTTCGATTCAGGCTTCGGCTCTCATCTCACTCTCGATGGCCACGTCGAATGTGACGCCATCGTTATGGACGCCGCAACGCTCCGCGCTGGCTCCGTCGCGGGACTGCGTCGCGTCAAAAATCCCATCCAGGCCGCCCGCGCGGTCCTCGAAAAATGTCCCCACATGATGCTCATCTCCGAGGGCGCCGAAAATTTCGCCAACTCGCATGGCGTCCGGCTCTGCGACCCCGAAGACCTCATCTCGCCCGCCGAACGCGAAGCCTGGCTTCGCTGCAGCAAGGACTCCCACGCCGCTGAAAATCATCGCGGCCACGAACAGGGAACTGTCGGCGCTGTCGCGCTAGATCGGAACGGCCGCCTCTTCGCCGCCACCTCCACCGGAGGCACTTGCTGCAAACTCCCCGGCCGCGTTGGAGATTCTCCTCTGATTGGTTGTGGTTGTTATGCAGACATTGAAACCGGAGGCGTGTCTTCCACCGGCTACGGCGAAGCCATCATGCGCGTGGTTATGGCCAAAACCGCCGCCGATTTTCTTCGGCCCGTCGGCTCCACGCCCGCCCGCGCCGCGCAAGCCGCCGTCCAACTCCTCGCCAACCGCGGCCAAGGCACCGGTGGACTCATCCTTCTCGACAAAAACGGCAATCCCGGATTCGCTTTCAACACCCCGCGAATGGCCTTCGGCTACGTCAACACCGAATCATCCTTCTTTACTTCCGTCTGACTTTGTCGCTCCTGTGCCTGACGCCGCCATTCTTCTCGCCGATTCCGACAAGTAATATGGTGAAGACACGGTATAAATTTGTTTGTTTCCTTTGGCCAGCAGGACCCATTCCAGCAGCCGCGCCCTCTGGTTGTGCAGAAAATATTCATACCACCGGTCCTCCACAAATTCGGGGATCACGACCGCAATCTTCCCGCCCGGAAATCTTTCCGCCAGCTTCAACACATACTCCACAATCGGCAGCACAACAAATCGATAGGGTGAAGGCAGCATCACCAATTCCGGGGGCACGGCGCCGGATTCCCGGTAAGGTTTTACGACGTAGCGTTCCCAATCTTCCTGCAGCAACGCCGCATGTTCACCGGGCTCGACGTGAACCGCGATCAACTTTGGCGACAGTCGCGCCGCAAACTCCAGCCCTTGCTTCGTGATGGCGCTCCACCGGTCGATCGGTATGACCACAATGGGAGGAAGTTCGCGTGACGGTGGTTCCGCGGGCGTGATCGATCGCGTTGCTACGAATATGTTGTGATAGTGTTTTCGCACCTTATGAAACGACAGGATCGTCAGTGGAATAAATAGCAGCGTCAGCCACGCGCCATCCACAAACTTTGCTACCAACACCACGACGACCGTTACCCCGGTTACAAACGCGCCAAACCCGTTAACCAGCGCGAATTTTATCCAGTGCGGACCCCGGGCTTTCCACCAGTGCCGCACCATCCCTGCCTGCGAAAGCGTGAACGCCAGAAACGCTCCAACCGCGTACAGCGGAATCAATCGGTCCGTTACTCCTCCAAAAAGAAACAGAAGTACTCCCGCCAGAATCGCCAGCACCACGATCCCCTGCGTGTACACCAGCCTCCGCCCGCGTTGCGCGAATCCGTGCGGCAAATAATTGTTCTGTGAAATCGACCGGCACAGCCGCGGAAAATCCGCAAACGCCGTATTCGCCGAAAGCGAAAGCACCAGCAGAATCGATCCGATCGACACGTAATAAAACGCTCCCTTGCCGAACACCGCCGCAATCAGCATCGATAAAATGCTCTGGTAACCCGGCTTCCCCGGATCCGTCGCCACAATCCCATACACCTTCACCAGATACGAAATGCCCGCCAGCAGCACGCCCAGGATCGCGATAATGATCGTCAGTGTCAGTTGCGCGTTTTTCACCCGCGGCTCGCGAAACGCCCGCACCCCGTTGCTCACCGCTTCCACGCCGGTCAGCGCCGTGCAACCGCTCGCAAAAACGCGCAGCAGCAGCCAGTACGTCACTCCCTGCAGCGCCGCCGGTGGTGGCGGCAGCGGATTCACGGCCACCGGATGCCCGCCGCTCAGCAAGGTCCGCACGATGCCGGTTGCAATCGTAATCACCAGGCAGCCAACAAAAAGATAAGTAGGGAAGAGAAACGCGAATCCCGCGTCCTTCACTCCGCGCAGATTCACGATCGTGATCGCCAGCAGAATGCCCAGGCACAACAGCATCGTGTGTGGCATCAGTTTCGGCACCGCCGAAATCAGCGCGCCCACTCCCGCCGAAATTCCCACCGCCGCCGTCAAAATGTAGTCGGCCAGCAGCGCCGCCGCTGCCAGTAATCCCCAGAACGAACCGAGGTTATACCGCGCCACCGTGTACGACCCGCCGCCCGTCGGGTACGCCTCGATCGTCTGCCGGTACGAAAAATACACAATCACCAGCAGCGTGATAATCGCCGCGCTGATCGGCACGATGTACCGCACGCCCAGCAGTCCCAGCGGAATCAGCAGGCTCAATGCCGCTTCCGGCCCGTAAGCCGCCGAACTCAGCGCGTCCAGTCCGAAAATCGGAATCCCCTCGGCCGGGCCGATCTGCTCCGCGCGCTCTTCCGAACTTTTCAGCGGCTTCCCAAATATCAGGTTAACGATGTCCATAAAAGACCGGTCACTTCTCCACGAAAATCACTTTGTGCTTCACTTGTGGAGCCTTCATTTGTCCCGAACCGCTCACCAATGTCAATTCACTTTTATTCCCTGACGTGGCGCATAGGGAGAGTTCGATTGGTTGTGCAGTCTCAAATTAAGCTGTCGCGAGCAACAAAATGGCGACTCGTCATGAGCGATAAACCAACAACTTGTCATCCTGAGGGCCGCGCATTTTGCGGCCCGAAGGACCTCAACTGACAGTCCATGCAAGTTCTAAGATTCGATCTCCTGGGGCGCCCTTGTCGAAAAGTTCCTCTGGAAATGCCTCCCACACGTGTTGACCCGCAATCCAACTCTCTCTACCATTCTCTTATGGCCACAAACGCAAATTTTCGGAGCAGCTTTCTCCAGCGTCTCGCACTAACCGCTATAACGTTTCTTTTCGCCTACCCACTGACGCTCCGTGCCCAGACCGCTGACGACGTCATCAACGCCTACCTCAAAGCCCGCGGCGGCCTCGCGAAAATCAAAGCCGTCCAAACCGAGCGCGTCTCCGGCACCATCACCTTCGCTCCCGGCGTTGAAGGCCCTTTCTTCGTCGAGCGCAAGCGTCCCCTCAAGATGCACATGGAAATCACCGTCAGCGGTCAAAGCCTGATCCGCGTCTACGACGGCAAATCTTCCGGCTGGATCTACAACCCCTTCGCGCCCAATGCTTCCGTCACTCCAATGTCGCCTGCGGATATCTCGGGCATCGCTGACGAAGCCGATTTCGAGGGCCCTTTCATCGACTACAAAGCCAAGGGCAATCAGATCGAGTACGCCGGCAAGGAACAAATCGACGGCAAGATCGTGCACAAACTCAAACTTACCGGCAAGCAAGGCGACGTCAGCTACTTTTTCTTCGACGCCTCCACCGGCTTGATCATGAAATGGCACGGCACTCGCAAGGTAGGCGACAAAGAGACGCCTTGGGAGACCTATTTCCGCGATTTCCGTGATGTCGACGGCTTGAAATATCCCTTCCTCGTTGAATCCGCCGCCGTGGAGTCCGATCAGATCCAGAAAATCACTGCCACCAAAATCGAAACCAACATTCCCATCAACGAAGCACAGTTCGGCAAGCCCAAGCCGCCCGCGCCTCCTGCAGCGCCCGCCGATCCACCCAAGCCCGACTGATTTTCAAGGTTGTTTAAATACGTTATGACCGCCCCCGAAACAGCGCCCGCCGCCAATCCCCGACTTGGCCTCTGCGCCGATTGCCGGCACGCCCGCCTCATCGAATCCAGCAAAGGTTCCCAATTCCTCCTCTGCCAACTCTCCCAGTCCGATCCATCCTTCCCAAAATACCCGCG
>Ga0137415_10000905_pt1 | contig 29058 bp, 15 predicted proteins | sample CZODoug3_1_1_16f_FD_183082 | JGI IMG/M metagenome (GOLD analysis project Ga0137415, IMG submission 183082) | Vadose zone soil fungal communities from Angelo Coast Range Reserve, California, USA - CZODoug3_1_1_16fungal (Hybrid Assembly) | ecosystem: Environmental > Terrestrial > Soil > Vadose...
GCCGCGATCGTGGCTCCATTGGGACCGGTCAAAGCCGTCGCGCTCACGTTCACATTCGTCAATCCGCCCGCCGGACCCTGCACCACAACCTGCGTGTCCACCGTCTCCCCGCGCGCCCCAAACAACGCAATCGAAGAAACCGCCCCAGGCGCGTCCGTCTTCCCAACCCTGGTCAAGCTTGGAGCCACCCAGGTGCTGAAGTTCGACTGCACGCCGGTTCCGGTCATGGAAATAGTCCCTGGAGAATTGGTAGCGTTGCTGGCGACTGTAACCCCGCCCGTAACACTACCCGTCGATGTCGGAGCGAAAGTCACATTCAAGGCTGCGGATTGTCCGGGAGCCAGAACCGTGCCGGAAGACACGTTGCTGGTGCTGAAGCCCGCGCCCGTAGCACTGACGCTCGAAATGGTAACGTTGGCAGAGCCGGAGTTTTTCAGCGTCACGCCAAGCGTGCTGCTGCCGTTGGTGTCTATGTTTCCGAAGCTCAAGCTCGTCGGACTCACAGTGAGCGAGGCGGTAGCGGCATTTACCGTGAGTGTGGCGGCGCTGCTGGTAACGCTGCCCGCTGTGTTGCTGACCACCGCGGTGAACTGCGCGCCGTTGTCCGTGGTTGTTGTGGCAGGCGTCGTGTAGCTCGCCGCAGTCGCGCCGCTGATAGCAGTTCCGTTCTTGCGCCACTGATAGCTGAGCGGCCCCGTGCCCGAGGCTCCGACCTGGAACGCGGCGGTCTGCCCTACCAGGATGGATTTGCTGCTGGGTTGCGTAGTGATGGCAGGCGCCACCAGTGTTGTCGTGCCGACGCTAAGCGTTGCGGCGTTACTTGTGACACTTCCCTGCGAGTTGCTCACCGCAACGGTGAATTGCGTCCCGTTATCCGATGTGGTTGTAGCCGGTGTCGTATAGGAGGTCGAGGTGGCTCCGCTGATGGCTACTCCGTTCTTTTGCCACTGGTATGTAAGTGGAGCGGTGCCCGTGGCGGTGACCGAGAACGTTGCCGTCTGTCCCGCCGTGACGCTTTGGCTCTGCGGTTGAGTCGCGATCGAGGGACGAACGGCCGCTGCAGCGCCGATCGGCGTGTTCATTTCACTTTGAATCTGGCTTTGAGTCAGAGCTTGGTTGTACAAGCGCAATTCGTCGATCGTCCCGTTCAAAACGCGTGCAACCCCACCACGGTTCTGCCCGCCGATGCGAAGCGTGTTGATACCGCTTCGGAAAGGATTAGCGTCTGCCGCGGCACCGAATGTCGCATCCAGATTCCCGTTGATGAAGAAGCTGATCGCCGGACCGTTTCTTACCACCGTGACGTACGTCCAAGTGTTCAAAGGAACCTGGGCAGTTCCGCTAACCAGATTGTAGGAAGGCTGACCCCATACATTCCCGCCCGTGGTCTGCCAAGCGAAAGTGAGATGATTACCCGAATCCAGGCCGAACAGATACTCATCATCAGCGGTTTGACTCCACTTGTTGATGATCGAAGAAATGTTGGAGTTAGCGCCGACCACCTTTACCCAAGCCGAGAAGGTCGCCGCCGTTCCAGGATTCAAGGAGTTCGAATTGACGGCTTCGACGTCGGCTGTAGTTCCGTTGAAAGTAAGAGCGTCCCCGTTGTGGCCCGCCGTCGTCCAGGCTGCACCCGACAAAGTTCCCGTGTTTCCGCTGCCGCTGGCATCAGCCGTTGTGGTGCCGCTACCCTCATTAAAGCCATAGGCAGCGGTCGCAGAGACAGTGGATGTACTCTTGAAAACCACGTCTACCCAATAGTTCGCAGCCTGGTGCGTATTCGTGGGATAGGCGCCAAGAGTTCCGAAGACCCCGTTTGGCGTTTGCAGGGCATGTAGAGGGGTATTATTAAATCCCGCGGTCGCGAAATAGTTCCAGTCGGCGCTAAAATGTCCAACCGTCATGTTATACGAGGCTACATAGACGGTGTTCGCCGTGATGACCACTGGCGTGGAAAAGCTAGCCTGCTGCCACCCCGAAGCGGTTTCGCCCGTAAACGTAACTGTGGCGAGCAGAGCGCCTGTCGAGCTCCAAAGGTGGCCGACGTGAGCCCCTGTGTTGGCCGCACTCTTGTAAAAGCGAATTCCGGTGATGGTGCCGCTGACGTCCGACTTGAACGAAACTCCCAGTTCCAGCGGACCGCTGGCGCCATTATCAATCGAGGCCGGCACCGTCGTGCTTGGCCAGATCGTTTGTTGAGCTGCTGCGTAGCCGCAGCATGCCAGGGCAATTATGAGGCCCAATAGCGCCGCTCCGGCGAGTTTCAGCAACTTCAAATAAGAGTGAATAGAACAATTTTGCTTTCTGGTTTTCAAAAGAATTCCCCTAATAATTGTTTGCGGGCATTTCGAGACCTGCGTCTCGATAGGGCTGGGGGGCTGGGCAAGCTAACGCGATTTGGAGGGGCGGGTTGCTGAGTTCTGCGGATGACTTGGTTTTCTCAGCCACTCATCCCCGCGCCGAGAGCAAATGCGCTCCAAACGTTGCGCCCACGGGAGAGAGATTAATTCGCACGAGGATTTCCGTCTGTCGGCAGGGAAATGATTTTCGTGTCAGACGTTTGTTTCAGAACGGCCTCATTCAGTCTTACAGCAGGACAGCTGTACCTGTACCGATTGGACGCCTTCCGGGACACACGAACCGAAATGTTTTATAGTGGAATTGAGAATCCCAGCTCACCTCGAGCCATATTGCGCCCGAGCCCCGGCCACCTGATTCCAATTAAGAGAGTTTCTATGAAAACCCGCAGGTTTGCCGGTCTCGCTATTCAGGAGGATCCTTCTCGTTTCCCAACTCCAAGCCAGACGGTCCTCGGTTTGTACCCGGAGCTTCTCAGGGCGCTGCCGGTCGGAATTGTCCTCTTATTGCTGGAAGATCCTTCGGATGCCGAATCATTCAGAATCGTCGATGCTAATCGCGTCGCCGCGGAAATTACCACGCCGAATTCGCCTAATCTGGTTGGCACAAGTCTGGCCGATTTTCCCAGGCTCTTGGAAACGCCCATCCCGGGCCAGTTGCTCGCCACGCTCCGTGGAGGGGTAGCCCGCAATCTGGGAGAAATTTCCTATGGTGACGACCATATTCGCCACGGTGTTTACTCCGTTCGTGCCTTTCCCCTCTCCAATAATTTCCTTGGTGTCGCCTTTGAGGATGTCACCGATCGCATCCAGGCGGAACGCACGCTCCGGGAAAGTGAGGAGCGTTTCCGCCTCCTGATCGAGGGTGTTCAGGAATACGCCATCTTCCAGTTGGATCCCGAGGGCAACATAGTCAGCTGGAATGCCGGCGCACAGCGTTTGAAAGGCTACGACTCGGCTGAAATCATCGGTCACCATTTTTCCATCTTCTATCCGGAAGAAGATCTGATGAACGATAAACCGCGCGATATTCTTGCCCGGGCTGCTCGCGACGGACAGGCGCAAGACGAGGGCTGGCGTGTCCGCAAGGATGGCTCCCGCTTTTGGGCCAACGTGGTCGTCACCTCCCTCCACGACTCGCACGGGATTCTCCTTGGTTTCGCAAAACTGACCCGCGACACCACGGAAAACCGCGAGAGAGCCGAAGCCCTCACCAAGGCCAAGGAACTTCTGGAGCTTCGTGTCGAGCAGCGGACCGCCGTCCTCACCCGTGTGAACCACGAGATGCGTACGGAGATTGCAGAACGCCAGCGCGCCGAGGAGGAGCTCAGGAAATCACGCGACCAACTCCGAGCCCTTGCCGCGCGGCTGCAGAGCGTACGCGAAGAGGAACGCACCTACATCGCGCGTGAGATTCACGATGAACTCGGCCAGGCTTGCACTGCAATCAAGATGGATCTTGCCCTGATCGGCCGGAAGCTGACCAAGCGGCAGACCGCGCTTCGGGCCAAGGTGGATTCATCCATTCAATTGGTGGATGGCACGATTGTCACATTGCGCCGGCTCGCCTCCGAGCTCCGTCCCAGAACACTGGATGACCTCGGCCTGCCTGCCGCGCTCGAAGCGCAGGCGCAAGAGTTCGAGAGCCGCACGGGCATTCATTGCAGTGTAACTTTGCCGGAGGACCCCCTCACGCTCGACACGGACCGTTCCACAGCCATCTTTCGAATTTTTCAAGAGTCATTGACCAATGTCGCGCGCCACGCCCACGCCACCCGGGTCGAAGCGCGCCTCCGGCGCGAAAATGATCGGATTATTTTCCAGGTCTTCGACAACGGCACCGGGTTCGATCCCGAAGTAGCAAAAGCGCGCAAATCACTCGGCCTGATCGGTATGCAAGAGCGCGCGCTCTTGCTGAACGGAGATTTCAGGACGGAAGGAATGCCTGGTTCGGGAACTACAATGACGCTGACGATTCCTCTTGCTCCCTTGATCGCTGCAGAAAGCGTGCGACATGAGGATTCTGATCGCTGACGACCACGCCATGTTTCGCCGGGGCCTGAGAGAGACGCTGGCGGAGGCATTCTCTCGAGTGATCTTTGGCGAAGCGAAAACGGCCGCGGAGACGCTGGAGCTTGTCCGGCGTCACCCTTGGGACGTCGTCATTCTGGATATCAGCATGCCCGGAAAAAGCGGCCTCGACATCCTCGATGATGTGAAGCGCATCCGTCCCAGGACCCCGGTGCTCCTTTTGACCATGCATCCCGAACAGCAATATGCACGGCGAGCCCTCAAAGCCGGCGCCGCCGGTTACTTGACCAAAGACAGTGTGCCGGATGAGCTGAAAACCGCTATCAAGAAAATCGTTGCAGGCGGGCGCTATGTAAGCGAAACCCTGGCGGAAAAGCTGGCCGTGGACCTCCGAAAAGGCGCCGACATGCCGCTTCACGAACTTCTTTCCGACCGCGAATTCCAGGTCTTGCGGATGCTCGCTTCCGGGAAAACCGTCAAGGAAATGGCGGAAGACCTTTCTCTCAGCGTAAAGACCGTCAGCACCTATCGAGGCCGAATTCTGGAAAAGACCGGCATGAAGACCAACGCGGATCTCATTCGCTACGCCCTCGAAGCACAATTGGTGGATTAGCACCGGACGAACTCCGCGTTGCGCTCCGCCCAATTCCAGGCGTTTTGCGGTCTTGGATCGAGGGGTTTACTTCGTAGGACAATTGCGGTCAACACACCTTCCTATTGTCCTACATGAGATTCGTGCTTCCACCGGATGTATTTCCGCGCGAATTTGTCATTCTCTGTTACTGGGCTCTGATTTTGGCGAACGCCGTTCATGAAGGAATTCTTATGAAAGTCTTTATCGCTGACGACTCCAGGGTAGTCGTGGAACGCTTGGCGAGCCTTCTCGAAGAGGTCCCCGGCGCACGGCTTGTGGGCCGGGCGGGCGATGTGCCCGCTGCGGTAATCGGCATCCAGAAAATGAAGCCGGATGCGGTCATTCTCGACCTGCACATGCCCGGCGGCAGTGGACTCGACGTACTTCGCGCCATCCGCAGCGATCATCCGGACCTTTATGTCCTTGTCTGTACCAACTATCCCTACCCCGAATATCGCGAGGAATGTCTGGCCGCCGGCGCCAACCTGTTCCTGGATAAGTCCGCCGATTTTGAAAAGATTCCCTCCATCCTTCGCGAGTTGGCCCAGAAAGAAGCCAAAATTTCTCCCGGCGCACGCTGAGGGAAATCCCCGCCGCTCACCCGTATCAGCCCCCATTCTTCTCCCTATGTTCTCTCTATCTTCACCCTTTACGGGTTCGGGCGATTCCCACCCCTGTTTTTGCTGTTTTCACCCGATTGTCCGTTGCCTCCTCTAAAGGCATAAATACGGCAGCGCCGAGTGATCGGCAGGTCGGTAAAAACGGAGAAGTGGCTGAACGACCCGACTGTACTCGGCCACGCTGCGGGCCATTTTCAATACATAAGTGTCCTCGCCCAAAGAACACTTCTGCTCGCCGGTTCGGTTCGAATCGTCCCCGCGCGGCCGCCCAATAAACGAGGAGAGGAAAGATGAGAAAGTTGCAGATTCTAGGAATCGCGTGCCTGGCCCTATTTACAGCCGCCGCGATCCGGGCCCAGGTCACAACAGGAGTAAATAACGCAGAGCTGAAAGGCGACTACGCATTTACCTTTAACGGAATGACCACCGGCGGCAGTGGTGGCTCCACCCCGTTCGCCGCGGTGGGAAGATTCACGTCAGACGGTGCCGGAAATTTGACGAATGGAGTTCTGGACACCAATGGCGTAGGCATACCGGAGAAATTAATCGACCAGGCGTTCACCGGAACTTATTCGATTGGCGCCGATAACCGGGGCGTCATGAACCTGAATATTCCCGGCGGCGGCAAATTGGCATTCGTAATGATGGGCAATGGGACTGCGAAGTTCGTTGAAATTGACGCCTCGGGAGGTAACGGAACGGTTGGATCCGGCTCAATGGAAAAGGCGGATACAACCGCGTACAGCACTGGCAAAATCGTCGGCGATTATGCCTTTGGCGTCGCTGGCTTCGACCTTTCGAACAATCGAACGGCAATCGCGGGCCGTATGACGGCAAACGGAGCGGGCACTTTTACCGGTGGAGCTGCGGACGCCAATCAGTCCGGCACCTTCACCACTTTGAACGTCTTCGCGTCGAGTTACATCGTGACCGACACTTCCAGTGGCAGGGGCATGCTGAACCTCCCGCCGCTCGCGGGTGGAATTCCCCAAAACCTTAACTTCGTCTTTTACGTCGTGAACTCCGGAAAACTCTTTGCGATGGAGTCTGACTCCCCCACGCCGGCGACGCCTCTTCTGAATGGCGCGTTCCTCCAGCAACAAACCCCGCTTGGTGGATTCTCCAACGTCTCTCTGAATGGCGGCATGGTGATGTACCTCACCGGACGCGTCGGCTCCGGGTGCGGCAACAATAGCGGAGCTGCTCCCAACGTGATCGCCGGTTTGCTCACAGGTAACGCGACCGGCGGGCTCACCCTGACCTACGACCAGAACTGCGGCGGCGCAGCTACGTCTGTCACCTCTCTTGCCGGAACATCAAGCGTCGATAGCGACGGCCGAACTGCAATTCACCTCGGCGGTAGCTACCTGGTTGCTTACCTCGTCAGCTCTAATGAGGCCTTCTTTATTGTCCCGGACAGTTCTGTTTTGTTCGGGTTCGGTGATCCGCAGACCGCGACACCCCTCGCCAATAGTTCGCTCAGCGGCGCGTACACCGGCTTGGCGACCGTTCCGATGACGCTCGGCGTGACGATTTTCTCCGGCGAGTTCACTGCGAACGGTGCGAGCCCAATCGGCAGCATCACGGGTAGCGAAGATATCGGCGCGCCGAGTGGAGCAAGCTCCGGCGTCAGCGTGAGCTCCGCCTATTCCATCTCCTCCACCCCCACAAATGGGAGAGGAACCTTTACGGGAAGCGTTGGCGGCAGCAGCGCCATCGTCTATGTGGTGTCGCCCACCAAATTCGTGGTGATCTCGACCACCGATCCAAATCCAGCCGTTCTAGCGTTCGAACAATAGGCATAACCCTGATTTCTCAGAAATAAAGTTGTGGTCCTTTGAGGAGCAGCAATGCAACTCAAAGGATCACAGTCCATCTTTCCGCCAGAAGTTCCTGCCAGGAATTCCTTCTTCGCGATCGACCTAATCGATAACTTCGATGAATTGTTTCGTGAATCGGCCGCGTTCCCCGGTGACTTTCCATGTCGAGTTGAGATACAACGCTGGGGCCACTAGAATAAGTTCGGTGCCGGCGCGAGCGTCCTGGTGTACGCTCTCCTTGACGCATGAAAATATTTGCGAAAGCGCCTGACGGCGGCGGTCAATGGAGAAGCCGGCAGATATTTTGCGTGGTTTTTTCCAGCCTGCTCTCTGCCGGTGCCGCCGCCCAGACAGGGCCACGCTCAGTTCTCCCTGGGGCCGGCACGGCGCAATCCGCAACTTCGCCATCCGACGTTGCAAAGTACATCGATGTAACTTCCGCGCTGAACATAAATTTTGAGTACGTCGCTTCGCACACCTCGCGAAAATACCTGATCGAAACCATGGGATCCGGCGTTGCCCTGTTTGACTACGACAACGATGGGCGCCTGGACATTTTTGTGGTCAACGGCGCTCCGCTCAGCGATCCCACGCCCAAAGGGACGATTCCGAAAAAAGCGGGCCCAAAGGATTGGAATCGGCTTTTCCACCAAAAAAAAGACGGCACATTCGAAGACGTAACTGAGAAAGCCGGGCTGCACGGAGTAGGTTACGGAATGGGAGTCGCCGTCGGCGATTACGACAATGACGGATTTGAAGACTTGTACGTGACCGCATACGGCGGGAACAAGCTTTATCACAACAATGGCGACGGAACATTTACCGATGCAACTGAGCGTGCCGGCGTAGCCGGCAGTGGCTGGTCGACGAGCGCCGCCTGGGTTGATCTTGATGGGGACGGATTGCTCGATCTCGTTGTCCTCCGCTACCTGCAATGGGACTTCGACGACATTTACTGCGGCGAACGCAGAGAAGGCTACCGTTCATACTGCCATCCGGATTCCTTTCGTCCCATCGCGCCTCTGGTGTACCACAACGATGGCAACGGGCATTTCACGGAAATCGCACAGAAAGCCGGTCTCGCCATTCCCGGCAAAGGACTGGGCATTGCGCTTGCCGACTATGACCGCGACGGACGCATCGATCTCTTTTTCGCCAACGATTCCATGCCCGAATTTCTCTACCACAACAAGGGTAACGGCACGTTTGAAGAAGTGGCGCTGCAATCGGGCGTAGCCGTGGATAGCGAGGGCCACTCCTACGCGGGAATGGGCGTGGATTTTGCGGATTACAACAATGACGGCCTGCCGGACCTGGTCGTCACCGACCTGGCCAGCCAAATCTACGCGCTGTATAGAAACAATGGCGATGGCACATTCAACTATGAAAGCTATCCCTCCGGCATTGGGCTCATGACCATGAAGCACTCCGGCTGGGGCGCGCGTTTCCTGGATTTCGATAACGACGGTTGGAAGGACCTTCTAATCACCCAGGGGCACGATCTCGACACGATCCAGCTCACTTTTCCAGACCTTCGCTATAAGGAGCCGATGCTGCTGGCAAGAAATACAGGCAAGGGTTTCGTGGACATTTCATCGCAAGCCGGAGACGTTTTCCAAAAACCTTGGGTGGGACGCGGCCTTGCGATCGGCGACATTGATAACGATGGCCGCTTGGACGCCGTAGTCACCACAAACGATGGTGCGCTGCACGTGCTGCACAACGCCACGCAAAATCAAAATCACTGGTTGACCCTGGAACTCATCGGGCATCGGAGCAACCGGGACGCGATCGGGGCGGAAGTAAAGTTGGTCACCGCGAAGGGCGCGCAATGGGCGACTGTGACAACAGCGAGCAGCTATCTCTCTTCAAGTGACAAACGCGTGCATTTCGGTTTGGGATCCGAGGCTACCGCCCAAACCATCGAAATTCGTTGGCCGAGTGGCATCCGCCAAACGCTGAAAGACGTCCGCGCGGATCAAATCCTGCAGATTCAAGAACCCCAAGCCGATACCCCCGAAAAAAGTCAGCCCAGATAATACTGATCCGTGCCTTGGGGATAAATCTGCCAGCCGGATCAGGGTTTTTTGGGGGTCGCCGCGATCGCGGTACCAGTTCCTTCTTTCAATGTATGGAGCGCATCCACAGCCAGATTATCGAAGTGTTCCACTAGCCCGCTGGGCCATCGCACCTGCACGGCATCGAGTTTGCTGGCAGCACCCAGGCCAAAGTGCACCCGCAAATCGTTTTGTGAAATGTAGCTCGAACCGCTTCGCACTTCATCCACCAGCGTTCTCTTGCCAATTTTCACCGTAATTTTTGTGCCAATTCCGTCACGATTGGAACGCGCGCCCACCGTTTTGAAAGCCACCCAATGATTTGCGGAACGCACCGTATTCACCAGCAGGCTTGGCTTCGAGTAAACATTATTGATCACCACGGAAAGCTGCCCATCGTTCCATAGATCACCCACCGCCAAGCCGCGCGCCGAGGTCGGCGTCGTGATCCCCGGTCCTGCCTTATCCGAAATGTCGGTGAACGTGGAGTTGCCGTTGTTGTGATAAAGCACGCGCGGTTCCAGGTAGCCGCTGCCTAGGTGAAACTTATCCACCTCCGGGTATACATGGCCGTTCGCAAGAATCAGGTCCGGCCAACTGTCGTTATCAAAATCGAAAAACATCGTGCCCCAGCCCAGGTATTGCGTGTGCAGGCCCAGTCCCGCGGCAAACGTAACATCTGAAAAAATCCCCTCACCATCGTTTCGGTAGAGTGTTGGAGTGTCATCGGAAAAGTTGGTCTTGAAAATATCCAGCCGCCCGTCCCCGTTGTAATCGCCGATGGTCGTTCCCATCCCCGCCTGCTCCCTCCCGTCTTCGTTGAAGGAAACTCCCGCCATCACCGCGACATCGGTGAACGTGCCGTCGTGATTGTTGTGGTAAAGAATGCTGGGAGCGCTGTCGCAGGCAATATAAATATCTGGCCAGCCATCATCGTCAAAATCAAAAGTAGACACGCTGAAGGCATAATGGCCGTTGGTCTTGTCAATATGCGCTTTGGTGGTAACGTCGGCAAACGATCCGTTGCCCAGGTTTTCATACAAAATATTCTTCGAGCCAGGCAGCCCGCGCGGCCCGCACATCACTGGAACACCCTTCCACACGCAGGAATTTCCCTGGCCCGGCACAGGCGTGGTGGACAAATTAAAATCCACGTAATTCGCAACGATCAGGTCCAGCCGGCCGTCTCGGTTGTAGTCCACGAACGCGCATCCCGTACCCCACGCTCTCCCCGATCCTGCGACGCCCGCCTTTTCGGCCACTTCCGTGAAAACGCCATGGTCATTGTGATACAGCCGGTTTTTGCCGTAGTACGTAACGTACAGATCTTCCCATCCATCGTTGTCGTAATCCCCCACGCAAACTCCCTGGCCCCAACCTGTGGCGATCAGGCCGGCTTTCGCGGTGACATCCGTGAACGTGCCGTCATGATTGTTGTGGTACAGATGGTTCGTGGGAGACTGATCGGCGGGAAATCCTTCGAGGGTCGTTCCGTTCACGACAAAAATGTCCGGCCATCCGTCATTGTCGTAATCAAAGATGGCCACGCCCGTCCCGGTCGTCTCAATGATGTATTTCTTGGTGTCCACTCCGCCAAATACGTTCACCGCGGTCAGCCCCGCCTTATCCGCGATGTCGATGAAATTCGCGATGTTCGAATTGTCGGGGACTTTTTTCGCCACATCCTGAGCAGGCAGTTGGCCGGCGCACAACAGGCTGACTACAGCCGTCCAAACCACCATCTTCCGAAGGAGCGCGTGCCAAATCGTGGACCAGGCACTCTTCAAGCGACCGCCTCGCACGAGCAAAATTGCTTCCCGCATTTAGTGAGGTGTGGCAATCGGTCGTTCACGAACGGACGCTCCAAGCCAAAAACGCAAGTGATATCATGGCACCTTTTTTCCCACGCCGTCGGGTGGAACTTGCCAATCTGGAACAAAAAAATCACCAATCAGATCGTTCGCCGGCTCACCAGGCGATTCCGTGGACGATTCGGCATATTTCGTCGCATTCTTTGCGTCGCCTGCCCGGCGATACGCCTGGCTCAGAAGTCGCTTGGCCTGAGTGTTTCCCGGGTCCAGGCGTAGCCCTTCCAGAAGTGCCGAAATCGCTTCGTTCACATGGCCCTGCGTGAGCTGCGTTTTTCCCAGGTTTACACGAGCTTCAACGTTTTTCGGGTCCAATTGAACTGCCTGTTGAAACGCATCCAGTGCCTCCGCAGGTTTGGCGGCGCGAGCCAGTGCCAGCCCACGAAAATAACTGAGCAGAAACTTAGGCCCCAGCTTTTTCTCCGCGTCTGCAAGCTCTGCAGCAGCGTCCTCGGCACGCCCCGTCCTAAGTAGCACCTGCGCCAATCCGACATACCCCAGCGGAAGCGGATCGCCCGCCGCCACCAGATCCCGAAATACAGTTTCCGATTCAGCATAACGCCCGGCGGCCAAATAAGCTGCGCCCAGGCGCAAATGCAAAGCATACGATTTTGGATTTGCGGCAAGTCCGTTTTGCGTTTCGGTGACGGCTTCGGGAAAACGGTTCAGTTCCATCAACTCGCGCGTCAAATTCAGCCAGTGCTCCTCCCCGTGGGAAGCGAAGCTCGCCGCGCGGCGAAGTGCGTCAACGGATTCTTCGCCATGATTCAGGTGCGCATCGGCAATTCCAATTACCGACCAGGCTTGGGCCGATTCCGCGGATTCTGCGCCTGTGGCGCGCACAGCTTTTGCATAAATCAGAGCTTCGTCGGCCGCCTCGAGATAACTCCCAGACAACAGGTGAGCCAGCGCAAGATCAAATTGTGCCCACGATGCTTGTGCTGCGCCGCGGCTCTTGTTCAAGGTCCGCAAGATATTGATTGCCGAAGCATTTTCGTGGATGGAGAGCAGCAGCGCGGCAACGCCAACGGACTGCGCGTCGCTCAAGCGCAAGCTCATCGCTCGTTCAAGTGATTTGCGCGCATCATCCTGGCGGCCGAGGGCAATATATCCCGTCGCAACCTGGATCAGAAAACCAGGTTCCGCGGGCAGCGGTTGATGGGAAAGTTCCAATTCGTGAAACGCCTGCTCATATTGCTGCGCATCCAGCCCCACTCTTCCAAGATAATAGTGGGCAAACGAGTCGTCCGGCGAAAGTTCCACCGCATGCAGCAACGCTTCTCGAGCCGGGACCAGTTGGTGTTCAGTCCATCGCAAAAAGCCAAGATTGCGATAGGCATCCTCGAGCAACGGATCGAGGTGAATCGCTTCCTGATATTCCACGGCCGCCTCTGCATTCTTTCCCATCTGGACGAGCAAGATTCCACGAAAGTTGCGGATACGTCCATTTTCCGGATGCTCGCGTTCTGCGGTCGTGAACTCCACAAGCGCGTCCTCCAGCCGGTTTTCTTTCAGCGCCGCCAGCCCCCTCTGAAATGCATCTCCTTGGGCAGGCTGCTGGGATTCGACTGATCGCGTATAGCTTACGTACTCCGAGCCAGGGCAGAGGTGCAGGCAAAGAATCAGATTCAGAAAATAGTTCATGCTATGGATCTTCTGCAGATTTGGTCACTTCACCCAGGCGCTCCGTTTGTTTTTCCAGCTTCTCGTGTGATTCACGATTCAAGGCCGTGGAAATGGCAAATTCGTGCGCGGCTTTCTCTTTCTCGCCTAAGGCTTGGTACGCCCTCGCCAGCTTATAGTGAACTGCCCCATCGTGATCGTTGGCGACAGCGATCCTGAAGTGCTCCTCCGCCTTGTGATAATCGCCCAACTCGGAATATGCCGTGCCCAAATCCCGGTGGATATCAACGTTTCCGGGATTCGCCTCCAATGCTTTCACGAGATAAGGCAACGCCTTGTTGGGTTGGTGTTCGAAGAGATAGGTGTTGCCCAGGTCGTTCAAAGCTCCCGCATGTCGCGGGTTCCTCGCGAGTTCGGCCTCAAGCTCAACGCGCGCCTCCGGTACTTTAAGATCCTTCCACAGCAAATGTCCCAGGCTGTAGTGAAGATTTGGCGCAGACGGCTTTAAGCCAATCGCGGAGCGATATTCTTCGATTGCTTTCGCATCGTCACTCTTCGCGGCTTCCAGATCACCCATCAACTGGTGGACACGATACGAATCAGGATCGGCCTGATACAGACGGAGATACGCAGCCGTCGCCAGCTTTTCGTAGCAACGCGCACGCCAGTAAGCGGCTTCGGCTGAAGCGTTGTCGGCCGCGGACAATCCCTGAAGCGCCTTCAGCGCCGCATCCGGTAGCCCCTCTTCCAGTAGAGCGCTTGCCACTCGGATCCGAAAATCGGCAGAAGCGGCTGGAGTGAAAACTTTCCCTGGGCAAGCAACGATTCTGGAAAACTCCTCGCGCTGCAGCGCCGTGTTAGCTTCCGCCTCGCTGCACTTCCCCGGGGAAGCGTCCTTCCCTGCGGCGCGGACTGCCAGGGTGGACTCGGCCGCGCCCACCGCTTGCGGCAAATTCCCGCTCTGTACAGCGAGAAAAGCAAGCGCCAAATGCGCCGCCGGAGAATCCCGATTTTGCAATCCCTCTTTGTAGGTCTGGATTTTTTCGCGAGCGGGATCAGGAAGCTGTTCCAGCGCTGAATCCCCGAATCCAGTTTCCCGAAGCCCCAGTATTCGTTCCGTCCGTTCCACATCGATGCTCGCTGCTTTTTCCCAATCCTGCAAGGCCGCATCAAGGTTGCCCTGGATCAATCTTGCTTCGCCCCGGCGCACCAAGGCGCGCAGGCTGCCGGGATTCCGTTGCAACTCTGTGTCAAACTCCCGGACGGCCTGATTCACTTTCCCGGCATGAAGAAAAACCTCGCCCAGTTCGGTATGCAAACCCTGCCGGTTCGGTGAAGCCGCCAGCGCATTTTGAAAATGAATCACGGCCGAAGGCCACTCGTTGCTCGATGCATAGCTTTCCGCCAGAAGCTGCTCACTCCGCGAAGAACCAGGAGCAACCTTTTCGAGGTGTGCCACCTCCTGTTTCCCCAACCGCTCATAAGCACTCCCCAGGAGATAAAGAAGATCCACGTCGGCCGGTCGCAATGCCAGGCCACGCTGGAGAGTGCCAACTTCAGCCTGCCACTGTCCCGCGATCTCCTGCGCCGTCGCCAGCCAGAGCCAAGTATCCGGCCGGCTCGGCTCCGCCTCCAGTGCGGCTTTCAGGTAGGTAATGGCCTTCGCACCCTCCCCCAACTTGCAATAATCCACTCCAAGGAAGAAATTGGCCCCAGCAAGCCCTGGTTTGATCTTCAGCGCGCGGCGAAATTCCGTCATCGCATCGGCCGAACGATCCTCGAGCTGATATACCAGGCCAAGATTCATATGGACTTCCGCGAACTCCGGAGCCAGAGCAAGAACCGCCACGTACTCGCGCTCCGCCGTGGCATAGTCCTCGTTGTGTTGCGCCTGTTGTGCCGCTGAAAAGTGAGCCTCGATTGCGGAATTCTTCTCGGCAGGTACCTGTGCGCTTTGTTCCGCAAAAGCAGTTGCGGCGATCGTCGCAAAAATCAGCAACATCAAAAGAATCCGGCATCCACCAGAAATGGAGCCAGCCGTGCGATTCGGCACCACGACCGAGTTCTGCATGCGGCGATTCACGTCTATCATTCTAATTCTGGGGCGTGCGGGGCGACGTCTTCTCTTTTTCGAGTTTTGACAGTTGCTCATACTGTGCCAGTTCATCGGCGCTTGCCTTTGCGTCGTGCAACTCACGGTAGACTCTCGCCAGCAAATAATGTGGTTGCGCTGCGGCGGGGTCGGCGGTAATCGCCGCTTGAAACTCGGCCTTCGCCTTCTGTAGCTCTTTTTGCGCTTGATAGCATTGCCCCAGCAAAACGTGCAGTTGGGGCAGTTCGGCCTGCGTTTGCTTCGTCGCCATCAGATATGGCATCGCATCTGAAAAGTGCTGGTAGCGTACGGCAATGTCACCCAGATACAAATTGGTCATCGGATCGTTCGGATTTTCCTTATAAGCCTCTTTGAAAGCTTTCTCCGCCGGTTCCATCTGCCGCTGCGCCCAATAGGCCACTCCGATCAGGAATTGCATCCCCGGTGCGTCCGGACGTTTCGCGAGAGCTTTCTGATACTCCTCGATGGCGTCCGAATAACGCTCCTGATCCGCGTAAACCTCTCCCATCAAGGCATGGAGCTGAAAGGAGTCCGGGTCCAGGGCCTTAAGTGCCTCGATCGAATGCAGAGACGCATTCTTGTGCAGCCGCGCCAATTCGTAGAGCGCATCTGCGTCTTTTGGGTCTTGGGCAAGTGACTGGTGCAAGTGCGAAATTGCCTCATCAATTCGGCCGGAAGACTGCAACGCCAGGCCTAAATAGTAATGCGTGCGGGGATGTGGCTTGGCCGTTTTGAGTTCCCGTTCAAAGCTATCGATGGATGGCAGAAATTCATTCTTACCGAAATAAGAAAGTCCCAGAAAAAAATTAGCTCCTTTGTAGCTCGGGTCGCCGGCAAGCACTTGTTTGAACAGCCGGATGGAGTCGTCGAATTTAAGTTCCGTTTGCTCCAAAACACCCAGTCGCTTCAGGATCTCAAGATTTTCTGGAGCAGCGGCCAGCGCCTGCTTGTAGGTATTTTCCGCCGCGCTGTAGTTCCCGGCGTTCTCTTCTCCGCGCGCCTGTTCAAGCAGCGCTTCAACATTGGTTTGTGTTTGCTTTCCCAGTGCGGCTTTAGGGATGCTTCCCAAAAAGGCCAGCAAGAGCAAAGTGCGTGCAGCCCACCTCACGGTATTCGGCGGACGGCTACGAGAGTAGTGGTATTCGGCGCGCCGGAAACCGTGCGGGAACGAATCAGGGCTTCAAACCAGATATTTTGCGAGCGGTTCTCTCCTGCAGAGATGCCCAGCGCACTCATAAGCTGGCGCTGATTCACCGGATCCGCAAGAAATCGCCCTGCGGCTTCGGTCCCTTCCTGTTGAAGGCCCTGCAGCACCAGCACACTGCCATCGTGTGTGGCATTGGGCAGAAGCGAAATCGTCGCGTAATCTTCCCCCATCGTGCCGGTCCAGCGGAGGCCTTCATATTGCGCCTGTTCGCCGGGCAGCGGGTTCTTGTTCACGAACACCTTGGCGCTGTTTCCCACCACGCCTTCCGTCTCGCGAAAGTTGAGCTTGTCCTGCAGAAGTGTCACCCACGGATTCGACCCCGGGCTTCCAATGAAAACATAGTTGTTATGGTCCAAGTCACGCAACCTCAAATCCCGCGGGTAACGCACCAGAACCTGGGTCTGCAGCGGCCCCGCCATTCGGTACAGCGCAACCACGTCCGCCACGTCTGCAAACGAAGTGAGCGTCGAGTTGGAAAGGTATTCGCTCAAGCGGGAATTCGCCGCACCAATTTTGCTGGCTTCCGGACCCTGAAGAAATTCCCGGTGGAGGTATTGGTCCAGCGATCCCGGCTGGCTGGAAAGGATCCGCGCCATCCCATAGTTGCTATCCGCCACGACGATGATTGTCTGATGCCGCGTATCGAAGATCTGGGAAAATGGCCAGGAAAGGGCTGTGGGCGCAGGCGGAACGCCGGCTGCGCGGTGCGCAACCACTCGATACGCCAACACTCCGCACAACACGGCCAGAAAAGCACACAGGGCCCAGGGCAGCATCGCTCGCCAAGACAATGCCAGGGCTGGAGTCGCCTTTGGCTCGGCTGGCGCGGAAAGCGTCTCGGCTTTCTGAGCCACTCGAAAGACCGGCGCGTACGAGCCCTTCGGTATTTCCAGAATGATCGGTTCGTTGCGGCCGTCTTCATTGAAGTACTCGTGAAGTTTCAGGCGCAACTGCCGGACGTGCACCCGGACCGAGCTGTCTTCCAGCGGGCTGTAATCGGATGGCTTGTGAAACAGCGCGTTCCCGATGTGCTGCTCTGTCAGGTCGTGCGCATTGCCGTGCAGGGTTTGCTCGACGATATACTGCAACAGTTCGCGGAGTCGTGTGCTCTTCTGAAAATGCGGACTGGACACAATTCGTTGCACGAGCTGCCAGCGCTCATCCGTTTGCAGGTCCACCATAACTGGTGCTTGTGCGACGCTCATGGTCGTTGAGGTCAATGACTATCAGATTTTTCGATTGGACGAAGAGATGCTACCACATACTTTTACCCAGTGGAATGCCTAACCGGGTTGCTTTCAACGGTTCGCTCGCTGCTGCCCGCGCAATCGCAGGTGAATCACCGTCTTTTCACCTGTAACACCCTTTGCTTGGCCCGCAAATCACTCGATTATCTGTACAGTTTCTATTTATCTTAGAGTTCTAATGTTCAATGTGTGGTTCGAAGCTGGCAACACCGGCTCGTCAGATAAGAAGAAAAGGCATTGCTGAAACCCATGGCTTACAAAATCATTTCTCGGCGCCGTTTCATCGAAAATTCCGTCAGCGGCGGGCTTGCCGTTGGGCTCGGGTTGGGCGTCGGATCACTGGGCGCAACCGCCGCCGCGATCCCGGGAACCGACGAGCTGTCTTTCAAAGTTGTCGGTGACGCCACGCACGGCTTCGGCGTCGCCATCCTCCGCAACCGCGAGCCGATCGCGCGCCACAACCAGGGAGGTGAATTTTCAGCGACCTTTCAGAACGAAGATCGCAGCGTCGAAGATCATGTCGAAAACTGGAAAGCCTCTGCGTGGACCGGTGACCCCACTCGGGTGGCTCTGAGCGGGGAATGCAAGTTAAGAAACTTGAACGCTACCGTGTTCGTTCAAGTGGAATATGAACGAATCACTCCCCGCATTGTGCGCAAGAGAATCCGGCTCCGCCAATCCGACATGTTTCTGGTGTTCTACCAGTTGAGCAATCGTCTGGAGCCGCTGGAAAATCCCTCGAAGCTTTGGAGTTTCGACCAGTTGGACTGGCAAGGCGAAGCCGCCCACGAATATTTCCCCGCTGCTGGGTTCCGTATGAACAACGGCCTATGCGTCGGCCTGCTCACCGATTCCGGCTACCGAAATCAGTGGACCCGAATCGTGCGCAGAGACGCCAAGCCCGTGAAGCCCGCGCCTGCGCGCATCCCCGACGCTAACCTTTATACAGGCTCGTCTCCCCAGGAGCGCAGCAAAGGTAACTTCTTTGTGCAGCAGACCTTCGGCGAAGTAACGCAGCAAGTCTCGGTAGAACATCCTGCGCAAGCTGTGCTGTTGCCGGAAATCGCTGCCTGGAAAAAGCTGGGTAACGCCGCCGTGGAAGAGCGCGAAGGTGTAGCTGTCGTGTCCACAAGGAGTGCTGACGACGGGGTAATCATTCCTTTGACGGCGACAGGCTCCTCGGTTCTGTCACTCCGCATGGAGTATCGCTCGGCCTCTCCAGTCGGCCTCGCAGTATGGAAGGTGGACGACCAGTTTCACAAACTGGACAACGTCACTCTCTACAATGATGCCGCTCCCGAATCGCCCGAAGCGTGGGGCGTATTTGAAACGACGGTTTTCGTGCCGCAATCCCAAGCGCATGGCCACGCGCTCTTCCTATCCGTCGCTCCTTCGGAACAGGCGCTGAATGTGGAGTCACCCGGCGGCACTGCGAAAATCGAAGTGCGTGGACTGCAAGTTCGCCCCGTCGCCACTCGGCTCGAACCATACCACCGTCTGGAAATGGATCGTACTGCCGAGAAAACTGTTTTTATTTTTGCGGATGAAACGGTGCCCGACACTCTCCGAGGCTACAGGCTTGCCAGTCAACTGCACCTGGCCGACGGCCTCGATTTCAAGGGAGGCGACACTGAAAAAATAGTTTATGCCGACCTCATGATGCTGACTTGGATCGCCGGGCCCGAAAGTTTCCGGCCGATCCTGGCACCAAGTATTTGGTACTCAGCGGCCGGCGAGATGTATCTCCGCGATAGCTTCTTCGCACTCAGCGGAATTCACAGCCGCGAGTTGAACGAAAGTGTATTTGGCCTCTGGGGTGAGAATCAGGGGCCAGACGGTTCGATCAATACGCTCATCGAACCCAATCTCGCGAATGTGGAGCGTAAGTCAAACGATTCCACGCCCCTCTGGCTGATGTGGGCGCTTCTAAATCGTCGCCGCTTCGGCACTCGCCTGCCAATGGATAAAGTGCGCAAAGCAGCGGAATATTGCCTCGAAACGTATGACCCGCGCCGCGAAGCCGTTTGCCACGCGCAGTTTGTCCTGGGCCAACTCGACGTCATCCGCTACCCGGAGGGCACCTCGGTTATCTGTGAAAACCAGGGCATGTTGGCCGTCACACTCCGGGCGATCAAGGAATTGCAGATACCCGGTGTCAGCGAAACGCTTTCCGAAGAATATATCGGAAAAGCAGAGGCTCACTATCGCAGCTATTACGACACCACCCGGAAATTCATGCGTCCTGCGCGCGATATCGCCGGCGCCATCGGCTTTGCGGAGATATTCCCGGAATATCTTTCGCTCTGGCTGTTCAAAAGGAAAATCCTAACTGACGAGATGGTCGTGAACCACCTCGATCACATCCCGCCAATCATGCCCAGAAGCGACTGTCCGCATCCCGAGGTGGGTGGCACGGTGCGGCCTATCCTTATCGGACTTCCACAAGGCCAAAAGGGCTGGAGCTACTTCACCAGCAAGTGGCACCCCATGGTCAGCGATTCCTTCGCCACAAACTACGCCAATCACGCCATGGATGGGATTTATTACAACGGCGGCAGCTGGATGCGAATCGAGATCTGCGGCTACGTCGCCGGCAAACTTCATGGTTGGAACGGCGCTCGCAAGGCCATAGCAAACCGGCTCTGGGCGGAGATTAATATCTCGCCGGACTTTCCAACAAGCCAGGAGTATCTCGCAACCGACCCGGCCCACCCCTTTTTTGGCTACCACCGAGTCTTCGCCTGGAATTCATTCGTCCTTCTGGCGCTGGAGCAAGCGGGCCTTCGTTCCCCGGAAATGGACCCGGACTTCCATCCAGGCCGCCGCCATATCTGATTTTTCATAGAAATTTCTCCGGCGCCACACGAACTTACCTGTTTTCATAGTCTTTCTATCCTCCGGAGCCCGTATAAAGGTGAATCACAATGAATTCACGTGTTACACCCTTTTCTTCGGACCTTCCTAGGGTCAAGTATCTCCCTACGTCGTTCTACTAGTGTAAATATACTAGGTCACGGGCTCGGTCCTGAACCGAGTTTGTATGGGGTGATCGGTTCTGGGTTTAAGTGCTCACGTCTTTCTACATATCATATGAGCCTTAACCAGTTCCTGATCAATGCGGTAAGGGGGAAGTCCATGAAGAAGTTCATTTATACCTTTGCGTTCCTTTTATTCTCGGGTGCAGTTTTTCTCCACGCACAAACCACCAACGGCAGCATTGAAGGCTCGGTCACCGACCCCAGTGGCGGAGCTGTCGCCGGGGCCAGCGTCACAGCTCGGAACATGGATACAGGCCTAACGCAAGCCACCACTACGACGCAAGCCGGTATCTATTCTCTCCCCAACCTCCCTCCCGGCCGTTACTCCGTCACGGTCGAAGCGCCCAATCTTAAGAAATACGTGCAGGAAGGCATAACGGTCGCGACCGGGACCGCTGTGGCGCTGAACATTCTTATGCAACTTGGTGCCGTCTCAGAAAGCGTGACAGTTACGGCCGACGCCACCCAACTGCAGACCACTACTTCCGAAATCGGTGCGACTGTATCGCCGACGCTGGTGGCCAATTTGCCGCTCCAGGTTAAAGGCACGGTTCGCAATCCCGTGGAATTCATAAGGCTGGTCCCCGGCTTTGTCGGAAACCTTGACAACAATCCTGGAAGCAATTCGAGTGACGATTTCAAAGTGAACGGCGGCCAGGAAGGTGGAACCGACATCCTTGTCGACGGCGTCTCCATCTCACTCGTGTCTCCGAATACGCAATGGAACAAGGGCGTCTCCACGGATGCCGTGGATGAATTCCGCGTGCTGCAAAGCAACTTCTCCGCCGAATACGGGCAGGCCGGTGACGGCATTGTGAGCCTCACTGTAAAATCCGGCACCAATGAGCTGCACGGCTCCGGTTACGATTTCCTCCGCAACAAGTCGCTCGACGCTAACAGCTGGTTCAACAACCTTCAGGGATTAAAAAGGCCCGTGGACACGCAAAACGATTTCGGCGCCACTCTTGGCGGCCCCGTGTATATTCCCAAGGTCTACAACGGGAAGAATAAGACTTTCTTTTTCTTCGCTTATGAGGGATTCAGGTTCCGGAACGGCGGCACCAACCAGGATAGTTTCCCTAATGAAGATTTTCGCAGCGGCAACTTCGCGGCCCTCTGCACGGAGGGGTTCACAGCCGGCGTATGCAACAACCTTAGCCACCAGCTTTACGATCCTACGACGCATGCAGCCATCCCCGGCGACAACTTGACAAATGATTCTAATTTCACGCCGAGCACGGTGATGACCAATATCTTTAAATTGCTGCCGCCCACAAACGGTAATCTAAATAATAATGTAATCGACCGCACTGTTTCGACTACCACCGCGAACTTATACGACGTCAAGATTGACCACAGCTTTTCCGACAAGCACCGTATTTCCGGCGGATTCGACTACGACAACACCAAGACCGGCGGTATTTCCGATCTGGGTCCCATTTTCGGTTCCAGTACTCCTCAGAACACTCGCTATGCGCGCATCAGCGATAATTATGTCTTTTCCCCTACACTCGTCAACCAGGCTCTCTTCGGCTTCAGCCGCCGTTTCCGGGGGGAAGGCTCGAATAGCATTGGCCTGGGATACCCGGACAAAATCGGGCTCACCGGCGTGAATAACACTACTTTCCCGTGCATTAAGTGGGGCGACACAAACTACCAGGTGAACAATTGCGGTGCTTCCCAATTTGCGGACAACGTTTTTCAGATCAACGATGCGGTAAGCTGGGTCAAGGGCAAGCACTCTTTCAAATTTGGCGGCGAGATCCGCATGCTGCAATTTAACGTGCGGCGCCTGACGCAAAGCTCCGGCGAATTCGATTTTGCCGCAGCGCAGACCAGCAGCACGGGCGACGCTTCTGGCCTCGGTGGCAATTCTGTGGCCAGCGGACTTTTTGGCCTTTCCGATACCACCACATTGAACTACGGCAATTTCAGTGGCGTTCGGTATAAAGACTTTGCCCTCTATGCGCAGGACACCTACAGATTCACCTCCAAACTCACCCTGAACTACGGCCTCCGTTACGATATCGACTTACCAGCCTCGGAGGCATTTGATCGCTTCTCCATGGTAGATCCAACTCTGCCTAACCCCGACGCAGGAAATATTTTGGGTGCCTACACCTATTTCGGCTCCGGCCCAGGACGAAACGGACGGAAGCGTCCACAGGACATCTATCACAAGGCATTCGGCCCGCGTCTGGGCTTTGCTTATAGCATTAATAGCAAAACTGTTGTTCGCGGCGGATACGGCATCTATTACGAGGCATTGAAAGAAGGGTCCTTCGCCGACCAGGATGGGCTCGGATTCTTCAATCGTCAAACCGTGAACGTGACCAACGGCGGCCCCACGCAGATAGATAACGGTGTGACTCACATCTTCCCGGCAAGCGGCCCATTCACTCCGGGAGGACAGAACAATCAGAATGGCGTCATTCTAGTTCCCTCCAGCACAGGCCGACCTGCGGACATCCAGACTTGGAATCTGGACATCCAGCGGCAAGTCACGAACAACCTGATGGTCAGCCTGGCTTACGTTGGCTCTAAAGGCACCCACTTGCCCGCGTTGAATATTATTCCCAACCAGGCGAATCCGTCGTTTCTCACACTCGGTAGCGAATTGACAATGCCGTCCTCTTGTCTTGCAGCTGACACTTGTCCAAAATCTATAGCGGCGGGCCTCACATTGCCCTATGCGGGTTTTACGGGAAACATCAACCAGCTTCTACGGCCTTTCCCGCAGTACGGCAATTTTAACCAGGAAGACAATTCCTTTACTCCGGATCGCACCGGAAACTCCACTTATAACGCGATGCAGTTGCAGGTCAAGAAGCGCGTCTCTGAAGGGTTGACCTTTCTCGTCTCTTACACGGTTTCGAAGAACATAACCGATGCCGACTCGGCCGGACCCGGCGTCTCGGGCTTCGTCGGCACCAACAGTTTCATCGGTCAGAATTCTTATAACCGGAAGGCAGAGAAGGCCGTCAGCCAGCTGGATACTCCGCAATCTTTGGTAATGAGTTTCTTCTATGAACTGCCGCTCGGGCGAGGCAAACGTTACCTGAACGAAGGTGCCGTCAAGGACCGGGTATTCGGTGGCTGGTACGCTTCAGCCATCTTGAGCTACCACTCTGGTACGCCCACTGAGGTTTACGGCGACTGTCAGGGTACTGCGGGTGATGTTTTGTTCGGCGGTTGTAACGTAGCAGGTTCCCCCGCGCGCGTAAACATCGTCCCGGGCGTACGGCAAACCAACAAGTCGAATTTCAACCCGACTACTACACCGTTTTGGAATCCAGCGGCCTTCGCACCAGCGGCGAACTGCGGCGCGTCGACGACCACCTGCACGTTCGGCGATGAACCCCGATCTCTATCGACCGCACGTTCCTTCGCGGGGGAAAATGAGGACTTCACGATAGGCAAGAAAACACACCTCCTTGGTGAGAAAGCTACGATTGACTTCCAAGCCTCGTTTTTCAATATGTTTAACCGGCACATTTTCTCGGCCACAAGCAATCTTTTCGCTCCAAGCCTGCAGACTCCTTTCATTGCTGCCGGCCAGCCTGGATGCACAGGACCACTCGCCTGTGGCTTCGGCGCAGTAACCGGTTCCAGCGGGCCGCGCATCATTCAATTCGGTCTGAAGATCTCGTATTAGTATCAAAGAACCCGGCTCAGGGCCCCCCTCTGAGCCGGGTTCTTCTCACTCCTCCAACACCGGAGTAGCAGCTATATGAGTCAGTTCAACCGGCGTGGCTTTATGAAAACGCTGCTCGTCACCGCTGTCGGCGCGGTCCCGGCACATGCCGCCGTTGCAAATAAAACCGCCTGGCCTTTTTTCGATTCCGACCTTTCCTCATCCTCCGCAAATCTTGAGCACGGCCCTCAGCAACTCCGCATCGCCCCATCTGGTTCGCCCCTTGCCTTTCAAAACTTCCTGCGCATCAACAATGAATGGAAACCCGCGACCCTTCCCAACAATCCCTTTATCACCGGCGATTCCTTTCCGTTGGTCGCCTCGCAAGTAAAGCTTGAAGACTTACGAATTCACTGCGTCGGGGAAGGCAAAGCGGAAGGCACCGACGGCAAATCGTTCTCCTACGCCTGGGATTCCGAAATCAGTGCTATCGGCTCAGCGGCGGATGCGCCCTGGTTTCGCTTTCGCACCACGCTTCATCTACCTGCGCCCGTCCGCCTCCACCAGAGTGCCCGCGTCGAGCCGCAAATCATCACCTGGTTGAGTTCCTCGTCCACGCTCATGGAAGGCCAGTCCGGAAGCTGGCGCCGCGTGCTGCTCGAGCAACCAACCCGAAACTCGCTCGGCACCTACGGCAACGACCTTCCCGCTCTCTATCTCCTCGACCAGAACGTCGGCATTGAAACCATGATGTTTTTCGATTTCAGCGATATGAATTGGATGTCCATCGAAAATCTTCCGCGTTTTCTTGTTTATCGCTGTTCCAGCCTCTCTCAAATCCAGCGGGACGGCACTCAGCGCCTCGGCGTAGGACTTCTCGCACAACAAGCCACCGGCAATATCCTGCCCGCAGGAGACATCAACTTCACCTACTGGCTGCTTCAACGTCCCATGACGCGTTTGCTGACCGCGCAGGAGTCCGTTTCGCGCTGGATGCAAGCCCTGCTTCCCCTCTTCGAAGAGAAACTCGCCTGGCCTGCTTGTGCCACATCCTGGAAAGAATTCGCCACCGGCACGGTGGAAGACCTGCAAGACAAAAATTCCGCGCAGATCGAGGCGAAAGGTCACACCGGCCTGCGCGCTTACGTTAAGTCCTCTTCTCAACTCTGGACCGACGCCCCCGGCAATTTCGAACTGATGACCGTCGCGGATGTTCTATGGCCCTCGCTGCTCTATCTTCGGTTGCATCCCTCGGCCAGCTTCGAACATGAGTGCGACGATCTTCTCGCGGATCTTCCCGCGTTTTACCACGCTGAAACGCACAGCATCAGCAATGACTTCTCACCAAAAAAGGATGAACGGGCCGATTCCTGGTATCCCTTTGAGAATTCGCTGATCAAGTATCCAATGATCGGCAGTTTGGCGGGTTCAAAAGAAATCACCGGCAAATTTCTCGACGCGTTCCAGACTGCCAGGAAACTCGCCCACCAGTACAACTATCTCTTTCCGATCTACTACCAGGTGGCCACGCTCCAAGCGGAAGGTGCCGGCACAAACTATGCCGTCGGAGGTTTGTACGCATGGGCCGCAATTCTGGCCAATAAACTAACCGGAGACGCTGAGTACCTCGAAGAAGCGCGTCGCGCAATCCACGTCCTATACACGGTGCCCCCGGACCGGCTTTTCCATGAGCCTCAGGAACTCGCCTATGGCGCACTGGCCGCGGCGGAACTCGGCATGGCCGAAGAGTCGAAGTATCTGCTCTACGAGCAATTCCGCATGTTCTATTGGTACTCCGATCCCAGCCAGAAAACACACGACATCCGCGGAATGGTACAAGCTGCCGCCTCTATCCTCTACCCCGCATTCAAGGAAAATGTCGAGGCCATCCTTCCCTGGACCGGCATCATGAAACGCGGAATCGTGTTCGAAGGTTTGCTGCGCTTCATGGACCAGCAGCGGCGCAATAATTTCTATTTCTTTGAGGATTGCACAGCCAACCGCAAGCCAGGCTCCTCCGCATTCATACCATTCGAAAATCTGGGCACGCTGGAACTCGCAGGCATCACTGGGAACGTAGGCAAGGAAATCTACGGGGCGGGCGAATCCATCTGGATGTATTTGATGTTTGAAGCTCTCGGCCTGTCCAGTGATCGGGAGCTGATGCTCGTTAACCTGGACCTTCTGGATGTGTCCCATTCAGCGGAATTTCCGCCGCGAAAGCTGAACTTCATCCTCTATAATCCCACGCCCATCGCCCGCTCCACGAAAATTGCATTCCCCGCGGCAAAAGGACGCCCTGTTCGCCTGACGGCGAATGGCAACACCGTCGCGGAGACGCTGGAGGTTCAAAAGCAGTCCTTCATCCGGCTGCTGGCCGAGTTTTGATGGATTGGGAATTGATTCCTATCCACGGCAAATAAGTTTTCGGTTGAGTTGATCAAGGAAGGAAGTCCCATGAAGAACCGAATTCCTCGTTCTGCAATTCGTGCAGCATGCGCGTTCGCCATCGTCGCGTTGATCGCGATTGTCCTTATCGCTATCGCGCCTATTTCCTTTTCTCCGCCCTTCGGAACCTGGACTCGGCTTTCTGCCGATCCTATCGTCTCTCCCCAGGGCGACAAATTCGAATCCGCGGGAACTTTCAATCCTTCCGTCGTAAAGCAGGATGGGAAGTTTGTGTTGCTTTACAGAGCCCAGGATCGCAACGGCACATCCTCTCTTGGCTACGCCGCCAGCGACGACGGCGTGCATTTCACCCGACGGCCCGAACCGGTCCTGATTTCCGAAGCGCCCTATGAAAAGGGCGGAGGAGTGGAAGACCCCAGGTTGCAGAAAATCGACGGCACGTACTACCTGACATACACCGGATACAACAATGTTGACGGCGCCGCTCCGGACAAGAAAGACGCGCAACTCTGTCTCGCCATTTCCACCGACCTGATTCATTGGCAACGACAAGGCGTGATCATCCCGAGCTATCGGGGAAAATGGAATGTCAGGTGGACAAAATCCGGCGCGATCGTTCCTGAAAAAATCAACGGCAAGTATTGGATGTATTATCTGGCCGACGCTAAGGGCAAAGAACAGCAAATGGGTGTGGCCTACTCGGAAGATTTACTGCACTGGACAGAAGCCCTCGATCACCCGGTTCTGGCAAGCCGCGCAAGATCGTTCGATTCGCAAGTCGTGGAACCCGGCCCGCCGCCAATCATCACCCCCCAGGGCATTTTCCTGGTGTACAACGGCGCCGACGACAACCTTCTTTATTCCACCGGCTGGGTCCTCTTCGACAAAAAGGATCCCACAAAGGTTCTCGCCCGTGCGGAGAAACCCGTATTTGGCCCGGAAAAACAATGGGAAAAAGTGGGACAGGTGCCGAATGTGGTTTTTGTCGAAGGCATGGTCCGCGACGGAGACCGCTGGCTGTTCTATTACGGCGGCGCGGACAAATACGTCGGCGTCGCAACTGCGCCTGTCCGCTAGGGTCTTCCTGTTGTGGCCAATTGCTGAAACGTGCCGGCCCAATCGCCAACCCGCATTTCATTCAAACAGGACCTTGGCCATCATCCCTTTATCTTCGTGATTCAGAAGATGGCAGTGGAACAGCGACATTCCCTTGATAATGGGATTGGTAAAATCCATAACCACGTCCACCGTTTCGCCGACCGGCACATTCACGGTGTCCAACCAAACGGGATTCTCAATCTGCTTTCCATCTTCAGCATAGACCAGGAAATGCGTCTGGTGAATATGCATTGGATGCAACTCTGCCGAGCTGTTCAGAATCCGCCAGTGTTGATAAGTTCCAACCCGCGCACGCGTCATTGGCGCCGCATTCGGCTCATACTTTTTGCCGTTGATATAAAAACCGTCCTTGTCTTCGGTAAAAACCACCGTAAAGTCCGGCTGTGAACTCTCGTACGCCCGCAAATCAATTGTTTTATATTCCGGTGGGGCCGGCTTGCGATTGATTCCTTGCGGGACCGGCGGCGCCGAAGCTCCCGCGCGCAGATCGGCAAGCACCATCGCCGGATTTGGATCACCCGCGGTTCCCGTGTCTACACATAAGGTTCGAAGCGAAGCGTGCGCGCTCGCATCCGGGCCGGTGACAATCGCCTCCAGCCGCCCTGCCGGTGGAACCAACGCGTGCTCCACAATCTTTGTCGGGTGCTTGGGATCGTGATAGGCCAACGGCATGCCGTCCAGTGCCACGATTTCAAGTTTCTGCTTATCAAGTTGCAGGTCGAGATATTGATCCGCGGAAGCATTCACAATCCGCCAGAACTGCCGCTCTCCCGGATTGATCCCGATCGTCGGGCGTAACTCGCCATTGACCGTAAACACTCGCCCGGTCGCCTCGTGCTCGCTTCCGCACGAGGGAGGCGCCGCATCCACACGACGCAAAAGTGCGGCGGCATTCGCAGAGTGCTCAATCGATTCCCCGCGCACCACAAGCACCTGCTCGCGCAGCGTGCGAACTTCGGGCACATAGCGTTCAATGCCTTCAATCACGATCGCACCCGACATTCCATCCAGCGCCTGGCGGTGGCTCTCTCCATGCGGATGCGTGTGATACCAGAAAAGCCCCGGTGGATGATCCGTCGGAATCTTGACGACGTAGTGCAGCGTGTCGCCGGGCATGGCCATCATGTCAATCACATCGTCTTGCGGCGATTGCGGCGAAATCTCCAGCCCATGAAAATGAAGATTCGTCATGTTCTTGCACGGAGAAATCGCGCAACTCTCCGTCGAGTGCACAGGAAGATCATTTTCATAATCGATCTTCAACGTGTCCCCCGGAGAAAC
>Ga0137415_10000906_pt1 | contig 29032 bp, 25 predicted proteins | sample CZODoug3_1_1_16f_FD_183082 | JGI IMG/M metagenome (GOLD analysis project Ga0137415, IMG submission 183082) | Vadose zone soil fungal communities from Angelo Coast Range Reserve, California, USA - CZODoug3_1_1_16fungal (Hybrid Assembly) | ecosystem: Environmental > Terrestrial > Soil > Vadose...
GGCGCGATGCACGCCAAAGAGCGCATCCAGGCGGTGATGGGTCACGGCGGTATCGAAGACTGCGCCAACGCACAAAATTGCGTCAAGGCTTGCCCCAAGGAAATTCCACTAACCGAATCGCTGGCGGAAATCAATCGTCAGGCATGGAAACAAGCGATTTTCGGCTGGCTGGTAGGGTAAACTCTTGCACATCTTCTGGCTGGAGCGCAGCACGCCGCGCGTGATGGAGCAGGTCGAGCGTGTGAGTCGCGAGGTGCACGCACCAAATTAATCGCGGGGGACGTCAGCGAGGTGAAATGCCACGAAACATCATTGCTGCTGTTGCGGTGCTGTGCGTCGCTGAGGGAGTTCTTATGACTGCGACGCCGAAGGCGGACGATATTTCCGCCCGCGCGCGCAAGCTGCACTTTGCTTCGCTCGTGGTGGATACGCACGACGACACGACGCAGCGCTTTCTCGACGGCGGATTTGACTTGGGGGCGCGCAGCGATGCCGGCAGCATCGATATTCCGCGGATGAAGGAAGGCGGACTCGGCGCGATTTTCTTTTCCATCTGGATTCCCAGCAAAATCACGGGACCTGAAGCCATCAAGCACGCGCTCGATCAAATCGATGCGGTGCGCGAGCAAGTGCGCAGGCACCCTAACGATATCGTTCTCGCCGCAACGGCTGCGGAAGTTCGCGAAGCTCGCAAGCAAGGCAAGATCGCGGCGCTGATGGGCGTCGAGGGCGGGCACATGATCGCCAATGATTTGAGCGTGCTGCGCTCGTATGCGGGGCTCGGCGTGCGCTATATGACGCTGACGCACAGCGGCAACGATGAATGGGCGGACTCCTCGACCGATACGGCGGTGCACAAGGGGCTGACCGATTTTGGCAAAGATGTCGTTCGCGAAATGAACCGCCTTGGCGTGATGGTGGATATTTCCCACGTCAGCGACAAGACTTTCTACGACGCCCTGGCGGTGAGCAAGGCTCCGCTCATCGCGTCGCATTCTTCTTGCCGCGCCATCTGCGATGCCCGGCGCAACATGACGGACCAAATGATTAAGGATCTCGCGGCCAAGGGCGGGGTCATCCAGATCAACTATCACGTCGGCTTTCTTAGCGAAGAATTTATGAACGCCGACAAGAATCCGGAAATTACGAAGGCCATTGCTGCCGAAGTTGAGAAGCGCTGCGGCGACAAGGAGGGTTGCCAGCTAATCGAAGGCGACCGCATTACTCGGGAATATGTGCACGAAGGGAAGCTGCCGCGCGTGGACTACACGAAAATTATCGAGCACATTGATCATGCGGTGAAGCTGGTCGGTGCAGCGCATGTCGGGCTGGGCTCCGATTTTGACGGCGCCAATATGCCTTTCGGCATGGAAGATGCCACGAAACTGCCGCAGATCACAGAGGCGCTGCTACGCAAGGGCTATTCGGAAGAGGACGTGCGCAAGATCCTTGGGGAAAACACACTGCGCGTGATGACCGAAGTCGAGCGCGTGAGCAGGGAACTGAGTTCCGCGAAGTAAGAGCAGAACACCATACCGGAGAGGGAGTCGTAATGATCTCGAGTTACAAGGCGGGGAAGAACGCAATCGCAGTCTTGGTTACGGCATTTATGGCGGCGGTTACGGTAACGTCGGGACCGGCACTGGCGCAAGCGCCTACCGCGGCTCCGACGCAAAAGGCGCCGCCAAGAAGTGGGGCAAGCGCACAGGGTACCGCGACCAAGAAAACGCCTTCCGCAGCGCGCGCTTATGACCGCGCTTTGTTGAAGCCGGCGCTGCTGAAAGACAAAGCTCCGGAGCAGTACAAAGTAAAGTTTGTGACCACGCGCGGCGAATTCACGCTGGATGTCACGCGAGCCTGGGCGCCGCTCGGTGCGGACCGCTTCTATAACCTCGTCAAGCATCACTTCTATGACAAAGGAAGCGTCTTCCGGGTGGTGCCGGGTTTTGTCGCGCAATTTGGGATTAGCGCGTATCCGGCGGTCACCACCGCGTGGAAAGGGACCGATATTAAGGATGATCCCGTGACGCAGACTAACAAGAAGGGGTACATCACATTTGCCACGGCCGGCCCGAATACGCGCACCACGCAGGTGTTCATCAATCTTGTGGACAACGCCCGCCTCGACCGGATGGGTTTCGCGCCGTTCGGCGTGGTGGAAGGCGACGGGATGAAGGTGGTCGAGATGTTCTACGACCAGTACGGCGACAATTCCGGTCCAGACCAGGGGAAGATCGAAACGGAGGGGAAACCCTACGTAGATAAGGGCTGGCCTAAGCTTGATACCATCCAGTCGGCGACGCTGCTCACGAGCACGCCGTCAGCCGCGTCTAAATCCACGACGCCCACGAAGAAGCCGCAGTAGGCGTAGCATCTGTTTTTCAGTTGTACTGAATTTGTTTTTTGCATTGGCACTGATTTGACTTTCGTAGGCAGTCAAACATATTCTTTAAGCTCAATGAGCATCTGTTGCCAGACGATCTGTTGTTCTTGCGCGTGCAACGCTGCGTGTCGCAAGGCGCACAGCTCTGGCCAGAGGAGTTTCCGGACTTAGACGCAGAGTAAGCAAAAGTTCCGAAGCCCACGTTGCCAGAGTTCAGGCGAACGTGGGTTTTTTGTTTTTGGGCGGAGTTCCAGGGCGGAAGATGAGCGAAATCAAGGAAAGCAAAGCGCAACGCGTCGAGCGATTGAAACGGGAGAAGAATGCCTGGGAGCATTTCGATGAGATCCGGGGGTTTGCGCGGCAGGGTCACGCTTCGATTCCACCGGAATGGCTGGGTACGTATTTTCGTTCCTGGGGCGTCTACACGCAGGGCGACGGCGCCGGCGTGGTCGGCGGGAAGAATGGCGAGGGCAAAGCGACGCCGTTCTTCATGGTTCGCATCCGAATTCCCAACGGCCTCTTGAGCAGTCATCAGGCGCGCACGCTCGCCGACCTCGCTGAGCGCCACGCTCGCGGCGTTGCGGATATCACCGTGCGGCAGAACGTGCAGTTGCATTGGGTGACGATCGAATCGCTGCCGGACGTTCTGGAGGAGCTTTGGCGGGTGGGATTGACGACCACCGGGGCGTGCGGCGACGTTGCGCGAAATATAACGGGATGCCCGCTGGCGGGTTTCGACGCGCATGAATACTGCGATGCTTCGCCGCTAGCTTTGGAGTTGAATGGGCAGCTTGGCGGCAATGCCGAGTTCTATAATCTGCCGCGCAAGTTCAAGGTTTCCATCGCTGGTTGCCGGTCTTGGTGCACCTATCCCGAAATCAATGACGTCGGACTTACTGCTGTCACGCGAAAGCGCTTGCACGGTGAGGAAGTCGGATTCTCGCTGCGCGTGGCCGGTGGTCTCTCCACCGATCCGCACCTAGGCGTTCGCTTGAACGCTTTCGTGCGGTGGGAGCAAGCTGTCCCGGTTGTACGCGGTGTGGCGGAGCTCTTTCGCGAATCCGAGGTGCTCCGCCAGAACCGCGAGCGCGCCCGGCTGAAATTTCTTTTCTTGCAACATGGCTGGACCGCGGACTCCTTCCTGGCCGCGTTGCAAGATCGGCTTGGCTTTGCGCTCGATCCTGCCGAGCCGGAAGAGCTACCCTCGGACATTCATCGCGATCACGTCGGCGTTCACGCGCAGAAGCAGCCCGGCTTTTCTTATGTCGGTGCGAACGTATTGCGCGGGCGCATAACGCCGGAGCAGTTGCGGACCGCAGCGAATCTCTCCGACTCTTACGCCGATGGGCATCTGCGCAACACCATCATGCAGAACCTGCTGATCGTGAACGTTCCTAATGAGCATGCGACGAGAGTCGCGGGCGAGCTGACCGCGGCTGGTTTGCCGGTGCGCGCTTCTGCTTTTGCGCGCGGCACCGTCGCTTGCACCGGGTCGGAATTCTGCAAGCTGGCGCTCACGGAAACGAAAGGATTCGCGCGCTGGCTTACGGAAGAGCTCGATCAGCGGCTTCCTGGCTTTCAGGAGCAGCTCAGGTTGCACGTCACCGGATGCCCGAATAGCTGCGGCCAGCACTGGATTGCGGACATCGGTATTGAAGGCAAAAAGTTGAAGGTCGATGGCCGGATGGTCGACGCGTATTACTTCTGCGTTGGAGGCAGCGTGGGCGAGTTTGCGTCGATTGCGCGGCCCGTCGGTTATCGCTGCGCGGCGTCTGAAGTGCCGGACGCCATCGAGCGGCTGCTGCGCGAATTCAACGAGCAGCGCGCACCTGGCGAGAACTTGCGGCGCTTTTTCGCGCGGCATTCGAACGAGCAACTTCGGGGATTGCTGGCTGGAGAATTTGTCGCTCCTGTAGAACGCGATGCTGCGGCTGGCCCTGTGCCGGCGGGAGTCGAAAGCTAGCATGAGCTTGTTGCCCATTTTCGTGAAGCTTCGAGATCGCCTGGTTGTGGTTGTCGGCGGCGGAGCCGTCGCGGAAGGAAAGACTGAGGGCCTTTTTGCGGCCGAGGCTCGCGTTCGCGTTGTCGCGCCGCAGGTGACGCCCGCAATCGCCCAATGGATCGCGCAGGGAAAAGTGGAATGGCGGGCAAAGACGTTTGCTCCCGCGGACCTCGACGGCGCATATCTGGTTATCGCTGCTACGTCCGCGCCCGGCGTTAACGAAGCTGTTTTTAGCGAGGCTGACGCGCGCGGAATTCTGTGCAATGCCGTGGACGACATCGAGCACTGCCATTTTTACTATGGCTCGGTCGTGCAGCGCGGCGACCTGCAAATCGCTATTTCCACCAACGGCAAGAGTCCCGCGCTTGCGCAGCGTCTTCGCTTGCAGCTCGAAAAGCAGTTCGGTCCTGAGTACGAGTTGTGGCTTGAGTGGCTGGGCGCTACGCGCGAATTGCTACGTGCCGGCGATGGCAGCGCGGATTCCAAAAAGATTCTGCTGCACCATCTCGCGAGTGAGCCGATGTTCGTGCGCTTTCTGCAGGAAGCGCGAAGGCGGCGAGCAGGGCAGGGGGCGGCGTGATGGGCAAGGTGTACTTGGTCGGCGCTGGGCCAGGAGATCCGGATCTCCTCACGGTGAAAGCGGCGCGGCTGCTCGCGCGCGCTAGCATCGTGTTTCACGATTCGCTCGTCAGCCTTCAAATTCTGCAGCTGATCGGGCGCGGTGCCGAAGTAATTGATGTTGGCAAGCGCTGCGGACAAAAGCTGCTCACCCAAGAGGAAGTCAATTCATTGCTGGTGTCTGCGGCGGCGAAGCACGATGTCGTCATCCGATTAAAGGGTGGCGACCCGCTTATCTTCGGCCGTGCCGGAGAAGAAATCGAGGCGCTGCGCAATGCCGGGTTGGATTTTGAAATAGTGCCGGGAATTACCGCGGCGCTCGGTGCCGCCGCCGCTGCTGGGATTTCGCTCACGGATCGGCGCGCTGCCTCGCAAGTCGTGATCAGCACATTTTCGCGCGGCTCGGAAGGCGCGCAGATGGACTGGGGCGCGATCACCAGCACGACAACGCTGGCTTTGTACATGCCGGGCCCGGATTATGCCGAAGTCGCTCATCGCTTGCGCGAAGGCGGCCTTCCGGACGACCTGCCGTGCGTGATCGTGTCCAACGCCACGGGCGCCGAGCAGCAGATTCGATGGACCAGCATCGCGCGGCTAGCCCACGAGGAAAGGCTTCCCGCGCCGGCATTGATGATTGTAGGCCGTGTCGCATCGCAAAAGATTCAGGAAATCAGCAAGGCGTTTTGGCGCGACGAATTGAGCGAGCAGCACACAAGGCGCCCTGCCGTGAGTTGAAGCACCAATCGAGGAGAGAACCATGAGCACCGACACAGGATCCCTGAGCCCTCGGAAGAGCTGGTCATTGTCGCTGGATAGCTGGGCGGTTTTGGCTGCCCTTCTTGCGGCACTGCTGATTCGCGCGGGCGTTTTCACGCGCGTACCCTGGTAGACAAGGTCGAATCGCGCCTAAAAGCATCCGACGAAGGCGCTCAGGGCACCTTGCCTTGGCCCTGTGCAGTGTGAATGAAAGGACGAGTATGGCGGACGCAATCGCACTACCCCAAGCAAAACCGGCCCAGCCTGCTTTGCAGTTTCTCCGCGTAATTCCCGGCGTCCTGCTGCTCGCGGCAGTTGGTTATGCAGGTAAACTGTTGGAGCGCAACCTGGGAACCTACGCGAAAGCGCATCACTGGACGTTTCCCAATATTGAATACGTACTTTGGGCCATCCTCATCGGCCTGGTGATTTCAAATACGGTTGGCGTGCCCCAGATCTTCCGCTCCGGCGTGGCAACCTACGAATTCTGGCTGAAGGCCGGCATCGTATTACTCGGTTCGCGCTTTCTACTCGGCGACGTGCTGAAACTTGGCGGCGTGAGCCTGGCGTTGGTAGCCATTGAAATCGCTGTGGCGATTGCGTTCATGACCTTCCTTGGCCGCGCCTTTGGTCTGCGCCCTAAGTTGACCTCGCTCCTGGCGGTCGGCTCGGCGGTTTGTGGCGTAAGCGCGATCATCGCGACGCAAGGCGCGATCGAAGCCGACGAGGAAGATTCTTCGTTCGCCATTGCCGCGATTCTTGCTCTCGGCGCTCTGTCGCTCTTCACGTTTCCGCTGATTGGCCACGCATTGCACCTTAGCGACCACGCCTACGGCCTGTGGGCGGGACTCGCCGTCGACAACACCGCGGAAGCCACCGCCGCAGGCGCGCTTTACTCCGACGCCGCCGGCAAACTAGCCGTCCTAGCGAAAACGACGCGCAACGCGATGATCGGCTTCGTCGTGCTCGCCTACGCAATTTACTGGGCCAGCCGTGGCCAAGCCAAGACAGTAGGGAACAAGGCCGCCTTCCTCTGGCAGAAGTTTCCGAAATTTGTGTTGGGTTTTCTGCTGATTTCAATCCTGGCAACGTATCATTTCTTCAGCAAAGACCAGACGACCGCGCTCGCGAATCTTTCGCGCTGGGCATTTCTTCTGACGTTCGCCGGAGTGGGTCTGCGCACGAACTTCCGCGAAATGCGTAAGCAAGGTTTGCGCCCGTTCGCGGTAGGCGCCATTGGAGAAGTGGTGATTGCTGTCTTTACGCTGGTCCTGGTGGCGGGAGCTGGAAAGATCTTTGGCTTCTAACGTGCGACGTACCTTCGTCTGTGGCTCATGACGATCTCAGCGCCCTGCGTTTTTGTCAGCTTCCGTCATGGCGTTTTTCTTTTCTAAGGCTTCAATCCGCAGATTAAGACCAAATGCCACGACAATCGTTGCAGTTCCCAAGAGAAAAATAAAAAGATAAACGCTATCGAGGTTCAAATTCACTATGGGTTTCAGGTCTCGCCCGGTGGCCTGGTGATATATGGGAATCGCCCCGCACGCTACGGTATATAGGATGAGCGCGAACGCGCTAACCCAGAACTTCGATCGCTGTGGCTCCCGCGGCATAACCACCCCCGATCGCTTTACAGTCCGAGCACACTCACCAACTCCTTGACCGAACCCGCTGACTTCTGCAGCGCCGTATTTTCCTCGGCGGTGAGCTTAATCTGAATGATTTCCTCGACCCCCTTGCTTCCGACCTTCACAGGAACGCCGACGAACAGTCCCTTGATTCCATACTCGCCGTCCAGATATACCGCGCAAGGCAAAATCTTTTTCTTGTCCTTCAAGATCGCTTCGACCATTTCGACGGCCGCTGCCGACGGGGCATAGTATGCGGACCCGGTCTTCAGTAAATTGACGATCTCCGCGCCACCCTTGCGGGTGCGCTCCACGATCGCGTCGATGCGCTCCTTCGGCAGCAAGTCCGGCAGCGGAATCCCGGCCACGGTGGAATAGCGCGGCAGCGGCACCATGTCGTCGCCGTGCCCGCCGAGCACAAAGGAGTGCACGTTTTCCACGCTGACCTTGCACTCCATCGCCACAAACGTGCTCATGCGCGCGGAGTCCAGCACACCGGCCATGCCCAGCACGCGGCTCTTCGGAAACCCGCTCACCTTCCACGCCGCTTGCGCCATAGCGTCCAGCGGATTCGTCACCACGATGATGATGCAGTTCGGCGAGTGGCGCACGATCTGTTCGACCACCGCTTTCACCACATCGTAGTTCGCTTTCAACAAATCATCGCGGCTCATTCCCGGCTTGCGTGGAAATCCAGCGGTGATTACGACCACATCGCTCCCCGCGGTCGCACTGTAATCTCCGTTCGCAGTGGAAATTCCCATCGCTCGCGAATCGGAGCGCGTGATGGGCCCAGACTCCGTCATGTCGAGCGCTTTGCCCGCCGGTGGTCCATCCAGAATGTCCGTCAACACGACATCGGCCAGCTCTTTGTCCACGATGCGCTGCGCAGTCGTCGAGCCCACAAATCCGCCGCCCACCACCGTAACCTTCTTCCGCATCCCGCCTCTCTCCTCGCTCTTCTCTGCGACGCTCTGCGTACTCAGCGCCTCTGCGTTATCTCTTTCGTTTTTTTCCTCTAGCGTGCGACGGCGTGAGCCGCCATATTCTCAATAATCGCCGAAGCGAACGCTGACGTTCCCACCTTGGTCGCCCCGCTCATCAGCCGTTCCAGGTCATACGTGACGCGCTTCTGCTGAATCGTCCGTGCAATGCCATTCTCGATGAGTTGCGCAGCTTCTCCCCATCCCAGAAATTCAAACATCATCGCGCCCGACAACATCACCGAGCTCGGATTGATCACATCCTTATCCGCGTATTTTGGCGCCGTGCCGTGTGTAGCTTCAAACACACCGTAACCATCGCCGATATTCGAGCCCGGCGCCATGCCTAGGCCGCCGACCTGCGCGGCGCAAGCGTCCGACAAATAGTCCCCATTCAAATTCGACGTCGCCAGGACGCTATACTCATCCGCCCGCAGCAACACCTGCTGAAACACGGAGTCCGCAATACGGTCATTGATCATCAGTTTCTTCTTCCACTGGCCCTTGCCATGCGTCGCGTAGATCGCATCAAGGATTTGTTTCACCTCTTCATAGAGGCTTTTCTTGAACGCCTCGGTGGCCTGCTCCAGCCCCGGCTCGATCATGGCGCCGTTTTGCTCCACGGTCAGCGCCGGATTCTTGTCCAGATTGTCGACGATCCAGCTCTCGCGTTCGGTCACCGTCTGCGCCCGGAACTCCTCCCGCGCCAGTTCGTACCCCCAATCGCGAAACCCGCCTTCGGTAAATTTCTGGATGTTTCCTTTGTGTACCAGCGTTACGCTCTTGCGCCCGTGCGCCAGCGCGTACTTGATCGCTCTTCGCACCAGCCGCTTCGTTCCCGTCGGCGACATTGGCTTAATGCCCACGCCAGAGTCCCAGCGAATCTGCCTCTTTCCGTCCTTCAGCATCTCGTTATTCAAAAATTCCAGCAGCTTCTTGGCTTCGGGGGAGCCGGACTTCCACTCGATCCCGATGTACACATCCTCGGTATTCTCGCGAAAGATCACCACGTCCATCTTCTCGGGATGTTTCACAGGGGAGGGAACGCCGGCGTAATAGCGCACCGGCCGCTCGCAAGAATACAAATCCAAAATCTGTCGCAGCGCCACGTTCAATGATCGAATGCCGCCGCCGACCGGAGTGGTCAGCGGTCCCTTGATGGCCACGCGAAAGTCGCGGATGGCGTCAACAGTGTCGTCCGGCAACCACTCCTTAAATGCGTTGAATGCCTTTTCGCCTGCGAAGACTTCAAACCATGCCACGCGCCGTTTGCTGCCATATGCGTGCTCCACCGCGGCGTCAAACACGCGCCGCGAGGCGTTCCAGATGTCACGTCCCGTGCCGTCGCCTTCAATGAATGGAATGATCGGCGTGTCTGGCACGCGCAGTTGGCCGCCGCTATATTCGATGCCTTTTCCGCCGGCAGGAATGGCGTGCCCATTATACGAATTCTTCATCGTTCGTGACCCCTTGCAAATGGCATTTGGTGCAGTACCGCTCGGCAGAACCGATCAGAGTCCAGCGCGAATTAAAGAAGATACCACAATCGAACAAATCTCACGCGCCGCCGGGACAACACAGAGTTATACTCGCGCGTGGCAGGTACCAGCGGAAGGAGAAACGCACATGATGATCGATTGGAACGAATACCAGAAGGAGATCGGCGCAAGACTGGGCGAATTGATGAAGCTGAGCCCCGACACTGTTCGTGGCTATCAAACGCTTAGCGCGGCAAATTCAAAAACAGGCAAACTCGATGAGAAAACGCGGCAGCTGATTTCGCTAGCCGTTGCGGTCACCACCCACTGCGACGGCTGCATCGTGGTGCACACCGACGCCGCGTTGAAGGCCGGAGCCACAAAAGAAGAGATTGCTGAGGCACTGGGCGTGGCGGTCGCCATGAATGCCGGCGCCGCGCTCATTTATTCCACGCGCGTGCTTGACGCCGTTAGTGCCAAGAGCGGCCAAGTCAAAACAGCATAAGTGTTGTAGTGGCACAGGATGCTGCGCCGCTATGGGAAGGCCCTAGAACAAGTTCCAAAGGAACTGGTTGTAGACCTCGTGGTGGAACTGCACCTCGGGAGCTTTGACGACCGTGCCCAACTGCCGTGGGCACCGGTCAGCAGATGCGCGCTTCAACTCCGCGTAGCGTCCCTTCACGTCGGCGCCGAATAGGCTTGTGGTCCACTCTGCTTTCTCAAAGTTGTCGATCGCGGTGTAGATGTTGTCTGGCAGATAGCGTTGCGCCTGGCGTAGATTCTTGATTTTTGCTGTTTCCCCGTCCAGGCCGGTCTTGAAGATGGAATACATCACCAGATAAGGATTCGCGTCAGGAGCCACGGCGCGCACTTCGGTACGCATGCTGCGCTCGTTACCGATGGGGATGCGCACCATTGCCCCGCGGTCGACCGCGGAAGCCTTCAGTTGGTTCGGCGCCTCAAAATGCGGATCGAGCCGGCGATACGCATTGACGCTGGAGTTGAATAAGAGGCAAATATCATTTCCGTGCGTCAGGATGCGGTCCACGAACTCCCAGCCTAGCTTACTGAGCTTCTCCTCTCCCTTCGGATCCCAGAAGAGATTCTTGCCGCTCTTACTGACCGAAACGTTGGTGTGCATGCCGCTGCCGTTCACACCCACGACAGGCTTGGGAAGAAAACATGCGGTGAATCCCATATTAGTGGCCACCTGGCGACAGATCAGCTTGTACAGTTGAATTTGATCCGCTGCAGCCACCACCTCTCCATAGCTATAGTTGATTTCGAATTGTGACGGCGCGACCTCCGGATGATCTTTCTCGTTCTGGAAGCCCATGGCGCGCTGCACTTCGGCAGTGGTGTCGATGAAGGTGCGCAATGGATCGCCCGGCAGGGAATGGTAGTAGCCGCCAGTGTTCACGTATTCGAATTTGAGCGTTTCATGGAAGCGCCGCTCGGCATCAGGCCCTTTAAACAGGAAGCCTTCGATTTCGTTGGCGGCGTTGAGCGTGTATCCCTTCTTTTCGTAGAGGTCATCCGCGTAGCCCTTTAGTAGCCCCCGAATGTCCGCCGAGTACGGGCTTCCGTCTTTGTCGATCACCTGACCGAAAAGCAGGATCTTCCCCGAACCAAACACATCCGACGGCGCCCAGTAGAACGCGCCCCAATCCATGGCCAGGCGCAAGTCGCTTTCCCGCTGCGCAGTGAAACCGCGGATGGAAGAGCCATCGAACGTCAAGTTGTCCCAGCTTTTGATCAGGAACTTCTTGTCGTAATCGAGCATGTGCAAGCGGCCCTCGAGGTCGCTGAACAGCACCGTGACGGCCTTGATGCGCTTCTCGTCGCTCAAATACTTGATGCGCTCCTCTTGCACTTTGTGCGGCGCAACACGCTCCAGGCGCTGCTTCTTGGCTTTTAGGTTTAGCTCTTCCAGTTCATCGTACGGGAGCGCCAGAAAACTACGCAGTTCGGTCGACATGAGTCTCCTCAAATGGAATTGTTAACGAATGCGGTGGAGAAATATGGGGCGGCAAATTCACGGCCATGTAGCCATTAAAGTATCGCGCTGCGTTTCCAAGCGTCAAATCGAAAAAACTCACCCCAGCTAGCAGGAAAATGAATCGCGCAAATCATCTTTTCCGATAGCGCCTCGCGGCCGTCAGTCGTAATACTCTTGCCCCAAGTGGGTGATCAAGTCCTCGCCCATCATCCAGCGCAGGGTGTTCTTCAGCTTCATCAACTGAATGAACAAATCGTGCTCGGGGTATAAATTCGGCGCGGTCATCGGCGACTTGAAATAAAAGCTAAGCCACTCTTGGATGCCGCGCATCCCGGCGCGCTGCGCCAAATCCAGGAACAAAACAAGATCCAGCACGATCGGCGCGGCGAGAATCGAATCGCGGCACAAGAAATCCACCTTAATCTGCATGGGATACCCGAGCCAGCCGAAGATGTCGATGTTGTCCCAGCCTTCTTTGTTGTCCCCGCGCGGCGGATAGTAGTTGATGCGCACTTTGTGATAGACCTTGCCATACAGCATGGGGTAGAGCTGCGGCTGCAAAATGTACTCGAGCGCGCCCAGCTTCGATTCTTCTTTCGTCTTGAATGATCCGGGATCATCGAGCACTTCGCCGTCGCGATTGCCCAAAATATTGGTCGAGTACCATCCGTCCAGCCCGAGCATGCGCGCCTTGAACGCCGGCGCCAGCACGGTCTTCATCATCGTCTGACCGGTTTTAAAATCCTTGCCGCAAACTGCAACGTTGTGCTCCAGCGCAAGCTGCTGAATCGCGGGAATATCCACCGTCAAGTTCGGCGCGCCATTCGCGAAAGGCACGCCACTGGTCACCGAAGCCCAGGCATAGAGCATCGACGGCGCAATTGCCGGGTGATTGGCTTTCATCGCTTCGACAAACTTTTCCGGTGTCGAGTGCACCTCTTCCGGCTTTATATACACTTCCGTTGAGCCGCACCAGCACGTCACCAGCCGTGATACGCGTTTGGTCTTGCGAAAATTCTCGATGTCGTCCTTGATTTGCAGCGCCAGGTCATACTTGCTCTTGCCCTTCTTGACGTACGTGCCGTCGAGCTTCTTTACGTACTCGCGGTCGAACGCCGCCTTCATCGGCGCGATGCCGGAAAGAAACGGCTTGACCTTCTCCAGATCCTGCGCGCTCAGCACTCCGGCTTTGCTGGCCGCTTGGTATGCATTGTCCTTGAAAATGTCCCAACCGCCGAAGACCAGTTCGTCGAGATCGCTCAACGGAACAAATTTCTTGATCAACGGCGAGCGCGCGTCCGTGCGCTTGCCGAGTCGAATCGTGCTCAACTGTGTCAGCGAGCCTACCGGTTGCGCTTTTCCTTTTCTTACCAGCTCCACGCCGGCCATGAACGTAGTGCTGACCGCACCCATTCCCGGCAATAGCACGCCCAACTTGCCCTTAGGCGGCGCAATCTTTCCCGGCTTTTCCATTCCGCTCCTTCTTGAGTTTGAATCTCACTGCCACTCGCCCTGTCGGCTGGATTTATGCAAATGTGAACTGCCTGAACCAATCGCAGCGAGGGCTGGCTTCGCTCTCCGTTGCTGCGCGGGTTGCACCGAACAAGCCAGTAATGATGCGCGAACACCGCCCGTTTTGCAAATTATCGACCCAAAAGCCAACGCGACGTCCATCTGCGTGCGGCCGTGGGTCTGAGAATCCCCGTCTCCGGCGCTGCGTTTCCACGCCATGAATATTGCATATGAGTATTGACATGAAATCTGCCTAGCCGTTATACTCTCGGTAAAGTTGTCGAATATTGTATTACGCCCGCTTTCAAATAGATCGCGCATTAGTTCGGTAGGCACCAATGGCACGCATGGCGTCAGGGATGGCGGCATCAAGCCTTGCTAGGCACTCTGTTGCCGGCGAAACTGTCGGTGAGCCGCGTGAATTGCTGAGGGCTCTCTTCCAGAGCTCTACTGTGGGGGTCGCAATTTGCGATCGGCAGTTCCGCTTCCGCGCTATCAATGATGCCCTAGCCGCCATGACTGGCATTCCTGCGGCGGCGCATCTGGGCAAGACGATACATGCTGTCCTTGGAAGTGCCGCCGCAAAAATTCAACCCGCCTTAGAACACGTGTTTGCCACCGGCGAGCCGCTATCGAACCTCGAACTAACCGCGGAGTTGCCGTCAAGGGGCGCAATAGGTCACTGGAATCGAAGCTACTTCCCCATCAAGGATCACACTGGCCAGGTTCAGGAGGTCGGCGCCATTGTTTTGGAGCTCACAAAACGTAACGAGATCGAGGCCGCGCTTTTCCGCCTGACGGACAGATTAACTCGCGTACACTCTGCGCTGCGCAAGGATCCGGGTGCGCTCGATCCTGCAGGTCTTGGCAATGGTTGTGTGAACCTCGCTGATGTTTCCGCGGGCCCTGCGGGCCTATTGGAAAGCTGCCTGGCGGAAACGCGCGCCATTTCGCAATTGTTGCACAACACGCCACCCCAGACCGCTATTCAGCCGCTCCCCCTTTCTCGCATTTCTCCTGTAAGGCGGCTCAGGCAAGGGCGGGGCCAAGACTTTGCCGCCGTCCACCCCATCGAGGACGAACTGGAATGCCTCAGCCCACTCTCTTCGCGTGAGCGAGAGGTCACCGCGCTTCTCGCAATCGGCAAGACTAACAAGGAAATAGCTACTATATTGCTGATCAGCACAAGAACGGTGGAGAGTCACCGCGCCCGAATCATGCTCAAGCTCGATCTGCATTCTCTCAGTGAGCTCGTCCGCTACGCCGTCCGCATCCACCTCATTCAGCCTTGACCTCCGCCGGAATCTGCCTGACGTTGTCATCGGGTAAACCCTCCGTAGTACTACTGACGTAACTAACGGCATTGACATCTATCGTGTCTAGTCACATTATGCGCTCCGCAAAGGAGCCCTCCCCGATGGAAAATTTCCTTATTTGCGGCAATCCCTCTTGCCGCTTCGTACTAGATTTGCAGGAGATACGAAAGCCGCTTCGCCGCTCGCAATTGTTCCTCAAGGACTGTCCCGAATGCGGCTCTCAATGGTTGGCCACTTGCCCATTCTGCACGGAACCGTTAAGTGTGATCTGGCACGGCCACCGCGCTCACTGCGCGCACTGCCATCGCCAGTTTCACACGCCAGCCGCTGCGTAACGTAGTTGTGCCTCTGGCGGCTGCGCCATCCTCAGTATGCGTACGCTACTGGTGCGCATTTTAGCGACTACCGCCACACAATCACAGAATCCTACCCACCCGCCCTTTTCTTGGGTAAACTTCACCCACCTATGTCTCACCTATCGCGTCGAAACTTGCTCAGAACTGTGATTTCTGGGGCCACGATGGCTGCTCTTCCATCCTTATCTTCATCTTCTTCGTCCCAGCAAAACACGCCCGTTCGCCGAAAAGGACAAATCCGCCAATCCGCATCGCGCTGGTGCTATCACAGCATTTCGCTGGAGAAGCTTTGCGCCTACGGTGCCGAAATCGGACTCAAGGGGATTGACTTGCTGAATGTCGATGAGTGGGAGGTGCCCCGGCGCTACGGGCTGATTTGCAGCATGGGTTACGCCGGCGGTGGGGAAATTCCCAGTGCCCTAAACCGCGTGGAAAATCACGCCAAGATCGAGGAAGCGTTTCGCAAGAACATTCCTCTGGCTGCGAAATCCAGCGTGCCCAACGTCATCACATTCTCGGGGAATCGCGCCGGCCTGTCCGACGAGGAAGGCGCAAAGAATACGATCGCGGGACTCAACCGGCTGAAGAAAATCGGCGAAGACAACGGTGTGACCATCTGCATGGAGCTGCTCAATAGCAAGGTCGACCACAAAGATTACATGTGCGATCACACGGCATGGGGCTTGCAGGTCGTGCAAGCGGTGAACTCGCCGCGCGTCAAACTGCTCTACGACATCTATCACATGCAGATCATGGAAGGCGATCTGGTCGCCACGATCCAGAAGAACATCGACTGGCTCGGCCACTTCCACACAGGAGGCGTTCCGCATCGCCACGAACTCGATGGCACACAGGAAGTGCAGTGGGACGGAGTGATGCGCGGCATCGCCGCGACCAACTACGGCGGCTACGTGGCGCACGAGTTTGTGCCCACTCGCGACCCGCTCACGTCGTTACGCCAAGCCGTCGACCTTTGCGACGTTTAACGAAACTACATCTCGTAATCCAGCTCCGCCGCAATCTTCAGAAGCGGCATCAACCATTGCACCAGTTTTTGATGCACCGGGTGCGTGTTGTATGCATCCAGCGCGGCTTTATCCCGGAATTTCATCACTCCGCCATGCGTGAATCCTTGCGAGCGCGGGGAAATGTTCGCGTTGTAGCTGGTCTCGACCAACCCCGGAATTTGCCCCTGCAAGCCGCGAATCTCTCGCGCCGCTCGATCCTTCATTTCTGACGTAGCGGTGGGCTGCCATTGAAACAAAAACGTGTGAATGTACATGTGCCGCCGCGCGCTCCTTCTGGAAGGTGGTTAGGTCTTCGGCCAGAGTATCGCACGGAACCGGGCCCTGGCAGCCCACGCTTGGTGCCGAAATAGCGGGCGCGCCTCCAACGCATTGAGTGGCGCGGCGCGAAAGAGATTGCCCGGCGCTATTTGTTCTTCGACAGGGAATCGATCTGCTGTTTCGCCCACTTGTCGTCAGGATGTAGCTCCAGCACCTTGCGGTAGTCGGCGATGGCTTTGTCGACCTGGCCGTTGGCTTCATGGGCCTGGGCGAGCATGTGGTAGTACCACGGCGAATCCGGGTGATTGGCGGCAAAATTCAGCTCCATGATGGCCAGCGCGTCAGCGTTCTTCTTCTTGGCCAGCAGGGATTCGGTGAGCTGGTTTAGCGGTGCCTCACTGAAATCGTACTGTCCGCTGCCGTAATATTTGCCGCGTAGATCGTGGTACAGCGCGACGGTTTTCTCGAGACCGTCTTTCTCCAAGCTCTCGGCAAGCACGGCGTTAAGCGGCTGAGGTTGCGTCAGGCCATGATGGCAGGTGACGCATTGCACTTGAATCGCCCCGGCATCGGGCGGCGTCTTGGGCACTTTGCTGATGTAGTCGTGGTTGATGGCGGCGACCATCTGCAGCATTACACGCGCGGTTTTCTTGGCCTCTTTGTCGTCGGCGGCGAAGTCCAGTCCTTTTTCCGGCGCCTTCTTTTCGATGTGGCAATGATCGCAACGCACGCCGAGCGCGAATGCGAAGCTGCGCATGGTGGACTCCATCTCATGCTTGGAAATGTCTTTTGGCAGCACCTTCAGATTCGTGAACTTGTCGGGAAACTGGGCGGCCGCCGGAGTCCCCGTGAGAAGAAGGGCTGCCAGAGGAATCCAAGTCCAAAACGCACGATGTGCCATCTCGTCAGCTCCAAAGGGCGCAATTCTGGAGACAAAGATATTGCACGCGCGCATTGCGCGTCAATCACCGTCCAGTTTCCTGGGAATTTGCTTGGCGCTGGCACTCTTAGCGGCGGTTCGCAATTCAGCTGAGTTTTGAGTTGGGGTCGACTTCTGCAGCGGCAGGCACGTCAGTCGTTCCATTGCTCAAGGTGGAAGTCGTTTCCGGCAACGCCTGGGGCAGACTAATCGCTATTTGTGGCGCTTGCGGATGCAGCACTTCCTCGATAGCCACCAACAGCGCGTCTCCCGAAGCGGTCTTGCTGATAACCTTGCGGATCCCAACTTTCTTGGCCTCAAGGTCCAAGCCCGCGAAGTTGTGCATGGTGTGCATAAAGATGGGGATGGTCGGGGAGGCCGAGGAAATAGTTTGGGCTGCGTGCAGCCCGTCCATGAGCGGCATAGCCAGATCGAGAATAATGACGTCGGGTTTCAGTTCCGCAGCTTGGGCGACGGCCTCCAGGCCGTTTTCGGCTTCCCCGCAAATTTGCCAGCTCTGCCGAGTCTCCAGCAGCGCCCGCAGTAGCTTGCGCGCGGTGGCATTGTCGTCGGCGATGAGCAGTCTTAGCGGCACACGTCCATCAGTCACTCGAACCAAACGGCTTGCGTTCGGAAAGCCTGTTCCTCCTGGTCGCTTGCCACGGACTCACCGCGTTTGCAGGATACCCTACCTCGCCGGCAAGCCTTCGTGAATACAGCGGATACCGTATTAATCCTCGGGGAGGGACAAAAAGGCGCAGGTTGTATTGTGCGCAAAGAACGCCCGGCGAGCAGAGCAGTTCCATATCACGTTTAGCGGCCGCATAATGCAATTACCGCCGAAATTGTGAAGTGGAGGTGTTGGCCTTGGGCCAGGAAACGAAAACTGTAAAGCGGAGATTTCCGCGCGTGAAGCTGCCCAAAGGCATGCTCGTCGCGTGGCAGCACACGGGCGGGCGTTCGGTGTCTCGCGTCGGGACGCTGGGTCTGGGCGGACTGTTCATCTCGACGTCCGATCCACCTTCCGTCGGCGCCGTGGTGAAGATTGTATTTGACGTCCCTGGCGGCGAAGTACGCGCGCGAGCAATCGTGAAAAATGTGAAGGCAGGCCAGGGCATGGCCGTTGCTTTCATCGAGATGGGCTACGCGGACCGCGCGCGGCTCGACCAACTATTGAAGAAATTAGCGTAAGAAGTGTTAGTTGGCAGCGGCGCGCCCGGCGCCGCTTTATCGCATCCGCACGAATGCACCACTACTGAATTATTCGGTTTATCAACGGGCCATACTGCTCTTCATGGCCGTCGTGTTTCTCGACGAACAAATCCACTTCGAAGCCTTGAACCGTGAAACCATGTGGCTGGGCGAAGCGAAGCCCCACAAGGTCGTCGTCCTCGGTCTGGATAATTTCCTGATATTGGTTGGTGCACAGCATGTTCGTCGTGTGACCCGCCGTAAGCACCCAGCGGCCCATGCTCGCACTGCGCAAGGTTCCCACCCAATGGGAATGCCACGCAATTCCGCCGACACAAACCGCAAAGCAGACGCGCTGCGATTGTGTGACCCATTTTTGAAGGATTTCGTCGGCTTCGTTCGCGCTGATTTGTTTGGATTCCATTTCCACCGCCGCAACTGTTGATCCAGCCGCTTGGCCAAGCGGCTGCAGCTCGGTCGGCCTGCGGCGGGGGGCGAGGCAAAGACCAAGCATGATATATGATTTACCCTACATCATTTCTCTTGCTATCTTTGTCTTCATTTACAAACCCAAGAACATCGGGCATCGTGTTCGGACATGGGGGCACATAACGGGCGTCAAAAGAGCCATGCATGACAAAATCCAAAAGCAAGTGTTCTCCTGAGGGATCAAGGCTTCGCCGTTTGCGCGTGAAGCTGGGATTTACGCAGGAAGGACTTGCCCAGCGAGTTGGTGTCACTACGCATACGATTTGGCGCCTCGAAAATGATCCGGTGTTTAGTCCCCGCCTCGAAACTCTCCGGGCCATGGCAAAAGCGCTCGGAGTGGATGCCGCCTATTTCCTGAGTTCCGCCGGTGAAAGAAGCTAACGGAATCCTTTGGGAGTCTATCGGTGTGTGCCAGCGCGGTCGCGTTTTCCGCGCGAACCGCATAAGGGACACGATCCGTTGAGAACCCAGTCACGAGTTGCCGCAATGTAGGCTTCCTTCAACTCGCCCAGCGCGTCCTCGTAATTGCCATCCAGAATCGGATAGTCTCGACATCGGCTCCGACCTCAGGATAACAATAGCGTTAGTTTTCAGCGCAATTAGGAAGACGTCGACGCGGCGCGGTCGGCGTTTAGGGCTGCGCCTATGATGCCGACTTCGTCGCTGGTGGACACGACCTCGAAGCGGCTGCCCTGCAGCGGGCTCATTTTCACCATTTCGTGCACCAAGCGGTCGAGCAGCGCCATGTCGATGAACTTGGCATTGGGTCCGGTGATATAAAATTGTCCCGGGCCGTCCATGTGGATGCTAGTGGCGGTGGCGGCGGCCAACGCGCGATGGCACATGTTCACGAATTCGGAGCAACGCGTGTCGCCGGAGCGCGCATTAGCGAACACCTCGTCGGGCTCGAGATCGAGGAAGCGCATGCGCATGGCGCGGTGGCCGAGGATGCCTTCGAGATGGCCGCGTCCGCCGCATCCGCAGAGACTTTCCTTGGGATCGAGCGTGACCACGGAGTGCCCGCCCTCCCAAACTCCTTCGCTCCATGGATAACGGCCGAAGCCAACGCCGTTGCCCAGCGTCCACACGCGAATCAATTTGCCAAGTTTGTCGCGGGTCGCGGCGATTCCGGCGGCCATGGCGTCGGCGTCGTTGAAGACGCGCACGGGAGCCGAAAGGCCGCGAGCCGCTAGAGCCCCTTGCAGATTGAAGCCTTTGACTTGATGAAGATTGGGGGAATCCTCAATGATGCCAGCACGAATGACGCCGGGAAAGCCCAGGCCGATGGCATGCACTTTTTGGCCCTTGGAGACAGCGTCGATTTGCTGCTGGATGCAATCGCCGATGTTTTCCGCGGGCATCGATTGCAGAGCGTCCAGCGAAGTGCCTTTCTCCGGATAAACGCTGAGCGGGCCGGCGAGTTTGTTGTTCTCCACGAGGCCGACCGCGATGTGTTCCATTACGAGTACGCCGACGGATTTGGCCATTGTTGCCGTTTACCTCAGTTTGTTAAGACCGTTGAAGGCGGCGGCTTTGTAGCATTCCGCCAGCGTCGGATAGTTGAAGACGGCGTCCGCGAAATACTCGACGGTACCCTTAAATGCAAAAACAGCTTGCCCGATGTGCAGCAGTTCGGACGCGCCCTCTCCGACAATATGCACGCCAAGCAGCTCTTTGGAATCGGGATCGAAAATTAACTTCAGACGCCCGGTCGTATCTCCGCGAATCTGGCCGCGCGCGATTTCCCTGAAAAAAGCGATGCCCACTTCGTAGGGGACGCCTTCCTCCGTGAGCTGCTCCTCCGTTTTGCCGATGAAGGAAATTTCCGGAATCGTGTAAATGCCGTAAGGATAGTTCGCGCGATTGGAATGGATGGGAATGCCGAAGGCATTGGCGGCGGCGATGCGCCCTTGTTCCATGGAGACGGAGCCGAGGCTGGGAAAGCCGATAACGTCGCCGACGGCAAAGATGTGCGGCTGCTTGGTCCGGTAATCCTTGTCCACCGCAATGCGTCCGCGCGAGTCGGCCTCGAGGCCCGCGGCGGCAAGATTCAATTCGTCGACGTTGCCCTGTCGCCCTACCGCGTACAGCAGTGCGTCGCCAGACACCTTTTTCTTGCTCTTCAGCACCGCGGCGACTCCGTTGTCGGGAGTTTCTTCGACGCTTTCGACCTCTTCGTTCAAGCGCATGGTCACGCGGCGGTCGCGCAGGTGATAACAGAGCGCCTCCACCATTTCGGAATCGGCAAATTCGAGCAGTCGCGGACGCTTTTCAATCAACGTGACGCGCACGCCCAGCGTCGCAAACATGCAGGCATACTCGACGCCGATTACGCCTCCGCCCACCACGATCAGCGTCTTGGGAACTTCCGGCATGCCCAGAATTTGATCGCTGTTAATGATGTTGCGGTTGTTGAAGGGAACCAGGGGAGAGTCGGCCGGCTTCGTGCCCGTGGCGATGATGACGTTGGCGGCCTCATAGTCCGATTGATTCTTGGAGCTCACCACGTGAATGTGCGTGGGGTCGGTGAAGCTGGCCAGGCCGGTGAGCACTTCGATGCCGTTGCGCGAGAGCTGCGCGCGAATCACGTCGATTTCGGTCTTGATCACGTGCTGCGCGCGGAAGGAAAGATCGGCCATCGTGATCTGTTCCTTTACGCGGTAGTTCACGCCGTAAATGTTCTGGTAATAGAAGCCGGAGAGATGCAGCACCGCTTCGCGAATCGTCTTGCTGGGGATGGTACCCGTGTTGATGGCGGCGCCGCCGACCACTTCAAGTCTTTCAACAAGCGCGACGTGCTTGTCGAATTTGGCTGCTTGAATCGCCGCGCGCTGGCCCGCAGGCCCGGAACCGATTACGATAAGGTCGTACTTTTCCATAAAACGTTGATCGAGCCGGAAGTATATCACCCTTAAATTGCCGCGGCGGCAGGGGCGGCAGTTGCGAGAATGCTGCCCGATTCCGCAATGCGCATCCCGGAATCGCGAACCGCGAGACGTAAGGGTGATTTCTATTGTCGACGATTGCCTTGATTGCGTGCTGGATTCCCGCTCGTCGCGCGACGCAGGTCAGCCCTCTGACGGCATTGCGCTACGAATAGCGAAGAGAACTGTTGCGAGGGTTAGGATCGGCGCCGAGTTGCCGAGGCGATGGTTCCGGTCAGGGTAAGGGCGAACAACGCTAGGATCGCGAAAGTCAGAATAAAGATGATCATGGCAGCTCCCGCGGAATAGGTTGGCACGCGGGTAACCAAAGAGCGCTCTTTGTTTTCAGGCGGTTAGAGGTACTGTAGAGCACCCTCGTACACAGAAAACAGACGAAATGTCGCTCCTGGACGACAATTTTTCACGCTACAGTATCTTGGTAATAGTACCGCGTCCTGTGCGGTGACTGGCTATGAAGATTTGCTTAGCCGGATGGAGCCGTCCCCGGTGTGAATCGTTAAGGACTGCCCTCCGCCGTTCATCTTGCCATGTATTTGCGAGTTGCTGAAGGTTCCTTCCACGGTCAATGGAATCCCCATGCTGATGTGGCCGTCATTCGTGCTGGCATCAATGTTGGCTTGCAGATCGGCAGGCAGGACTAAGTCTACGCTTCCGTCACCGGTGTGAATGCTCCAGCCACCAGTCAGCCTCGAACCAGGCTCGACGCGAGCGTCGATGCTCCCGTCACCAGTCTTCACATTGAGGCCGTCCAGCCGGCCATCGATCTTGATATGGCCGTCGCCGGAGTTGGCATCTACGCGCCCGTCTAGGTTGCGCGCCTCGATGTGCCCGTCACCCGTGTGCAGCCGGATGTCACCTTTAGCTCCCTCCACCGTAATGCTGCCATCGCCGGTGTCGACCTCCACATTGCCGTCAACGGCCTGTACGTGCACGGAGCCGTCTCCGGTATGAATCTTCACGTGTCCTCTAATCGGTTGCGTCTCCACGGATCCGTCTCCCGTATCTATCTGCAGGTCCGCGTCTTTGGGCATGCGGACTTCAATGCGTGGCCCACGGCTACCCCGGCCCCAGGAGAATCCCCAGTGACCCGTAACGCGCGCGTTGATCTGCACGCTGTCGCCATCCTGGCGGCTATCGATGTGCAAGTTCTTGTTCAGCTCGTAGCCCTCATAGATGACCCGAAACTCGACCTGTTTGGCTTCGCTGGTGGCAATTCGCACGGATCCATCATTGGTATCGACCCGCACCTGCGCGCGGCCGGAAACCGTGTAAGACTTCGTCCATTCCTCCGCACGGGCGCCGGGGACCAGGAGCGTGGCGGCCCAAAAGGCGGCAAAGGTGACGGAAAGACGGGCGGTGGTGAGCAGAGTGCCCAAACTCATAGGTGCAATCCTCCGTAAGTTCTGCTTCTGAGACAAGATACGACGTTGTGGCCGAAAATGTTCCGCCCGCGTACGCCCGCCTAGCGCTTGGCGGCCGCTTGCTTGGTAGTGGCGCCGGCGGGCTTCGGGCGCAACGCCGCCAGGAACTGATCGACCGGCAATGTATTGATTACGTTGGCTTTCTCCAGCCAGCCGCGGCGCGCTATGGTCACGCCATGCCTGATGAACTGCAGATGGGGCGTGTTGTGGGAGTCCGTGTCGATCACCACTTTAACTCCCCGTTCCTTGCACATGCGCAGGTACACGTCAGTCAGGTCCAGCCGATCTGGGTAGGAGTTGCACTCCATGGCGACGCCGTGTTTCGCGGCGGCGTCCAGCACTTTCGCCATATCGTAGTCGAACGCCTCGCGCCGGAGCAGGAGGCGTCCGGTCGGGTGGCCGATTATTTGCGTGTAGGGATTTTCGACGGCCGCGAGCATGCGCTCCGTCATGGCCGCTCGATCCAGGTTCATGTACGAGTGAACCGAGCAGACCACGACCTCAAGCTGAGATAGCAGCTCGTTCGAGTAGTCGAGCGATCCATCTTTCAGAATATCGACTTCCGCGCCGGCTAGAATGCGAATACCCAGGCCGTTCGCGTTCGCCGCCCGCAATTTCTTGATGTGCGCGGCCATGCGTTTTTCATCCAGGCCATTGGCAATCGTCACCGACTTCGAGTGGTCCGCGATGGCGATATATTCATGCCCGAGTTTCCGCGCGGCTTCCGCCATTTCCTCAATGGAGCACTTTCCATCGCTCGCCGTGGTATGCATGTGCAGATCGCCCTTGATATCTTCGCGGCGCACCAGGTTCGGCAGGCGGTGCTGCTCGGCGGCTTCGATCTCACCCGTGTTTTCGCGGATTTCCGGCGGAATGAAATCCAGCTTGAGCTTGGCGTAAATTTCTTCTTCTGTGCGCCCGGCGACGCGGCGCTCGCCCTTCAGCGTGGCCAGCGCGTATTCGTTCAGCGTGTAGCCCATATCGTTCGCGCGGCCGCGCAGCGTGACGTTGTGCTCGCGCGATCCGGTGAAATAAAGCAAGGCAGCGCCGAAACTATCCTTCTCCAGCAGGCGCACGTCCACCTGGATCCCGTTGTCCAGCGTGAAGCTCACTTTGTTCTCGCCATGCGCGAGCACCTGATCGATTCGCGGATACTTCAGGATGTGTTCCGCGATCGCGTCGATATGTTTCTGCGCGGTGAAGCCCTCGGCAAGCGTTAGCAGCAAATCCAGGTCGCCGACGGTTTCCTTCCCGCGGCGCAAGGAACCTGCCGGGGTAATGGAAGCCACGCCTTTTCCATATTGCTCGATGTGCGCGATTACGCCCGCGGCGGCGGCCTCCGCTACATCTAAGCGAAAGCGCCCGGTGGAGCGTTTGAAAGCCTCGACTGCCTTGAGAATGTTCTGTTCGCTTTTCTCACCGAAGCCGGGCACCTCGCGCAGCTTGCCCTCGAGCGCAAGCTTTTCGACGTCGGCGACAGTGGCGGCCTTGAAGTTCGACCACAGAAACGCCACCTTCTTCGGCCCAAGCGACTGCAAGTGCAAAATGTCCAGCAGCGTGACCGGATATTTCTTCAGCAACTTCTGCCGAAGACTGTAGTCTCCGGTTTTCAATATTTCTTGCAAATGCCCGGCCATGCGCTCGCCGATTCCCGGCAGCTCCTCCAGTTTGTCCGGATCTTTGGCCAGCTCCTCGATGGATTCGTGCATTCCGGAAATCAGCTCGGCGGCTTTTTCGTAACTACGGTAGCGGCCAATAATCGCGCCATCGATTTCGAGGAGTTGTGCCGTGTCGCGGAGAATGCGGGCGATGCTTTTGTTGTCCATGCGCCGATTATACGGCCTGTGGCAGCGAGACCGGAATGGCTGTGGAATTAACTCCGAGGCCGCGGAGCGCGTCGCGCGGAAATGGCAAAATAAAAAAGCCGGCAAAGCGGGGGCTCTTTGCCGGCGGGGAAAAATGGCGGTGTGGACAGTCTAGCCGACCGGTTTTTGTACGTTGGCAGCTTGCGGACCTTTCGGTCCCTGCACGATCTCGAACTCGACCGCCTCTCCTTCCTGCAAAGTGCGATAGCCGTCGCCAGCGATCGCCGAATAATGAACGAAAACGTCCGGGCCATCGTCGCGCCCGATGAAGCCGTAACCTTTTGTGTTATTGAACCATTTCACGGTGCCACGCAATTGCTCGCCCTCCCCGACAGACGTATCTCTTTCCGGCCGTAGCCGGTGCAGCCCCAGCAGTCCTGAGCCGGAAATTGCGCGGAGTCTAGCAGAAAGGAATTGCCAGTCAATAGAGGATGAAGACCAACGGACGACGCAAGATAAATATTTGTTAAGATATAAATCGATTTAACTAAGGCTATTTACGTTACCAGTATGGAGTCGTAGCCTAGTGTGTACCATCCTGTTTGAATTTCACGGGCCGCAAAATCTGAAGCAGATTGTTGAAATCATCGGTCCACGCGCGCAGATTTGGCGGCACGGAGATCGGCTCGATCAATACGGTGGAATCGATGGAGTCGAGAAAATGGCGGCTGCGCGTGACCATCACCCAGTCGGAAGAGTCGATCAATTTGCGGTGATTGTCGTCGTTTATAATCAGCCGCGCGTTGCAGCCTGCTTCCGCGGCCAGAAGCTGCACCACCGGAGGCAGATTCAAGTATGTGTTGGACGTGTGGACGGCGAGTATGCCGTCCGGCTTCAGGTGGCGCAGGTACACCGCGAAAGCTTCGCGCGTCAAAAGGTGCACGGGAATGGCGTCGCCGGAAAAGGCGTCGACCGCCAGTACATCAAACTGTTGCGGCGTTTCATTTTGCAGCGAGAGGCGCGCGTCTCCCAGGACAACGTCGATTCGCGCCGGAGAATCGCGCAGGTAACTGAAGGAAGTACGCGCGATGGCGATAACCTGCGGATTGATTTCGTAGAAGCGGAAGTAGTCGCTGGTCTTGCCATACGCCGCCAGCGTGCCGGCGCCCAGGCCAATCGCGCCGACGCGCTTTGCGTTGGGGCAACAGTGCGTGAGCGCTAGTCCGACGCCCGAATCAGGTCCATAGTACGTGGTGGGCAAGAGACTCGACGGCGGGTTGACGTACTGCGCGCCGTGCTCGATCTTGCCGTGGTACAGCGTGCGGTAAGGCTCCTTGAGCCAGTTCGCGAATTGCCGCACGCGCAGCGCGCCATAAAAACTGCGCACGCGTACGATGGTGTCCTTTTCGTATCCCCGCACGTTGCGCACCAGCACAAAAGCCATGGCCGCTGCTGCGGCAACCCAGAAAAGGCGTACCAGCCACCCTTGCGGCCACAACGTCACGACGGCCAGCAACGCCGTGAAGATCAGCGCCAACGGAAGTTCGTAGATCGCGGTAAACAGGTGAGGGGCGGCGAGCCCGACAAAAATCGCGCCGAGTGCGCCGCCGAGAGAAATCATCAGATAGAAGGAGGTCGCGTAGCGAGGTGCCGGCCGGCGCAACGCCAGCTCGCCGTGGCAAAACCAGCAGCACAAGAAGAGTCCGACGCAAAAAATCGGCACGCTGACCTGCACCGATTCCGTGTACGCCGGGTCATAGATCGCGTACCCCAAACTGCCGAGCGCAACGGCAAGGAAGCGAACCAGTGGACAGCGCCAATACAAGATGCGCTTGCTGAACGCGAGCGCGAACGTAAGCAGATACAAAGCCAGCGGCAGCACCCAAAGCAGCGGAACCGGCGCCACGTCTTCCAATAATTTGTTGGTGATGGAAAGAAGCAGCATGGAGCTGCACGCCGAAAGGGCAAGCCACAACGCCTTGTCGCGCGGCTTGGGCGCACCGGCGGTTTCGCTCTGATCTGTTCCCGCTGCGAGGGGCTGCTCACTGCCGGCTCGCGCGAGCCAAGCCGCCGCCGCGCATAGCAGCACAAAAACAACGAAGAGCTCCGACCATAGGGCCGCTTGCTTGTGCGCAGCCAGGTGCGGCTCGATCAGCAATGGATAACTCAAAAGCGCAAGCAGGGAAGCGAGGTTTGACAAAGCGAAAAGGTGATACGGCTCGCGTTCCACGCTGACCCGCGCATACCAAATTTGCGCCAGCGGGCTGGTGGCGCTCAGCAGCACGAAAGGCAATCCGATGGAGACGGTCAGCAAGAGCAGGATCGTCGATGCCGGATCGGTCGCCGCGTGTTGCAACTGCAAAAAGCGCGGCGCGATCGGAAGAAACAGCAGGCTCAGGAGCAGAAGCGCGATGTGCAATTGCGCCTGGCGCGCCGGCGTCAGCCGCCGCGACGTCAGGTCCGCGTACAAATAGCCCAGCTGCAGCGCGCATTGGAAGAACACCAGGCACGCGGCCCACACGGCAGCCGCGCCGCCGAAGCGCGGAAGAATCAACTTGGCAAAAAGCGGCTCGATCAGAAAAAGAAGAAACGCCCCGAGAAAAACCGTCGAGGCCAAAAGCAAAGCATAGGTCCCGGCAAAGCGATTGGCGACAGCAGAACTGCCAGCAGAGATTTTGGCCGCTCTCTGTGTACTCTGTTTACCCTGAGTCTCGAAGGGTGTTCCGGCCTCTGTGCCCTCTGTGTTAATTCTTTTTCCTCTTCCCCGCCAAAAAGCGAAAATAGTAGAGCAATCCGGCGATAGTCTTCGCATCCCGCAGCACGTTTAGCCGGATCATGCGCTCGAGCGCGGCAGGCTGAAACGTTTTTGCCGTAATCCTTTCGTCTTCCTCCGGTTGCGCTTCGCCGGGAGTCAGCTTTTCCGCCAGCAGAATGTACATGCGCTCTTCGAGAAATCCCGGAGTAGGGAAAAGGTCCAGGAACACGCGGAAACGTTGCGCCCGATAGCCGGTTTCTTCAATCAGCTCGCGCGCCGCCGCTTGCCGTACGCTTTCGCCGGAATCGATGCGCCCGGCCACCAGCTCCCACAAATATTGTCGCGTCGCATGGCGGTACTGCCGTATCAGCAGAATCCGGCCGTCCGGCAGCACGGGAAGCACAACGACCGATCCGGGATGCGTAATCACCTCGCGAACCGCGCGCACGCCTCCCGGCTCCAGCACTTCGTCGCGCCGCACGCCAAAAACCGGACCTTTGTAAATCATCTCGCTGCGCAGAATCTTCGCGACGGAACGTCCGGGCTTGCGTGGCGGCATAGAAGTGGGCTCTCTCCGTTCGCATCATAACGCACGCCCCGCCGAATCCTGTAGCGCAGGGCGGAGTCCGCGGCCTGGTCCGGGCAGCAGCCGGACAGCCCTGCGGCTTTTTCGTCAGCGCCAGCTTGGCCGCTCCTTCTACTGCGGCGAATTTACCGCGGAGCGGGAATTGCCTGTGGTCGTTTGCCTGCCTATACTGAGCGTGCCGCCAAAATGCCTATCAACGTAATTGTTGTCGACGACGAAAAACCAGCGCGCGACGAGCTGATCTACCTGCTCAAGGGCCTTCAGGAAGTCAGCGTAATCGGCCAGGGAAAGAACGGCGTGGAAGCTCTCGCTCTCATCAAGGAGCATTCTCCAGACCTGGTCTTCCTCGACGTCCAGATGCCTGGACTCGACGGCTTCGGCGTGTTGAAAAAGCTAGTGGAACGAAAAATGAAAATGCCGCACGTCGTATTTGCGACGGCATTCGACCAGTATGCGGTGCAGGCGTTCGACGTGAACGCCGTCGATTACGTGCTGAAGCCCTTCGACAAATCGCGCATCGCCAAAGCCATCCAGCGCGCGCGCAAAATGATGGAGACGCAGACCACCGCGACCGACCGCTTAGAGCAACTCGTCAGCCAGCTGG
>Ga0137415_10000907_pt1 | contig 29027 bp, 26 predicted proteins | sample CZODoug3_1_1_16f_FD_183082 | JGI IMG/M metagenome (GOLD analysis project Ga0137415, IMG submission 183082) | Vadose zone soil fungal communities from Angelo Coast Range Reserve, California, USA - CZODoug3_1_1_16fungal (Hybrid Assembly) | ecosystem: Environmental > Terrestrial > Soil > Vadose...
TTTTCTCCGATGTGCACCCGCGGTTTAGGACACCCTACAAATCGAACATGCTTTTCTTTGTTTTCACCGGCTCACTGGCGGCCTTCGTTCCAGCGGACGTCACCGGTGAAATGACCAGCATCGGAACGCTGTTCGCTTTCATTCTCGTCTGCGCAGGGGTTTGGATAATGCGGGCCCGGCGTCCTGATCTAGAACGGGGATTTCGCGTGCCGGCGGTGCCGGTTGTCTCGACTCTCGGGATCATCGTCTGCGGCGCGATGATCTACGGACTAGGGTGGACGAATTGGATGCGGTTGATCGTTTGGCTCCTGATTGGTTTCGTCTTTTACTTCAGCTACGGGAAGCGCCACAGCCGCATCAACGCACCACCGCCGGAGTTGCCGGAGGGAATGAAGCTGAGCCGCTAGCCGTTCCACCGACGGGAGTAGTACTAACGCGACAACTGACCGCAGTTAACTCCAACTGCTTTCGCCAAATCCGCGCGAGGGACTGCTCGATCCGAAACCGAGAATTGCTTCCGTGCGTTTGCGCAATTTCTCATTGCTGGCGCGCTCCATGAATGCGCGCCGGGCGGCGGCAATGTCCGACAGGGAAAGATTCATGGCGCGAAGAACCTCCCATTCCTCGGCGCTTAACAGCTCGCTCTCTTCGTCAGTCAATGCCCGCTTTTGCAATCGGGAGATGATTTCCGCCAACGCGTCGCGGTTCGATGCGCGAAACAAATCGATCAACCGTTGGAAACTGAGATGAAACGGAATTGTGGCAAGATCTACGTCTGCGTTTTCCGCGACGCTGCCGGGCGGCATGGTCACCTGATCGGAGGTGGCGACAGAATGCCAAACATCGGCCGGTTGATAGTAGCCAATCTCAACACGATATGTGCCGCGCGGCTGCGAAACGGTGAGGCAATAGTCGCCGGCCATCGGCTCGACTGCCGCGCTCGTTTCTTCGATCCCGCCCCGGCCGCGCACCCGGAGATGAACTTGTCGATCCACCGGCGCCGTTTTGGCAAAGATTGTTGGCCAATCGATGTTCCAATAAGTGAAAATCGTACGCGGATCGCGCGCGATCGCGAATAAAATCGGCGCGCCGTGAACACGGGGAAGCTCGACAACGTCACCAAAGTTGCGCACCGCGCTGCTCTGCTCATCTTCAGCGAGGCGTATGACCGGGCCGCCGGAGATGCGGAATCCATCCGCAACATCGGATTTGCCATTAACCGGTTTGGAATTCTTGTTAGCCATACGCGATGCGCTCATAAAATTTGGCCCAAATCGGCGAAAGGTAAACTGAATCTCGCGCCTTGACTCCGAAAGCTTTCGCGAGTTGAGGCAAAGATCAACAATCGGACCGTGAAACCGTGCGTAATTGTCAATCCGATCGCGGGATCGATTAAGGATCTCGACGTTCTCCTCGAAAAGCTTCGCCGCCTGCGCCTCGGTGAACTCCATCTAACGCACAAGGCGGGCGACGCGGAAATTTTCGCGCGCAAGGCGATTCACGCAGGCTGCAATTACGTTATCGCGGCCGGCGGCGATGGCACGTTGAATGAAGTCGTCAACGGAATTGCGACGCCCCGCTGCGCGCGCGCGGTCTGCCTCGGAGTTGTGCCACTCGGTACCGGGAATGATTTTGCGCGGTCGCTCGGGCTGCCTGCAACTCTCGAGGAAAACATCGACATCTTGCGCGCCAAACAAACGGCGCCGATCGATCTGGTGCGGGTGAGGAGCGACCGTACCCGTTACTTCGTGAATGTTTCCACCGGCGGTTTCAGCGGACTAGTCGATGAAAAATTAACACCCGAGATCAAACGCGCGTGGGGACCGCTTGCTTATGTGCGCAGTGCCGCGGCGGCTTTGCCGGAATTGCACGCGTATCGCACCTCCATTGTTCTCGACGGCACGGAGCGATTGTCGATCGACCTTTACAACGTCGTGATTGCAAATGGACGCTTCGTCGCCGCCGGTTTACCGATCGCGCCCAATGCGGATCCGAGTGATGGATTGCTTGACCTGGTTTTGATTCCAAAACGTCCGAAGCCCGAGATGGCATTGCTCGCGACGGAAATAGTTTTGGGCAAGCATCTCTCCAACAATGCGCTTATTTTTCGGCGCGCGAAGAAGATCGCAGTGCGGTCGCGGCCTAGAATGTGTTTCAATGTCGATGGAGAACTGGTTGGAAATGCGCCGGCGGTGTTTCAAGTGGTCCCGCGCGCGCTAAACTTTGTGGTGAGCAAGCGATGAAAGCAAAGATCATCGACCTGAAGAAGCTGGCCGGGCGCGCCAAGGAGTTGCACGCCGCCGGGAAGAAATTGGTGGCAACCAATGGATGTTTTGATCTGCTCCATCTCGGTCACGTGCGTTACTTGCAAGCGGCGCGCGCTCTCGGCGATGCGTTGGCGGTGGGCTTGAACGGCGATCGTTCAGTTCGCGAATTGAAAGGACCTGGACGCCCGATCAACAACGAAAGAGATCGCGCGGAAATGCTCGCGGCGCTCGAGAGTGTGGACTTCGTTACAATTTTTCCCGAAGTGCGCGCAACGCGATTTCTCGAGGCTGCGGCGCCGGCGATTTATGCCAAGGGCGGCGATTACACTTCCGAAACACTGAATGCGGAGGAGCGCGCAGTTCTGCAAAAAATCGGCGCACAGGTCCACATCATTCCATTTGAAAAAGATTATTCTACCTCGGGCTTGCTCGAACAATTGCGGACCCTCGCAAAATGAAATCGCTTGCGCTGGGAATACTTGGTTCGGGTAAAGGAACGAATTGCCGCGCGATTCTCGAACGCATCCGCTCAGGCGTTTTGCCGGCCGAAGCGCGCGTTGTGATTTCGGATGTTCTGGATGCGCCGATCCTGGACATTGCGCGCGAATTCTCAATTCCAAACGCCTACCTGCCGCCGGGTAGATTTCGCACACGATTGGAGCCGCAAGCTGAGATGGAACTTGTGCGGATGCTTCGCGATGCCGGCGCCGAGCTCGTCATCCTCGCCGGTTTTATGCGCGTGTTGAAATCGCCGATGCTCAAGGCATTTCCGCATCGCATTTTAAATATTCATCCAGCACTGCTGCCAAAATTTCCTGGGCTCGAAGCGTGGAAACAAGCGCTCGCCGCTGGCGAAAAAGTAACCGGTTGCACCGTCCACTATGTCGATGAAGAAATCGATCACGGTGATATCATCGCGCAGCGCGAGGTTCCGATCTTGCCCAACGATACCCCCGAAACTTTGCATGCGCGGATCCAAATTGCGGAGCACGAGCTGTATCCGGCAGCGATCGCAGAGTTCTGCCAGAATTAAGCGCAGGCCTCAAATGCGCTCCGCTTTTTGATCGCGCCCGAGCAGTTCCTGCATCGCCTGCGTCGGCGCTTTGCCTTCGTAAAGCAGCGCGTGAACTTGATCGATGATCGGCGTGTCGATCTTGAGCTTGCGCGCGCATTCATAGGCGCTTTTCGTCGTCGGAATTCCTTCGGCCACCATTTGCATGGAGGAAGTAATCTGCGGCAGCGATTGGCCGCGGCCGAGTTGCTCGCCGACACGTCGATTACGGCTGAGCCGGCTGAAACAGGTCGCGATCAAATCGCCAGCGCCGCTGAGACCGTAGAAAGTGCGTAGGTTTCCGCCCATCGCCGTTCCGAGTCGGATCATCTCGGCGAGCGACCGGGTAATTAGCGCTGCCTTGGAATTATCGCCCAGACCCAGGCCGTCGCTCGCTCCAGCCGCGATGGCGAAGATGTTTTTTAACGCGCCGCCCAGTTCGATACCGGTCAACTCCTCGCCCGTGTAGATGCGAAAGCGCGCGCTGCCGAGATAGTTCTGGAGTTCGGCGGCATATTCACTTTGGCTGCATGCCAAAACCGTCGCCGTAGGCAGGTCGCGCGAAACTTCCACCGCCAGATTCGGGCCTGAAAGCACAGCTATCGCGTGTCCGGGGAAAATTTCATGGAGAATCTCGCTCATCCTCATGCCGGTGCCGTGCTCGATTCCTTTTGTGCAACTAAGAAGCACTGCGCGATCGTTCGTGATAACTTCGCGCAGACGAGTGGCGATTGCCCGCAACGCTGTCGACGGAGTGACGAAAACAATGAGATCGGCGGCAGCGCAATCTTTCAAATCGCTCGTTAGGCCGATCGAGTCCGGAATTCTTATTCCGGGAAGATAATCGCTGTTCTCCCGATTTTGTCGAAGGCGCTCCACGCGCGACGGATTGTTCCCCCAGAGCAAAATGTCGTGCCGCTTCTTCGCCCAAAGCACAGCTAGAGCCGTGCCCCAGCCGCCCCCGCCCAGAATTGTCGTCTTTTCCAGTTTCACTTTCGCTCAAAGCGCGGTTCTGTGCCGCTCATCAGCCGAGAAAGATTAGAGCGGTGTCGCCAAATCACGATAGCTGCCAGACAAATGGAAAAAAGGAGAAGCGTTGGCCCTCTCAGCTGCTTGAGATATAACATTGCAACCACGGTGACCGGCAACGCGAGGGCAGCCGTCATTGAGGCGACTGAAACATATCGGGTAGTTCCGAATGTCATGAGCCAGACCACGACAGCAATGAGCCCCGCGACCGGAATTAGTCCAAAGACAACGCCGAAGGAAGTTGCGACGCCCTTGCCACCTTTGAATCCTAGCCACACTGGATAACTGTGTCCGATCACAGAGCTGACCCCCGCGAGGATCGCGCAAAGTTCGCGGCTCACTTCTGCGTGGGGAGTGCTGTTGAGGATTAAGATAGATATCTCCACCGCAGCCGTCCCCTTTACAAAATCGAACAGGAATACTGCATAGCCGTAACGCTTGCCCAAAACCCGGAGCACATTGGTCGCGCCGATATTGCCGCTGCCGAACTTGCGAATATCGATGCCAGCGACGCGACCAGCGAGATATCCAGCTGGTACGGAACCAATTAAATAGCTGATCAACGCGATACCACCGATCGTAAACACGAAACCTCTCTAGCTTGCGCTCTGGTTGATCGTCGATTCTACGGAGTTATCATCTGTAAGTTGTTTTTGATCAGCCATATAGATAGAATAGCCACATCGGCTGGCGTAACGCCGCTAACCCGCGCCGCTTGACCCAACGAGCTCGGCCGAACCGCCGAGAGCTTTTGGCGGGTTTCCGAGCTGAGCCCAATGACTTTCCCAAAATCAAAACCATCTGGAATCGTTTGAAGACCTCGCCGTGCAACCTCACGGTTCTGATCAGACTGCCGCGCGGCGTATCCCTCATACTTAAACTCCGTCTCGATTAAGTCCCAGACTCCGGCCAACGCAGGCGAAGCAATTTCCTTCGGCAGGTTCTCGCGATGAAAATCCGGCCGCTTCAGCAGCTGGGAAATCAGCAAGCCGTTGATTTTTCTCTGTATCGCGATTAGTCGGACTTTGTTTAGCAGGTCCATCTTTTCCTGAAAAGCGATCCAACGATTTTGATCGACGAGGCCTGTTTCAAATGCGCGCTTCGTCAATCGTTGATCAGCATTATCCTGCCGAAGTTGCAATCGATCTTCAGCGCGGCTGGTGAACATCCGATACGGCTCTTCAGTTCCTTTGATGACCAAGTCGTCGATTAATACGCCAATGTAGGCTTCGCTTCTTTCCAACGTGAACGGTGGGCGACCTTGAACTTTCAGGGCCGCATTCGCACCGGCCACCAGCCCCTGTGCCGCGGCCTCTTCGTAGCCCGAAGTTCCGTTCACTTGCCCAGCGAAATAAAGTCCTCGGATGAGCTTTGTCTCCAGCGTGTGAAACAGCTGTGTCGGCGGGAAAAAATCGTATTCTACTGCGTAGCCGGGCCGCATGATCTCCGCCCGTTCCAAACCGGGAATAGTGTGCAAAAATTCGAGCTGAACATCGTACGGCAAGCTCGTCGAGATGCCGTTGACATAATATTCCTCCGTGTGACGGCCTTCCGGCTCGAGAAAGAGCTGATGGGCGCTCCTCTCGGAAAACTTAACCACTTTGTCCTCAATCGAGGGGCAGTATCGTGGGCCGGTACCCTTGATTCGGCCCCCGTACAGAGGCGACCTATGCAGATTCGAGCGGATGATCTCGTGGGTGTGAGGCGTCGTCTGGGTAATCCAACAGGGCAGTTGTTCCACATGGAACTCGCCCCTGCCGCTGCTGTAATTCAGAGTAAAAATGTCGTTTATAGGACTTGTCGCGTCCGCATGAAACGCGAACCTCGGAGGCGGCTCATCTCCACGCTGAATCTCGCATTGCGAGAATTCAATCGAGCGGCGATTCAGGCGGCATGGAGTGCCCGTCTTAAATCGGCCGACGACGAAACCGAGTCGTCGAAGATTTTCGCTCAAGGCCGAGCTCGCGTCAGCCATGCGGCCGCCCGGTTTGCTGTTCTCGCCCACGTGCAGAAGTCCACGCAAAAAGGTACCCGATGTCATAATAACAGTGCGGGCAAGAATCATTAGCCCAAGATCGGTTTCAACGCCGCTCACGGCACCGTCTTTCACGAGAACGTCGGAAACTGTTGCCTGCTTAAGATCGAGGTTGGGCGCGCGCTCGAGAACGGCTTTCATCCGAAATTGGTAAGCCTTTTTATCGCATTGGACGCGCGGCGCCCGGACTGACGGGCCTTTGGCCTTGTTCAACATGCGAAATTGAATTCCGGTAGCATCGGCATTAAGACCCATCGCGCCACCCATCGCGTCGATCTCCCGCACGATATGGCCCTTTGCCAATCCGCCAACGGCCGGATTGCACGACATCTGACCAATCGTGTCCAGATTCTGCGTCAGCATCAACGTTCGGCATCCCATTCTTGCCGACGCCAGAGCCGCCTCGATCCCAGCGTGGCCGCTTCCCACTACCAAAACGTCATATTCAGTCGGCAGCTTAAACATTCGTAGATTTCCGGACAAATTTCACCGATTCCCTGGTTCGACAATTCATACTCGAAGCGATTCTACCTGTCGCATCGGCAAAGGATGTATAATACATAAAATATTGATAATAAATAATTTATAATAAGTCACTTATGATTTAGGAGATACTCAATGCTCTCTTGTTGGTTAGTTTGATTGTGTGACGCTGTCGACGTCGTCTGCACCGTTTGTACGGCTCGAGACGCAATGCGGCCTAGGACGAGTAAGAGTAACGCTGTGGTAAGAAAGGCGCCTCCCCATGTCCAGTACTCGACTACGCGCGGATGACTCTTCCCGCGCATCATTTTAAGCCCAAATTGACCCAAGGTCCCGACATACGCATACAAAAAAAGCCCGGGCATCCGGCCGATCGAGGCCCAAAGCATGTAGGTAACAAACCGAATTCGCGTCAGACCGTAAAGATAGTTCAGTAGGCTCGTGGGAAAAAGCGGATGCAACTGGCTTAAGAGAATGATCTTCCAACTCTCACGTTCCAAGGCCGGTTCCAAGGCACGCACTGTAGCGTTTTGCGAAAGCCTTCTCCGAAACCATCGTCGGGCGACCCAACGGCTCAGGGCAAACGAAATTGCTGCGCCCAATACATTGCCCGCGAATACGATGAGAAATCCCCACCACAGTCCAAAAAAGAAACCGCCCCCGACGGCCAGAACACCGCCCGGAAGCAGTAGGATATTACAAGCCGCAAAAAGCAACGGATAACAGATCGCACCCCAAGTGCCCCAGTTCATTACGCGCGTTTGCGCCGCCTCGACGAAATCGACAATGGGGAAAAACCGTGAAAGCGCGGAAATCAGCGCAACTGCGATCACCAGCCCTCCGAACTGCCAGTAAATCGCTCGGCGGATTTTGAACATCCTGAGATTCTGCGTGCGTCACAGCCTTCGCGCAAATCTCGCCAACTCGCTCGTCGTCTCGTAATGTAAGAATGGCGTAAATCAAATAGACGCCGGGAAAATATTTTAGCGCGGCCGCAATTATTTTCTCCGCTACCGCACTCCTTGGGCACCAGCACGATAATTCCCCGGGGCTTCGTGATGCAAAAACTCCGTCTGCCTTGCGCTCAGTAGAGGCCGACCCCGGTGAAGATGGGTAGTATCGCCGACTAAACGGTCGGGGCCTGCGCCTTTCGCCGACGCGGAATGCCGAGGCTGTCAAAAATTATCCGCGTGGCGTCGGAACGATTGAGTGTGTAGAAGTGAATACCGGCAACGTTGTTATCCAAAAGATCGTGACATTGTTCCGAAGCGAAGTGAACGCCAACGCGGCTGACCATTTCAGAATTGTTTTCGCATCGCTGTAGAGCACGCAAAAGCTTGGCCGGGAAGCGTGTGCCGCCGGCGAGCTCGGCCATGCGTTTGAATCCGCTCATGGAAGTAATCGGCATGATGCCGGCGATAATGGGGATGTGGATCTCGGCGAGCGCACAGCGTTCGCGGAAGTCGAGGAAGTCGCGATTATCGAAAAATAGTTGTGTGACGATGTAGTCGGCGCCGGCGTCGACTTTCGCTTTGAGGTGATCCATTTCGACTAATCGATTCGGCGTCGCCGGATGTCCTTCGGGAAAACCGGCCACGCCGATTCCGAAACCGCGGCGATCCGGATGCGCGCCCGATTCGTTGAACCGGCGAATGAACTTAACCAAATCGATCGCATGTTGGAAGGCATCGCCAGACTTATCGTAGCTGCATCCCCGCGGCGGATCGCCGCCGAGTGCAAGAATATTTCCGATGCAGGTTTTCGCATATCGAATCAGAATCGATTCGATCTCGTCTTCCTGGTGGCAGACGCACGTCAGGTGTGGGATCGGATCCAGTTTTGTCGTGGTCTGAATGCGCTCGACAAGATCATGGGTCAAATCTCGCGTTGAGCCGCCGGCACCATAAGTAACGCTGACAAAGTGCGGCATGTACGATTCGAGATCGCGAATCGTTTGATATAGAATCTCGGCCGCCTCCGGCGTTTTCGGAGGAAAGAACTCGAACGAAAACGTGGGAGAATCACCCTGCATGATGTCGGTGATGTGCATTTACCCCGTGAGATACCTCCGTAACCTCGTTTTGATGTACCGCTTTCCCCAAGCAGTCTTTAGATATTTCTCACGTTGAGCGGCATCACCATCATTCAAACAGCCCTCCCAATAGACAAGCTGGAACGGGATCCGTCTTTTCGTTGAAGCGATGAGTCCTTTATTGTGCGAGTGCAGCCGCGCTCGCAAATCTCTCGTTAAGCCAACATAGAATTGATGATCTGCGAGGGAACGCAAAACATATACGTAACAGCACCTTGGCATATCTCTCATCTCACGGGGTGAATCCAAAGCCTATCTTCGTTCGTGCCGCGACTTTCGGTCAACTGACCAACCACATTTTCGACCACGGAGGGGGTCGAGTCTTAACTCCAAAAGTCTTTGCCAGCATGGCATCTAACCTTCCCCGAGCAAATCCATCGCGCTTGCGATTAACGCTACGCAACAATTGGGTCAAATGCGAAGCGAAATTAGGGCAAAATCGCAAACACGCGCGCTGGAAATCCAGAGCCGCCTTTCGGCTTTGGGAAACTGACCACGACAATGGCGCCTGATTCGGGAACTTGATCGAGATTAGTGAGCAACTCGAGCTGATAATGGTTCGTGCTCAAAATGTAAGTTTCGAGCGAGTAATCGTCTTTCGTCGTGGCGATGCCGGGATCGGTATCGGTGGTTTCATGGCCTGAAGCCGTAATCTTGCGTTCTTCATAAAGATATTTGAGAACGGGCAAGCTCCAGCCGGGATAATGCGCGACGCCGTTTGCATCCTTGTTCGCCATTTTGGCCGCGTCCGGCCATCGCTTCGACCAATCGGTCCGCATCGCTACAAAGGCACCTCCCGGAATTGGTCCGTGATCTTGCTCCCATTTTTTCACGCGCCCGATCGACAAGATGTAATCCGGATTCTTTGCGGCCTCCTCATGGACATCGACAACCACCAGCGCCAGGATCATTTCCTTGACATCGATTTGGTCCACGGTGCGCAAACCTTTGATGAAATGCGCCGGCGGATCGACATGTGTTCCCCATTGTCCGACGTGGGTGAACACTTCAGCGAAAAATCCGCTGCCCATCGTCTCCGGTCGTTTGTCGTACCAATAAATCGTCTTGCGCGTTTCATCCGGAAATCCCGGCCAGCGCGGAATGCCCGGCTCAAATGCGTGCGTGAGATCCACATACTTTTTCCCAGCCAAAATCTGCTGAATTCGTGTGAGTGAAGGCTCATCTCCGTGTTGCGCTGAACAGCCTGCCGCAAATGCCAAAGTGATCGCGGTAATCAGCGTTCTGATGGTGATGTGCATTTTGTCTTGTTAAATGATGGCGCAGCAAGAAGCCAACAACTTCGAATAACTCCGAATAAGTTTCGTCCCTTTCCGCGCAACGAGTATTTGTCGGCCAATGTTAGAGATGTTATCAACAGTTCCCGCTCCGAAGCGACCACGGTGGACGGTCGGGTTTTATTCGTAGTCAGAAGGAGAAGAACTCACTGAAATAAAGAACTCAGATTAGAAATCCAGCGGTGAACAAGTCAGCGAAATAGCAAACCAATGCGACCACGCACCATCACTCGTGCTAATGGTTCAATCACCAGCCATGAAACATCGACACCGATAGTTTCGGCGCGGACGGAGAATCGCGACCAGAGTGAGAGTCTCTTCGAGCATGTGGCCTGGCTGTATGCGTTTTTTCGCGAGCACCTTTTCCGAGATGATACGAACCGCATAATCGCAGCGCTTTGGCCAAGCGGTCAGCCGACGTCCGGAACAGAATTGATCGAGTTCGGCTGCGGTCCCGGCTTTTACTCGCGCCGGCTTGCCCAACCGTTTCCGCAGATTTCAGTCACCGGGGTCGACCGGTCGGAGAACCAATTACGCTGGGCGCGCGAACGCGCCTCAGCAATCAGACTTTCAAATTGCCTCTTCGAGTGTGTCAACGTTTTGCAGCTACCATGTGCGGACGCGCGGTTCGATGCGTTGATTGCGTCGCGGCTTTTCACCGTTTTGCCTGAACCGAATCGGGTCATCGCGGAGATGTATCGCGTTTTAAAGCCGGGAGGTCGCTGTTTCGTGGCTGAACCGCGCTACGCGTTTTGGGCGTCGATGCCGCTTTTTGCGATGTGGTTGCTGGCTGGAGTCATGCATTCGGGAAATGGTTACCGGGAACCGCAGAAGGCTACCGTTTTTTCCGCCAGCGCATTCGAGAACTTGTTCACGGCGCAGCCATGGAAGCAGATCAAAACCTGGCAGGATGGACGTTATCAGTACGCTCTTTGCGAAAAAGCTTGAACGCGCTGGAGGCGAACGGTTCCGGCAGAATGAAGTTGGCTCATCGCATTCTCGCTCCTAAGCTCACAGAACAAATTAGCCCCGAAAGCATTCGGGGCTGTGCGCTCGCCGTCATGACAAAAGCGCCGCGCACCGGTCATGTGAAAACGCGTCTCGTCCCGCCACTCACCGCGGATGAAGCGGCGGCGCTCAACACCTGTTTTCTTCGCGACACCGCCGCCGCAATCCTGGAAGCGTCGGGTGAGAATGTACAAGGCATCGCGGTTTACACTCCTATCGGCGCGGAAGAGACGTACATCGACATCTTGCCGGACAATTTCCAGCTCGTGCCACAGCGCGGTGATGGATTTGGTGAACGACTCGCCGCCGCGACCGAAGATCTTTTGCGAATTGGATTTCAATCCGTTTGTCTGATCGATTCGGACAGCCCGACGGTTCCGTCGCGCGTCTATGCTGAAGCGGCGAACATGTTGTCGATCCGCGGGGATCGCGTCGTGCTCGGACCTGCGGATGATGGCGGCTATTATTTGATCGGACTGAAACAGGATCATCGCCGGCTTTTCGAGGAAATCGATTGGAGCACAGAACGCGTGCTCGAGCAGACAATGCAGCGCGCCGCGGAGCTCGATCTCGAAGTCAAATTATTGCCCACTGGCTACGATGTCGATGATCGCGCCACATTGCGCCGTTTGTGCGATGAACTGCTGAACCCAAACGCAAAGGATCAGGTGGCGCCTGAAACACGACGTTTTTTGCGTGAGTTAATCGAGCGGGAGGGCCGCGACCGGATTTGGCCTGCAACAGAATGAAACGAGCGCTCGTCACCGGCGGCGCTGGTCTTATCGGGTCACACCTTGCCGATTTGCTTGTTCGCGAAGGCTGGACGGTCCGTGTGCTCGACAATCTTGAGCCGCAAACGCATCGGCGCGGCAAACCGGACTGGATAAACAAGCACGTCGAATTTATCGAAGGCGATTTGCGTGATCGCGAGACGATCTCCGCCGCGCTCGGCAATATTGACATCGTATTTCACGAGGCCGCCTACGGCGGATACATGCCCGAGCTCGCGAAATACGTTCACGTCAATTCGTTCGGCACCGCCCAAATGCTCGAAGTGATCCGCGAAAAGAAATTGTCGATTCAAAAAATTATCGTCGCGTCATCACAGGCGGTTTACAGCGAAGGTGCCGGCATTTGCCCGAATCACGGACTCGTTTTTCCGCCGGTGCGGCCAATCGAGCAATTACGCAAAGGCGACTGGCAAGTGCATTGCCCGATCTGCGGCGCAATTACCAAAAGCGCGCCGACTCCGGAGAATGCGCCGGTGGGCGGCGAAACCGTTTACGGTCTCACAAAAGTCGATCAGGAAAAACTCGTTCTGCTTTGGGGAAAACAAATGGGCATTCCGGCAGTCGCGTTGCGCTACTCCTGCACCTACGGACCGCGCCAATCAATCTTCAATCCCTACACCGGAGTGATCGCAATTTTCTGCACCCGGTTGCTCAACAATTTGCCGCCGGTTCTCTACGAAGACGGCGAACAGACACGCGACTTTTCGTTTGTCGAGGACATCGCGCGCGCGAATTTGCTCGCCGCCGAAACGGACAAGCTCGATGGATTGGCCGTGAATGTCGGCTGTGGGAAAGGCACAACCATTCGTGAAATTGCCGACCGCGTCTCTGACGCGCTCAAGATCGACATCGAACCAGAGGCCGGCGGCGAATTTCGTCCTGGCGAAATGCGCCATCTCACGACTGACGCGACGCGAGTCCGCGCTGCCGGTTATGAGCCGCATGTCGATCTTGCAACCGGGATTGCGCGCTATCTCGATTGGATTCGATCGCAATTCAACGTTCGTGATTATTTCAGCGAAGCGGCAACAATTCTGCGCAACAAAGGCATCGTCCATCAAGTGGAACGCGCGCGGCAATGAAACTCGCGGGCGCAATTGATTTCAACGCGCCGGCCGCTGACTATGCGCGCCAAGATTTCCCCTTGCTCCAGGCGGGTGCGAGCGCGGAGAAGGCGCTGGAAACCATTCGACGCGAGGGTGTCGGCGAGCGCGTTATTTACTTTTACGCCGTGGACGAGCGAATGCGGTTGGTCGGCGTGGTCCCGACGCGGCGTTTGCTCACGGCCGCTCCGGCCACGCCATTGCGTGAGATCATGGTGCCGCGGGTGATCGCGTTGCCAGCCACGGCCACTGTTCTGGAAGCGTGCGAATTTTTTGTGCTATACAAGTTTCTTGCTTTTCCCGTCGTTGATGCGGACCGGCGCATCATCGGAGTTGTTGATGCAGACATTTTTATGGAGAGCGTGCTCGAGACGCAGGAAACCGAAGGCGAGGACGTCGCGCGCGAGGATTTTTTCGAGACACTCGGCTTCCATCTCGCGCAGGTGCGGGACGCCTCGCCTTGGCGCATGTTCCGTTATCGTTTTCCGTGGCTGCTCGCGACGGTTGCCAGCGGAACGATCTGCGCGCTCTTGGCCGGCGCGTTTGAGGTGACACTCGCGCGGAGTCTCGTGATCGCGTTTTTTCTCACCATGGTCCTTGGCTTAAACGAAAGCGTGAGCATGCAATCGATGAGCATGACGATCCAGGCGCTGCGTTCAGCGCGAGTCACGCGGCGCTGGTTCGCAACCGCATTTCGACGTGAAATCGTGACTGCACTATTGCTCGCTGTCGCGTGCGGAGCGCTGGTCGCGGCCATCGTTTGGTTTTGGCGCGATGAGATTCGCGCAGCCCTCGTCATTGGCGGCAGCATCGCGGTGTCGCTGGTGACGGCGTGCCTGTTTGGGCTCGGAGTTCCGTCGCTTCTGCATTGGTGGAAACTGGATCCAAAAATTTCGGCCGGGCCTGTTACTTTGGCGCTGGCGGATTTTTTTGCGCTCCTCTTTTATTTCACCAGCGCGTGGCTCGTGCTGCGATGAAATCGGCAGTCGCGGTTTCGGGTTGGGTCACGGTGATCATTCCGGCGCTCAACGAAGAAGAACCGATCGCCGGCGTTGTCGGAGCAGTGGCCGCGCAAGACATCGCGCACGAAATCATCGTGGTGGATAACGGCAGCAATGACGACACGGCCAGGCGCGCGCGCGACGCGGGTGCGCGGGTCGTTGTGGAACCGCGGCGCGGTTATGGACGCGCCTGTATGGCGGGAGTGCGCGCTCTCTCCGCGCGATGCGATGTCGTCGTTTTCCTCGATGGCGATGGCAGTGATTGTCCAGAGTTCTTGGATGAACTAGTCGATCCAGTTATGGCCGGGACTCACGATTTCGTGATCGGATCGCGCACGCGCGGCAAACGCGAACCGGGCAGCATGAATTTCCAACAGATTTTTTCCGGTCGGATCGGTGGCTTGATCATGCGATTTCTCTACGGCGTTCGTTACACCGACATGTGTCCGTTTCGTGCCATCCGGCGCGACGCACTCGAGCGATTGTCTATGAAAGAAAAAACCTACGGTTGGAACCTGGAGATGCAGATGCGGGCCGCGCGCTCTGGACTGCGCATTCTCGAAGTGCCAGTCAATCATCGCTGCCGAACCGGCGGACAATCGAAAGTTTCCGGCACCTTGCGCGGAACCTTTGTCGCTGGCGCGCGGATTATCGCGACATTGTTGCGGATTGCGTTCGAGCGGAACATGGGCTGATGTGGTGGATCGGCCGCTCCGCCGGGCGATGCTAACTAAAATGCGGCTTCACCGCCTGGATTTGACATCGAGCGGCGGAGCGCGCGATAAGATCGACAATCGACATGAGGGGAACGAAAGCGCTATCCGCCGGGTTGCTCGCCGGACTTGTAGCCGGCATCGTGATGACGGTGGTCATGCTGGTCCTCGCATGTTTCGGCGTCGCGACGCCGCTCGCGATTATCGGCGATCGGCTCTCGGTTTTCATTTCGCCGGGACCGTTTCTCTCCATCATGGGCAGAGTCGGCGGCTACAATCATCTAAAGCAGCTCGGCGTTGGATCGACAATGGCGGGCCAGCTTCTTGTTGGCGCTCTTGGCGGCGCGATTTTCGGTTTGGTCATGCGGCGTAATCCGGCGCGTCGCGTTACACCGGCAACAATTGGGATATTCGTCGTCTTGCCGATCATCGCGGCCGCGGTCGCGCTCTGGCCGGTGCTCGGGACAAGTTATCGCGGATTGCCGATTGATGCGGCGCGATTGGTCACGCTGGTCGGTTTCGCGCTCGCTGTTTTCGCTTTTGAACGAACCCTCGTAACCGGGTTTCACTTTCTCACTCGTGCAAAAACTGGAAGCGACGAGCAAGAGTTCACTCCAGCAATCGGACGGCGCGCGTTGATCTTGGGCGGGCTCGGCGTGCTCGTTGCCGGCGGCGGCACTGGTCTGATGCGGAAACTCTATCGCGCGGCTACGTTTAGTTACGACGGAACGCAATACAAAGGCCGCGTCGTTCAGCCGATCACGCCTAACGAATTGTTTTATTGCGTGACGAAGAACGTGGTCGACCCGCGGGTGAATGTGCACCTGTGGCATCTCGAAGTGAACGGCCTCGTCGAGAATTCGCGTGAGTATCGGTTCGAAGATTTCACCGCCATCACTCCGGTCGAGCAGGAGACAACGCTCATGTGCATCAGCAACGGATTGGACGCCGGCCTGATGAGCAACGCCGTCTGGAAAGGCGTGGCGATGCATGATCTGCTCGATCCGGCCGCGCCGCTTTCAAATGCGGCGAAAGTTCGCTTGCACGGCGTGGACAATTACACGGACACAATTCCGCTCGAAAAGGCAATGGACCCTGCCACCATCGTCGCCTACGAAATGAATGGCGTGCCGCTGCCGCACCGGCATGGTTATCCAGCGCGCGTCATCGTTCCCGGATATTTCGGCGAGAAACATGTCAAATGGCTCACGCGAATCGAAGTGACAGATGCGAACGCGAAAGGGTTTTACGAAACGCAAGGTTGGGGCCCGGATTTCATCGTGCCGACACGGTCGCGCATCGATGTGCCGGAACACGAATCACGATTCTCGATTAACGAATTACGGGAACCAATCGAAGTGAAAGGCGTCGCGTTCGGCGGCGATCGCGGCATCTCGCGCGTCGAGCTCAGTTTTGATAACGGTGAAACGTGGGACGACGCCGATATTTATTACGCTGGAGGCGATCTCGCGTGGTCGCTCTGGAGCGCACCCGATGGCTGGATGCCTGATGAACCGGACGATTACACCCTCGTCGTGCGCGCCACTGATGGCGAAGGCGACGTGCAGGAATGGGAAGAAGATCGCAGCCCGTTCTCCGGCGTGACCGGCTTCCACAAAATCGTCGTCCATATCACGGCGTAAGATTGACAATCCCCAAGATCGACAATTTGCGTTGGAGGGACGCGCTCCGGCGCGTCCCATTAATTTGTCGGACGGCACCGAGGCCGTCCTCCCGTTCATCTTTGACAACGTGGACACCACGCGGTCGTGCGCCCGCCAATTGTCGCGCGGCGCAAAGGTGTGCGATGGCGCGGGCAAACACCGCTGTTTTCCCAGCGCTGATGAATGAGCCAAGTTCGCGGCGGATCGGAGAAGTGTCTGCCGAGCGTTTCCAACGATCGCCTGACGACGAATTTTGCGGCGCGGAAAATCTTGACGCGCTCGCGCGTGTTTAATTTTCCGGCTCGCTTCGAGGGCATCACTTTCGCCCGCCACAGAATTTCGTCCGCCATCCAGTTGCCGATTCCGGGGAAACCGCGCTGCATGAGCAGGACGGCTTTGATCGGCGCTTTAAGGTGTCGATCCAAGAATTGGTCGAGAAATTTCTGGTCGAACTCGCGCGAAACGATTTCGGGAGCGTGCTGTTTCCACCACGCCGGTTCATCGGCTCCGTGATGAAAGAGGACGTGACCGAGCTGGCGCGGATCGGTGAAGACGAGCGCGCGCTTTTGCTGATACAGCACGAGATGATCGTGTTTACCCGGGCGAAAATCGCGCGATTCGACGTGCGTTTTGCCGGTCATGCCGAGATGAATGCCGAGCCAGTTGTCGCCGGAAAATTCGAACAGCATTTGTTTTCCGCGCCTTGTCGATCTTAGAAGCTTTTTGCCGACAAGATTTTCCTGGAGCGCGCGCGTGTTTGTGCCGCGGAACACGTATTTACCTGTGTGAACGCGAACATCGACAATCTCATCGCCGCGGCCGTCGTTCCATTGTTTGCGATACCATTCGACTTCGGCCAGCTCGGGCATCGCGCAGATTACGCGGGCGATCGTGGCAATCAAAGGTGGATCGGCCGCTCCGTCGCGCGATGCCAATTTGGCGCCGAAGGCGCATTAATTATTAACATCGAGGTCGCCGCGGCGACGACTGCTCAATCCACCTCCGGTTGGCACGCTTGCGCGGCGTGCTAAGTTTATTCGTGGAGAAGGTGATCATCGTCGGGAGCGGCTGCGCGGGATTGACCGCTGCCATTTATGCGGCGCGCGCCAATTTGAATCCGCTTGTGCTGGAAGGCCGTCAACCGGGCGGCCAGCTTTCGACCACGACGCTCGTGGAAAATTACCCGGGCTTTCCAGAAGGAATTGATGGGCCGGAGCTCATCGTAAACATGCACAAGCAGGCGGAAAAATTCGGCACCCGTTTCGCTTACGCAGAAGTGACCGATTTTGAGCCGAGCAATAGTCACGTGCGCATCAAAGCCGATGATGAATGGCTGGAGACGCAGGCGCTCATCATTGCCAGCGGAGCTTCCGCGCGCTGGCTGAGACTTGAGAACGAAGAGAAGTTGATCGGCCACGGCCTGACCTCCTGCGCGACGTGCGACGGAGCGTTTTACAAAAATGTGCCCGTGTGCGTGGTCGGAGGCGGCGATTCAGCCGCGGAGGAATCGCTTTTCGTCACGCGTTTCGCCTCAAAAGTTTACTTGATTCATCGGCGTGACAAACTGCGCGCCTCGAAAATCATGGCCGATCGCGTTTTCGCGAATAAAAAGATCGAGCCGATCTGGGACACGGTGGTCACAAAATATATTCCAGACGAGAGAGGCGAGATGCGTGCGGTGCGGTTGCGAAATGTCAAAACCAACGAGGAGAGCGAATTGCCGGTCGCATGCGTGTTTGTTGCGATTGGTCACGATCCGAATACCAAGGCCTACGCCGGAAAACTCGAGGCCGATACGGATGGTTATTTAATCGCCAAGAATCTGGCGGAGAGTAAGCATCCCGGTGTTTTCATCGCTGGCGATGTGGCGGATCGCGTTTATAAACAGGCGGTGACGGCCGCCGGCACAGGCTGCGTGGCCGCAATGGAGGCCGAACGTTACTTGAGCGAACTGGAATCGCGCTCCTGATCGCGTCGGCGCGATTGTCGATCTTGAAGATTTGTGATTTGACGCAGTTTTACTCGCCGCGCAGCGGCGGCGTGAAGCGCTACGTTCACGAAAAAATTGCCTACATCGACAAGTACTCGCCGGCGGATGAGCACATTCTTGTTGTGCCTGGATCAAAAACAGAAGTGCGCGCGAATGCGAGATCGCGCATTTATTCGATTCACTCGCCGTTGTTTTCCCGCGCATCGCGCTATCGGGCGCTGCTGAACTTGCGCGCAGTGGAAGAAATTCTCGAGCGCGAACGTCCCGACATCATTGAATCGGGCGATCCTTACCAGGTCGGATGGAAAGCCGTCGCAGTTGGCCGCTCTTTGAAAATTCCGGTCGTCGGCTTTTATCATTCACACTTCCCGGAGGCGTATCTGCGCAGCAGCACGAGGTTTCTCGGCAAACATGGCGCTGGCCGGGCCATGAAGCTGGCGCGCACATATGTACGCAAACTCTACAATCAGTTTCAGGCTACGCTTGTGTCCTCCGAGCTACTGGCCGGCGTGCTTTCTGAATGGGGTGTCCGCAATGTGCGCGCCGTCCATTTAGGCGTTAACATCGACATCTTCCAACCAATGCCGGACGATTTGGCTGCGACGCGCGACTCGTTAGGCGTCGGACGAAATCAGAAACTGCTCTTGTACGTCGGCCGGCTCGCGAAAGAAAAGAATACGGAGACATTGTGCAAAAGTTTTGGACTGCTGCAAGAGCGCCGCCCGGACGATTTTCATCTGCTCGTGATCGGCGACGGGCCGCAACGCGATCAACTTCGACAGCTTCGGGCCCGGACCGGCAGTGTGTCGTGGATTCAATATTGCACCGACTCAGCCGACCTCGCGCGCTACTATCGCGCGGCCGATCTCTTCGTTCATCCCGGTGTTCAGGAAACATTCGGATTTGTCGCGCTGGAGAGTCAGGCGTGCGGTACGCCAGTGGTAGGTATCCGCGGCAGTTATATGGACCGCATTATTTTTCACGAACAGGAGTCGTGGGCGCTCGAGAACACGGCGGAAGCGCTGGCGGACGCGATTGAAGAATTGAGCGGGAAGAAATTGTCGATGCTGGGCAGTGGCGCCTCACAGATGGCGGGAGAATTATGTGCCTGGCCGCGGGTCTTCGAGGGACTTTTTTGCATTTACCGCGAGGTTTGCGCAAACTACAAAGGAAACGGCCAGGGATGAACAGCGAGAAAGCATTCACGATCCGCAGCTACCGCGCTTCCGATCGCGCAGGGGTGCGGCGGTTATGTTGCCAAACAGGATTTCTCGGCGAGCCGATCGATCCCGTTTACGAAGATCGACAATTGTTCGCCGATTTTCTCACTACTTATTACACCGATCATGAACCGGAATCATCGTTTGTCCTGGAGGCGGACGGCGAAATTCGCGGTTACCTGCTCGGTTCACGCCGGCCTTTGCAAAACCAACTCTACGCGCTCTATCAAAACGTCTGGCTCTTTTTTCGCGCTCTTGCCCGCTACTTTCGCTACAACGAACGCTCGCGCCGTTTCATTCGCTGGACGCTTGTGCACGGCTGGCGCGAAGTGCCGGCGGCACCGCGCCGCGTTCCGCATTTCCACATCAATCTTTTGCCCGATGCGCGCAAAGTTTCGACCACACGCGCGCTCATGAGCGCGTATCTAAGTTATCTTTATCGCTGCGGCGAGAAGCGCGTTTATGGCCAGATCGTCACCTTCGAAAGCCGGCGCGGCGAAAAGATGTTCGAGCGCTACGGATTCAAGGTTTTGAATCGGGCCGAGATCACGAAGTACAAAGCGTTTTATCCCGAATCGGTTTACCTGAGCACGGTCATCAAAAATCTCGAAACGGCGGGGCCTCTTTCGGCCTACGCGCGCCCGCGCTCGCGGATGTAAGACTTGCCAGCGAAGATGGTGGATTGGCCGCTCCGTGGGCGACGTTAAAAGTGCGGCTTCGCCGCCATTTATAACATCGAGCAGGGACTGCTCGATCCACCGCTCGCAAGATCGACCCGCTTCGCGCCAGAGGCAGCCGATTGAATCAATCAGCTGGGTCGCCCAGCTCCTTCTGGTACTCGGAAGGCCATTTAGCGCATTCGCATGGAAGGAGCTGCCCGGCTTTGCCGGGTTCGGCGACAACTTGTTCGCGGCGATCTTGTAAGCTAAGCTGCGCAGTTCTTTCGCCGGCATAGCTCAGTTGGTAGAGCAGCTGATTTGTAATCAGCAGGTCGTCGGTTCGAATCCGACTGCCGGCTCCAGCCTTCGGTTATCAGGCTGCAGTTTCGCCGACGCGCAGGCTCATTCCCATCAGTTGAAAAATGCGATCGCGTTTTTCGAGATAACCGGGCGAATCCAAATGACGCGGCCGTGGAAGATCGACATCGACGACTTCCTGAATCGTGGCCGGCCGCGCGGTCATGATCAAAACGCGATCCGCCAGCTGCACCGCTTCCTCGATGTCGTGCGTGACGAAGAGGATCGTTTTCTTTTCGCTTTGCCAGATGCGAACAAGATCGGTGCGCATTTTCAGGCGCGTGAGAAAATCGAGCGCGCCAAACGGCTCGTCCATGTAAATGATGTCGGGATTTGCGGCGAGAGCCCGCGCGATCTCGACCCGTTGCCGCATGCCGCCGGAAAGTTCGTGCGGATAGGCATTCTCAAATCCGCCCAGGCCCACCATGTCGATGTAACGCGCGATGATGCGGTCCCGCTCGCTGCGCGTTTGTTTGCGTAAACCGAAGCCGACGTTCTCGTGCACGTTCAACCACGGAAAAACGCCGTTCTCCTGGAAAACAAAAATCCGCCGCGGATCGGGACGACGGACCGGCAGGCCTTCGACCAGGATTTCGCCCGAAGTCGCTTCCAGAAATCCGGCGACAATGTTGAGCAAGGTTGATTTTCCACAACCGCTTGGCCCAACGATGCAAACGAATTGGCCGCGCGCGACGCCGGCATTCACATTTTCCAGGACCGCGATTTCTTCGCCGGCGCGTTTGCCGGGAAAACGCATCGACAGATTTCGAATTGAAATGACGGCGTCTTTCATTTGCGCCTCCCGATGTAACCCCAGCGGACTTCGTCGAATTTTTCCAACTGCCGAACGAGTAGATCGAGAATGAGTCCGATCAGTCCGATCATGACCATTCCGGCGACGACGAGATCGTAACGTTTGCCCGCGTTGCGCGCGTCGATGATCAGGTAGCCCAGGCCGCTGTTGACCGCGATCATTTCAGCGGCGACGACGACGAGCCAGGCCACGCCAAGGGCGATTCGGATTCCGGTGATGATTTGTGGCAAACACGCGCGCAAGATCACCTGTCGAAAAAGCTCACCGGTACTGAGCCCGAAGTTTTGCGCCGCGCGCAGATAAACGAGCTGCATGTTTTGGACAGCGGCGATTGTCGCGACCGTGATCGGAAAGACGCTGGCGAGAAAGATCAGGAAGATCGGCGCGGCATCGCTCACACCGAACCAGAGGATCGCGACCGGAATCCATGCGATCGGTGAGATTGGGCGCAAAATTTGAATGAAAGGATTGAACGCCTGGAACGCGCGCGAGTACCAGCCGAGAACAAGTCCCAACGGAACGCCCACGAGAACGGCGAGCGTAAATCCCCACGAAACCCGGAATACGGACGCGACAATGTATTTTAAGAGCAAACCTTTTTGGATCAGCTCGACGATTCCGCGGGCGACATTGCCCGGGGTTGGAAACAGATCGCTGTGGGACCAACGAACGGCCAGACCCCAGAGCGTCAAGAAGAGCGCCGCCATTCCAACCGGACGCACGATTCGCCAAAACAATGAATCGGCATCGCCAACACGTGTGCTTTCGCGAACACGTGCCGAATCGACGGTAGATGTCGATCTTTGCGCGGTTGTAATTTCAGCGGCCGTGCTCTTCATCTTCACTGGGCTCCCAAGCGTGCGGCTGGACCTTGGTATCGTCGGTCACGAATGACGCATCGGTGTAATCTTCGAAATGGGCGCGGCCATTGAGGATTCCGGCTTCTCGACCAAGGGCTTCGATCTCCTCAAAGTCCGGCTTTCGCAACATGAGATTAGTGTATGTCACGCGATCAGGCGGCTTGCTCAGGACGAATGTGAGCAGGCGTGGGTTCTGGTTGTAGTAGAACTTGCTGACAAATTGCGCCGTCTCCATTCGATGCTCCATGTTCTTATCAATCCATTTGCCGCTCCTGGCGATCCCGTCGACCAACCGCTGCACCGTCTCGCGATCGTTCTTGATCATGTCTTCGTGGACCGCGAGCACACACGAAATGAAATTCGGCCAGACATCTTTCGTGAGCCAAAGCACGCGTCCGTAACCATCGAGCTCGGTTTGAGCCATGAACGGTTCGCCGCTCGAAATCGCGTCTACGGCTTTGGCGTAAAGTGCGGCCGGCATGTCCGGCGGCGGCATTTCGACAAGATCGACATCTTGCGGCGTCATGCCCGCGCTTTTCAGCGCGCGAAAAATCAGAAGGCGTTGATTAGAGAACCGATTGGGAACCGCGATTTTTTTGCCGCGCAAATCCTGCATCCGGTAAATCTGCGAATCTTTGTGCACCATCACCGCCGAACCGTCGCGATGGCCGAGATAAACAATCTTGATCGGCACGCCTTGTTCGCGCAGCGCCATCGCCATCGGCGCGAGAATGAATGTGGCCGGCGTGTAACCGGAAAGATAGGCTTCCTTCAGTTCCGGCCAGCCGTTGAATCGCACCGGCTCGAAAAAACTGTCGCCGGTCATCTGTTTGTTAATGAAATCAGTGACCGGACAGGTCAGATGACACGTTACCGGCAGAAATCCGATCCGGAATTTTTTTTGCTCATTAATGCCGGCGCGCTTTGAATCGAAAAGATGCAGATTGAGCCAGGCGTGGACCAGCGTGATCGCAATCAGCCACGCAATCGCGATCACGATTAGTATCTTCCGCATCGACATAAACGCAGCGGAAGTATTCTGGAGCGGTGAATCGCGTCAACGTTTTTTGGCAGGGCCGGACTCCGGCGGGCGCATGAAAAGATTCATCCCGCCGACGTCGATCACCGCAAAATTCCAGGATAGATATTCTTCGCCGAGCAAACCGGCGCCTACGAACTTCGCCACGTGCGCGACGCCGACCTCCGCGTTGTTTACCACCAGATTGCCAAGCGTCAGTTGTTTGAAGTAGCCGATGCCTTCTCCGTGATACGACATGTTCGGCGACATTGATGCTCCAGACGCGGCCGCGATCGGCGAAGAGATCAGCGTGAGCGCGCTGCCGGTATCAACGATCAGTTTGGCCGGGTGTCCATTGAGCGCGGCATCCACTTCCAGGTGATGCTCGGGATTAAAGTGCATCGGAATCCGCACGAACCCGCGACCGGCGAGAAGTTGCGCGAGCTTTTGGCTGGTCGCCGCCGATGCTCCTTTCGGATTGACGTAAATCATCTGTCGCGCGCAATCGATCACCATTCCAAACCGCGACATCTCGTGCGCGCCGAACAAGCCGTCGAGGTGCGGCCGCGCGATGAAATTGATTTGCTGCTCAGCCGCGACTTCCACTGGAACGTTTTGGAACGTGCAATTGCCCATTGCGAGTGTGGAGAGCTTGCTGATGCCGGCGCGTTCGGCATTTCCAGAAACGCCAACTACGTAACCCTTGCTATCTTGCACGCGCAGACCAATTCGCCTGGCACTGTCGCGATCAATCAATGTCTGCGGACATCCACTGTCGATCATGAGGGCGGTTTTTCGGCCGTTCATCATTGTGTTAACGAACAGATGATTGGCAAAACGGCGTTGCATTGGCGCGCCGCCGAAACCTTCGTGCTCGAAAAATGTTTTCAGGGCGGCAGGTGCTGGGGCAGCGGCGTGGCCGCTCAACATTGGCAGCCAACAAATTGCGGCGATTGCGAATCCAAGGAGAGACGTTTTCATGACCGTTTATGGTTCAGTTCGGAATCGCGAGGCAATTCGGATGCCTCAGAGCAACTGATATGGATCGACATCCACGGTGGCGACGACATCCTCGGGGAGCGGCAATTTGTCGAGCGTCTCGCGCACGAGCCGGCTCAGACGCATGATCGCTCCGCCGCGGAGCAAAATGTGAAACCGAAATTGCCCCTGCAGCTTTTCCAACGGCGCCGGTGTGGCGTCGCCGAGTGTGAATTCCGAACCGAGCGATTCTTTTAATCGGCGCGCCAAAGTTTCGGCAGACAATTTGGCCCGGCCTTCATGCGCGGAGCGGACTGTGATCAAAATGGCGTGTTTGAACGGCGGAAAGTCGCAGCGTTCCCGAAACTCCAGCTCCTGCTGAAAGTAACCGGCGAAATCGTGATGCCGCGCAAACTGGATCGACGGACTAAAGGGCGTGTAGGTTTGCACGAAAACTTCACCCAGCGTTTCGCCGCGACCGGCCCGCCCCGCCACTTGGGTGAGCAACTGAAAAGTTCGTTCGCCCGCCCGGAAATCGGGAAGATGCAGCGCCAAATCGGCGTTGATGATTCCGACCAAGGTCACGTTTGGAAAATGCAGACCCTTGGCGATCATTTGTGTTCCGACCAGGATGTCGATCTTCCCGGTGCGGAAATTTCTTAAAGTTTCGCGATAAGCCTCCTTGCGCGTCATCGAGTCCGCGTCCATCCGGCGCACGTTCGCTTTTGGGAAAAGGTGGGAAACGGTCGACTCAACCTTCTCCGTCCCGAATCCCGCGTAGATCAGCGCATCTTTTCCGCAGGCCGGGCATTTCTTCGGCACAGCGGCGGTATGTCCGCAAAGATGGCAACTCAAGCGCGCCATGTGCCGATGGAACGTCAAAGCCACGCTGCAGTTCGGACAATTTCGTGCTTCGCCGCAATTGCTGCAGAGCAGCGACGTGGAAAATCCGCGCCGATTCAAAAACAGAATCGTCTGCTCGCGTTTCTCGAGCCGAAGCGCGATCGCCCGCGACAATTTCTCGGAAAGAATCGGTGCGATCTTTTCTTTTCGCCGCTCCTGGCGAAGGTCGACAATCCGCATCAGCGGCATCCGTTGGTCGTCGACGCGCTGGGTCAGCGTCAGGAGTTCATATTTGGCGGTGGTCGCGTTGTGATAGCTTTCGAGTGACGGCGTGGCGCTGCCGAGAACCACGGCGCATTTCTCGATCTTGGCGCGGACGACCGCGACATCGCGCGCGTGGTAACGCGGCGCGTCCTCCTGTTTGTAAGTCGTCTCGTGTTCTTCATCGACAATGATGAGACCGAGGTGCTTGAGCGGCGCGAAGACCGCGCTCCGCGCGCCGATTACGATCCGGGCGCGGCCGGAATGAATTTTGTGCCATTCGTCATGGCGCTCGCCTTGCGACAAATGACTGTGCAGCACCGCGACGATTTCGTGCGTTTCAGCAAAGCGACTTTTGAAACGCTCAACCGTCTGAGGCGTGAGCGAAATTTCCGGGACGAGCACGATCGCGCTGCGGCCGCGCTCGAGCGCAGTCCGAATCGCTTGCAGATAAATTTCCGTTTTCCCGCTACCGGTCACGCCGTACAACAAAATCGGTTTTGCATTCTCGGGTGCCGCCAGGGCGTCTGTGATTTTTGTCAGCGCGAGAGCTTGTTCCGCGTTCAGCTCGAGATTTGCGGTCGCGATGAATTGCTCGTCCGCGTGTGGATCGCGCTCGACCGCCTCTTCGCTCAGTTGGATCAGGTCGCGCTTGGCGAGCGCGCGCAGCGTTTGGTTGTCGAACGATGTTTTGCGGAGCAATTCCGCGGCTGGCATCGGCTTCTCCAGTTTCGCAATCGCTTCGAGAAGCTCGGCCTGTCGCGGCGCGCGCTTCCGCAAGTTGTCGATCTTATCGGTGTCGATCTTTGGCAGCGGCTGGACGAACAGTTGTTTTTTCCAACTGACCTCTGCGCGCCGGATCACCTGTGGCAGCAAACTGCGCATGACCGTTTCGAGCGGGCAGCAATAATAGGCGCTCATCCATTTCGCCAATTCCAGAAGCGGCTCGCTGATGACTGGAGCTTCTCCGACCAGCGCTTCGATTGGTCGAATTCCCTTCGCATCGCTTTGATCGAGCGTTGCCAGAACCGTGGCGAGGGCGGATTTGTCGCGAAACGGAACTCGCACGCGTGAGCCGATGCCGATGCGGTCGGCCAGTGTCTCCGGCACGGAGTAATCGAGCTCGCGTTGAATGGCGCGGTCGATGATCACGCGAACGTAATTAGGCTTCATCATTCTTGCTGGCCGACAATTTAATTGAAGTTTAGGTCGATCACGAGCATGAGCAGGAAATAAGATGGCCCGGTTTGTTCTAAAATTGATTCTGTGCCTGCTAGTCGCTTTGGCGGCGGGGTTCGGTTATCTCGCGTTGCGATCCGGCGACGCGCTTTACAGTTTCTACGAATGGGTCAGTCCGGCGCGATTTCAACAATACGACAAACTCATTCTGTCAGTCGCGGCGGAACATCAACTCGATCCGATGCTGGTCAAAGCCGTGGTCTGGCGCGAGAGCCGGTTCGATCGTCAAAAATATGGAACCGCGGGTGAACGAGGCTTGATGCAAGTAAGTGAGAAAGCCGCCAATGAATGGGCGCGCGAACACAAGATCGAGAATTTCAATTTCGAACAACTCTTCGATCCCAAGACGAATCTTGAAGCGGGCTCGTGGTATTTGCGACGCGCCCTCGAGCGCTGGCAGAACGAACCCGAACCATTGCCGCTTGCTCTCGCCGAATACAATGCGGGCGCGAGTCGCGTTCAGCGCTGGGTTGGAGCCGGTGGAATCACGACCAGCCAATTTCTCGGCAACATTGATTTCCCAGCTACGCGCAAATACGTCCAATCGATTCTCGATCGCTACGCCTTCTACAAACGGCGCGGCCGAATGTGAGCTGATTGCATCCGTCAGACGAATTCACTGCCAATCTTTGCGTTGAGCGGAATGACGTTGTCGATCTTGATGGGCAGATCGACGCCGCGTTGCTTCAATGCCGCGATCACGCTTTCGGTCGGGATATTTCCAACGAGCGTGTTTTGCGCGAACGGGCAGCCGCCGAGTCCGCCAATCGCGGAATCAAATCTTCGACAGCCAGCATCGTAAGCGGTGAGGATCTTCCCGACTGCGTCGGCGGGTGTGCTGTGCAAGTGGACGCCCATCTCGCGCGCGCCGGTCGATTTCATTGCGGTGGCGACGACTTGGTGAATCCGTTTTGCATCCGCCATTCCAACCGTGTCGGCGAGTGAGATTGATCGAATACCAAGCTCGGCGATGCGCTCAATCGCCGCGTGAAGCCCGTCTTCGTTCCAGGGGTCGCCGTACGGATTTCCGAACGCCATCGAAACATAAACGATAAGATCGACATCGGCCGCTTCGGCGCGCTTTTTAATTGCTTTCAACGTCTCGAGATTTTCTTCGGGCGATTGGTTTTGGTTTCGCCGCAGAAATGTGGGCGAAATCGAGCACGGATAGCCAAGCGTTGCCACGCGCTTTGTCGCAATCGCGCGCTCCGCGCCCTTTTCATTGACCACGATGCCGATGATTTCGACGCCGCTCGGGATTTCAAGTTGCTCGAGCACTTGCTCGCTATCGGCCATTTGTGGAACAGCTTTCGGTGAAACAAAACTCACGGCGTCGATGTGCTTGAAGCCGGCGTTGATGAGCGCGCGGAGATATTGAACCTTCAGCTTGGTCGGGATCTGGCGCGGCAAGCCCTGCCAGGCGTCGCGCGGACACTCGATTAATTTTACCGGTTGGTTCGCCATGCTCGGAATCTTCGGTAACGGTTCAAGGGAATGACGAAATCGCAAATCGCCGGGGTCTTGGAGGAAATTGCGACGTTGCTCGAATTGAAGGACGAGAACCCGTTCAAGATCCGAGCTTACGCCAATGCCGCGCGGTCGCTGGAAACGTTTGGCGGCAATCTCGGCGATCTTCAGGACGAAGAAGCACTCGCGAAAATCCCGGGCATCGGCAAAGCGATCGCGGCCAAGGTCAAGGAATTGGCGGGCACTGGAAAACTCAAATATCTCGAGGAATTACGGGCGGAATTCCCGGCGGCGATCCTTGAGTTGTTTTCCATCTCCGGTCTCGGAGCCAAGAAAATCAAAGCGCTCTACGAGCAGCTTCACATCACGTCGATCGAGCAACTGCGCCAGGCGTGCGAGTCTGGCCGCGTCGCGGAATTACCGGGATTTGGGGAAACGACGCAGACAAAGATTTGCACGGCGATCGAGCAACGCGCGAAGCATTCCGGATATTTTCAATTTGGCCAGATTGCCGCTGAAACGGAATCGCTCCGACGCGATCTGGCAGCGCATGCCGATGCGCTCCAAGTGGATGTCGCGGGAAGTTACCGCCGGCGCAGGGAAATTGTGCGCGATGTCGATCTCGTGGTGGCGACGAAAAAGCCGGCCGCGATTGCGGAATTTTTCGTCAAACATGCGCTAGTGGAATCGATCATCGCCCAAGGTCCGACGAAAACGAGTGTGCGATTGCGTTCAGGGATTCAATGCGATCTCCGGGTTGTCAGCTCGGTGGAATATCCCTTCGCGCTC
>Ga0137415_10000908_pt1 | contig 28993 bp, 31 predicted proteins | sample CZODoug3_1_1_16f_FD_183082 | JGI IMG/M metagenome (GOLD analysis project Ga0137415, IMG submission 183082) | Vadose zone soil fungal communities from Angelo Coast Range Reserve, California, USA - CZODoug3_1_1_16fungal (Hybrid Assembly) | ecosystem: Environmental > Terrestrial > Soil > Vadose...
ACTGCGGTCCTCGAAGCGGACGGGGATGTTTTGCGCGCGGGCGAGCTGGACGATTTCTTCGACGCGGGTGTCTTGGCGGCCTTTGGCGATTAGGATGCGGTCGAAGGCGCTGCCGGCTTCGAGAGCTTCGCGGATGGCGTGAATGCCGGTGAGACGATCCATGGGAAGAGAGTTTAGCGTTGAAAGTTCAAAGTTGAAAGTTTGGGAGGAAGGAAAGAGAAAAGAACGGAGTAGCGCAGAGGGCGCTGAGGAAGAGCGCCGAGTTCGCTGAGAGGTTGAGGCCAAAGATTGGTTGGGTGGATGGGTTGAATTCGCAAAAGCGAGAGCTTTGCTCTCGCACTCAAAATTAGTCAAGGGCGGAGCAAAATTCTAGGATGCGGGTGCGGACGGATTTTACGGGGGTGGCGAAGGGCAGGACAGAGGCTTCATCAACGAGCAGGATTACGCGGTCGAGTTCGCCTTCGCCGATGCGGCCGGCGAGGGAGAGGCGGATGGGATGGAAGAGATCGCGGCTGCGGAGGCCGCAGGTTTCTTTTAGATAGGTGACGATTTGTTTGAAGCGTTCGGAGTTGAAAGGCGCGGGATCAAGGAGGAGGAGGGCTAGATGGCGGATGACGTCGCGGGCGGCGTTGCGCGAGACGGCGGCTTGGGCGTCGGGGGATTGCAGGATTTCGGCGGCGTCATAGTGGAAGACGGGACGAAGGAGATTGGCGAGGGCGGCGCGGTCTTCGGCGTAGTGGCCGAGGAGGTGCGCGGCGCGGCCAGACCAGGCGATTTGTTCAGGGGTGGGATCGGAGATGAGCCAGCGGTTTTCGCGGAGGATGGCGATTATGTCGGCAGCGGTGTAGGGATTTGCTTGGATGGGATGATCGGCTATGTGGTCTTCGAGAGCCATTGGATGAGTTTAGCGCGGAGTGGGTGGATGGCGTAGTTTGGGGTTGGGAAGCAGTTGGGGAGTTTGGGAGAGTGGATTACGCCGTAAAAGCGAGAGCTCCGCTCCCGCACTCAAAAAGGGCGTTAGGTAGAGAGAGTGGCTACTACGTGGGCAGCTATGGCTTCGCCGCGGCCTACGGCGTCTACGCCTTCGTTGGTTTTGGCTTTCAGGTGGATTTTTTCGGTGGGGACGCGCAGGGCTTTCGCGAGGGCTTCGCGCATTTTGGGGAAATGCGGGCCGAGCTTTGGGCGTTCCAGAATGACGACAGCGTCGACATGTTCAATGGCGAGGTGTTTTTCGTCGAGGAGTTTGCGCGCGTGCTCCAGGAAGAGAAGGCTGTTTGCGCCCTTCCACTTGGGATCGGTGTCGGGAAAATGCGTGCCGATGTCTCCCAGACCCGCCGCGCCTAGCAGCGCGTCGCAGAGTGCGTGGGCCACGACGTCGCCGTCGGAATGTCCCACGGGGCCCTTGTCGAAAGGGACTTCGATGCCGCCGATGATGAGCTTGCGCCCCTCGGCGAGGCGATGCAGGTCGTAGCCGATGCCGCAGCGAACGCTCATGCTTTTTTCTGCCCGAGTTGGAGATAGAAGCGGGCCAGTTCCATGTCCGCGGGCTTGGTGATTTTGATATTGCGCTCGGAGCCGTGAATCACGTGCACGTCGTAGCCGAGGCGCTCGACGAGGCCAGCTTCATCGGAGGCGTTTACACCGTCGGCTTCAGCGCGGGCAAAGGCTTCTTTCAGCAGGCGGGTTTCGAACACCTGAGGCGTTTGCGCGAGCACGATGCGTTCGCGCGGAACCGTGCTGGTGATGAGTGCGACGTCTTCGGGAAGGCTGGCGCGCTTCACTTCTTTCACCGTGTCCATCGCCGGGATGCCGACGATTGCCGCCTTGCAACGGCGGGCTTCTTCGATAACGCGGGTAATGTGCTCAACGGCAATAAACGGGCGAACGGCGTCGTGAACGAGAACGAGTTCGGTGTCGTTCGAAACCAACTTGAGCGCGGCGGCTACGGATTCCTGACGAGAATCTCCGCCTTTGATTACTCGCACCGGTTGCTTGATTTTTTCCTGGCGGAGGCGGGCTTCGAGCTTTTCGATGCCGTCCTGGCGAGTGGCGACGATGATTTGCGTGACCAGGGGGCAGGAGGCGATACGGCGAACACTGAGAACTGCGATTGGCACGCCATCGAGTTCCAGAAACTGCTTCGGCGTCTCGGCGCCCATGCGTGTTCCGAGACCGGCGGCAGGAAGGATGGCTGTAATTTGACCCATAGCGTGACAGCAGACCGGCTGAAGCGACACCTTGCGGGCCCAGGCGCGGGATGCAGAAGGGAGAGTGTACCGCAAGATTGGGGTGGAAGAAAAATGGGGGAGGCGGTTTAGGAGGGCGCTACAGTGAAGGCTGGGTGGCGGCGTTTACCTGGGCAAATGCGTGCAGCCACTGGTGCGAGGCGGTTCCGGAAGCTTTGTGGCCGGGCTTACAACGTAAAAGCGACAGCTTCGCTGTCGCACTCAAAAGGGGAGGGCACAGTATGAGTGCGGCTAGCGCGATTGTGGAAGGGAAAGAAAACCTTGTTATGATACGGAATCTTTTTGCAGGAGATTCCGGGGGATTCGCTTTTGCGGAACGGATGGACTATGACCATCGATCAGGATCTGGAAAAAATTGCGTTGCAGGAAAAGCGGCTGCAGTTCAAGCATTTTGATTCGGAGGCGGCTTGGGCGATCGGGACTGCGCTGAAGGCAGCGGCGGAAAAACGGAAAGTTTCCGTGGCCATCGATATCCAGCTTCACGGTATGCCACTTTTCTGTTTCGCGATGGCGGGGATAACGCCGGACAATTGGGACTGGATTCGGCGGAAGCGGAATGTGGTGATGCGTTACCAGCGGAGTTCGTACGCCATCGGGTTGAAATATGAGCGAGCGCATACGACCCTGCATGCGGCTACGGGTCTTGAGCTGAAAGACTTCGCGCCGCATGGCGGGTGTTTCCCGATTCTGCTTGTGGGGACGGGTTGCGTTGGGACGATCGCGGTTTCGGGATTGCCGCAGAGAGATGATCACGCGCTGGTGGTTTCCGTGCTTCAGGAATTTTTGCATCTGGAAAAAGAGGATTTGGCGCTGGATGTGGGGGCGTGAGGCTGAAGGGAGCGCGGAATATGCAGGAGTCAAGAGACTGGCCGGAAGAATGAGGTGCGAGGCCGACGAGGGTAATGCGAGATTTGGGTTGGCGTTATGGATTTCTCCGTAAAAGCGAGAGCTTCGCTCTCGCACTCAATAGGGGCCCTACATGGGATCGGAGTCGGGGTAGGGATTGACTGCCGATGGGTCAATCGAGGCAGAGGATTCGGAGCGCGGCTGGCGTAGAGAGTGGCTGTTGCCGCCGATGACGGTTTCGGAGCGAGCTCCTGCGGCGGCGGCTGCGACACGGACGGCGCCGGAGTCGGCGCGCTCATCCAAACGGCCAAAGATCATTTTGCCGGCGGGCGTCTGGTGGACGGAAGTGACGAGGATGTCCACGGTGCGGTTGATGAGGCGGCGCGCGCCATCCACGACCACCATGGTGCCGTCATCGAGATAGGCGACACCCTGGGTAGGTTCCTTCCCTTCGCGCAAGATGAGGACGCGCATGGATTCGCCGGGAAGCACAGCGGGCTTTAAGGCGTTGGCCAGCTCGTTGATATTCAGCACGGGGATATTCTGGACGCGCGCGACTTTGTTGAGGTTGTAATCGTTGGTGACGATCTTGGAGCCGGTGCGCCGCGCCAGTTCGACGAGCTTCTGGTCCACGCCCGCGGTGCCGGACACATCATCATCCAGCACACGAATCTCGAGCCCCGGCATCTTCTGCATGCGCTGCAGGACTTCCAGGCCACGGCGGCCACGCTGGCGCTTCAAGGAATCGGAAGAATCGGCGACCATCTGCAGTTCGTGAAGAACGAAGCGCGGCAGGCCGAGCGAGCCATCCAAGAAATGTGTTTCGCAAATATCGGCGATGCGGCCGTCGATGAGGACGCTGGTGTCTACGAGTTTCATCAGCGAAGTAGCGGCCGCCGGCGCGGCGACATTCGCCTGCGCGGCCAAGGAGATATGCCGCACGTCTCGCCCACGCCGCGTGCCGATCACGAGCCCAAGGTAGCCGAACGAGAGTAGCGAAGCGAACTCGATGAAGGACTTGGTGGGTTCGGGTTCCGAGGTGCGGGAAACAACGAGGGTGATGAGGAGGGATACGAGCAGGCCCAGAACGACGCCGACCGCGCCTCCTACAAGCCCGCTGATCTCTGCGTGACGAAGTCTTAACTCGGCGAGGAGGATCACCATGGCAATGAAGAAGCCGAGGCCTGCGGCGGGAAGCCCATGGAAACTGAAGGGACGCAGGGCGAAACAGAGGCCGACAGAAGCGCCGGTTAGTGCAAGTCGGATGACCCAGAAATCCCATTCCTGGCTCAGCAATCCGCGCACCTTTGATGGAGGGACGGAACCGTGCAATAAAGACTCCGAAAGGGGGCTGCCGGCTTGCCTGGACCCTGGACCGTTCATAGGACCTCACGGTACGCCATACGATGAACCGCTCCGTGGAGCATGGGAGCAAAGAAGGCAACCAGAGTAAAAAGCCCTTCCTATGGGAGCAGGCCACGTGATGGACTGTATACTCTTGAATTAGCGTTACGTCAAGTCCGAGTAAGAAAAACCGAAATTGAAGTTTCAGGGGATATAGAAACGCGGGACACGCTGGCTGACACCGCTGATTAAATCGGAGGTGACCGTGCCGATGCTGCGGGCGACTACATTGGCGGGATAGACGTGGCCGCCGTCGGTGCCGTAGAGCGTGGCGACGTCGCCAACCGCGACGTCGGGAACATCGGTGACATCGAGCATCACCACATCCATGGAAACGATGCCGATGATTGGGGCGGCGTGGCCGCGAATGTAGAGTACGCCGCGATTGCCGAGCGAGCGATGAACGCCGTCGGCGTAACCGGCGGAAAGAACGGCGATACGCGACGGGCGCTGAGCAATCCAGGTGGCGTCGTAGCCGACGGCTTCGCCGGTCGCGATGCAGCGGACGCTCATCAGGCGGGCGCGGAGACTCATCACCGGATGCAAGGGCAATTTCCTTTCGAATTCAGCGCGGCGTTCCGGGGGATCAAAACCCGGATGATAACCGTAGAGAATCGCACCGGGACGCACCATGTCTGCCCAGGTTTCGGGCCGCGAGGCGATGGCGGCGCTGTTGGCGATGTGAAGGATGCCGGGATCGGCGCCGAGGGAGCGGAGGCGCTCGACGGTTGAATAAAAGCGATCGATTTGCTGCTTGGTCTGCTGGCCGAGTTCCGTGTCGGTTAAAACTTCGGATGAGGCGAGATGCGTGAAGGTGCCGACTAGAGACACGTGCTTGCACTTCGCAAGTTGCCGCGCGAAGCAATCGGCATCTTTCGGCATAATCCCGAGGCGGTTCATGCCGGAGTCAATTTTTAGCTGCACGGAAACATTTTTTCTGCGGAGTTTTGCGGCGGCGGCTTCGAATGCAAGAAGTTGCTCGCAGCGGTGAATCGCCGGCGTCAAATTGTGCTGGAGAAGATTTTTTTCCTCGCCGGGCCAGAAGCCGCCGAGAACGAGAATCGGAGCGTGCACGCCAGCTTTGCGGATCTCGATGCCTTCACCGGCAGAAGCCACGCCGAACCAGTCCGAGCCGGCTTTTTCGAGAGCCTTGGCGACTTGCGGACCACCGTGGCCGTAGGCGTTGCCCTTAACAATGGAGAGAACTTTTCGGGGTGTCTTGCGCTTCCCGTTAGGGGGATTCACGTAATCGCGGATGGCGCGAAGATTTCCGGTGAGCGCCGAGAGAGAAACTTCGGCCCAGACAGGGCGGCCGATGAAATCGGGGGGACTCGGATGTTTCTGGCTGCGGGTCATGAAAATTCCTGAAAGAACTAGTGTACGGCATTCAAGCGCAACGGTGAAAAGCCCGGATGAGGCGCCGCGCGCGAGAAAGACAACAGGGGAAGTGCAATTATGAGGCCACAAGGCGGACTATGGAAACTTGGCGAAGCTACACAACTCCTTGTCCAGTAAATAGATACGGAGGGCCGACAACGGAGGGGTCGGCCAAGGGTCGAACTGGCGTGGCAAGGGAGACGCGCTGTGTCCAGAAAGCACATAAATCCGTGTGAAGGACAGACTCTGCCTGGGGTTGCGCACGCGGTAGTCGCCCGGCCGGGCGGGCTTGCCAAAACAATGAGCGGATCCGGTGCACCTACGCTCAAGGGTTCTTCTGGCTATGCTCGTCTACGATATCGGAAAGATGAAGGACTGCGGCGGCGGCGGAGAATCGAACAATGTCCTTTTTGTCGGACATCTGCTGCGCTGCAGTCTCGAGAAGAGCCGGATCGCCACGTTTGGCAATGGCTTCGAGCGCAGCAGCGCGGACTATCCAGCTTTTGTCGGAAGCAGCTTCGGCAAGAGCGCGGCTGGTGCGCGGATCCGGGTCTTCCGCCAACTCCCGTGCCGCCGCCGCACGCGTCGGTGTTGTGCTTCTTTTCTTCCAGGCGCGCACCGCCTCCATTCCGTATCCTGCGTAAGGGACAAAACCGATGCCCTGGTCAAACGCAAATTTGACGGCTCTCTCCGGGGATTTCAGGTCGTTCATCTGGCCGGCGATCAAACTCTTTCCTCCCTTTCGTTCGCCTGTCAATACGGCATAGTAGAGGTCGTAGCCAGAGTTTTCCTTAAGCTGGGTCAGGGAATGAGCAACGGCCAAGCAAACTGAAATGTCTTTGTCGGACGAGGCAGCCTGGAGCAATGGGATCGACTTAGTGGAGCGCATCGCGCCCAGAGCTTTGGCTGCGGCGGCGCGAACCGTTGGTTCCTTGTCGTGCAGCGCTTCTTCCGCAAGTTGCGTTGCCTGAGAGTCGCCGGAGGTAAGCCCCAAAGACTGGACGGCGTTGGCGCGTTTGTCAAAACTTGAATCGTGTACGCCAGCGCGAAGGATGTTCCAAGCCTTATCCCGAGAAGTCTGTTGGGATCCCGCTTGAAGTGGTTCCTGCGGCAGAGCGCACGGATACAGCATGAGCCCGGCCAAGCCCAGAAGACCCTTCCACAGCGCGCGGCGCGTCATATAACCTTCGCTACTTTCGTATTGGCGAAGATCCAAGTTATCCGCAATTTGCGAAACACTCCTCCCGCAGGCAACAGCGCTAAAACGTTTCGCATTACACACCTCCAGGACAGGGGGGTGGTATAGCGCACAAATCGAACAAAAACAATTGTGCTTCAGTGCAGAAAAGATGCGAAAAGATTCCTCGCGTTGTCCGCGACGACGTAGATGGAAACGGAATTGTAGTTTTCGGGTTTCCAGGTTGTGGTCATTGGGTAGCTCCTTAGTTGGATTCCGGCACAGACATCCTGCTCGGGCGGAATTCGTGGCTAGCAGAAATCATGTGGGAATCGCCGATTGGGAGATTGGCGTTCCCAGGCGTTTGGCAGACTGAAGCCTGCCGCTACTGTTCGTCGGGGCCGGAGAATTGGGAGAAGGCGTCGGGAGCGGCTTCTTCAAAACGCGTGAGGCGGCTGCGGAAGACGAATTTTACCTTGTCGGTGGGGCCGTTGCGCTGCTTGGCGATCAGGATGTCGGCCATGTCGCGTTCTTCGGGAGTGGCGTTGAGGTTGAAGAAGTTGGGGCGGTAGATGAACATAACCACGTCGGCGTCCTGCTCGATGGCGCCCGATTCGCGGAGGTCGGAGAGTTGCGGGCCGCGCTCTTCGCGTTCGGGGGCGCGGGTGAGCTGGCTGAGGACGAGGACGGGGATCTGCAATTCCTTGGCGAGGCCCTTGAGGCCACGGGAGATGCTGGCGACTTCTTCCTGGCGGGAGCCGAAGCGGCCGCGCGCGGTGATGAGCTGAAGATAGTCGACGATGACGAGCGAGAGGCCTTTGTCGCGCTTCAGGCGGCGGGCCTTGGCGCCAATTTCGAGAACGCTGGTGGAACCCGCGTCGTCCACCCAGAGCGGCGCGGAGGAGATGGTGCCGAGGGCTTCCGTCATGCGGCGCCAGTCTTCGCGGCTGAGGTGGCCCGAGCGGAATTTGTGCGCGTCCACCTGCGCGACAGAGGCGACCATGCGCTGCAGCAGGGACTCCTTGGACATTTCGAGGCTGAAGAGAGCAACTGGTAGGCCGCCGCGAATGGAGATGTTTTCCGCGAGGTTCAGAGCGAGTGCCGTTTTTCCCTGCGACGGGCGCGCGGCGAGAATGATGAGCTCGGACGGTTGCAGTCCGGAGAGAAGCTTATCGAGTTCGCCGTAACCGGTGGAGATGCCAGTGACGCTTTTGCCTTCGCGAAAGATTTTTTCGAGGCGCTCGAAATTGTCGCGGACGATGTCTTTGACGGGGATGAGGCCGGCTTTGACGCGGTCTTCGGCGATCGCGAAGATGCTGGACTCCGCGTTGTCGAGGATGGCGTCGGCGCCGTCTTCGCCTTCGAAGGCGCGCTGCTGGATATTGTGCGTGGCGTGGATCAGATTGCGCAGCATGGCCTTTTCTTTGACGATGCGCGCGTAGTGCTCCACGTTGGTGACGCGAGGCATGCCATCCACAAGAGAGGCCAGATACGGCGCGCCGCCGGAGGCGTCGAGTTCGCTGCGGCGGTGGAGTTCTTCGGTAAGGGTGACGAGGTCGATGGCTTGCTGGGCTTCGCCGAGGGCGATCATGCGCGTGAAGATGTTGCGGTGCTGGGGAATGAAGAAATCGTCGGGCTTCAGCGCCTCGATGGCCGCGTTGAGGGCGTTGTTATCAAAGAGGATGGCGCCCAGGATGGAACGCTCCGCGTCGAGATTATTCGGAAGTGGGCGCTCGAGAGTGGAATCAGCGGGCATTGGGACAGACATACCTTTCAGAATATATTCGCTTTTTCTTCGCTATAGGTATCACGACTCTCGCGGGAAGGCAAGTGAAGATTTTTCGCCCTGGCGGAAGACCCCTGAGCCGAAGTTGTGAGAGGCAGTGTGCGGCGAACGCGAGCGCGCGTCAATGGGAGTGGGTGTGAATTAAAAAGGAAATCGGTGAAAAACTTTTGACGGCGAGTATGGGAAGATGCTGCAACGGAAATCGCGGGGAGAAGGAGCGATGGGGATGAGAGAAATACGCGGGAACCTGCTTCGGCGAGTCAGCAAAGCGAGCTGCGTGGCACTGGCCATCGGATTTATTTTGTGGAACGGAGCGATTCCACAAAAGGCCGCAGGCGATTCGTATGAGGCAGCGAGGGCGAATGCCGACCGGCAGGCGAAGGAGTGGATCGCGCGCGGGATTCCCGGCTTATCTCTGACCGTTGCCGTGGATGGAAAGATCATGTACTCGGAGGGTTTCGGCTACGCGGACCTCGAAGAGCGCGTGCCGGTGTGGCCGACGACGAAATTCCGCATTGGCAGCATTTCCAAACCGCTGACGGCGACGGCCTTGATGCAACTGGTGGAGGCTGGGAAGCTCGATCTCGATGCGCCTGTACAAAAGTATGTGCCGTCATTTCCGGACAAGGGAGCCGTGATCACCGCGCGGATGCTCGCGGGACACCTGGCGGGCATCCGGCATTACCAGGGCGATGAGTTCAATATTCAGAGGCATTATGCCAATGTCCTGGATGGCTTGAAGATATTCGAGAACGATCCCCTGGTTTCACCGCCGGGAACGAAATTTAATTATTCCAGTTATGGATACAACCTCCTGAGCGCCGTGGTGGAGTCCGCTGCCGGTGAAAATTTCCTGGCGTATATGCAGAAGCACGTCTTCGACGCGATGGGCCTGGCGCACACGGCGGCGGACCAGAATACGCAGATCGTGGAACAACGCTCGCGCTTTTATGAGAAAGAAAAGGATGGAACGCTGGAGAACGCGCCCTATGTGGACAACAGCTACAAATGGGCCGGCGGGGGATTCTTGTCCACTTCGGAGGACCTGGTACGGTTCGGGTCGATGCTGCTGCAGCCGGGATTCCTGAAAGCGGACTCATTGAAGCTTTTGTTTACGTCGCAGAAAACGAAATCGGGTGGGGAAACGGGGTATGGTATGGGCTGGGGAATCACAAAGTCGCCGTCGGGAAGAGTGGTGTATGAGCATTCGGGCGGCTCGATAGGCGGCTCTTCACAATTGATGGTGTACCCGGAAACGCACGTGGTGGTGGCGCTGGTCACGAATCTCACCAGCAGAGAATGGAAAGCATCGGAAGTGGAAGCAGTGGCGGAAAAGTTTGAAAGCGGGAAGAAATAGAGATTTGGACACGAATTACGTATGTGGCAGGGCTGGCTGGGTCAAAAGCGGGAGCGTTGCTGCCGCACTCCAAAGTAAGAGGGGCACCCGCCGCGGCGGGTGCCCCAGTGATGCATCAGATTGAGCGTCGAGGTTAGACTTCTTTTTCGACGTGGACTTTGATTTCGGCGGTTACGTCGCGGAAGACTTTGACGGTGACCGGGAATTCGCCGATGGATTTGATGGGATCGGCGAGCTGCACCTGGCGCTTGTCCACTTCGAAGCCCTGCTTCTTAAGCGCTTCGGCGATGTCGCCGGTGGTGACGGAGCCGAACATCTGGTCGTTCTCGCCGGTCTTGCGCGCGAACTTGACGGAGACGCCGCTGAGCAACTCGGCCTGCTTCTTGGCGGCATCGAGTTCCGTGGCGGTCTTCTTTGCCAAGGCGCCGCGAATGCGCTCGAGGGCCTTCATGTTGCCCGGTGTGGCTTGGATGCCTATTTTGTTGGGCAACAGGAAGTTGCGCGCGTAGCCGGGCTTGACGGTGACGACGTCGCCGCGGTGGCCGAGTTTTTCTACGTCTTCTTGAAGAATGATCTGCATGACTCGCTCCTGAGAATTTCGGAAAACCTTTTCATTCAAAATTTGGCGACCTAAAGGTCGCCGCTACAAACGCATCGAAGAGGCCGCACAGGCTGAAGCCTGTGCTACTAGGCCTTGGGGGCTTCGATGGCGCGCGGGGCCTGAACGCCTGCGGCGCTGCCTGCGAACGGCAGTAACGCGATGTTGCGGGCGCGCTTGATGGCTACGCCCAGCCAGCGCTGGTGGCGTGCGCAGACGCCGGTCATGCGGCGCGGGAGAATCTTGCCGCGCTCCTGCACGAACTGGGAAAGAATGTCGGCACGCTTGTAGTCGATGAAGTCCATTTTCTCGACGCAGAACTTGCAGACTTTCTTTTTGCGGAAATACTGACGCTTGCCGCGGCGCGGGCCGCCTGGGCCTCCACCGGGACCTCCGGGACCGCCTTCGCGGCGTCCTCCGCCCGGACCACCTTCGCGGCGGGGACCGGAGTGCGAATGTCCACCCTCACGGCGAGGGGGAGCGCCACCTTCGCTCCGGTGCGAAGGAGCTGCGGGGGCGGCTGGGGCTGCGGGGGCGTGGCCGCCTTCCGCGGCTGCTGGCGCCGGGGGAGGTGCGGCTTGCACTGGTTTCTGTTCCTCTGACATAACTTCCTACCTTTCCAATATGACAAATCAAAATTCGTTTCAGAACTTGGGCCGGGTTAAAGCCCGGCCACTGCTTCGGAAAACGTGGCGACCTAAAGGTCGCCGCTGCAACTGCTAGGCGGCGCCGGCGGATTGCTCGGCGGCAGGAACCGGCGGTTGCGTGACACGGCGAGGACGGCGCGCGGCGCGCTGCTCGCGCTTGTGCGAGAGCTTTTTCTGGCGCTTCAGTTCTTCGTCGAGGCGCACGGTCTGGTACTTGATGATCGAATCCTGCACGCCAAGACGCCGCTCGAGTTCGTGAACCAACTCGCCGTGGTTGGTGCGCACCTGCTGATAGACGTAAATGCCTTCGCGGTGCTTGGCGACCTTGTAGGCCAGCTTGCGCGTGCCCCAGTGCTCGGTCTTCTCGATCTTGCCGCCCTTTTCGGCGACGGCATGTTCGATGGTGGTGAGGACCTTCTTGATTTCGTCTTCCGGCGTTGCCGGGCGAGCGATGAAAATCAGATCGTACAAACGTTCTTCCATGATGACCTCGTTTCTTCCTGTTCCGGGCACTGGGCCCGGGAAAAGCCTTGACTGCTGGGCGACTTAAAAGTCGCCGCTACTAAAAGCGCCCGCCTCGGAAGGCGGCCGCTACAAGAGATGCCCAAGAGCGGGCCGGGCGAGCCCGGCCCCTACAAATTCTCTTCCGCCGGCGGGACGCGGCGGTTGTACTTGTTCATGGCGGCGGCGATTCCCTGCGTCAGAATCATTTCCACCGCGTCGCCCGCTGCGGCCACCATTTCGGCGGCCACTTCCAGGTCCGCTTTCTTCATCGGCCGCAAAACATAGGCCGCGAGATCGCTGACCGGATGATCGGGCCCGCAACCGAGCCGCAGCCTTGCAAATTCCTGCGTGCCCACGACGCTGGTAACTGACTTCGCGCCGTTGTGCGTTCCCGGGCTGCCGCGCTCGCCGATGCGAATCATGCCCCACGGCAGATCGCGCTCGTCGAACATCACCAGCAAATCCTCGGGGCCGAGTTCGTACTTTTCCAGCAGGTCGCGAACGCTGATCCCGCTGAGGTTCATGTACGTCTGCGGCTTGGCCAGGATCACTTCTTCCCCGGCCACTTTCCCAAGCCCCACCAGGGCCTTGCCTTCAGGCCGCTCGACGCGGATGGAAGCGCGATTCGCGATTTCATCCACGGCGAGAAAACCAAGATTATGCGGCGTCCATTGATATTCCGGGCCAGGATTGCCAAGGCCGACAATGAGCCGCATGATGTATGGCGCGTGGCGGTCGGAAAAGAATTACTTCTTCTTTTCCGGCTTCTCCTGCTTTTCGCCGCCCTTTGCGCCTTCCTCGCCTTCCTCGCCCTCGACTTCTTTCTTGCCCTTCTTGATGACTTCGGGCTCGGCCGGAGCGGTGGCAACCGCGGCTTCGACCGGCTTTTCTTCCTCGGCACGCAGCGTGACGACGTGCGAAAGAACCGTTTGCGGATCGGTGAGCAGCTTGAGCTTTGCCGCGTTGATGGGAAGTTCACCGGCGCGCAAACTCTGGTTCAACGCGAGGCCGCTGACGTCCACCTTGAATTCGGTGGGGATGTCAGCAGGCAAGCACTCAACTTCGACTTCGCGGGTGACGACTTCATAGACGCCGCCTTGCACCTTCACACCCGAAGGCTCGCCAAAGGTGTGCACGGGAACTTTCACCCTCATGCGAACGTCCATCGCGATGCGGAGGAGGTCAACGTGGAGCAGGTTGCCGGAGACGGGATCCACCTGCCAGTCCTTCACGATCGCAGGTTCCTGCCTGCCGCCGAGGTCCACCTGAAACAGGGTGTTGTGCCCGGTTTCGGAGCGGAGAATCGCGGTGACCTGCTTGGTGTTCACGGCGAGCGCGAGCACTTCGCCTTTTCCGCCGTACAGCGTGGCGGGAACCTTTCCGGAAACGCGCAACCGCCGCGCTTCGTTTTTGCCCCGTGTGGCGCGGGGCGCGCCTTCAACAATGATCTGAGCCATAGCTTCTTTCCTTATTGGATAACAGAGAGCAGCGATCAGATAACAGGAATCAGTAGTTGCCTTCTGTTATCTGTTCTCTATTTGCCGCTATCCCCTTTCATTTGGCGGCCTAAAGGCCGGCGACTACAAAACCCTCGGGGCATAAAGCCGCCCCTACTCAAATAAACAGCTCGCTGATCGAGGTTTCCTCGTGAATCGAACGAATGCCGCGCGCGAGCAGTTCCGCGACACTCAAAATCTTGATTTTCTTGACGCCCCTGGCGGCTTCGCAGAGGGGCACGGAATCCGTGGCCACCACTTCGGCGATCTTGGATTTCACGATGCGTTCCACGGCGGGTCCGGAAAAAACGGCGTGGGTGCAGGCGGCGAAAACCTGAGTGGCGCCTTCGCGGATTAACGCGTCGGCGGTTTTCACCAGCGTACCGGCGGTGTCGATGATGTCGTCCACGATCAAGGTGCTGCGGCCTTTCACGTCGCCGATGAGGTTCATTACTTCGGTGACGTCCATGTCCACGCGGCGCTTGTCCACGATGGCCAGAGGCGCGTCGAGTTTTTTGGCGAAGGCGCGGGCACGCTCCACACCGCCCGCATCGGGAGAGACTACGGTGAGGTTCGGCAGCTTCATGTGGCGGAAGTATTCGACCAACACGGGCGAGCCGTAGAGGTGGTCCACCGGAACGTCGAAATAGCCCTGAATCTGGGGCGCGTGCAAATCGAGTGTAAGAGCACGGCTTGCGCCGGCGGTTTCTAGCAGGTCCGCAACCAGCTTGGCGGATATCGGGACCCGGGGCTTGTCTTTGCGGTCTTGCCGCGCATAGCAGTAATAAGGGAGAACAGCGGTGATGCGCCAGGCGGACGCGCGTTTGAACGCGTCAATCATGAGCAGCAATTCGAGCAGGTGGCTGTCCACCGGGAACGAGCAGGGCTGCACGACGAAGACATCGGCGCCGCGCACGTTTTCAAGAATCTGAAAATAAATTTCACCATCGCTGAAGCGGTCGAGCTTGGCCTGGCCGAGCGGCACGTCCAAATGCGCGCAGATGGCTTTGGTCAAAACCGGATTGGCGGTACCGGTGAAGATTTTGAAACGCTCGTCGTTCACTCGCTTCTCGCTGTGATCGCCGCTCTGCGGCGACACACTTCTTCGAACAGGAAATTACGGGCTTGCCGGTCTAAAGACCGGCCACTACATTTGGAGATTCAGAGTTCGGAGAGACGCTGAGGATCAACCCACAATCGCGCTTTTTAGCAACCGCGCATACCTGCTCCGCGAAATTGTCTCGCAGACGAAGGCCTGATCGTGCGGAAACCCGACAGCGGCTCGGCGCGCCTTAGCTGGGCTCGGGAAAACTCCAAACACCGCCGAACCGCTACCCGCCAGCAAGGCTTCTGAAGCTCCTCCATGGAGCAAATCCCGCTTGATCTTGCCAAGACGGGGATGGCGCTGGAAAACTGCGGCCTCAAAATCGTTGGAAAGGGAGGCTTCCCGCGCGCTCCAACATAGAGCACAGAACTTGAATAGTTTATGGTTCGCGGCGGATTTTGTCAACGAAGCCAATTCCGGAGCGTGCAGCCAGCGGTAAGCGTCGGGAGTGGGCACGTGAATCTCTTTTGGGGATACGATCAGCAGGGTCAGACGGCGGGCGTCCGGCAGAGGGTAGATTTCCTCGCCTCTACTGATGCCCAGGGCGGTTCCACCAAATAGAAAAAATGGGACGTCGGCCCCCAGGCTGGAGGCGATGTCCAAAAGCCGCGGTGTTGCGAACTTTTGACGCGTGAATTGCAGGTAGCCGAGGAGCGCCGCCGCCGCGTCGCTGGAGCCACCGCCCAATCCGCGTCCAGCCGGGATTTTCTTCCGGAGAGTGATTTCGACGCCAGGGCGAACGCGGCTTTCGCGGCGCAAGGCGTCCACGGCGCGGTAGACGAGGTTCTTCTCCATCTCTTCTTTAGCGAGCGCTTCGTTGCCCTGGATTTGCAAGGAAATGCCGGGATGGCGGGAGGAGCGAAACTCCAATGTGTCATGCAGCCCGACGGTCTGAAAAATGGTGCGCAGCTCATGGTAGCCGTCGGCGCGCTTTCCCAACACTTCCAGACGCAAGTTGACCTTGGCGTACGCCGGAATTCGAATTGTTGGCATTCAAGGACTCAGGGTTTGGCGTCGGCAGGAGGAGTTTTCTGCGCGACACGGTGCTTGTTCTGGCTGAGCTTTTTCTCCACTTCCGCGACTTTATCTTCTTCGAGGTCGGCTGGCAAGGAGCGGTGCCATTCGTTAAGAGATTTTTCCCATTCGACCACGGCAAGCTCCATGCGGCCTTGTTTCGCCAGCACGTCGCCCAGGTGTTCGCGAATGGTTGGGTCGTGTGATTCACGCTCGACCGCCTTGCGGAGCGTGAGTTCCGCCTGATCGAGTTTGTTCTGTTTGTAATACGCCCAGCCGAGGCTGTCGAGAAACGCGCCGTTGTAAGGCTCCTGGTCGAGGGCGCGCTGGATCAGATCGCGGGCTTCGTCAAGGCGAATTCCGCGGTCAGCCAGCATGTAGCCGTAATAGTTCAGGACCATGGAGTTTTTCGGATTGACGTCAATGACTTTCTTGAATTCCTCTTCGGCCTTGTCGTACTGCTTCTGGCGTTCGAAAATCGCGCCCAAAATCAGCCAGGCCAGTTCGTTATCGGCGGGCTGAACGGCAAGGGCTTCGGCCTTGCGGGCGGCCGCCTCGGCTTCGGTGAAGCGGTGGCTGCGTTCGTAAATCTGCGCATAGCTCAGGTACGTTTCGCGATTGACGGCAGTTCCCTTCAGGCCGACCTGGAGCAACTTGATGGCTTCATCGGGCTGTTGCGCTTCGCCGAGCATCATCGCCAGGCTGTTGCGGATGGAAGAGTCATCGGGATATTTCGCGAGGGCTTCCTTGCCGGCTTGCATTGCTTTCGGCAGGTCGCGGGCCTGGCGATAGGTGTCCATGATCAGCAGGCGGGAGCGGCGGTCTTCTTCGTCACCCAGACGGCCGAGTTCCTGGAAGGTGTAGATCGCGGCCTGGAAATTCTGGGTGTCGCGATAGAGCATGCCGAGCTGCTGGTAGAGAATGGCCAGCGAGCGGCGGCGCGACGGCAGCACTTTGGACTGGGCCTTAACGCCGGTGACCGCATCGGAGAGCACGCGAATGGCGTCGTCGAAGCGTCCCTGCGATTCGTAAATCATGGCCTCGTTGTACATCACCTCGAGGCTTCCGGGCGCATACTGCCGCGCCTTCACCAGATTTTCCTCGGCTTTATCGAGCTGGTGGAGTTCGCGATAAATTTGGGCGATGCGAAGGTAGGTGTCCGCATCATCGGGCAACATCTCGGAGAGCTTCTGGTAGGCGGTCAGCGCTTCGGTGTATTTCTCTTCGGAGAGCAGGGTTTGCGCAAGCCCGCGAAGGTGGCTTAACTCCGTGGGATCCAGGTCCGTGGCCTTGCGATAGGCCGCTTCCGCCTTCGCGAAATCGTGCGTCTGCGTGTAAGCGTCGCCGAGGTGGTCGTAGAGCGTGGCCGACGGCGAACGATCGATCATGCCAGTGAGCAAGGAGATGGCTTCCTCGGCCTTGTTCTGGTCGAGAAGCAATTGCGTCAGTTGTTCAACGGCGGCATCGTTTTCGGGATCGTCTTTCAATAAACCGCGCAGGACGCCTTCGGCTTTTTCGGGCTCGTTGTGCAGGCGGTAGAGGCGGGCGAGCCAAATGGTAACTTCCTGGTCCGAAGGATCGAGACGATGAACGGCGGAGTACTCCTGAATGGCCTTCACGATGGTTTCGGTCTGGATGTTGGAGCCGTTGATGTCGCCAAGGCTGCGGAGATAGACGAGGGCCAGCAGGCGGTGCGTCGGGAGATCGTCGGGGTTGCGCTTCAGAATTTCATTGGCTTCCGTGACCGCGTCGCGGACGCGCTGTGCCTTCCAGTACATTTCCGCCAGGCGCTCGCCGATGATGGGCGAGAGCGGGTCGTCGGCGTACGCCTTCTTGTACGAGTCGATCGCGCGGGTGGCGTATTCGCCGGCGCCGGTCTGTTCGTACTGCTGCTCGAAAATGTGGCCCATGGTGAAGTGGTAGTAAGCGTCGGCGCGAACGGGATCTTTGCGCACCGTGGAGGGTTGCGCGGGAGCGGCGTTCTGGGCGAGAGAGGGTAGTGCCACCAGGGAGGCGCCGAAGAGAAAAAGGGGCAAGCGATTTAGGGTCATAGAGTTCGTTTTTTCAGTATCCCATGCTACGGAAACGCGGTCAAAAGCGAAAAAGGCGGCCGTTTCGAAGAAAAGTAACGCACAGAAAGTAAGATGCTGAGGGGGAGGAGAGGGTTTCCGAAAAAAAGAGGTTGCCGAGATTCCGTATTTCTGCAATTATCGAAATATGAAGAAGGCCGATCCACTCGTAGTCACCCGATGCGCCGACCGCTTTTCCGCCATTGGCGCGGAGCCTCGGCTGCAAATTGTGAGATTGCTGCTTTCCGCGCACCCCACGGGGATGGTGGCGGGGGAGCTTCAGGAAGAGTTGGGGATTCCCGCCTCGACGTTATCGCATCACCTGGAGAAATTGCGGCAGGTTGGATTGGTGGATGTGCGCCGTGCGGGGACTTTTCTGTGGTACACGGCGAACACGGACGCGCTGCGCGAAGTGCTTGGGTTCCTTTACGAGGAGTGCTGCACGCGGAATCGCGCGGTGTCGGCGGAAGATTTTGTGCAAATTTCGAAGTAAGAATGGAGAAGAGCGATCATGAGCGAACCGAATATCCAGGAAGTGGTGAAGGAGAAGTACGGGGCGGCGGCGAAGCAGGTTGCCGAGGGAAAGACGGCTTGTTGTGGCGGCGGTGCGTCGTTGAGCGGCTGCGACCCGATCACGCGAAACCTTTATGGTGAAGCGGAGAAGGGCAGCTTGCCGGCGGACGCGGTAGCCGCGTCGCTTGGCTGCGGGAATCCGACGGCGCTGGCGAAATTGCAGGCGGGCGAAGTGGTGCTCGATCTCGGCTCCGGCGGGGGCATTGATGTTTTGCTTTCTGCCAAGCGCGTTGGACCGACCGGCAAGGCGTACGGACTGGACATGACCGACGAGATGCTGTCGTTGGCGCGGGAAAACCAGCGCAAGGCCGGGGTGCAGAATGTGGAGTTTCTGAAGGGAACGATCGAAAACATTCCCCTGCCCGACAACTCCGTGGACGTTATCATCTCGAATTGCGTGATCAATCTTTCGGGCGACAAGGACCGCGTGCTGCGCGAGGCGTTTCGCGTTTTGAAGCCGGGCGGACGGCTGGCAGTTTCGGATGTGGTCCTGCGCGGCGAAGTTCCGTCAGAGATAAGAAAGAGCATGGAATTGTGGGTTGGCTGCATCGCGGGTGCGCTGCAGGAGACCGAGTACGTGGAAAAGCTGGATGCGGCGGGATTCGACGGGATTGAGGTGGAACCGACGCGCGTTTACCAGGTGGAAGAGGCGCGGGAATTTCTGCAAGCGGCGGGATTTGACGCGGAAAAGGTTGGCCCGCAGATCAAGGACAAGTTCATGAGCGCATTCCTCCGCGCAACCAAGCCCATCGGCATGCCGTGCTGCGGCACGGATTGCTGCAACTGAATTTCGCCGCCATGCAACCTAGCTACAATGTGTTGTTTCTGTGCACCGGGAATTCCGCGCGTTCGATTCTTGCGGAGGCCATCCTGAATCGCCGCGGGCAGCCCAACTTTCGCGCGTTCAGCGCGGGAAGCCACCCCGCCGGGCGTGTGCATCCCTACGCAGTGAAGCAATTGGAATCGGCGGGGCTGCCGGTTGAAGGATTGCGGAGCAAGAGTTGGGATGAATTTGCAAAGCCCGGCGCGCCGCAAATGCATTTTGTTTTTACGGTTTGCGATTCCGCGGCGGCTGAGATCTGCCCGGTGTGGCCGGGCAAGCCGGTCACCGCACACTGGGGAATTCCCGATCCCGGGAATGTCGCGGGGTCGCCCGACGAGATTGCACGCGCGTTTCGCGACGCGTTTGTGACCCTGGGACGCCGGATTGATTTGTTTTTGAGCTTGCCGATCGAGAAGCTGGACGCGCTGGCGGTGAAAAAGGAAATGGACCGGATTGGCCGGGAATAGATTTGTTTCGCGGGCCTGCTTTAGTGCAGGAAATGCCGCATGTTTGTGAATACCATCGCCAGGCCGAGGCGGTCGGCGGTGGCGATTACTTCGGCGTCTTTTACCGAGCCTCCGGGCTGAATCACGGCGGTGGCGCCGGCCTTGGCGGCTTCTTCGACGCCGTCGGGAAACGGGAAGAAGGCGTCGGAAGCGACGGCAGTTCCCTTCAGCGGGTTTTGCGCTTTCAAAACGGCGATTTTTACGGAATCGACGCGGCTCATTTGTCCCGCGCCCACGCCGAGCGTTGCGCGATCCTTGGCGAAGACGATGGCGTTGGACTTCACGTGCTTGCAGATTTTCCAGGCGAATTTCAGGTCGACGAGTTCGGCGGCGGTTGGCTCGCGCTTGGTCACAACTTTTAGTTCCTTATCTTTGAGATTGCCAAGGTCGGGTTGCTGAATCAGCATGCCGCCGAGAATCCGCTTCATCTGTAATTCCTTGTCGTGATCCAGGCCGCCCTGCGGCAAATGCAACAAGCGAAGATTTTTCTTGGCGGCAAAAATTTCCTGCGCGCGATCGGCAAACCCCGGAGCGACGATGCATTCGACGAAGAGTTTGACGACTTCTTCGGCGGTCAGCGCGTCCACGATGTGGTTGAACGCCAGCACGCCGCCGAACGCGGAGACCGGGTCGCTGGCGAGCGCCTTCGTGTAGGCATCGAGCAAAGTGGATTGCTCCGCGGCGCCGCAGGGATTGTTGTGCTTGATGATGACCGCGGCGGGGCCTTCGAATTCGGCAACCAGGCTGCGGGCGGCTTCGAGGTCGACGTAGTTGTTGTAGGAGAGTTCCTTGCCCTGAAGCTGTTTTGCGGCGGCTAGCCCCGTTGCTGGATGGCCCGCGGCGATGTATAGAGCGGCGGCCTGGTGCGGATTTTCGCCGTAGCGCAACTCCTGTTTGCGGCGAAGGGCAAGATAGACTCGTTCGGTGAGGCCGCCCTTCTGTTGAACTTCCAATTGCTCTCCTTGGAGAGAGAGCCGCTCGAGATTCATGGTGATTACGCCGTCGTAACGCGAGGTGAGGCCAAAGACCTTGCGCGCGAGGTCGAGCCGCGTTGCGAGTAAGGTGTCGCCCTTGGCTTCGAGTTCAGCGGCGATGCGCTGGTAGTCCGCAGGGTCCGTGACGACTGTGACGCTTTCGAAATTCTTGGCGGCGGAGCGCAGCATTGTGGGGCCGCCGATATCAATATTCTCGATCAGCTCTTCGGGCGGAAGATATTCCTTCGCGGCGGTGGCTTCGAAGGGATAGAGGTTCACGACCACCAGGTCGATTGGCGCGATGCCGTGTTCTTTCGCTTGCTTCAAGTCATCGGGATTATGGCGCCGGAAGAGCAGGCCGCCGTGCACCTTGGGATGCAGTGTCTTCACGCGCCCGCCGAGCATTTCCGGCCAGTTGGTGAAGTCGGCGACGTCTTTTACCGGGACGCCTGCTTCGCGAAGGAGTTTCGAGGTGCCGCCGGTCGAGAGAATTTCGATCTTCAGCGCCGCCAGCCTGCGGGCAAATTCAACGATGCCGGTTTTGTCGAAAACGCTGAGCAGCGCGCGCTCCACAGCCATGTCGCCTCCAGTGCAGTAAAGGACGTACCAGTTTACGCGGAGGCGCGAATTTTCGGAAACGCGGACCTGTGGGAAAACTTTGGAGGGGAATATCAGGATTTGACGAGGGCTTTGAGCTTTACCTGGCCGTCGATGGTTTCGACGACGTATTCCACTTCGTGGCAGTTTTTCTGTTTCTGGAGATCCTCGGTCTTTTTGCGCACGAATTCGTTGAAACCGGCATGGGTCATCTTGCCCATCTCTTCGCCGGCCGCTTTTTTGGCGCGGACGAAGGCTTCGTAAAGCTGCTCCACTTTATCGGCCTCTTTTTCCGGGGCGGTGCAGACTACGCGGAAAACCTTGGCTGCTTCGGCGGAGGAAGCCGCTGCGGTGGCAGGCTGGGACTTGGCGCGTTCGGCTTCGATTGCCTTGGCGGCGGCGCCAAAGTGGCGTTGCACTTTACCCTCTTCGCGGCTGGCGAGGCGCTTGCGGAAAACGTCTTTATACTTCGCGTAAGTTTGGGCGAGATTGCCGAAGCGGAATCTCTGACCGAACTTCATGTCGCCGCCACGCTCGCCGTAGCGCTTCACAATTAGTTCAATTCGCCATTCGATTTCAGTGGGAGGGCGCTTGCGGCCGCCACCGAAATACATGTCGTACTCAATCTTGAGCTGACGAATGTCGCGCTCGAGTGCTGAGAGATCCTCGTCAATGGTGGCCATGAGGTGGAAATCCCCGAGAGTTCATCCTAGAAGCGGTTTTGGCGGGCGTCAACGCCGGAAGGGCGCGGCGACGCGCATGAAACAACGGCCCAGGAAACATCGAGATGGCCATTCGAACAGTTGGCAATTGCGGGGCGATTCCCTGCTGTGCTCCAATGACGGCATGCCAGAAAAAGCAAAACCTGCTTCGGGCGCGGATCAGACGGCGCTGCTTCGGCAGCTGCCGTCGGTGGACGAACTGCTGCTGCGGCCGCGAGTGGCGGATCTGGGCAGGAAGCTGGAACGCGGATTTCTGGTGGAGATGGTTCGCGGTGTTCTGGCCCAATTGCGGCGGGACATTGTTTCGGGCGAGCCGCTGGAAGAAGGCAACCTTGCAGTGGAAGCGCTGGAGTTGCGTATCGTGCGGAGTGTCGAGCAGGTGCTTGCGCCATCGCTGCGCGGAGTGATCAATGCTTCCGGCGTAATTTTGCACACGAATCTGGGGAGAGCGCCGCTGCCGGCTGCCATTCTGGAAGAGTTTCCGCAAACCGCGACGCAATATTCCAATCTTGAGTACGACGTTGCGGCCGGCGCGCGCGGCAAGCGCGACGTGCACACCTCGCGGCTGATCGAGCGGTTGACGGGTGCGGAAGCGGCGATTGTGGTGAACAACTGCGCGGCGGCGGTGCTGGTGACGCTGGCGGCATTGGCGCGCGGCGGCGAGGTGATTGTTTCGCGCGGCGAGTTGATCGAAATTGGCGACGGTTTTCGCATTCCGGAAATCATGGAGCAGAGTGGCGCGGTGCTTCGCGAAGTGGGCACGACGAATCGCACACGGATCGCGGATTATGAAAATGCGATTAATGAGAAAACTTGCGTGATTTTGCGGGTGCACCCTTCGAATTTCACGGTGTCTGGATTTACGGAAAAGCCGGAGGTGGCGGAGTTGATTGCGCTCGGGCAACGCACGCGGCTGCCGGTGGTGGAGGATCTGGGTTCCGGCTGCCTGGTGGATCTATCTCCCGTGGGGATCAATGAGCCGACGGCGAGGGAGAGCGTGGAGGCCGGATTTTCGCTGGTGCTCTTCAGCGGGGACAAAATGCTGGGCGGGCCGCAAGCGGGCATCATCGCCGGGAAAAAGGAGCTGGTGCAGAAAGTGCGCCGGCACCCCCTGTTCCGTGCGCTGCGCGTGGACAAACTGACAATTGCTGCGATGGAAGCGACTCTGCATGCGTATCTTCGTGGTGCTTGGAAAGAGATTCCCGCGCTTCGGATGATGCAGATGAGCTTCGAGGAAATTTCCGCGCGCACGGATGCGTTTTACAGAACGTTGTCGGCAAAAATTGCTAACGCCGACGCGGAAGTCGAAATTACCGACGGGCGATCGCTTGTCGGAGGGGGTTCAACGCCAGCGCAGTCGCTGCCGACGAGAGTCCTCCGAATTGCGAGCGTGCGACATTCCGCGAGCGAATTAGAGGTTCGGCTGCGATCGGGCCCTGGCACAACGCCAGTAATTGCCCGGATTGAGGACGACCGGCTGCTTATTGATCTGCGCACGGTTTTCCCGGAGCAGGAGCCTGCTCTCGCGGAAGCGCTAGCCCAGGCACTGCGCTAAATGCTGCATCAAGAAATGCCACGCGTGGCGGAGCCAATTGATCACCATTTTCCGAAAAAATCCGAAACCTAAAATGAAGATGATCGGCTTTGTGGTCAGACGCAAGAAGCTGACCCAGATGCGCAAGTCCATTCCCAAGTTGCGGCCTGGGTGGGCTTTGGTGCGCATGCGGCTGGCCGGGATTTGCAACACGGATGTGGAGATATTGCGCGGATACCATGCCTTCCACGGCACGCCGGGGCACGAATTTGTTGGGGAGGTTGTGGAAGTCGGCGGAGTTTCCGCGAAGACGGAGAAGCGGTGGGTAGGCAAGCGCGTGGCGGGCGAGATCAACGTGTCCTGCGCCGCTTACGGATTTCGGCCGGTGTGCGATTTTTGCCAGCGTGGGATGAAGACGCACTGTGCGCGGCGGACCGTGCTCGGCATTGTGGCCCACGATGGTGCGTTCGCGGAATATCTGACGCTGCCACTGGGAAATTTGCATCTTGTGCCGTCGAACGTGAGCGACGAGAAAGCTGTGTTTGTTGAGCCGCTCGCGGCGGCGTGCCAGATTCTCGATCAACTTGATATTCGAAAGTTCCCAAAGGCAGGCGTGCTTGGTGATGGAAAGTTGGCACAGTTGATCGCCATGGTCTTGCAGGCTGCGGGTTCGCACGTCGTTCTTTATGGGAAGCATGCCGACAAGCTGACTCTGGCGCGAAGGGCGGGCATTGGCACGAAACAGGTTCGCGGCGATGAAAGCGATCTAACGCGCGTGAAGGATACTTTTCGGCTGGTGGTGGAAGCGACCGGTTCGCCGACGGGCTTTGCGCTCGCGCAGCGGATGACAGAACCCCGCGGCACGCTGCTGCTGAAATCCACTTTTCACGGCGCGGCATCGGTGGAGACCTGGCCGATTGTGGTGAAAGAAATCACGGTCGTCGGTTCGCGGTGCGGACCATTTGCCAAAGCGATTGCACTGCTCCGCTCCGGCAAGGTTGATCCTACGCCACTCATCTCCCGCAGTTTTGCAATGAAGGACGCGCCCGCGGCAATCGCATACGCCCAAAAACGCGGCGTGCTGAAGGTTCTGTTGAAAAATAATTGATTACAGGCGATTGATGCAGGAAGCGACGCAGGCGGCGCCGAAGCCGTTGTCGATATTCACTACCGTCACATTCGAGGCGCAGGAATTCAGCATACCGAGCAACGCAGCTATACCACCGAAGCTTGCGCCGTAGCCGGTGCTGGTGGGCACGGCGATGACTGGAATGCCGACAAGACCGCCGACCACGCTTGGAAGCGCGCCTTCCATTCCGGCGACGCAGATGATGACCCGTGCTTCGGTTAATTCGCTGCGATGCTCCAGCAAGCGGTGAATTCCGGCGACGCCGACGTCGAAAAGTTGTTCCACGCGATTGCCCATCATTCGCGCGGTGAGCACAGCTTCCTCGGCGACCGGGATGTCGCTGGTGCCGGCGGAAACGACGAGGATGGTTCCCTTCCCCGAAATTTCCTTGCTTCGTTCGATGGTGATCACGCCGGAGAGCGCATGAAATTTCGCAGCGCGGCTGACGCGCTTCACGGCGGCGAATATTTTGGCGTCGGCGCGGGTGACCAGCACGTTGTGGCTCGATGCCTTTTTCGAGACCATTGCACGGACAATCTCCGCCACCTGCGCGGGCGTCTTGCCTTTGCCGAAAATCACTTCGGCGTACCCCTGGCGCAGCGCGCGGTGATGGTCCACCTTGGCGAAGCCGATGTCTTCGAACGGCAGATGCTTCAGCTTGGCGAGCGCCGCTTCCGAGATAAGGTTCCCGGACTCCACCGCCTGCAAAAGTTTCAAAAGTTCGTCGGATTTCATCGTCTTCGACCGCTACGCATCTTAACATCGGTGCGACGCCGGGGCTAAGCTTGACTTGCCTGCGAGCCGCTGCGAGACTGAAAGAACCGCACACAATTCCATGCCTTCTAACAAGGGACAAACGATTACCGTGGGTGTGACCGGAGCCAGCGGCGCCGTTTTCGCGCAAAAAACGCTCTCCATGCTGGAGGACGATCCCCGCGTGGGCCGCGTGCACCTGGTGGTTACGGAAACGGGGCAGCGGCTTTTTGCCGAGGAATTGCGCATCGCTTCGGGCGATTTGAAGAGACTACCGGAGCGTATCCTTGGCCGCGCGCCTAAGAAGATTGAGGTCCTCTCGAATAAAGACGTGGGCGCGTCCATTGCTTCCGGAAGCTACAGCGTGGACGCGATGATTGTGATTCCCTGCACTGTTGGTGCATTGGCTTCCATTGCTTGCGGGACTTGCGACGACCTGATGGCACGCTCGGCTGACGTAATGTTGAAGGAAGGCCGGAAGCTAATTCTTTGCGTGCGGGATACGCCGCTGAACCGCATCCATCTGGAAAATATGTTGCGGGCGCAAGCGGCCGGCGCCGTGATTATGCCCGTGATGCCTTCGTTTTACCACATGCCGAAAACCATTGATGACCTGGTGACTCAGTACGTCTGCCGCGTGTTGGCGCAAGCCGGGCTGCCGCAGGAAAAAATGTTTCGGTGGACGGGCAGCGCCGCATCCAAAGAGGCGGAGAGTTAGTCGGATGGCCGGACGAATTCGCACTGTTCTGGAAATGATCAAGTTTGAGCACTCCGTGTTTGCGCTGCCGTTTGCGCTGACGGGGGCGCTGCTGGCGGCGCGTGCGACGCTGCACGGTTGGCCTACGCTGCGGCAGGTTTTGTGGATTGTGGTGGCGATGGTGGCGGCGCGCTCCGCGGCGATGACGCTGAACCGCATTGCGGATTTGCGCTACGACAAGGAAAATCCGCGCACGAAGATGCGGGCGCTGGCCACTGGTAAGCTTTCGGTTTCTTTCGCGTGGACGTTTACACTGGTCGCAGTCGCGGTGTTTTTTGTTGCAGCCTGGCAGCTGAATCCGCTGGCGCTGAAGCTCGCGCCGTTGGCGATTGCGATTCTCTTTTTCTATTCCTATACGAAGCGGTTCACCAACTGGTCTCATCTGTTCCTGGGGTTTGCCCTGGGCATTTCTCCTGCGGCGGCGTGGATTGCGATTACCGGGAGCCTCGATTGGCGGATGCTGATTCTTTGTGCCGCGGTCACATTGTGGGTTGGCGGCTTTGACGTGCTCTATGCTTGCCAGGACGTAGAGTTCGACAAAAACGCGGGGCTGTATTCGATCCCGAAGCGATTCGGAATTGCCGGCGCTTTGCAGATCGCGCGGGTGATGCATGTTGGCGTGGTGGCGTTGCTGAGTTGGTTGGCGTATGGATTTGGGCTGCCCTGGCCCGCGTGGGCAGGAATTGCGGTTGTGGCTGTCTTGCTAGCTTACGAGCACTCTCTGGTGAAGGCTGACGACCTGAGCAAGCTGAACGCTGCGTTTTTCACCGTGAACGGCTATATTAGTATGTTGTTCCTGTTGTTCTGGGGCGCCGCAGCGGCTTTATGGCGCGTTTGAACTGTTCGATACTTTCGAAAAGCGAATTCAAGTAGCGGCGAAGCGCAAATCGCCCTCTAATAGATTGGAACGACCGTGGCTGAACTGACGATCACCGACGCAACATTAAAACCCATCGCCGACAAGGTGCTGGCCGGCGAACGCCTTTCTTTTGAAGACGGCATTGCACTGTTCCGCTCGCCGGACCTGCTTGCGGTCGGCTGGCTGGCGAATTACGTGCGAGAGAAGCGCCACGGGAACGTCACCTATTACAACGTGAATCGCCACATCAATCCGACCAACGTATGCGTGGCTCATTGCAAGCTTTGCGCGTTTGGGCGTGATCCCAACGCTCCTGGTGCATACACGTACGCACTGGAAGAGGTTTACCAACGCGCGGCGCAGGGCGTTCGCGAGGGCGCGACGGAGTTTCACATTGTTGGCGGGCTGCACCCCGATCTTTCGTTCGACCATTTTCTGGAAATGATCAGCGGGCTGAAGCAACGGCATCCGCATGTGCACCTGAAAGCGTTCACGATGGTGGAGGTGCACTATTTTGCGCGTATTGCGAAGCTGACCATCGAGGAAACGCTGAAAAAGATGAAAGATGCCGGCGTGGACTCCTGCCCCGGCGGCGGCGCGGAGATTTTTCACCCCCGCGTACGCAAGATTATCTGCGACCACAAGGTGAGCGGGCGGATGTGGCTGACTATTGCGAAGAAGGCGCATCGCATCGGGCTGCGGTCGAACGCCACGATGTTGTATGGCCACGTGGAAACGGTCGAAGAGCGTGTGGACCATCTGGTGCTCTTGCGCGAGGCGCAAGACGAGACGCACGGTTTTGTCGCGTTCATCCCGCTGGCATTTCATCCGGATAACACGGCGCTGGCGCACATTCCCAAGCCCACCGGCTACGACGATCTTCGCTGCATCGCGGTATCGCGCCTGATGCTGGATAATTTCGATCACATCAAGGCTTACTGGATCATGCTGACGCCGAGCATCGCGCAAATCGCGCTGCGCTTCGGGGCCAACGATCTGGACGGCACGGTGGTCGAGGAAAAGATTTACCACGATGCGGGCGCAAAGACGTCGGAGTTCACGCCCCTCAGCGAACTCGAGCGCCTGATCCGCGCCGCCGGTCGCGTCCCCGTCGAACGCGACACACTTTACAATCCAGTTGACCGCTCCAAGCTTCCACCCATCGTGCCCTCCACGCCGCCAGGCCTCGTCTCCCTCACACTAAACGCCTAACCCTAGTAACCATTGACAGCGGGTGGCTTCGCGGCATTCCATCAGAGCTACTAACAATTCAGCATCATTCATGAATGGTGTTGAATCTTCCGCACCAGAAGAGTATTCTGCACCCGGGAGATCGAAAATGCGAAAACAGTTTGTGCTCGACAAGAGAACCGACAAAATGCTCCAGGAGTTGGCGTCTTACGTCGGCGGGAATCGCAGCCTCGTGGTCCGGGAGGCGATCAAGCTCTACTCCAACATGGAAGATCGCCTGGAACGAATCGAGGCCGACCCGGCTTTCCAGAAGATGATGGAGGAGTCCGACCGTGCAATCCGGGAAGGCCGTGTCACACCCCATGAGGAGGTCGTCCGCAAGTCCAAGGCGCTTGCGAAGCGCAGCGCCAAGAAACGCCAATGACGCGGATCGTTTGGGCGGATCCGGTAAGAGATCTCGTCTACGAACTTCCAGTAAGTGAGCAAAACGCTATTTTTGAGCACCTGGAATATCTTGCCCACTTTCCGCACATGTATCCTGTGCGCTTCAAGGGTCGTCGCTTCAGGCGTCACCGGTGGTTTCAGGCCGGGAGCTGGCTGGTCTACTACAGGGTCGTGGAGAATACGATTTATATCCGAGGAATCTGGCCGGCGCGCATTCCGTGATCCAAAAATTCGAAACGCTTCCGCCGGTGTGAGACATCGCGCTTTAGCAATTCAAACAGGAGCAAACCTTGCGGACGATTCTGCTTCTCACCATTTCGAATATTTTTATGACGTTTGCATGGTACGGTCACTTGAAGTTCCGCAATGTGGCGCTGTGGAAGGTTATCGTCATCAGTTGGGGCATCGCTTTTTTTGAATACTGCTTTCAGGTGCCGGCCAACCGGATCGGCTCGTACGAATTCAACACCGCGCAGCTCAAGACCATTCAGGAAGTGATTACCCT
>Ga0137415_10000909_pt1 | contig 28993 bp, 16 predicted proteins | sample CZODoug3_1_1_16f_FD_183082 | JGI IMG/M metagenome (GOLD analysis project Ga0137415, IMG submission 183082) | Vadose zone soil fungal communities from Angelo Coast Range Reserve, California, USA - CZODoug3_1_1_16fungal (Hybrid Assembly) | ecosystem: Environmental > Terrestrial > Soil > Vadose...
TGCCATCATTTCATGTCAGTTCTCCTCGGCGGCTGGCCACATCACGCGCGCCACAGCTTCGGCCATCTGCTTCCACTACGATTCTTCGACCAGTAACTGCTTCCTGCCTTTATCAGTCAAGCGGATGTTTGGCGGGACTAGTGCCGCCGCATTATTCCCAATATCACAACGATCATGGAGTTATCGTCACGATGACCCTCTTGTAGCATGACAGTGGCGGGCTGCCTTTATCGGTGACCCTCAGAATAAAGTGGCCGGTTCCCGTTCTGTCGACCTTGGGGGCAACCAGTCCGACCTGAGACAGATTCTCTGCGCTTGAGAACGCGATAGATTTTTGTCGGACCCCGCCTTACGTCTCTTCTTTACCAACACAAATCAAGCTGGATCCTTCAGCCTAGGGCTCTCGTCGATTGGGCTTTACATGGGCCTCATCAATGAGCTATATAGCAGAAGTCAGTTGGCCGTGGCGCATTCAGAACTGAGAGTGCCCGTGGGCCCGAAATGTCAGTGAGTTTGGCATGGTAGCCTGAAAAAGAAAATATGTCTGGAAGCCGCCGTAGCACAACGCCCGTTTATAAAAAAATCCAGAACAAGATCCGCGATCACATCGCGTCCGGCAAACTGAAGCCGGGAGACGCTGTCGCATCTGAGCGCGAACTCGCCAAAACTCACAAGGTAAGCCTGATGACGGCTCGTCACGCCCTCGCCGACTTGGAAAAAGAAGGCATCGTCGAACGCCGCCACGGGGCGGGCACGTTCGTTGCTATTCCCAAAATCCACTTTAACAAGTTGATGAGTTATACCGAGCAAATGTCGAGCCGTGGTTTGGCTACGCTCTCTCGAGTGTTGGTTACAAAGGTGATTGGGGACGAGCCGGAGGTTGCAGCCAGGCTTGGGCTGCCGGCAGCCAGCCGAATACTGAAAATTCAACGTCTCAGGCTTACCGGCAAAGAGCCTTTTGCGCTGGAGACTTGCTACTTACACGCATCCGATTTTCCCGATCTGACGTCTGCCCCGCTCGGAAGAAGTTCCTTGTTCACGATTCTGGAGCAGGACTATGCAACGAAATTGGCATACGCAGACGAAGAAGTCGATGCCACGGCAGCAGATGCCAGCATCGCGGAGATACTTGGCGTGCCTCTGGGCGCCTCCCTACTGCGCATTCGTCAGACTATCTATTCTGCTCAGGGCAAAGCAGCAATTTACGTAATCGGTTTCTACCGCTCGGAACGCCACACTCTGTTTATCCGGCGCTTCCGCTAAAGGATTTTCACAGTTACGGTGACTGATCCAGACTGATCTCGATTACTTCAGACCCGCCGCAATTGCTTTTGTCAGAGATCCTTCAGCATCGTCGTCATTCAGCGCCCACACATATGCGCCGCCAAGTTTGTTCTGTTTGATGTATGCGGTCTTCGCTGCCACTGAAGCGGGATTATCGTAGGAATAGAAAGTCCCGGTGACGGGATTGTAGAGTGTTGCTCCGACTCTTTCCGAATCGTACCAAGCGGTATATCCATTTTTGTTCGTAAGGTTTTCGATCGTCGAATAGGTTAAAAATCCTTCAGTCAATACAGTGTCGCATCCTGGCGAAGGAGCGGTCTTGTTCGGATTGGGACATAGACCCGATCCGTTGGCCAAAAGAACTGGAGAAGCGGCAGTTGCGTTCTGATACAAGCCGTGGTTTGCGTTGGGAACGCGCGTCCAGCCGACAGCATACAAGGGCAACCCCATAGTGTATTTAGCTGGCGGCACACCTGCCTTTAGATATGCCTTCACCGTCGCATCGATGTTGCGGGCTTCGGCTTGCACAGGATCCGCAGCCGCATCGTACAGTGAAGATGCCTCATTAGTCTGCTTGTCCCACGTTCCAGCATAGTCGTAGCCATCGATGGTGAGAAAATCCACTTCCGCGGCGGCGGCCTTCAGATCGATATTGGCATATTTCTGAGGGCCAGCGGGCGAGTCGAACGTCAAGATATATTTCTTGCCCGTAGTTTTCGTTAAAGCATCGAGTTGTGTGCGGAACTCTTTCAACAGGGCGGTGAAGTTCTGCTTGTCCGCTGCCGTCGGAAACTCCCAATCGATATTGAAGCCGTCGAACAAGCCGGGAGCTGTAACGCCCGCGGCGATATTGCCTTTGACAAACATGTTGATGCACGAAGCGGCAAGCACGGCTCGGCTAACCGCGGTTCCAGCGGCGGTTGCGAAGCCTGCAACGTTGCCGGCTTGTCCCCCCAAAGAGATCAACACTTTCAGATTGGGATGGAGTGCTTTGAGTTGTTGGATCGCGCCAAAATTTCCATAGAGAGGTGCGGTGTAGGCCTTTCCGCTCACGCTCGGAACAGTTGCATCTTGATAAGCGGCCGACGGGTCGGCAATGGCACATGCCGGCGTGGCAGTGGCGGTTACATTGCCAAAGGCGTAGATGAGATGTGTCAGTTCATTCGCAACGCCATTCCTTTCCAAATCCGCAATGTTGTAATGGGCATAACCGATACCCCACTCTTCGAAGTAGCCCCCGAAAATCTTGCCACTGTGTCGTGGTGTTTGCGCAAACGTCTGAGCGACGCCTGCAATGAGGGCCAACAGGCTCATCAAAACTATTCGGAGCGGACGCGGCAGGAGATATCTTGACACAGTAAATACCTCAAAACATTCGTAGTATAGACAGGCGAATTATAGCTCTATAGCACTTCCTGTAATAGCTCCGTGGATTGCCAAACATATTTCTTGACACCGGGCTTGAGCGGGGCTACATTCGTGCGTATCTTCATGGAGCTGCTATAGAGCAGTATGCAGACAGCCTGAAGCGCGCAGTTTATTTCGCCTATAAGCAAAAGTAATCTCTACGCGGCTATCCCACCAGCTCTATAGCAGAATACTTCTGAGCTGTGGACTGGTGCGACCATAACCGAGTTCTCAAACCTTCACCCGCGGGAGGGGCGGGAAGATGGCCCCCCGAGTTCAAGGAGATTTCGATGAAACGCACTTTCCTTTCTCTATGCATGCTCTGTAGCTTGATTGTGCTGATGTCTTCCAGTACAGCATCAGCCCAGACCGCATGCGCCACCCCCTGGAGCGCTACCGCCATTTACACCGCAGGCATGACAGCGAGTGAAGGTGGAGAGAACTACGTCGCCAACTGGTGGACGCAAGGCAATGACCCGGCAACCAACAACGGCGGGGCTGGCAGTGGCCAACCCTGGACTGCAACAGGCCCTTGCTCGAGCGCAACCTGCACGGCCGCACCGAGTGCTCCTACGGGATTAACCGCCTCCGGCACAACCGCCTCCAGCACAAATCTAAGTTGGACGGCAGTCACTCCTCCGGCTGGCTGCAGTGTCAGTTACTCGATCTCAGGAGGGCCTTCGACTCTCACCACAACCAGCACATCTGATACTGTGAGTGGTCTTTCTCCTTCGACCTCTTACACCTTCACCCTGACCGCAAAGGACTCAGTAGGTTCATCATCGGGAAGCACGGTGCACGTGACGACATCTGCGCAAGGTGGTGGCGGTGGCAGCTCGTTTGTTGGCGGATGGTATGAAGAATGGGGCACTTACTACGCGAATGCGAATGTTGCGGACCTGCAGGCTAATGGTGTAGCCGGCTCCCTCACGCACCTCATTTATGCCTTTGCCAAACCGGTCGCGAACGGCAGCAACGTGAGTTGCGCACTCGCCGACACTTATGCCGATTACCAGAAGGTCGTCCCGCAGGTGACTGGAGCTACTCCGGCGACGGCGCCGTTGCAGGGGAACTTTGGTGCGCTTGTGCAACTCAAGCAGCTTCATCCCAATCTGAAAGTGTTGATCTCCATCGGCGGATGGAATCCTCCCACTTACAACCAGCTTTTCGACACCGCATCCAGCACATCCGCTCAACGCCAGGCGTTTGTCAGTTCGTGCATCAACATGTTTGTCCAAGGCAATATCGCCTCGGGTGTCTCCACTGGCACTCTCTTCGATGGCTTCGACATCGACTGGGAGTTCCCAAACGCAAACGAGAAAGCCAACTTCACCGCATTGATGACGGAGTTCCGCAACGAGCTGAATACGTTGTCGTCAACCACCGGCAAGACCTATTATGTGTTGGCAGATTTGGCTGCCGGTCCGTCAACCCCGGGGGCAGCAGCGTTCTCTGGCAATGACGGCGGTTATGACACGATCAACATCTCCGGCCTGAATGCGGTGTTGGACTACATGAATGTCGACGGCTATAACTACGCCGGAAACTGGGCGAATGCCACCAATGACGCGTCTCCGCTGTACGACAATCCTGCCAGTCCGTTGTATGGAAAAGGTGACACGATTGACGCGACCGTACAGTACTACCTCTCGCACGGTGCATCGGCGTCTAAGTACACCATGGGATTCCCACTTTATGGCGCTGGCTGGGCGGGCGGTTTGACCTCAACCAACAGCGGCATGTATCAGAATGCAACCGGGGTTACAGATCCGACCGGAGTTCTGACTCCAAATGGAGCAGCTCCGGTCCCCAACCTCAACGGCGTGGGGAATTGCTCAACGGGTAACAACCAGTCGAGTCCAGCAGCAGGATGCGATTTCCTGTTGACGGACGGTCTGGCAACCTATCGAACGCTCGTGAACCTCTTAACTCACGGATTCACTGCGAGCTACGACTCCACCCGCTGCGCAGCCCGTATGTTCAATCCAACCACCCACACCGCATTTAGCTATGACAATGCTCAGTCGGTACAGTGCAAGGTGAACTACATCAAAGCCAATGGCTTGGGCGGTGGCTATGTTTGGGCGTTGAAAGACGACGACCCAAATGGAGACCTAACCAAAGCCCTGGCTGCAGATCTCAATCCATAGAGGCCTGTGACCATACAACACGTTAACCAGTCAGACCGCGGCTAGCTGCGGTCTGACTGCAAACTATACCGGCTGATGGCATACTTTAGTACAAAAATCTCGGCCCTTTGCACTACAAACAGAACTACTTGATGGAGGCACTCATGATAGAGACAAATTCTCTGGTTTCCCAGACAAAATCCGGCATTTCCATGTTGCGTACAGGCGTCGCGTTCATTCCCCATACTTTCGTGAAGAAGGTGAGTTTCATCAAAGGGCAAGCATGCCTGTTTCTATTAATGACGTTTTTGCTTGTGCTGTGTCCACTGATGCGCGGACAGGAGCTGGCGGGAACTTTTACCGGCACGGTTACGGACACCAGCGGAGCAGTGATTTCGCATGCCACCATCACCATCAAGCTCAACGGAGTGGGAGGCCAATTGCGTGTGGTGCAATCGAATGACTCCGGCAACTACACCGCCACCAACCTCCCTGCCGGCACTTATACGATCACCATCTCTGATCCAAGCTTCGAGACATACGCGGCTCGTGATGTCATTTTGAATGTGGCGCAAAAGCGCACATTGAACGCGCAACTGAGACCCGGGTCACAAAGCCAGACTGTGACGGTGGTGGATAACCCGGTGAGCATCGATACCGAAAGCAGCTCGCAGGCGGGAACCATCTCTGGAACGCAATTGCGCGAACTGGAGCTGGTCAATCGCAACTTTCAACAATTGGTTACGCTGCAGCCAGGCGTTGTGAACCTGCTTGGCGATCAGCCCGGCTTTGGCGATATTAACAGTAATTCTACGATTTCCATCAACGGCGCGCGCACCACGGCCAATAACTGGACGGTGGACGGCGCGGACATTAACGACAGCGGCTCGAATGGCACATTGATCAACATTCCCAGTGTCGATGCCATCCAGGAGTTCACGCTGGAGCGGAGCTCCTACGACGCCAGCTTCGGACGCAGCGGAGGCGGCCAGGTTCTGGTAGCCACCCGATCCGGCACCAGCTCGTTCCATGGTTCAGCCTATGAGTTTGTGCGCACAGCGAACACCGATGCAAACACCTACTTCAACAAGGTGAACCCCGCAGCACTTCTCCCACGTGCGCCCGATCACTACAATAACTTCGGCTTTACCCTGGGTGGGCCTATCTTTATTCCGCGCGTCTACAACGTAGACAAGAAAAAGACCTTCTTTTTCTGGTCAGAGGAATGGCGCAAGATCACGAGTCCTAACGGACAGAACGTAGCGGCGCCTACTGCGGCAGAGTTAGCCGGCTCGTTTTACGCGGCGAATGAGCCGAGTGCTCCTGCCGGGTGCATCACCGGATGGACGCCTACCCCGAAACCGAACACGAATGCGCCGGCGGGGAGCGGCACAGGCACCATCAATCCTTCCTGTTATAGCGCGAATGCGCAGGTGTATCTCTCGCAGATCTTTAGCAAGAACCAGGCCAATTCCACTACCCCCAATGCAGACAAGAACTTTACCTTTGGCAACCAGATATCGTCTTACTCCACGCTCAACAACTTCCGCCAGGACCTGGTCCGCGTGGATCACTACTTCAACGACAAGCTGCATTTCTTTGCACGCGGCATGCAGGACGATGCTCCCAGCAATCTTCCTACCGGTTTATGGGGCGCCAACAACTATCCGGGAGTGGTAAATGTCGCCATCAACGCCCCGGGCAAGAATGTGGTGGGCAACCTGACCTGGACCATCTCTCCGAAGATAGTGAACGAAGTGGAGTTTGCCTACTCGCAGGGAACCATCAAAGGCGCGCTCTCCGGCCCCGCGAACTCGGCATCCCTCCTCTCCTCGCTGACCAACAACCTGGCCAATCCTGACCCCTACGGGCGTATCCCGACTGTAACCATTTTGGACGGATCGGTCACCGGCGTATCGCAGGGCAGCGCTCCGTACTTCGAGCGCAACTTGGACCGGAACATCTTTGACAACTTCACGGTGACGTTGGGCAATCACACTTTGCGCGCCGGTGTTACGGCGCAACAGATGTTGAAGACCGAGGATGCCTCGCAAGGCAATGCGAATTTCAGCTTCAATTCCTGGGGAGATTTCCTTCTGGGCAATGCCACCGTATACTCGCAGGCCAACCGGGACATCATTCCGGATCTGCGCTTCTGGAATACCGAAGCCTATGTCCAGGATGACTGGAAGGTGACCCACAGGCTGACTGTGAACCTCGGCCTTCGCTGGACACGCTTCCCATCGCCTTCGGATGCAAAGAATACACTCAACAACTTTGATCCCTCGGTATACAACCCGGCTCTGGCCCCAGTCCTCGACAACACCGGAAGCTTTGTTTCTGGACAGGCCTTCACGCCGGCGACCTACACCAATGGATTGATCTTCCCCAAGGGCGCTGCCTGCGCAGCAGCTCAGGCCATCTCTGCGCAGGTTACCTGCTCTCCATATGGCAGCACCGTGAACCCCAACTACAACTGGAACTTTGGACCTCGCGTGGGCTTTGCCTGGACTCCCTACGGAGACGGCAAGACCGTTCTGCGCGGCGGATTCGGTCTGTTCTTTGATCGCACGCTCAACGGCATCTGGGAGCAGAATGCATTCGGCGATCCACCGCTGGTGCAGACGACGACGGTCAATAGCGCGGCGTTTGACAATCCGACAGGAATTGGTTCTGCTGCGCCTCCAGGCCTCGGACCGAATGGACTGACAACAACAGGCAACCCCGCTTTCAAGGTCCCCTCGTATGCGAACTTCAATCTTTCGGTGCAGCAGCAACTGGCTCCCACGACCACATTTGAAATCGCGTATGTGGGTTCGGTCTCCCGGCACCTGCTGGGCGAAATGGACCTGAACATGCCCACGCTGGCCGCACGGGAGTCGAATCCAGACTCTCCTGTCAACAACATTCGCCCTTACCTCGGCTACTCGTACTTCCATACCAGGCTGCCTGTCTTCACCGCCAACTATAACTCGCTGCAGGTATCCCTGAACCATCGGACGATGCGCGATCTGACGCTGGGCATCGCCTATACCTGGTCGAGGAACCTGTCAACCCAGGCTAATGATCGCGGCACTGCCAACACCTATACATACAATCCAAAACTGGATTACGGACCGTCTGCGCTAAATCAGCCGCATATATTCGTCGCCAACTTCGTCTACAAGGAGCCGTTCTTCCGCGAGCAGCATGGCCTTACCGGACATGTGCTGGGCGGCTGGGAACTTTCGGGCATTACTACCTTTACCTCCGGATTGTCCTCAACCGTTACTCAGCCATCTGACCCATTCGCCTGCGCCCCGGACCAAAATAATAAGACCGGCGCATGCGCGTCTGGAAGAGCGCCTGGAACATATCCCGGCGGTTTGGGCCTCTATAGTCCGAATGCCGACATTCTGCCTCGCGCCGATCAGGTGGCCCCAGTCCATCTGGTCAAGAAAGGGGTCAACTGGTTCGACCCTTCTTCCTTTGCTACGGCCCAGGGCCATTTCGGTAGTGGAGGGGTTGGAAGTTTCCTGAGCCCAGGCACGGAAAGGGTTGATCTAGGTCTGTTGAAGAACTTCGCGATCACTGAAAGGATCAATCTTCAGATGCGCGCCGAAGCCTTCAACGTCTTCAACCACACCAATTTTGGTGGCGGCGGTGGTGGTGTGGGAGTGAATGGCATAGACACCATTCTTGGAGACGGCACTTTTGGACAAGCCACAAGTGCTCGTATGCCGCGCACCATGCAGTTCAGCGGGAAATTCTACTTCTAACCCATCTCTCAAGCTGTAAGGACAAGGCCGGAGCGCAAACTTCGGCCTTTCTTATTCAACAGGCGGCTTTGCCGGAGAGGCATTACCTTTTCCTGAGGCGCCGGACATCACTGTGAGAAGCGCATCGTCGTCAGCTTTTTTCAGGCTGCTGGCCTTGTCGAATTCGCTTTTCGCTTCAGTAGACTTTCCCATCGAGCGGTACAACCGTCCCAGCCGCATATGGACATTCGCATCGCCGGGCTTGAGCGCGGCAGCGGCCTTGAGTTCGCGCAGCGCATCCTCATTGTTGCCAGCTTCGGCATAGACGATGCCTAGGTCAAGGTGTGCCATGGAGATTTCCGGGTTACTCTTCACCAGCTTTTCCAATAAAGGTTTAGCATCGTCCATCCGGTTCATTCGAATATCTGCATCGGCAAGGTAGAGCATGGCCGAGGTGTAATCCGGAGTATTGTCGAGCTCGGCCTGACACTCTTGCGCAGCTTCCTGATACTGCATTTGAGTCCACAACAAGTAGCCCAGACCAAAGTGCACATTCGGCTCCTTGGGATTAGCCTGAACGGCAGCGCGAAACTCCCGCGTCGCGCCGGCAGTATCTTTCATTTCGTCTAACGCTTCGCCAACCAGCATGTCGGCCTCGGCAGACTCGGCATTCTGCGCAACTATCCGGTGATAGGCATCTAGAACGCATGGATATTGCTTCGACAACAGGCAGCTGTGTGCCAAAGTCAGTAGCAGAGGAAGATTCTGCGCGTCGCTGTCCGCCGCCTGTTTCAGATAAGGAACTGCAGCCTGGTATTCCCCTAGACCATAATGCGACATTCCGATCAGAACAGTCAGGCGTTGTATCTCAGGTGAGGAGGGCGACTGTGCCTTGAGCATCGGGGTGAAAGTTTGAATGGCCTGCTTGTATTGTCCGTCCTTGAAGAGTGCCAGGCCCAGGTTCAAACGCAGGCCGGGCATCGCGGGGTTCAGTGCCATAGCCTTACGGTAAAAACCAATCGCCTCTGGGTAATGCCCCTGACGGGCTTCAAGAAGGCCCAGACGAGCAAGAGGCTCGGGATTCGTTGGATAAGCTTTGGATAGAGCGATCAGGGCAGCTTCGGAGTCAGCCCTATTTTCATGCTGATCGAGCGGAAGCGACGCCTGCCCTGGTGTGTCCTGCGACAGGACGGGGAGACCCCAACTGAGCATTCCCAGTGCCAGCCAGATAGTGAACCTGAAACTCAAAGAATCCCTCGCATACACACCCGTCATGATTTTCTCTCGCTGAGACAGCGACACGCAACGGCATCCTTCTAGAAGGGAGGTTTCAATTTTGTTAGAAGAGGCAAGCGCATAACAAAGCTACACATGGGACCAGGTCAAGGATAAGTTCAAGGCCACTGACCCTACTCTGAAATCGGATGCGATCAATGTGCTGGAGATGAAGGCCGAGGAGATTACGGCTTATCTGCGTCCGAACCCGCAATTGACTCTGTCAACGGATGGGACTCAAATCGCTCCTTATAAAGATAAAGGAGTCTGGCAGCCAAAGGCTGGTACTTGCTGAATCCCATACTATCTGCCGGTAGCATTTTCCCTCTACAATTTATCGCCGTAGTGCCATCATGGTGCTCGTCGCCTATAGGCACTTACTTCAGCTATTGCTTCTTTTCAGTTTCAGCCATGAACTTGACAAGCTCATCTTTCCAGACAGCAGCTTGAGTGTGGGTGCCGTGACCGCGAGTGGCATCGGTAATAGGAAGGATGATGAATTTTGTCTCCGCCATTTTGGGAAGCACGCGCGCGCTGATGATCTGTTGAGCGAGCTCCGGCGGATTGATAAAGTCGTCGGCAGAATTGATCCAAAGAGCAGGCGCGACTATGGTGGAGAGCTTGGGTTCTGGATTGTAGTTGCGCGAGGCATTGACATAGTAGATGAGATTGTTGGCGTCAACATGAATGATGGTACGGGCCATGTAATCGTCAACGTCTTTTTCCGCCTGGGCCCTGGTGGGATAGTTCTTTTGCATCTGCAGTGGTGAAGATCCCATGATGAGGAGCATAGCTTCAGCACCACGCAGACCTTCGACTGGCTGGCTAGTGTACTCTCCGTTCTTCCAGGCAGGATCATGCTTGACGCTCTCAATCGCGATATAGCGAGTCATGCGGTTGCGGCCGGCAAGTTCAACGGGATAACACGCGAAAGGCGCAAGTGCATCCATGAACTGCGGATAAGTCTCACCCCAGACCCAGGACTGCATACAACCCATCGAGGTTCCAAGAATAAGACGCAGGTGGTCGATGTGCATGCCATCGGTAAGCATGATGTATTGCGAGCGAACCATGTCATCGTAGTCGTACTGGGGAAACTTCATGTGCAGACCGTCGGATGGCTTCGACGAATCACCATGGCCTATGTCATCCGGAAAAATGAGGAAATACTTCGTGATATCGAAGGGTTGATCGGGACCGAAGAGAACGTCGGAGAAAACTGGGTTCAGGAGAGTGTGGCGATCTCCTCCCGTGCCGTGGAGGAGCAGGATGGCGTTATCGATATGTCCGTCTGTTCCTCGGTGCGGCTCGCCAAGTGTCGAATAGTGTAGCGTGAGTTCGGGCAGGGTTTCGCCAGTGCCGAAGCGAAAATTCTTAATCGTGTAAGCATGATCTTTCGCGGACCATCTCGAAACACCTGCATTCTGAGCCATGCAGGGAAATACGCAGGAAAAAATCAGGCCGGCTATAGCTGCTAAACGCATCGTTCATTTTCCTCGGTGCAGATATTCCTTAGTGGAAGCGCTGGTAAAGGACGATTGTCTTCTACGCAGTTGCACTAAGTGTACGGAACCGATTCGCGAAAGGAAACGAGCCGAGTAATCGTCCGGTGTGGTCTTTGGACTGAATAAGTTATCGAGTTATTATTGCTTCTCCTCCAACCCACGCCTGCTCTTTTCCTGAACCGGCTGTAGGGTCACTACCTGATCGACATAAGGGATGAGGCGTACTGGGCCTTCCATTCCGCAGACATCGATGGCAGCCAGAATATGACGCGAAGTGCCAACTGCACGCCCATTTGCCTCCGTGTTAGTGACTAGAATCTTGATCTCGTTTGCCCCCGGTTTGATCAACTTTGAGATATCAAGTCGATACGGCCGCCAGACAAGTATGCCTGCATGCTGGCCGTTGACAAAGACATCAGCAACCGAACTCACACGACCGAGGTCAAGCAGAATGCGCCTATTGCGGAAATTCTCAGGCAATCTGAAGGTCTTAGTATAAATGGCTGTCCCGGAGAAATTGGCAAGGCCTGTTTGCGTCCAGGGTTTTAGTGGAGAAGGTGTGGCGCCGGTGACGAACTGAATGGGAGAGGTTAACGGGTCGTCTTTGCGGGCGATGATGACGAGTGAGTTCTTTTCTCCATGGAGTCCTTCGCGCAGATCGATTGAGGCGCTCCCGTCTGCGTGCATTTCGTGTCCGTTGAGCAGTATGCGATAGGCGCCATGAAGAGCCGGCGGCACTACAGCCACACATCCGGGTGGCACTTCGATCCGATACCAGCGCATGGCATCGTTCGCCGGGGTCGATTCGTGCGACGCATTAGGTGACGTGCTCGCAACAATCTCAGAGAGAGTGGTGCCCTTGTCATCCGCGACGCGGAAAGTAAAGCCATAGAAGCCGCTGGAGGTGCCTCTTCCCTTTCCTACTTTCACCAATACTTCGTTCCAACCCTTATGGAGGTCTACCGGAATGCGATCGGCCCAGTTGTCGTTGAGCTCGTACCAGAAAGGGGTTCGCAATTGCGCATACACCTGCTTATGGTTGATCCAGATAGAAGACCAGTTGTCCGAGGCAACTATGAAATTTGCGTGCTGCTCGCGCGGGGAGTAGAGGTAGGTGTGAGCGTAGCTCACGATCCAGTTGTGCCCATTAGTCAATAATTCCGGATTGAAGTTGACGATGTAGCCGGAGTTGGACGTACTGCCGCCTTCGGTTTTCATCCAGATGTCCCAATTGCCTAGGGTGAGGTAAGGCTCGTTGCCGTTGTAATCTTCCCAGCCTAACTGACCGTTGAGTCCATCGTATTTCTTGTGGACGTCGAACTCCTGCTCTGGCGGATAAACCTTTGCGAAACCGTTGTTGTCCTCATTTGGAAACGGACCGATCATCTGCCAGTGTCTAATAGTGGTCTGCTCTTCGTTCAGCCACATATCCGGCCAATCGGTATCGTCGAAGTTGGCAGATGTCCAGCCCAGTTTGGTGCCTTTCGCTTCCGTTGCATCGTTGATCCTGGCGTATGGCACGGACACTCGATCCGGCTGTGGCTTGAACTGCCAGTCGCCATCCAACTTTAGCGGCTGCAAACCGCCGCTGGATGCTTCGCCACGGTAGAGCTTGGTGTCGCTGCGCAGCTCGACGAACGTTGCTCGCTCTGTTGCTGGGCCTGACATGTGAACCTTGAATGATCCGGGCTGCCGAGACAAGTTATCCAGACTCTCGGCGTTAGTCGCTTCAAGCACGGTATTTTGCGATAACCCGGTGAGAGGACGGAAGACCACGTAGAAGGCATCCCAGGGGTCCAGGTTGAGACGTACATCCGTCCCGGTGGGGCTGTTTGTATAGAAGAGCGGCTCTTGCTCGCCGGTAAGAGCATTCCATTTTTCCGGAATTCCCTTTGCAGCGAAGTGGACCTCATTCACGCGCTTTCGGTCCGTATCGTTCACTACCCAGTAGTAGTCAGTCTGTAGCTTACTGCGATGCTGGAAGAAGAGGTGCTGCGCGGGACCATAGATGACCTGCACATCTTTGGGTACATGCGCATCGAGAGCTGCCATCAATGCATCTACGGAGTCATCGACGTAGATGGATGTATTCGTTTTCGGATCACTATCGCCGGCCTCCGGAGTCTGCCGACCTTCCGCAGCCAAGTCGAAGATGGTCGCAATGCCGCTTTTGATTTCTGCATCGTTATCGCCGGCTTCAGGAGATGCTGTGGGCAGGAGGCGGATGCCAAGAAGGATGCCGCCGGCCTGGTGAAATTCCTGCAGTTTCTTGAGCGTGGTTCTGCTGAGCGTGGTGATCGGAGGAAGAACGATTGCGCGGAATCGTTGCGGACCGATGACCAGTTCGTTTCCTTCTACACGCGCGCTGTTAAGGTATTCGTCGTCGGCAATGTTGTAATCCCAATGATGATCCGTTAATCCGTCAATGATGCGGGTGTAATAGTCGTTGATCAATACTGTCTGGTTCTTCCAGGCGGCAGGCCTTCCGATCTCCTGATAATTGGTCGACCCGGAGAACAATGGCTGTGTTTCTGCCCACATGGTGGTAATGGGATAGTAGAGCAACACATTCGTTTCATGATGGCTGTCCGCATTCATGTAGCTGATACGGCGCGTGTAATCCGCGTATGTGTGAAAGTAGGGCCAATAGGGCTGGTGCAGCCAGTCTGGTGGGTAGTTCGCGCGCCCGCGATCGTAGTCGAAGGCGTGCGGGATGAAGAGGTTCACGCCCCAGAGACCGATGGCGTTGGTTCCTTTGCGAATCCCTTCCAGATCGAGATACGAATTTGTGCCCTGCACACCCTGGTTTTCACAGGCAAAGCGGCGGCCTTCGAAATCGGCTACAGATTGCGCGACCTTGAAATTCAATGGCTGGCGGCCAAAGTCTTCGAGCGAATCTACACCGACGGGGTTGAGGCCCCGTTCCACAGTGAAGAGGCTTCCTTCCAGTGCGGCGGCCCACTGGAGACTTTCTTCCCACGCGTGCCCGGTGCGGCCAATACCAAGACCTTTTGCCGATTTGGTAATGCCATCCCAGAAAGAGCGTCCATAAAGCTCAGTGACTGTTGCGAGGTAGTCGGTGCGGAGCTTCGTGGTTATGTCACCTCCGTTGTAAATGAGCAACGGGAGCATCTTGCGGAGATCGGAGCCAGTACGCTGCTGGAAAGCAGCGAATAGCTGCGGCGTCCAGGCAATGCGATAGCCATAGTCTCCTTCGTGATCGGCAAAAGCGTAGCGGATCGTGCTTCCGAAGTAGGGCGCAAAGCGGCGGTGGTATTCGCCGTAGACAAGATTGAAATACAGATTCGTCGTATCAGGATTCATGAGATCCACGAATCCACCATCAAAGCCCATTGCAGGTTTGAGACTGAACTGCACGATGACCCATTTGCCTGCGGGAGCGGACCACTGAAAGTGTCCATCCTTGGCGTCCGCGCCAAGAAGAGTCAGGCTTGCGGAGTCGATCTGGTTTTCTCCCAGCCAGCGGGCTGCAACGATTGCTTGCGAATCGGGATTGACAGTCACATCGACCATCCGTGGACCTTCGATTATGTTCGATTCGAACGCCAGCGTCTTCATGCGCAGGTCAGGGCGCTTGGCCAACACTTCACTCTGGTGATTGCCGGACATCCACACATTGCGGACTTCGCCACTGGGCCAGTCGTACTCATCGACGAAGTTGAATTCGAATCCAGACTTCTTCGATTGTTCGAGACCCGCGCCGATGGCCTTGAACCAATCTTCGGATAAATACGGAGTCTGAAGGCCATCGCGAGCATGCAGAAAGGCGCCGTAAACATGCTGGTCAGCCATATCGCGAATCTGCTGCTGAATAACTGGGCCTTCCATCTTGCCGTTCCAGAACCAGAATGGCATCAGGGAGAAATCGTGCGGAGGATCAACGAAGGCTTGGTGTAGTCGATCAGCATCGGTTGTACTGCTCTGCGCAGAACACATTATGGCCGATACTGTCAGCAAGGCTATTAAGCCAAATAGAATCGCGGGTCGCCTCATCTAAGCGTCTCTCCAAGGTCGGTTATAAAGTTCAGCTGCTTAAGTTCCCAGGACATCAGAGTCCATGCAAGGTTGTGCGTTCATGCAATCGAAGCAGTTCTCAGTGAGTGTCAACGGGCTCGGTGAAGAAGCCCAAAGGTCATGCTGAACTTATCTTCCACCGTCACACGAGGTGCAGAACTCGAAGGTCCCGCACCTCGCGCAACATGCGACTTCATACTGTATTAGAAGTTCAGTTTCATCGCGAACTCCATGATTCGAGGATCGCCCGCGCTATTTACCTGTCCATAACTTCCGTCGCCAAGCCCTGTATCGACATTGCGGAAGTTGGGATGATTGAGCGCGTTGAAAGCCTCGGCCCGAACCTGCAATGCAAGACGATCGTAGATAGGGAACGTCTTGTAAAGAGCTACGTTGAACGAGGTATAGTTCGGCCCGCGGATGGTTCCATTCCGTGCATCGCCATAGAATCCATAGGCGGGTGCGGCGAATGCGCTGGTATCGAACCATTCACTCAACTTTCCAACTTTCCGCAACGATGCAATCTGGCCTGGACGGGCTGCAAGTCCCCGCGTGCTGAGCGACATACCTGGGCTCAACGCAAAACCGCTTTGGTGCAGGAACAGGCCACCAAGACTCCAGTTACCAAGAGTAAACTGCAAGGGCTTGCTGCTATGGGAGAAATACGGGATAGCATACACCCAGGTCGCCGTCACATCATTAGTGAAGTCATAGGACGGAGGCCCATACTCTGCCGCCCAGTTACGTGGGTTCTGTGGTCCGGAACCATGCGAGGTTGTAGAGCCAGCTCCATGGCCCGCCACTGTCGCCAAGGACTTGCTCCAGGTGTAGGCCAGACTGAACTGTGAGCCGCCAGCACGATAATTGACAGACGATTGAAGTGCGTTATAGTTTGCGGAGCCTCCGTCATATTGGTTATTGATGGTGCTGTATCCCTGATAGGGGCGCTTGTAGTCTGGGGAGGATACTCCCGAATTGAGGCAGGGGTCGAAGTCATAAGACGATGCATTTGGCTGAGTAGCTGGCAGACAACCTGACACGCTTGGCGCCGACACCTGCAACGGCCAATTGATATCGTTGCCGCCGCCGATGCCTGACGTTAGATGACGCGTCTGGCTGCCTGCATATGCGAGGACTCCAACCAGGTCGCTCCTGATTTGGTGTTCCAGCGTCAGGCTGTACGATTGGAGTTGCGTGGGTGTAAACGAAAACGGCACCGCATTCAGGTTCTGGGGAGTGGGTGCTGCAGCCGTGCCGCCGGCGGTCCCGTTGCTCAACAAACTATTCAGGATATTCGCGCTTTGATTGTAGGGCGGGTTCTGTCCAAATGCGTAGTAGATCACCGCTACTGGAACTCTCGAATAACCGATGCCGTATCCGCCGCGCAGGGATGTCGTGCCATTGCCGGATAGATCGTAGGCGAAACCAACGCGAGGGCCGAAGTTTGTCTTCTTGGGAATAAAGAAGCCGTGAGGAACACCGTTCTTTCCTGCAAACGCGAGTCCGTTGAGAAGATTGGCTGCAGCGCCACTGGACGTGAGCGGTTGATTTGAGCCGTTAATAACGAAAGCACCTGTTGACGTGACGATAGGGGCCTGTGCGGGATCGAATATCGATGGATTGAAACTGGTAACTTGGCTTCCGCTGACGGTATCATTTGAGAAATACACCCAGCGGACGCCGAGGTTCAACGTCAAGCGTGGCATGACCTTCCAGTCGTCTTGCACATACGCCTCGCCTTGCCGATAGTGAAACGCCCCCTCCCGCTCTGAGCTCGCCTGTGAGTAGCTCGAATTCAAACCGAGCATGTAGTCCGCGGCTGGATCTCCGGTGTGCGTGCCGCTAAACCCGAAGGATCCCTGTGGATTGGTAAAAACGGTTTGGCGCTTGATCCCGAACATGTAAAGCGCCCCGCCCTGCAGAACATGCCTGCCGCGAATCCAACTGACGTCTTCAGTGACCAGGCCTTCTCCATCGGAAGCGGAGATAGGTTGAGAGCCGACGCCGTTACCCGCCCACCCTTCTGCGATGGAGATATTCGGAATTCGATTGAGCGTCGGTCCGTCGGGAAAAGCCTGAATAATCGATAGGCCCGCTGGCATCGTGCCACCACCCTTTCGGAGCAGGATATGTGGTCTGTCATCAGTTTCCGCTACGCTTGCCGTGTTCATCAGGTTCGGTGTGATGTTCGACTGAACACGTACCAATCCGTTGAATCCGGTCGTGTAGTAGGCGTTTGTAATGGTGTTATAAGGGGTTCCGCTCCAGGCGTCGTTCGGGAAGCTGTTCAGAACCTGCTCATACATGATTCGACCGGTCAACTGATTGTTCTTGCTAATTTGATGATCCAGGCGGTACTGATAATCGATCTGGCTAGTTGTCTGTGGGTCCTGGTTTATGTAGTTCTGAAATCCTCCTGCCGGATTGTTTGGTAGCGGCACATAGGCATTCAATAGTCCGACAGCTACAGGATCGAAGCAGGCAGGGTTCAACGTTTTCGGACCGCTGATGCAATTGTTTTTTCCTTCCGAGGCAAGGAGTGCCTGACTGTGCGCATCCAGTGTCAGACTCCCCTTGAGTGTCGGGCTGTTGCTGAAGTCGCCGCTGCGCATTGCCTGCGGGAAGACAGCAGCACGGATGACTGACCCCGCGCTAATCGCTTGCCACTGATTGGAAGCGAAGAAGAACGTTTTCTTCGACCGGTCCGAGTTGTAGAGTTTTGGGATGGTCACTGGGCCGCCCAGCGTATACCCATAGATGTTTTGATGTAGCGACTGTGTGGTTGTGGAGAAAAAGTTGAGAGCGTCAAATGCGTTGTTGCGAAGGTAGTCCCAGGCGGATCCATGAAAGGCTTCCGATCCTCTCTTTGTTTCAACAACGACCTGGCCGGAGCCTGCAAATCCATACTTCGCGCTGTAGCTGTTTTTCAGCACCGAGAACTCTGCGATTCCATCTACGACCGGCAGGATATTAACATTTGCAAGGTTGCCAGAGTTCATGTTGTAAATCCCATCGATGGTATAGGTTGTGTATTCAACGGAGTTTCCATTGATGATCAGAGTGGTGCCACCCTCGAGTCCCCCGCCACCCAGGGAATCAGCCGCATTCGTGCTGCTCACGCCCGGAATTGCAATCGCCAGCGTCTGAAAGTTGCGGCCGTTCAGCATCAGGTTGTCGATCTGCTCACTGCTGATGGTGCCGCCGCTTTCAGAGCTCTCCGTGTTGACCTGGACAGCATTCGCTGTGACGGTCACCTCTGATGTGGCATTGCCAACTTCTAGCCTTACGTTGTTCGAGCGGCGTTGTCCTGGGTCGATCTGTATATCGTTGGTAATACTCTCCTTGAAACCCGGTTTGGCAATAGAAATCTTGTACCGGCCAACGGAGAGCCCTTCAGCCGAATAGAAGCCACTGTTATCCGTGACTCCTGCGTGTGTAACTCCTGTCGCCTGATTGGTGATCGTTACTGTCGCAGCCGAGACGACTGAACCAGATGCATCTGTCACAGTGCCAGAGATGGAACTCGCGCTCGCCTGTGCATACAGGAATGGCGCTGTCGCAAATAACAAACTGAGGAAGGCTGCTATTGGCAGCACAGCGGTACGAAAATGTTTTTTCAACTGCTTGACCTCCGAACGTACGTTGACTAGGCAGTTTGCTTGACGGCCTTGATCAAAACGAGATGAGGCACTCGGAGGCGTTGAATTGACAACTGCGAAAACCTAGCTTGAGATAAATTGCGTATATCGCAAATGATGCTACACTCCGGCTGCGAGGCCGCCGCCGCTTCAGCCGATACGTTTTTCCGTAATCGAGGTCTTTATGTGCGCTGTAAAGCAGGGCAACACCCGGTACAAGTTGGAGACCGTAGCGCGTGCCTGCGCGATCCTTCATCAATTTTCGGATGTTCAGCAGTCGTTGAGTCTCAGCGAAGTTGTCGAGCGAACTGGCTTCGAACGCACTATAGTCTTCCGTATTTTGCGCACTTTGGAAGAAGAGGGACTGCTGCGCTGTCCGGAAGGCCGACGGTATGTTTCGAATGTCAACATTCTTACTCAAAAGCGCTTTCGCGTCGGCTATGCATCTCAGAACAGCGATTCCTTTTCGAAAGCCGTGACCCAGGGATTGCGCTGGGCGGCGGCACGACATCAGATCGACCTAATTGAGGTAGAGAACCTCTACAATGCCAAGGCAGCATTGCGCAATGCGCAAAAACTGGCGGAACACAAGGTAGACCTCGCCATTGAATTCCAGGTATACGAGCGTATCGGCTCCCAGCTTTCGGCCATTTACGAAAATGCGTCGATACCCGTGATTGCGGTAGAGATCCCGCAGCCGGGTGCGGTGTTTTTCGGAATAGACAACTACAACGTCGGTCAATTAGCCGGCAAGGCATTGGTGAAGGCAGCCCAGCAACATTGGCACGGTCAAATCGATGAGTTGCTGATGCTCGATCTTGAAGTTGCCGGCTCGCTTCCGCACCTGCGTATCTCAGGCGCCGAGTCGACAATTCGAAAGTCGTTGACCGGGAGCTATCAGGTTCTCCACCTCGACTCGCGTGGTGAGATGGAGCGCTCCTTCGAGTTGGTTCGCCGTCACATGCACTTCTCTCCTAAACGCAAGACGCTAATTTGCGGTGTAAATGACCTCGCCGTGCTCGGCGCTCTCCGTGCGTTCGCGGAGGTTGGCAGAAGCGATTATTGCCTTGCTTTGGGAGTAGGTGCGTTTCCGGAAGCTCGTCGTGAATTGCGCTCTGTGCAAACGAGGTTGATCGGTTCAATCGCTACATTTCCTGAGCGGTATGGAGACAATCTTATTCAGATCGCACTGGATATTCTTCACCACAAACCAGTTGCACCTGCGGTCTACGCGACTATCCAGCTTGTCACCCCACAAAATATCGAGAAGTTCTATCCCCGCGCAATATTCGCCAACGCCGACAAAGATCTCTAGTTGTGGTGCTTATAGCTTGAACGCGTAGTTGTACCCGGCGCCACCGTGGACTCGCAACCCGGCAAAGGCCAGGACGAGATTCCGTGACCGGCCGTGTACGCCCATCCAGAATCACTGGTATTCAAATCTAGAAATTTGCGATATGCGCAAATGAAATGACCCGCCAACTTCGTTGTTGCTCTCATATGCGTTTTGGCCTTCTTATGTGAGTCAATCAATCTGCTCAACGGATGAGGCCAGGGGTATGAAGATCACGGAGATCAAGCTCTATAGGATCAAATCAGGCAATACCGGGGAGAAAGGCGCGCGTTTCGGAGAGTCGCAATATTGGGGAGGCGGTTGGCAGACAGGCTCACACATAGCAAACCCCATGTCCATTTATCCCAAGTATGCGCAGGTGCGCACGTTGTGGATGGGGCCTGGGCAAGACCCTTATGGTATTGAGATCTTCACGGATGAAGGGATTACCGGTAGTGCCGTCAACTATGGGGGCGGCTACTTTGCTTGCGCGGTGATTGAGCAGCACTTCAGTAAGTTTTTGATCGGCCAGGACCCTTTCAACATCGAATTGCTCTGGGATCAAATGTATCGCTCGACCATGCCGTACGGGCTTGGCGGAGTGACTGCGATGGCCATGAGTGGTGTGGACCTGGCGTTATGGGATCTGATGGGCAAGGCGCTGAACGAACCGATATATCGCTTGCTCGGTGGCCAAACCAAGGAAACAATCCCCTGCTACGTTACCACCCACCCCGATCTTGTATCGCACTGGAAGGACAGCGGCTTCCTTGGGGTCAAGATCGCTGCTCCCTGGGGTACCGCAGATGGCCGGGCGGGGCTGCTCAAGATGCAGAAATGCCTGGAAGATTGCCGCACAGCACTCGGCGATGAGATGGAACTGATGGTCGACTGTTACCTTTCATGGGATATTGAATTCGCCTCCCGGCTTGCGGAGCGAGCAAGCGATTGCGATGTTAAGTGGTATGAAGACCCTCTGCAGAATGGATGGGCCGAGCACATGAATGCAGAACTACGCACGCGCATCAACCCCATTCAGGTAGCAATTGGAAATCTGGAATACGACGTAAAGGCTTTTGCTGCGATTTTAGCGGCACATGCTTGCGATGTCATTCAGCCGGAGATTCAGTGGTGTGGCGGGCTTACCGCAGTACGGCGAATTGCTGCAATGGCCAAACCGTATGATGTCCCAGTGATCCCGCACGGCGCAGGCGTTTATAACTATCACTTCGTACAATCGAACCTGAACTCACCCTTTGCGGAATATCTGTCTGTAGGAGATGGAACGAAAGTGCGTCCCATTTTCGAGGCGATCGTCGGGGAGCCACTTCCTGTCAACGGTCATGTCACACTGGGCACAAGTCCCGGCTTCGGCGTCGAACTTAATCGTGATTTGCTGGAGCCTATCGACTTCTAGGGACAGAGGAGTGCCTTGTGCCGGACAAGATCAAATGTGGAGTTATCGGAGCAGGATGGTGGGCAACCTTTGCGCACATCCCTGCGTTGCTGGATCATCCTGGTGCCGAGCTGGTTGCGATTCAAAACAATGATCCACAGGAGGCGCGAAAGATTGCTCAGGATTTTGGCATTCCCATCGCCTGTACTACGCCGAGTGAATTGCTCGCCATCGAAGGAATCTCGGCAATTATAGTCAGCAGCAATCCAAGTCTTCATTACCGGGATGCTTACGCCGCTCTGTCGCATGGGAAAAACGTGCTGATTGAAAAGCCAATGACACTCACGGTCGCCGAAGCCATGGAATTGGTAAAGATAGCGGAGGAACATAGTTCCCAGTTCTTGATCAGCTGCCCATGGCATTACACTACACACGCCATCGAGGCACAGCGCTTGATTCGCAATGGAGATGTTGGGCAGGTACGCATGATCAGCATCCTGATGACTAATCCCATCGGTGACCTGCTTCGTGGCGCGGACACACAGCCCACACATACAAATGGGACGCCCTATATGCATCCTCGCGCGGGGACTTATAGTGATCCAAAACTGGCTGGTGGCGGACAGATCTACGCTCAAGTCTGCCACGCGGCCGCGTACCTCACTTTCCTCACAGGCGCGCGGCCCGCTGAAGTCTTTGCACGCTTCCACAATGACGGCGCAGTGCTCGATATCTACGATGCTCTTGACTTGCGTATGAATGACGAGTCGATTGTCACCATAGCGAGCACAGGCGCAACGAGCCTCGGACGTAAAGACTTTGAGGTGCGTGTCTTCGGAACCGAGGGAATGGTATTTCTGGATTTGTGGCACGGAAAATTGGAATTTATGCCGCTCAGTGGAGAGCCCCGTTCCTACCCTGATCTCGAAGCGGAGGAAGTCTATCCACATTTGGCTCCAGCAAGGAATCTGATCGATTCGATTCTGAACCCAGACCGCAATCAGTCTCCTGCAACCTTGGGCGTTGCCGCGATGGAAGTGATCGAGGGGGCAAGCCGCTCGGCAGCGAGTGGCAACAACATTCTTGTTTCCTCTCTGGTGGAACTGCCCGCATGAAACAGGTCGTACTACGCGGAATCACCTGGAACCACAGCAGGGCGCTGCCGCCGCTGGTTGCGACCGCACAACGCTTTGAGGAACTGTATCCCGGCGTACGAATTCAATGGGAAAAGCGAAGCCTGCATGAATTCGGGCATGCGGATATCGTCACGCTCGCTCGCAATTTCGATCTGCTGGTGATCGATCATCCGATGACAGGCGACGCAGAGACGACAGGTGTTTTGAACGACCTGCTCCCACTGTTGTCTTTCGAAGAAATCAAGGATCTTCAGGATGATTCGCTCGGTCCATGTTTCTCAAGCTACATGTACCAGGGCAAACTTTACGCATTGCCGATCGACGCCGCTGCGCCCGCTGCAAGTTTTCGTCCCGACTTGTTCGAACAACACGGGCTCAGAGAACCCATACTCTGGGATGATGTGATGACCCTTGCACGGTCAGGCTGGGTGCGCATGCCGGCTTTCTCAGCAGACCTCTTTCTGAACTTCATGGGGCTCTGCGTTTCACAAGGGAGTGCTGTGACAACAGGCACTGAACAGCTTGTCGATCACGAAATCGGCGCTCAATGCCTGGAGCAGCTCTGTGAGCTTGCATCTCTAATGCCGGACGAGATCTACCGCATGAATCCGATTGCCATGTACGAACGAATGTCGAGTGAGGATACCTTTGCCTACTGTCCGTTCGCATACACATATAGCAACTACTCACGCAGCGGTTTTGGAGTGAAGCATATCCGCTTCTCGAATCCAGTGGCTCTCGATGAAGATCTTCCGATGCGCACAGTGCTTGGGGGCACTGGTATTGCCATCTCAGCGGAATGTGACCAAATCGCACTTGCCCTTAATTACAGTCTGTTTGTCGCTGGCCGTTCATCACAGTGCACGCTCTACGGAATATGCGGTGGTCAACCGGCTAGCCGCAGTGCCTGGCACGATCCACTGCTCAACCAGATCACCGATGATTTCTTCTCACGTACGGCCGCCAGTATAGAAACGGCGTATGTGCGGCCGCGATACCCAGGCTATGTCGCTTTACAAGAGCACGCCGGCGAGGCTATCGCCAAGTATTGTAAGCAGCATGGAAATGCACACGAGTTGCTTGAACAAATCGATGCCATATATCGCTCTACTCTGAAAGAAGGAACACAGCATGTTTAAGTTCTCCTGCGCAGACTTTACGTTCCCTGTATTGGATAGGCTGGCGGCGTTGCGGTTAGTTAAGCTGCTCGGATTCCATCATGTCGACATCGGCCTTTTTGCGCGAAGCACACATTTTTCGCCAATCGATTTGGATGCGTCGCCGCACGGCTACACTGAACAAGTCCGCCAAGATCTGGATGCCGCCGAACTTCGAGCTTCCGATGTCTTTGTTCAGGTTGGAGTCGATCCATCCGAATGCGCCGCTAACGATCCCAGCCCAGATGTAAGGGCCAAAAACAGCGAGTTGTTCAAGCGGACACTTGAGTTCGCTGTTGCGCTTGGCTCAAAGCATCTAACAGGTCTGCCGGGCGTGCTTCACGATGGCGTCTCGCGCGATCGCGATTTGGACTTAGCCGCGGAGGTTGCTGCATGGCGCACCGCCGAGTGTGCCAGCGCGGGTATCGAATATGCCATCGAGGCTCACGTAGGCTCCATCTGTGCAGATGTTGCAAGTACGCGAGCATTTCTAGGAGCGGTGGAAGGGCTGACACTAACACTGGACTATGGGCATTTCATCATGGCCGGCGAAAACTCTGCTCAGGTGCATGAGCTGCTGCCCTTCGCCACGCATGTGCACGTGCGTGGAGGCGCTCCCGACAGATTGCAGACCACAGTGGATGAAAGCATGATCGATTTTCCCGGCATGTTGAAGGGTTTACAACATTTCGGGTATAACGGCTTTCTTGCCCTCGAATATGTATGGATAGACTGGAAGGGTTGCAATCGTACGGATAATGTCTCTGAAACCGTCCTTCTACGGCGCGCACTAGAATCGACTATCTCTGAAATGGCGCCGAAAGAGGTGGCAAGTCTTTCGAGTGTTGTGATCTCGCCGTAGAGAGAGGCTCTCTGTAACACGCACTACACCAATCGTCATCGTGAGGAACAGTGAACCAGATAGATTTGAATGGCCGTCATGCGGTGGTAACAGGCGGAGCCCAGGGCATCGGTCTTTCCGTGGCAAATCGTCTCCTGCAGTCGGGCGCGTCGGTTTCAATTTGGGACTACGATCGTGCCGTCCTTGAGGCGTCACTACAGCAACTGGAAAAGGCGGGCCGCGTTACGGGAGAGGTCGTCGATGTTTCGGAGGCTGCTTCCGTAGATCGCGCAGTCCAATCCACGATCGATCGGCATCACACTATCGACATCCTTGTGGCGAATGCCGGCATTGCCGGGCCCAATCACACAACGTGGGAGTACCCTGTTGAGGAATGGCAGCGCGTCATCAATGTGAATCTGCTTGGTGTCTTCAATTGCTGCAGGGCAATTGTGCCGCACATGTTGCGCCGAAACTACGGGCGAATCGTCAACGTTGCATCGATCGCAGGTAAAGAGGGCAATCCTAATGCTTATGCGTATAGCGCTTCCAAAGCCGGCGTCATCGACTTGACGAAATCATTGGGTGAAGAGACGTCCGGCAAGAACGTTGCCGTGAATTGCATTACGCCGGCTGCAGCCCGAACGCGCATCTTCGAGCAGATGTCGAAAGAGCATATCGATTACATGTTGAGCAAAATTCCTCGAGGACGCTTTCTCGAACTGGATGAAGTGAGTGCCATGGTTGCCTGGCTGGTATCGGAAGAAAACTCCTTTACGACTGCAGCAGTCTTTGATCTGAGCGGCGGAAGAGCCACCTACTAGGCGGTTACTCAATGGTCTTGTGCTTTCTATTAATCTCCACAACAGAATCTCACTTCACGATTTCCGGCACGTTCGCAGGCCATCGACATCGATTCTCGCGCTCTGTGCGTGGCATAAGAGGGGGCTCCCAGATTTTTGGGTATCAGCTCCCGACGCCGTAAACCACCGCCCCTCAGCCCTGACCCTTTATTTTCAGTCGCGCATCAAATTGCGGTTGACCTTATCTCAGCAATTCCGGGTTTAGGGTGAGGTCAACGAGTGAAAGCAGAAAAGACGTCTGAGACATGCTCCGAATCTTCCACTACCGGCATGCGGTGACCGTATCGAACATGTTGCGAGAGGCCAGTCTATCGCGACAGCAATATTTATCGTGTCAATCGTTCTTCGATTTAGTCGATGTGCTAGCTTCGCTACCGAAGCCGGTTCCACAGTACGGATCGACTATTTTCTGTATCTTATTAACCCGCAAGGTGCGATGAACGTGACGCTATCGTATCGAGTGCGAGACGCAGGGCGCCCATCAGCTGCGCATCCGCTCCCAGTGCGCTGCGTGTCAGTTGCGGCTGTCTTCGCATATTCCATAGCTCCAGCATATTTTGCGTCGCTGTGCAGAGTTCCGGATGCGTGCCTACACTGCCGCCCAGCACAAAAAGCGGGCAGTTCAGCACCAGTGACATATTGTAGATAGCGAGCGATAACAGACGGGCGGATTGCCGGAGAATGGTTTGTGCCAGCGAATCTCCAGCGAGCGCATGATCGAATATTTGAGTTGCCGTCAGATCCTTTGGCAGTGTTGTGCCATCAGCGCTCCAAAGACTCTGCCACTGCGTCCTGATGCCTTCGCCCCCAATCATGCTTTCGAGAGCTCCAGGCTTACCGCGTTCACATGGAGTCTCCGGCGTGCCTGGAATAAGCATGTAGCCGATTTCACCTGCGGCCCAGTTTTCTCCGTGAAATGGATGACCATTCAGCACAATGCCTGCTCCAATGCCGGTTCCAATTGCAAGAAAGACGAAATCTCGTGTGCCTTTCGCAGCTCCAGCCCAGCTTTCCCCGATTGCCGCAAGATTTACATCGTTGTCTATTGCTGCCGGTACGTGGAACGCATTTTCGAGCAGCGCGCGCAGAGGAACGTCACGCCAGCCCATGAGATAGGACGTTGCGATTACGATTCCCTCGTTGACATCGGTAATGCCTGGCGCACCAACTGCAATCGACTTCAGCGTATGGCGCGGCGCGGAGACTTCCCGCAGAAGGCGTTCCACACCATCACAAATGAGACTCATAACCGCATCAACGCCGTTGACGCCCACGATGGAGTAAGACCACTTCCCTACGACAACGCCATCCATATCGGCAAGCGCCAGACGCAGGTTCGTTCCTCCAATATCTACGCCAACGACATAGCCAGTATCTATCGTTGGCTGAGTGTCATGGTTCACGTTCAAGGTGCTGCGGCTTTCTTGCTTTGTCATTCCTAGAATTTGCCTCGTAAGTGATTGTGCATCGTAACGGTTTCTCTTGCTGCTCTCGTCATGGGGCAATTGCATTGGATGCTGAGCTGATGCTCTCCAGCTCGCGACCTTTTGTTTCCGGCACAATGAAACATACAAAAAGCAGCGTAACGATGCAGAAGATTCCATAGATGATGAAAGTCAATGTATTGCCCGCCGCTTTGATGAGAGACAGAAAGGTGAGCGAGACAAGGAAGTTGGACGCACCGGAGCCGAGCGTTGCTGCAGCAACGCCACGCCCGCGCACTCGAAGGGGAAATACCTCAGAGACCAGTATCCACGCAATGGGTCCCATGCTGAATGCGAAACAAGTGATATAGAGCATCAGGCATATGGTTGCAATGACGCCGGGTGCTGCTCCGAATGCAGCTTGATTATGGAATGAATAGGCGAGCAAAAAGAGCGAGACCGTCATACCCCCTACGCCCGAGTAGAGCAATGGTTTCCGTCCCACCCGGTCAACCAGCACCAGAGCAATGATCGTAGCCAGCACATTGGTGATGGCTACCAGCAGAGTTGCAAAAATTGCGTTTTTGTCAGACGCGATGCCCGCGCGAGAAAAAATCTGCGGCCCGTAATAAATGATGGTGTTGATGCCGGTGACCTGCTGCAGGACCGTAAAGCCAACAGCAATCAGGAGTGAGTTGCGTACTGCGGGACTCCACAGTACGCTCCAGCGCCTTTCCATCTTTATTTGTAGGGCAGAGCGAATGTCTTCGAGCAGCAGTCTGGCTCCGGCTTCATCTGTATAGATACGCAACACGGACTGCGCTTCAGCAATCCGGTTCTGCGCAAAAAGCCACCGAGGACTCTCCGGTAGAGTGAGGATAAGGATAACGAACAGGATCGCGGGCACAGCTCCAATGCCGAACATCAGCCGCCAGGCATGTTGTCCTGCCAGCCAGTAACCCGCCAGATCAGCCAGCGCGATACCCAGCGTAAGCGCGAACTGATATAGACCGATGAGCATTCCGCGAGATTCTGGCGGCGACAACTCGGAAACATATACAGGTGCCGTGACAGAGGTGAAGCCGATGGCAACTCCCAGTAGCCCACGGGCCACAATCAGGGTGGTCACGTTCGGCGATAAGGGAGCAAGAAACGAACCGACAAGGAAGATACAGCCGCCCCAGAGTAGGGTGGCGCGCCTGCCAATGTGATCCGCAATGCTGCCTCCTGCAAGGGCGCCGGACATTGCGCCAACAAGCACCACGCTCACCACTAGTTCTTCCATGCGCGTGGAAAGTCCGAAGGATTCGCGCACGAAAATCAGCGCAGCCGCGATGATGCCCATATCGAACCCATAGAGAATGCCTCCCAGTCCTGCAATCAAGGACACTCTCCAGATAAAACCTCGTCTCACGTGTGTCTGTGGAATCACTATTGAATCGGACAAGGTTTCCTCTCGGTTCGCGAAAATACTCATACTACTGTTCCATCACGCCATATTGAAACCGGGGTGGTAGCCGGCATCCTGCCCTCTCCACCATGCCGAGAGTCAGCGCCTGAGGCACCAACAGTGAAGTAATGCCTTCCCATGGTTCCGGGACTGCATCTATCCGGACAGGAAATAACTTGTCGGTTGCAATGTGCTCCTCATCTGAAACAAGCACAACCTTCCCGCCACGCCGGTTGCATTCCTCTGCGAGTTTAATTCCGAGTCCAGCAACCCGCCCGAGAGCGAAGATGATCGCTACGTGTGACGCATCCACGTCCAAATTTGGGCCATGACGAAAGCCAGCGCCGGTATGTGCCGCAGCGCGGTGCCCGCTCATTTCACGG
>Ga0137415_10000910_pt1 | contig 28957 bp, 33 predicted proteins | sample CZODoug3_1_1_16f_FD_183082 | JGI IMG/M metagenome (GOLD analysis project Ga0137415, IMG submission 183082) | Vadose zone soil fungal communities from Angelo Coast Range Reserve, California, USA - CZODoug3_1_1_16fungal (Hybrid Assembly) | ecosystem: Environmental > Terrestrial > Soil > Vadose...
CTGGAGTCGATGAAAGCAATAGCGCCTGCACCCCAGAAGCCGAGCGGCTTGAGCGCAGCTAACAGGATGAGCTTGTACTTGAGGAACAGGGCGATCAGATGTTTCAAACTTGTCCTCTGGTGGGAGCGCTGATGTTTACGGCGGATTCGTCATCATGGCGGACATCGCCTTGCAGCAGTGCCAGCGCGTGCGGGATGACGGGGAGCGCGGAGTTAAGAGAGGCCACGGCTCCGCGGGGGCTTCCGGGCAGATTGAGAATGAGCGTGGTGCCATAGCAGCCACAAACGGCGCGACTGAGCGAGGCCAGGATGGTTTGATGGCGGCCTTCGCTGCGCATAATTTCGGCAATGCCATCGATGAGGCGGTTGCAGACGGTGATGGTAGCTTCCGGGGTGACGTCGCGGGGTGCTATACCGGTTCCACCGGTGGTAACAACGAAACGCGCTTGCCGGGATGCCGTGCGGAGTGCGTCTTCGATCACCTGTCGCTCGTCTGGAACTATCAAGCGGAAAACCACGTCAAATCCGTTGCTTACGAGTTCTGCTACGACGGCGGGACCAGAGAGGTCTTCCCGTTCTTTGCGAAAACAGGAGTCGCTAACGGTAATGACGGCTGCCGGGATCATGTTTTTGATTGTACGAGGTTAAGCTGTCGGAAAATATGGGGAAGGATGAGACAATGTTATAAGGTTCTACCGCGTATCGGCGAGAGTGCGCACTTTGCCGGGTATTAAGATTCGAGGACACTTGTAACCGTTTCACAACTGAAACGTCTTCTAAGTGTTCCTTCATCTAAGTATCTGTTGATCCGGGTGTTCCTACGTTTTAAGCATGCCGATATTTGAAGTTCCAACCAGCACCCCTGCCGGTTCTCCTCCAGGTGCACCGGATGACAAGGGCAATCCTCCCGAGTCACCCCGCTCGCGCAAACGCGGGGGCTATGAATCTCTTGGCCATCATGAGCTGTTGGACGTCATCGGCGAGATGCGGGATGACCGGTCGCGCGCGCGATTGCGGGAGATGTTCTGGATCTCGCTCATCGTGCACATGATCATCTTCTGGTATCTGGCGTATGGCCCAAAATACATTTTTCATGTGCGAGTGATCGATCCTTCGCGGGTACTGCGCGAGCGCAAGGACCTGACGTATCTCGACCTGCCACCGGATGCGCTGAAGAACATCAAACCGCCGAAGCAATCGGACATTATTTCGGACAAGAACCGCATTCAGCAATCGAAGAAGCCGACTCTCGATAAGAAAACGCTTGAAGCATTGGAAGCGATGAAGCGGGCGGGTCCGCCAGTTCCACAGCCTGCTCCTCAGCAGCAGTCGAAGGCGCCTGAGGCCCCGGCGACTCCACAGCCGCAGGTTGCACAACAGCAGCCACAACCACAGGCTCCGCCAGCGCAGCCGCTGCCGCAGAATAATCAGGCGCAATTGGAAGCTCCGCCGCCGAAGTCGACGCAGCCGAATTTCCAAACTGGTCCTTCCACTGCCCACTCTGCATTGCAACAGGCGATGCGTGATGCCTTGAAGGGTGGGCAAGGCCAATCCGGTGGCGACATGGGGCAGAATGCTCCGTTGCAGCACGGTGGCATGAGCGGTGCGGTGGACGTGCTGAGCGACACGATGGGTGTTGATTTCGGTCCCTACATCCAGCAGGTGATCTTCGACACGAAGCGGGCCTGGTATCCGATTATTCCCGAAGCGGCGCAGCCTCCGCTACTGAAGCAGGGCCGTGTGGCAATTCGTTTCCGCATTCTTCCGGATGGCAGCGTAAAGAGCATGATCCTTGAAGGGCCTTCGGGGGATGTTTCGCTCGATCGTGCGGCGTGGGGCGGCATAACCGGTGCTTCACCCTATCCGCCGTTGCCGAAGCAGTTCAAGGGGCCTTATCTTGAGCTGCGATTCTTTTTCCTTTACAACCAGCAGCCTGGGCGGGAATAAAAGATTTCAGGCGAGGTTGCGTGAAAAACTTTGATCGAAAAGTGCTGTTGCGGAAGCGGCAGGTTTCCGGCCTGTTGCTGATTGCACTGGTGATTCTAGCGATTGCCCTGCTGCGCGCTGATCGTCACGTGATTTTCCCCACGGGATGGTGGCACGTTTGGTAGATCGCGATCCGCTGCTTGTGGTCCTGCTGGGGCCTACGGCAAGCGGAAAGACTGCGCTCTCATTAGCACTGGCAGAGCGTTTCGGCGGCGAGATCGTAAGCTGCGATTCCGTTGCCGTCTATCGCGAGCTGGAGATCGGCACAGCCAAGCCTTCGCGCGAGGAACGGACTCGCGTGCCACATCATCTGATCGATGTCTTCGAGCCCAGTCAACATTGCACTGCTGGTGACTACAGCCGCCTGGCACGGGCCGCTCTCAAGGAAATTTCTGCGCGCAACAAGCTGCCGATTGTTACTGGTGGGACAGGGTTGTATCTGCGCGCATTGATTGATGGGCTCTTTGCTGGACCGCAACGCTCTGAGGAATTACGCAAGCGCTTGCAGCGAAGTGCGGAACAGCACGGCGCGGGATGGCTGCATCGAGTGCTGGTGCATATGGATCGAGAGGCAGCGGGCCGGATTCATACGAATGACACGCCGAAGCTGATTCGTGCGATTGAGGTTTGTCTTGCAGCGCGGCGGCCACTGTCTGAAGCATGGCAAACTGGCCGTGATGCTCTTGCGGGTTTTCGCATTCTGCGGATTGGACTTGAGCCGGAACGGCAGGCTTTGTACGCGAAGATTAATCAGCGTGCAGCACAGATGTTTGCGGATGGACTGGTGGACGAGACGCGGGATCTGGTCGCTCGCTATGGGGATTCTGTCTGGGCGCTGGACTCGTTGGGATACCGCCAGGCTCGTGCGATGCTTCGTGGTGAGATGAGCATTGACGATGCTGTGCTGGCTGCGCAGCAGGGACATCGCAACTATGCGAAGCGGCAGCTCACGTGGTTCCGGCGCGAGTCTGGGGTGAACTGGCTGCAAGGCTTTGGGGATGATGCTGCGATCGTCGCCCGAGCGGTGGAAGTGGTGGAGGGGGAGAGATGAACATCAAAAGCGAAGGCTTTGTGCAGCGCTTTCGCGCTGTCTTCTAGCGCACCTTCGGTGCGGGTCCTTCGACTATGTTCCCTTTGGTCACTTCGCTCAGGATGACACCATAATCTCAACTACCGAAACCTCAATGGTAAAGCTTAGAGACGTTCAACTCGGTTTGCTCTCCGGGCTTGTGCTATTCGTGCATGGGTATCATCCATTTGCGAACGATGCGGGTATCTATGTGGCGGGTGTTCGCAAACTGCTTGATCCTGCATTGTTCCAGATAGACGCTCCATTTGTTGTTTCACATACGCGGCTTTCTATCTTTGCGCATCTGGTTGCTACCTTCGTTCGAGTTTCTCATCTGCCTTTGGCATGGGTTCTGCTTTTTGCGCATTTGATCTCGATCTATCTGTTTCTGTGGGCTTGCTGGCGATTCGCGAGTGTGGTGTTTGATTCAAGTGTGGCGCGATGGTGTTCTGTTCTGATGGCCGCTGCTTTTTTTACGCTTCCAGTTGCAGGGACCGCGCTCACCATCATGGACCCCTATGTGACGGCGCGCTCCTTTTCTACGCCGCTGGGTTTGCTGGCTTTGGCTGCTTTGGTTCAGAGGAGATGGATTCAGGCTGTTGTCTTTGCCACATTCTGTTTGCTGCTGCATCCGTTGATGGGCGCTTATACGGTTGTATTTCTTGTCGTGTATGCGTTCATCGACGTGAGAAGAGTACGCATTGCAGTCGGCGTCTGCGGAGCGATGTTTCTGACTGCCGAAATCGTCTGGCTAGTGGCGTGCCATGCAACTGTCGAATCCGGTTATAGACAGGCGGTACTCAGTGCTCACCGGGAATTTCTTTTTCTAGTCAGGTGGCAGTGGTTTGAGATTGCAGGGTTAGTTCTTCCTCTGCTCTTGTACGCTGCTGCTGGTTTCAGGTTTGGCTGGAGCTCGCTTATCGGCAAGCTTTGTTTGTCCTGTGTACTGACAGGCACGACAGCAATGCTGGCAGCTGCATATTTCGTACAGCCATCAGGGCCATATTTATTTGTTCCCTTGCAGATGCTGCGCAGTTTTCATCCGATATATGCGTTGGGTGTGGTGTTACTTGGCGGGACGGGGAGCTGGTTCGTGCAACGCGCACGATGGTTCAGTGTTAGTGCCTTTGTTGTTTTGTTTGGTTGCATGTTCCTGAGCGCGCGCCTGAGCTTTGCGGGTTCGGCGCATTTGGAGTTGCCTGGACGTACTGCCTCTCCCTGGACGGAAGCATTTCTTTGGGTGCGCGATCATACGCCGAAAGATGCAATCTTCGCGATGGAGCCTTCGCTTCTGTATGCACCGGGCGAGGACGAGCAGGGTTTCCGGGCAATCAGCGAACGCAGTGCGCTTGCCGACGATAAAGATGCTGGCGTGGTGGTAGTTTTTCCCGCGCTGGCGACAGAGTGGGCGAGGGAGCGCAATGCAGAGGCAGGAGTGAACAACATGACCGATGTGGAGCGTGGAGAGCGTCTGCGGCCATTCGGCGTGAGCTGGCTGCTGCTTGCTCCCGATGCTCAGACTTCGTTCGCTTGTCCTTTCCGGAATGGTGTAGTGAAGGTTTGTGCGATGCGGTGAGGCAGTGTTTACAGGAACTATGCCGCCGGGCGCAGTAATGCTGCTATGGCTGCTGGATTTCTGGCGATGACCATGAGATATGCGCGCGCAGTCGCATCTGGATGTTTCCGGTGTTGCTCCCAGTCGCGCAGAGTGCCCAGCGGAATCCGGTACCTTGCAGCAAATGCCTCCTGGGTAAGCCCAAGCTGTTTCCGCAGTTTTTTCACATTGACTAATTTCCTCAGGTGACCAAAGCCCTTTTTAGGTAAAGGCTGCGCATCGACGTCGCCCTTGGCAGCTACGCGAATCTCGGCATCGGTTAGAGCCTCTACTCGTGCCCAATCCGTCCCTGTGAAAATAGATGGGTCACTAGGACCGTGGGTGACCCTGCTAGTAGCGTTCTTCTTCATATTTTTCAGCCCTCCTTACGGAGATGATCCGAATGGAGCGAATTGACAGTTCGGCAGTGACAACAAGCAAGACCAAAGTGCGATTACGCCCAAGCGTAATGATGCGCTGTTCACCATAATCAAACCGGTCATCGATCCAGGACTCGGCGTTGGGGTCTTCAAGGGCTGGAATACCATCAGCAAGTGAAAGATGGTGTTTACGGCGGTTCTCAGCGTCCTTTTTAGAGTCCCATTCGTACTCCATAAGCCATACTACGGCTTAGCCGTAGTATGATCAATCTCTTTCATTGAGAAAATGGATGTCCTCATCCTGATAGACTGATTTGTTTTGTGAATGTGGGGAATTGAGCATGGCTCGAACGATGCAGGCGATTGTGAAACCCGAGGCGAAGCCGGGGATAGAAGTACGCGAGGTACCCGTACCGGAGTTTGGTCCGGACGATGTGCTGGTGAAAGTGGAAGCCGCTTCGGTATGTGGGACCGATCTGCATATTTACAACTGGGATCAGTGGGCACAGGGGCGTATCAAGCCTCCGTTAGTGCCAGGGCATGAGTTTTGCGGTGTTGTCGCGGCTGTGGGCAAGAACGTAAAGGCCGTGAAGGAAGGCGATTTCGTTTCTGCCGAGATGCACGTGGCTTGTGGCCGGTGCTTCCAGTGCCGGACGGGGCAGGCGCACATTTGCCAATACGTAAAGATTATTGGCGTGGATGCCGATGGCGCATTCGCTGAATATGTGGTCATTCCAGAATCCAATATCTGGGATCTCGATCCTTCGCTGCCGCGTGAATATGCCTCGATTCTCGATCCTCTGGGCAATGCGGTGCATACCGTACTGGCCGGAGAGATCTCGGCCAAGACGGTTGCCATCATTGGCTGTGGCCCGATTGGGCTGTTTGCTATTGCTGTTGCACGAGCTTGCGGCGCTGCTGCCGTCTATGCGCTGGAAGTGAATGAGAACCGGCGCAAGCTGGCTGCAGAGATGCAGGCGGATGCTGTGCTCAATCCCTCAACGGACGATGTGCTGGGGTTCATCCAGGGCAAGACGTATGGCATTGGCGTCGATGTAGTTCTGGAGATGTCTGGCCATGCAGATGGCATGCGGCTTGGATTTCAGATTCTGCGCACTGGCGGTCGAGTCTCACTGCTAGGAATTCCATCGCGTCCGGTCGAAGTCGATTTCGCGCGCGACATCATCTTCAAGGGCGCAGTCGTGCAGGGCATCAATGGACGCAAGATGTATGAGACCTGGTATCAGATGGAAGCGCTGCTCAAGACCGGCCGGCTCGATCTGCGTCCGGTGATCACGCACCGTCTGCCCATGCATGAGTTCGCGCAAGGCATGGACCTGCTGAAGACAGGCGAGGCGAGCAAGATCCTGCTCTATCCGAACAGCTAAAGAGCTACCAGCTATGGCCCGGTCAGCGTACGGCTCTTCGAATAAAGCAGTATGCTCACGCTACTTCACTGTGAGAGCGAGTGTTGTGGTGTGACTGGTGACCGTTGAGCCGTTCGATGAGAAGGCTGCAATGGTTACGCTATAGCTGCCCGCTGCAGTGCCTGTGTTTCCCGCAGGAGGGTGGTTCAGATAGCCATAGCGCGCGGAGCAGGCTCCCAAGCCAAGGCAGCTTGCAGCCAGCAGAGCTGCGATACCCAAGATACTCATCACGCGAGAGCTGCTAAAGGAGCGGCGGCGTAAAGCTCCAAGCCCGGCGAGCGCGAGAATTCCGGGAAGGGCAATGGCATACGCAATATGCGAGGCGCTAAGAGGATCCCGGTATTGTGAACTGGTGCCGGATGCCGCTGCTGTCGTCAACTGTAATGCGCTGGTGACGGCTGAAGTGCTTGTGGGTGTCACCGAAGCAGGTGTGAAGGTGCATGCCGCCTGTGCGGGAAGCGAAGAGCAGGAAAAGTTGACTGCCTGACTGAAACCATTCTCCGGTGTGATAACAACGCTGATTGTGGCATAAGAGCCAGCCGTCACCGTTGCCGAGCTTGGATTTAAGGTGAGGGAGAAATCGGCTGTTGTTGATGTAGCCTGACTGGTGACGTTGGCTGTAGCTGAACGGGAAGCTCCGTATACGGTCCCACCCTGGTAGACAGCAGTGACTGCAGATCCATCTTTGGGTAGCGTACTGACGGCAAGTGTGGCTGTTCCGTCCTGGACGAATGCCGAGCCAAGAGAGCCTTTGGACGTTTCAAAGCTCACAACGCCATCGGAGACAGGACTGCCAGTGACATCGATGACTTTTGCGGTGAGGACAGTCTTCGCGTCCGCACCCTGAGCCGCACTGGCTACTGAAAGCTGGGTCCGGCTGGCGAGTTGTGCCCACGCAGAAGAGCCTGAGACGCATAGCATTACGAGGAGAAGTGCTGCAATTTGAAAACTTACGGCCAGCGATCCGGTCCGCTTGCTGGAGCGATGCATCAGAAACTGCAAATTCATGCTTCGGGTTCTCTGCTCTCTCAATGAAACGTCAATAAGGCGCGTGGATTTACCGCCAAGCACCTATTGTATCTGAGAGGCAGCTAAGAAGCGGTTAGCTGTGGTCCGGTCAGCTAAGAAGCGCTCAGCGATACCCCGGTCAGCGAAAAACCCCAGGTTAGCTTCGCGAACCTGGGGCACCCGCGTTTTGGTTGTTTATTGCAATCGGATGGGTTGAGCTAGGCGGAAGTTGACAACCGATTCGGCTGGATATTCGATGTCACGATTCCCAGTAAAAGCAGCGCCCAGGGTTCCCGCGCCTGCGCCACTGAGTCCGCCGATCAACAGACCGACTCCGCCCGTGGCGACGCCGCCAATCAGCATGCCCAGGCCGGTTCCTCCACCGATGAAGGCGGCGGTGCGCTTGCCTTTGCCTTTCTTCGATGCGGTGAGACTGCGCGTGTCGATCTGGTAGTGGCGGCCATTTACTTCGAGGCCAGTGAGCGTGAGTTGGAGAATCGAACGTCCCTTGAAACGGCCACGACGATGAGCGGCGACTACGACGCCTTCAGCAGTCGATCCAGCGGGGATGGCAACCGAGCCGTCGCTGGCAGCGACAGGGTTTACAAGCGTGCCAGAGAACCGGTCGCCCGGTCTGGAAGTTTTCACGCTGATGCGCTGGTTGAGGCGAATCGCGAGATTGCTGCGAGCAGGTACCACGATAGGCACGGGAGCTGGAGCGGACGGTTGTGCAGCAGAGGCTTGTGTTGCTGGAGCTGCTGTGGGTGCAGAAGTTCCACTGCTGGCAGTTCCGGCAGGTTGTGCAGGCGCTGATGCTGATGCAGATGAAGCCGAAGGTGCCGGGGTCGTTGCCGTGCTCTGTGCAGCATTGTCATCAGGCGGCGGAGGAGGTGTTGCCGGTTGTGCATTCGATGCGTCTGCGGGGTTAGGTTTGTTTTCAGTTTTATGGCAGCCCGCAATTAAGAGTGTGGCCAGTAAGGTAGTAAAAATTCCCGAGAGTACATTTTTCTTGCTCATGCGACTCAAGAGCTCCTTTTGCATTAAAACAACTTGTTGGGATGCTTCTGTAAGGGTAAATGCTGTATACGTGGCCTCTGCGATAGGATGCTAGGTTACGGTTTTTTCTTATATCAGGCGAGGTTTCTATGTCTTCCGTGTTTTCGCAACGTCCGCAGCTTCAACACCTTACGGCACAGTTGGATGAGCTGAAACAGAAGGGAACCTACTTCCGGCTGCGCGTATTGGATGACATGCAGGCACCGGTCTGCACGTATGACGGAAAGCAGGTCATCAATCTTGCGTCGAACAATTACCTGGGGCTGACGGCGCATCCAAAACTGCGCGAAGCGGCGATTCAGGCGACGAAGGACTATGGCGTTGGCTCCGGCGCGGTGCGAACGATCGCTGGAACGATGAAGATCCACATGGAGCTGGAAGAGAAGATTGCACGCTTCAAGAACGTCGAAGCCTGTGTGGTTTTCCAGAGCGGATTTACGGCGAATGCGGGTACGGTGTCGTCAATTCTGGGCAAGGAAGACTTCATCATCTCGGACGAGTTGAATCATGCCAGCATCATCGACGGGGCGCGGCTCTCGCGGGCGAAGATCAAGGTCTTCCGGCATAAAGATGCTGCACACGCGGAAGAGATTTTGAAAGAAATCGAGAACGAACCCGGTCGCAAGCTGCTGATCACGGACGGCGTGTTTTCGATGGATGGCGATATTGGGCCGGTCGATAAACTCTGTGATCTGGCAGACAAGTACGGCGCGATCATGATGGTGGACGATGCGCATGCCTCCGGCGTACTGGGCCGCAATGGACGCGGGTCGGTCGATCACTTCCACTGCCATGGACGCGTGGATGTTCAGGTGGGCACGTTGTCGAAGGCCATCGGCGCGCTGGGCGGATATGTCTGCGGATCGCGCGACCTGATTGACTTTCTCTATCACCGCGCAAGACCGTTCCTCTTCTCGACATCGCATCCGCCATCTGTCACGGCGACCTGCATTGCGGCCTTCGATCTGCTGGAGAGCGAGCCGGAGCGCATCGAGCGGCTGTGGGAGAACACGCGCTACTTCAAGGCTCAGCTTGCGAAGCTGGGGTTCAATATCGGCGGAGTGACGACTCCGGCGAGCGAGACGCCGATCACGCCGATCATCGTAGGCGATGGCCGTAAGACGATGGATTTTTCAAAGGCGCTCTTCGAGGCTGGCGTCATGGCAACAGGAATCGCGTTCCCAACTGTGCCGGAAGGCAAGGCCCGCATTCGGACCATCATGACCAGTGAGCATACGCGCGCACAGTTGGATCAGGCTCTGGATGTGCTAGCGAAGACGGCTAAAAAACTGGGGATTTTGAGCTAGTCTTCGATCAGGTAGCAGAAGGCTACTATCGCAATACCGAGCACTGCCCAGTTGTGGCCTGAGGGCAGAAGCGCGTTGCCGAATGGGATGAGCAGCATCCCAATTGTGCAGATGATGCGCATGACGGGATCGGCTTCGTTGATTTGTTGATTGCTTTGCGGATGTGTTGTTGTGCTGTTCATAGCGGCCTCCTGACACGCTTAGAATCCCACCGTTCGCAGACAGCCGGCAGTATGGTTTGTCAGCAATCGCGTGTGACGTATGTCATGGGCCGGGCTGCGATGACACACCCTGCACGGCGATTCGATTGATGATGCGTTGTACGAACACGATGCGAATGTTGACGTGACTTGCCACATCCGGGAGAAATTCAGCAATGAAATTACCTATTGGGTCCGTGGCCAATGCTGTGGAAACACGCGCTGCGCTTACATCCCAACCTACCTGTCGGTAAGGAACGTACGCATTGCTCACCGCTTCATCCGCCATGGTTCCAAAGACCGTTGCGTAATTGAACATGGGTTTGCCGGTATCGCTCTGACTCCAAACCACCTGATAGATGCAATGTGCAATACGGCGTTGCAGAGAGGCATTCGGCAAACGGTGAAAGTGCGGGTCCTGATGGGCGATGGAGGGGATGAGAAAGGTGCCGAAGAACTCTCCAGTCATGTCTTGCGTGAGCGAGACGCCGCTCAGCTTGGCCCATCCCTTTACGCCCGGCCCGTAAGGCGAATCGGCATCAGAGGCGATAGTAATAGCGGATGTTCCAGCGATGGTGAGGAGATTGAAAGGGTACGTTACGTTTCTTGCCGCGAGCCCGAATTTCTGTTTCGGGGTGAGCACATGGACGGTTTGTGATTTGAGAAATTTTTGAAACATGTCGGTGTTAGGGTCGCAGCAGGTCATGGAAGAAGAAGCCGCGGTGCAGGCGCTGGCTCCACAGGTCATCGCACTGGATGATGGCCGATAACTAAATGCCGGTATAGTTCCGGGGATGGGGATATCGGTGGCGGGATTTTGCTCTGGAGCCTCTGGAACAAAGAGATCGAACATAGCGCCAGTAGCCGCTGCAAGCGCTCGTCCTTGAGGAAGAGGTGCGTCCGGCAAGGATTCCTGGCCATAGGAGATGTGTCGCGCCGCAAAGAGCACGATGAGCACTGCCAGAGAAGTTCTACTTCGAATCATCAGGACATTTGCGGTCGGTATCTATGGATGTAACACACTTCTATAGACGAACGTTGCGCAATTGAGGTTGTGATGGGCAAATTGTATGTGTAGGAGAAACCGGTTGACAGCCTGGCGGCGACCAGTTAGGGTTTGAGCAGATGCAGATTCGCGTACACCATCGTCATCATCACCATCATCACGTGACGAACGTGTCGGCGGATCGCTGCGGTCTTGAGTAAAAGACCAACTAAGCTTAGAGATCCAGAGAAGCCCGCCGACGCGATAGCGTTAGCGGGTTTTTCATTTCAGAGTGTTTCGCAAAAAGGATTGAGGATGACAGACGTTACGATCGATTTTGCAAAGATGGACGGATTGGTCCCAGGCATTGTGCAGGATGCGCGCTCGGGCCAGGTGCTGATGGTGGGTTTTTTGAACGATGTGAGCTATCGCAAGACGCTTGAGACCGGCTTCGTCACATTCTGGAGCCGCACGCGGCAGAAGCTGTGGATGAAAGGCGAGACGAGCGGAAACCGGTTGAAAGTGGTCGAGGCATCAACCGATTGCGACCAGGACACGCTGCTCTTCCGCGTAGAAGTGGAAGGTGATGGGCTGGTTTGCCATGAGGGCACTGTGAGCTGCTTCACGCGTCCAATTACGGCTGCACAGACCGCGGAGGTGAAGTAATGGCGAACAAGCTGCGGTTGGGAATTCCAAAAGGAAGCTTGCAGGACGCGACCATTGCGCTCTTTCAGCGCGCGGGCTGGAATATCTATGCGAATGGCCGCTCGTATTTTCCTACGATTGACGATCGGGAGATCGAGTGCATGTTAATTCGAGCGCAGGAGATGGCGCGGTATGTGGACCACGGCGTGCTCGATGCAGGGCTGACCGGCATCGACTGGGTGGTGGAGAGCGGATTGGATGTGCCGAGCGTCACTAGTCTTGTGTACTCGAAGCAGAGCCGGCAGCGCGTGCGCTGGGTGCTGGCGGTGCCGGAGGATTCTCCTTACCAGAAGGCGGAGGATCTCGAGGGGAAAATCATTGCGACGGAACTGGTCGAAGTTTCCAAGCGTTATTTTGCTTCGAAGAACGTTGCCGTTAAGGTTGAGTTCAGCTGGGGTGCTACGGAAGTGAAACCGCCCACGCTGGCCGATGCGATTGTTGAAGTGACGGAGACGGGCAGTTCGCTGCGCGCGAATCGTCTGCGCATCATCGATACGGTGATGGAGAGCGAGACGCACTTGATTGCGAATCGCAAGGCGTATGAAGACGCGTGGAAGAAAGAGAAGATCGACAATCTGGCGCTGATGCTGAAAGGCGCAATCACCGCTCAAGGACAGGTTGGGCTGATGCTCAATGTGGAGAAGGCGAATCTTCCTGGGGTGCTTTCGGTGCTTCCTGCATTGAATTCGCCAACCATTTCCGCGTTGAGCGATGCCAATTGGGTGGCAGTGAACACCATTCTTGAAGAAGGTGTGGTGCGTGAGGTGCTGCCGAAGCTGAAGGCGGCGAAAGCCACAGGCATCGTTGAGTATCCGCTAAACAAGGTGGTGCTGTAGCCATGCGGCTAATTCGCACTGCGGGACGCGGCAAGGTCGAGGCGGAAGCGCTGATCGCTCAATTGAGCGACCGGCGCAATGCCAGCTTCGACCGCGTACTGCCAATGGCTCGACGCATTGTGGAGGGCGTTCGTAAGGGTGGCGATGCTGCCCTACTTCGCTATCGCTCGAAGCTCGATGGTATTTCGTCACAGCAGCCGTTACGTATTGCGGAAGAAGAGATGCGAGCTGCGTTGGATGCTATTCCGGTGAAGTTGCGCGCCGCATTGAAGACTGCTGCTAAGAATATTCGTACATTTGCGGAGAAGCAGAAGCCTCGCGATTGGGACTTCCGTCCAGCACGTGGTGTTGTAACTGGGCAGCGCGTGCGTCCGCTGGATGCAGTCGGCTGTTATGTGCCGAGCGGGCGATATCCGTTGCCTTCCACGTTGCTGATGACTGCTATTCCTGCGCAGGTGGCTGGTGTGCAACGCATCGCGGTGATTTCGCCGCGTCCTGCGAAGGAGACGCTGGCGGCTGCGGCTTTGCTTGGCATCACGGAGTTCTATCGTATCGGCGGAGCGCAGGGAATTGCAGCGCTGGCTTATGGGACGGAGAGCATTCCGTGTGTAGATAAGATTGCTGGTCCGGGCAATGCGTATGTGACTGCGGCGAAAAAGTTGATTGCCTTCGATTGCGGAATTGATATGTTGGCCGGGCCGACGGAGATTGTCGTCACCAGCGACGCTGGCGATCCGGTGGGAATAGCCGCCGATATCGTCGCACAGGCAGAGCATGATCCCGATGCTCTCGCTGTGCTGCTTACCAGCAACGCAGCGCTGGCGAAAGCTGTGGTGGCGGATGTGAAGCAGCGTGTCCGTACAAATAAGGTTGCGAAAGAATCGATTGCCGCAAATGGCATCGTCATTGTTACGAATACATCTGAAGAAGCGCGAACGATCACCAATCGCATTGCTCCGGAGCATCTGACGGTTGATTCCGAGGAAGATCTTGCATGGGTTCGCAATGCGGGCTCGGTGTTTATCGGGCGATATTCGGCGCAACCGTTGGGCGATTATGTCTCCGGACCGAACCACACGCTGCCGACGAATGGGCTTGCGCGACTGCGCGGCGGCTTAAGCGTGCTGGATTTTGTCAAAGTAATTACGGTGCAGCAATACAGCATGGAAGGCGTCGAGGAGCTTGGGCCTGCAGGCATCGCGCTGGCAGAGGCTGAAGGACTTCAAGGACATGCGGAAGCGATCCGCGTGCGAGGTGTGAATGTCTGAAGTAGAAGTAAAAGTAGCGATTCCGCAGCCACGCGCGGCTGTGGTGCGTATGAAGGAGTATCATCCGCCGCTTGGAGATCGCAGCGGCGTGCGGCTAGATTTCAACGAGAACACCTTTGCCTGCTCGCCAAAGGTGCTGGAGCAGCTCGGAAAAATTTCGCGCGCGGAGTTGACGAAATATCCTGAGCGAGAGTCGTCTGAACGTTTAGCGGCCCTGCATCTTGGGCTTGATCCCAAACAGGTGCTGCTCACAAATGGTGTGGATGAGGCTATCCATGTGCTCTGTCAGACGTATCTCGGCGACGGTGATGAGATGCTGCTGCCCGTGCCTACCTACTCGATGTATGAGGTGTATGCGACAGGGACGGATGCGCGCGTAGTGCAGGTGCAGGCGGGTGCGGACTTCGCATTTCCATTAAAGGCTGTGTTGAAGACGATTACTCCGGCGACGAAGCTGATTGCGATTGCAAATCCCAATAGCCCTACGGGACGTGCTGTGCGCCGCGAAGATATTTTGCAGGTGATCGATGCAGCTCCGCATGCGGCGGTGCTAGTGGATGAAGCGTATTTTCATTTCTTTGGCGAGACGGTGCTCGATCTGGTTGAGCGCGTTCCAAATGTAATCGTGGCGCGCACATTTTCCAAAGCGTACGGTTTGGCGGGACTGCGCCTGGGTGCGCTGGCGGCGAGCGAAGAGCAGATGCAGTGGTTCCGGCGTGTGATTTCTCCATATAGCGTCAACTCGCTGGCGCTGGCTTGTCTGCCGGGTGCGCTGGAGGACACAGCGTATCTCGACTGGTATGTAAAAGAGGTTTTGGATTCGCGTGTTCGCTTCGCAGCAGCTCTCGAACGGTTGAGTGTGCCGTTCTGGGCTTCGGATGCGAACTTCATCCTGACAAACATTGGTGCGAAGCACGTGGCATTTGTGAATGCAATGCGTGCGCGCAACGTGCTGGTGCGCGATCGTTCCAATGATTCGGGATGCAATGGCTGCGTGCGCATCACAATGGGAACGCGCGAGCATACGGAGCGTGGCATTGCTGCTCTCGAAGAATCCTTGATTGAAATTGGATGGAAGAAAGGCAAGGCATGAAGAAGGGTTCGGCCAAGACTCAAAATATCGTTGGCCCTCGCATAGGTGTGATCGAGCGCAAGACGGCAGAGACGCAGATCAAGCTGAAGCTGACGATCGAAGGCGAGGGTAAATACAAGGTTTCCACCGGTATTCGTTTCTTCGATCACATGCTGGAGCTGTTCACGCGTCATGGAGCATTCGATCTTGAGCTGGATTGCAAAGGCGATCTCGATGTCGATCAGCACCATACCGTCGAAGATGTAGGCATTGCGCTGGGTGAGGCATTTGAAAAGGCGCTTGGTGACAAGCGCGGCATCAATCGTGCGGGATATTTTCTGATGCCGATGGATGAGACGCTGGGCATTGCCGCCGTTGATCTGAGTGGGCGCACCGCCTATGCCGTGAAGACAAAGGTGAAGACGCGGCTGGTGGGTGATTTGCAGTCGGAGCTAGTGGAAGATTTTTTCGAGGGCTTCGCACGCGGAGCGAAAGCGAATGTGCATGTGAAGACGATGTATGGCCGCTCGAATCATCACAAGATCGAGGCACTGTTCAAAGCGTTTGCACGCGCATTGCGTGTTGCCTGCTCGCGCGACAAGCAACTTGGCGAAATGCTGCCGAGTACAAAGGGGTTGTTGTGACGCAGGTGACGGTGATCGACTATAAAGCTGGCAACCTGACTTCGGTGGTCAAGGCTTTGCGTCATCTGAGGGCTGAAGTCGTTGTTACAGATCGCCCGGAAGTGATTGAAGGAGCCAGGCGCGTTGTGCTTCCGGGAGTGGGTCACTTCTCCGCTACACGTCGATTAGATGAGACTGGCATTACGCCTGCTGTTCGCAAGGTTATCGCGAACGGCGTACCTTTTCTGGGGATTTGTGTTGGGATGCAGTGGCTGCTGACTGGAAGCGAAGAGGCTCCGGAACAGCCCGGTCTCGGCTATTTTCATGGATGGTGCGAGCGATTTCCGGAGGGCACCGAGAAGGTGCCGCACGTTGGCTGGAATCAAATTCTCGTGCGGACTTCTTCCCCCACGCGGCTATTCGTCGGAGTCGAACATCACGAGCATGTCTATTACACACACTCGTATCTGGTGCCGACAACGATCTTCCGCCATGGTTCCGATCCGCATCATCCGGTCAATCCCATGGCAGCGGGCACGCGCTATATCAAAATGTTTGCTGCGGCAGTGGAGCACGAGAACGTGATGGGCGTGCAATTCCATCCTGAAAAGTCCGGCGCAACCGGGCTTAAGATCCTGAAGAACTTTCTGGAGTTTGCATGCTGACCAAGCGCATCATTGCTTGTTTGGACGTAACCGGCGGGCGCGTGGTGAAGGGCGTTCAATTTGTGGATCTGATCGACGCAGGCGATCCCGCCGAATTAGCTGCGCGGCATGCTGCGGCGGGTGCGGATGAGATTGTCCTGCTCGACATTACGGCGACGCACGAAGGACGCGGAACCCTGCTGGAAACGGTGAAGAAGACGGCACTGCGATTGTTTGTTCCATTCTCGGTAGGTGGCGGCATTCGCACAGCGGACGACGCCTCGGCTGTTTTCGATGCAGGTGCGGACAAGGTGAGCATCAACTCGGCTGCATTATCACAACCTGCGCTGATCGATGACATTGGGCGGCGGTTTGGAGCGCAGGCGGTGATTGTAGCGATCGATGCGCGACGCGCTGAGCACGGCGCAGAAGTCTACGTGCAGGGTGGACGCAAGCCTACGGGCCGCAAAGCCGTGGAGTGGGCGCGTGAAGCGGAAGAGCGCGGCGCCGGCGAAATTCTTCTTACATCGATGGACTCCGATGGCACACGCAATGGCTTTGACTGCGAGCTCACGGCGCAGGTGAGTGAAGCGGTACAGATTCCGGTGATTGCCTCGGGCGGCGCTGGCAATGCAAAGCATTTCACTGAAGTCTTTCGCGCGGGCAAGGCCGATGCTGCGCTGGCTGCGAGCATCTTTCATTTTGGAGTTGCCGATGCGCGTGCCTTAAAGACAGAGCTTGCGCAGGACGGCATTCCGGTGAGGCTGCCATGCTGATTCCTTCAATTGATCTGATGGGCGGCCGCATCGTGCAGCTGGTACGCGGCGAAAAGCTGAAGCTTGCGTTTGACGATTTCGAGTATTGGATCGAGCGATTCTCTTCTTATCCACTCGTGCAGTTGATCGATCTCGATGCGGCGATGCGTCAGGGAGATAATGCCGCGCTGATTGAAAAAGTTGCTCAGCGCCTTCCTTGCCAAGTAGGCGGCGGTATTCGTACGGTTGAGCAAGCGCAGAAGCTGCTGGCTATGGGTGCAAGGCGCGTCATCTTCGGTTCGGTGCTCTTTGGCTCTTCGCAAACGCCTGTTGCTGTCGAAACAGCAAGGCAGATCGCAGAGTCCATTGGTACGGAGCAATTTGTTGCCAGCATCGATACCAAAGATGGAAAGATTGCAGTCCGTGGATGGAAGGAGCAGGTGAATCTGACTCCTGCAGATGCGATCCGTGCGCTGGAGCCGTTCTGCGGAGCCTTTCTGTATACGCACGTCGATACGGAAGGCACGATGCAGGGCTTTCCTATTCCCATTGCGCAACAGCTTCGAGCACTTACTGCGCGGCATCTCATCGTGGCCGGTGGTATTCGCGAGCAGGCAGAGATCGATGCGCTGCACGCGCTCGGTGTGGACGCTGTATCGGGGATGGCTGTGTATTCAGGCGCGCTGGCTACTTAGATTGCTCGCGCTTGCGATAGACAAAGCCGACTACGATAAAGATAAGAGTGACGATTCCCGGCAGTATAGCGGCTCGCCAATGCTGGCGTACGGTAATCAGGATCGTGTCTGCTAGCCAAAAGAAGGCGATCAAGAACCAGATGTAATAGCGGCGCATGCTTTCTGGAGCATAGCAAATCTATTTGTCACAGGCAGCGCATAGGTTGAATTTCAGCTAAGCTAGTGAGTTTGGCATGGCGCCGTTTCTTTTGGCGTCTGGCAAAGCCAACACGAGAGCGGGCTATGGCGACGAAGAAGAGTGCGATACGAGTGGCAAAGAGGCTGGACGAGGTCGGCTTCTCGGATATTGTGCAGGTTCGTAATAAGGTTATGGAGTTACGCGCCTCGGGCGTGGCCGTGCATGCGTTCCATGGCGGGGAACCATTCTTCGAGACGCCCGAAGCCGTGAAGTTTGCGATGATCCGCGCACTGGTAGAGAACAAAACGAAGTATGCTCCGTCGTCGGGTATTCCTGCATTGCGCGAGGCTCTCGCTCAGAAGCTGCAAGCAAAAAATAAAATCCATGCGACGGTGGATGAGGTACTTATCACCGCGGGAGGCGCGCATGCTTTGTATGCGGCGTTTCAAGCGGTGCTCGATCCGGGTGACGACATGTTACTGTTTTCGCCGTATTGGACGCCGATTCGCGATATGGTTACCGGTGCGGGTGCGCGGCCCATGCTGGTGCCCACAGCAACAGCACGTCGCAACGGATTGACGAAGACGTTGGAGCAGTTTTCGACTCCGCATACGCGAGCGATTTACTACAATACGCCACAAAATCCTTCAGGCGTTGTGTTCTCTCGTGCGGAGGCGGAAGAGGTTGCTGCGTTTGCCATCAAGCATGATCTCATCGTCATTGCCGATGAAGCCTACGAAGACCTTGTTTATGAAGGCGAGCATTTCTCCATTGCATCGCTGCCGGGAATGGCGGAGCGCACGATCAGCACTTATACATTCTCCAAAACTTATGGCATGACTGGATGGCGCATTGGCTACGCGGTGGCAAAAGAGCCATTCATGGCAGCGTTGCGCAAACTGGTGTTGTATTCGGTGAATGGCGTGTCAACAGCCACGCAGTGGGCTGCGCTCGAAGCGCTTACGATTCCGGAAAGCGTTATCGAGAGCAGGCGCGAAGAGTATCGCACCAGGCGCGATGTTTTGGTGCATGGATTAAACGAGCTTGGGTTGGAATGCGAGCCACCGGCTGGCGCGTTCTATGCCTTTCCCAGAGTGACTAAGATTCATAAAGACAGCAGGCGTGTTGCAACAACATTGCTGGATAAGGCGCATGTTGCAACTGTGCCGGGAGTGGTATTTGGAGCGCAAGGAGAAGGCCATGTGCGTTTCGGTTATGCAGTGCCGATAAATGCGATTGAAGCAGGGCTGGAGGCTTTGCGAAAGTTTATTAAGTAGCGCATATGCTTGTACACGCTACACACGCAAAGATGAAGAAATCGTAATTTTGTATCGTTAAAATACGAACGCTACGTCCATTTATAAGCAACGAAATTCTTTCAGTTGACTTTATTTCAAGCAAATCAAAGGTTACATGTACTTTTCGATGGGTACTTTCCCGAAATATGCGGTCATGGCCGTATTCTGTTTCTCGTTGGCGTCGTTGCCAGGACGCGCACAGGATATTTCTCATTCGTCCGATCTTCCTGCCGCTCCGGATGCGTCGAGCGATTTATCAGAGCAGGCGACAGGATCTCCTCAGTCGCAAGCGAGTCAAAGCTTGAACAGCAACCCAGATGGTCAACAGACCAAGCGCATTCTTGGTATTGTTCCGAATTTTCGCGCTGTTTCCGCGGATGCGCATCTACCGCCTCAGACAGTGAAGGACAAGTTCACTTCCGCTACGCTGGATAGTTTTGACTATTCGGCTTTCATCTTCGCGGGGATATTGGCAGGCGTTAGCCAGATTCAGAATTCGTATCCGGAGTTTCATCAGGGTGCGGCTGGATATGGGCGCTATTACTGGCATACGCTGGCCGATCAGACGAACGAAAATCTCCAGGTGGAATTTCTCTGGCCGGTCGCGCTTCATCAGGATACGCGCTATTACACGCTTGGCCACGGTGGCTTCATCAAGAGAACCGGATACTCTTTCTCGCGCATCCTGATTACGCGCACGGATAGCGGCGGCAGAGCTTTCAATGCTTCAGAAGTGATGGGTGCAGGCAGCGCGGCTGGTATCTCCAATTTTTACTACCCTTCCGCCGACCGCACGTGGACGAAGACCGGTCAGCGCTGGGCGACAAGCATTGGCCTGGATGGCCTGACATTTATTGCTAAAGAATTCTGGCCGGATATCAATAACAAAATCTTTCATCAGAAAAATTAAGCCGGCTGGTCCGAAGATTTAAGATGCGCCGCCATTTTGGATAGCCGAATGGCTGCGCTGTAAATCGAGCACTCTATCGAATTTCCACTACAGCTAATCCCATAGGCGGAAGTATGAGCGTGAGTTGTCCCCCGCGCAGTGCCTGTGTCTCGGCTGGTCCAATCTCAGATGCTTTCTTGAGAGCAGCAATCTGTTGCTGAGTTGGAAAGCGTGGCGAGCCCATCTTTTTCCATGCGGCGAATGTATCGCCATGTTCGCTGTCGACTCGGCGGATAACGGCGTGTGCGCGTGCCGGTACACCTTTCAGGTCGAGCGTGATGGTTTTCTCTACGCCCTGCGCATCAGGTTCCATCAGATTCCATGCTGCAAGCACCAGTGTGCCATCTTTGCGCTTTGTGACGAGGATGTCTTTCTCAGAGGTGGCAATGCTCGTCTCCCCCAGCGTATGCAGCAGCGAGAAGGCGCTGAATGCGGGCTTGGGAATTCCATCTTCGGCAATGATGCCGTAACCGCCATAGAAAGGCGTTTTCACTACGCCCTGCTCTTCAAAGACATCGGAGAAAGTCCAATAGGACATCACGTCCACCTTGCCGTTGCATTGACGAATGGTGTCGGCCAGCCACGGTCCCATATAGATGGAGTCAGTAATCTGCGGCTCGTTCATGTAAGTCGCGTTGAACTCGCTCCAGATGAGCGGCATATTCGGACGAGCGGAAGACTGGATCTGCTTGTGAACTTTGTCGACGGCTTCGCAGACTAGTTGATGCGGAGCGATGGTGCGGTCGTCTCCGAAGACGGGCTTTACTGGATCGTTCCCATAAGCATGCGAGGATACAAAATCGAGCGGCACATCGTTCTTCACCGCATGGTCGATCATCACGTCTACCCAGCCTGCCTGTGCTGTGGCGGGGCCGCCTACGCGAAGCTTGGCATTCACGGCTTTGAGCGCGCGTGAGGTGTGGTCGTAAAGCTCGAAGTACGTAGGCTGTTCGGGATGGCCGGTCCAGAAATCGAGGTTCGGTTCATTCCACACTTCGAAATACCATTTGGATACCTCATCGATACCGTAGCGCTCTACGAGATGCTTCGCGAAGGCAGTGATGAGGGCATCCCACTTGGCATAGTCCTTCGGAGGAGAGGTGATCTGCTTGTACCAGAAGGCGTGATAGTCGAGCTTGGAAGCCAGCTTCTTTGGCATGAAGCTGATCTCGACAAAAGGCCGCACACCCTGAGCCAACAGGCCATCGTAGATCTGGTCGACGTAGGACCAGTTGTAGACCGGGTTTCCCTGCGCATCTTCGTCGTAGACACCATTCTCGTCGTGAAAGATGGCGTGGAAGCGGACATACTCAAAGCCGGTAGCCTGTTTCACCTTGTGCATGTCATCGCGATAGCTCTGGCGCAGCGTGAGATTGGCGCGACCGGAGCCGAACATCTGCTCCCAGAAATGAGGAAAGGGGGTGTCTTGTGCGTGGGCATCGATGGAGATGTGCTCGGGGGTCTGCGCAATCGATTGTGCAAAGGGAAATGCTAGGGCGAGAGAGAGGATGGCAGTCAGCTTATTTCGCATGGATTTTCTCCGGGAACTGAACCAAAAGAGAGTTTACCCGTTTGGATCGGTTTTGTGCACGTGTTCTGTAAATTTGACAGGAAGCCGATTCACGGATGGACCATTATTTGCCACTAGAATCATTAAGCATAAAGTGATCGAACACGCGTTCCATAAACCATTGGCTAATAGTCCATTCTGAGAGCTCTTTGTCTGGAATCTCACAAGCCAGCGTGAACTTCTTGATATACTTCAATTCTGCGCATGCCTCTCGTATATGTTCTTCGTATTCCCGATACTTGCTTGACCAGATTTGGTGGTAATTGGAATAACCGTCATAGTTATAGTTGCAATTTTTACAAAGCCAACCCGAGGCGATCGAATCATAGATAATAACTGGGCTCCTAAACCGCATCCATAGAAACTTCGAAGCTGCCGACAAAGCGATTGAACCATACACCTTGCCGAGAACTTCCGCGAAATTCTCAACTTTCCGCACGACATCCTCTTTGTTTAGAGGTTCTATGGCCAGAAGAGCTTCATAGGCTGCTTCGAGTCTGAAGTTCTCTTCTGTCGTCTTAAGTGTTCGGATTACCTTATAGTATTTTGCAACTTTGACCAAACATTCGATGCCCTTCGCCGCTGGGATCTCGTTCGCTTTTTCAAATGCTAGTACTTGGTGAAAATGGCGATCTTCGCGCATCCACTCATCGAGATAAGAATAGGCAGAGTAGTAGAGATTGTTCGATATTCGAATTCCCATGTCGCACATATTCGAACTATGAGTATAGGAAAATTTCACGAATATCAAGGGAGGATCTGGTTCTGTTGGCATCCTCAGGTTTCAGGAGTCGGAAGTATAGTGAGGATGAGAAAGTTTTCTGCTACACAGGCGAAAAGCAGGTCCCTCCACTTCGCTTCGCTACGGTCGGGATGACAACTTATTGGGGAATGGCAGGCTTTCTACAGAGCCAGATGATCTTAAATAAACAGCTATCCACCAGGGTTTGACGTGAGCTGGCAACAAAGTTACACGTTCTGAATCTCCATGCTCTTGATAAGCCCATCATCAATGGAATAGATGTGCTGGACCATTTGATCGAGGATTACGTTGCCGGATAGATCGCGGACGACTTGATGGACATGAACGATGATTCGACCGTCGTCAGCGGTTTCGAAGTTTACAGGTTCCACATGTGGATCGACCATAGTCCATTGACGTGTCCAATATGCACGCACACCATCTTGGCCGTTGACTCGTCCGCCTTCCATTCCGTTCGGCCAATCCACCGCAGGGTGCATCGCAGCAAGCGTGGAATCAATGTCGCGTGCGTTGAAGGTCTTATATACGGAGATAAGCAAGTCGCGTTCGGCAAGCATAAGGAAACCGCCTCACCCGTGCAGCACTCTTGCGGGTCCGGCCTCGGGTCCTAGTATCTTAATGCGCTTGGCAAGGCCAAGCAATCCCAGCAGGCGAATGCCCCAGTAATTGACGTCCACTTCGTACCATGCCATGCCGTGCCTTGCCGATACTGGATGCGCATGGTGATTGTTGTGCCAGCCTTCGCCGCCTGTGAGCAGCGCGACCCACCAGTTGTTGCGCGAGTCGTCGCGTGTTTGGAAACGCCGCGATCCCCACATGTGCGTTGCTGAATTCACTAGCCAGGTGACATGCAGTCCAAGCGTGACGCGGAGAAAGATTCCCCACAGCACCCAGGACCATCCGCCAATCGCAAACAGTGCAATGCCCACTATCGTGACGGGAACCCAATGCCAGCGGCTGAGCCAGACGTAGAAGTGGTCGCGAGTGAGATCGGGCGCATAGCGGTTGAGCAGGCCATTCCGGTTTCTCAAGGAGCCGTGCAGAATCCAGCCCATATGCGACCACCATTTTCCGTCGCGCGGGGAATGTGGATCGCCCGGCTTGTCCGTGAGCTGGTGATGGAGTCTATGCACGGAAACCCAATAGATGGGGCCACCCTGCAACGCCAATGTCGCACAGATAGCCATCGCATACTCCACCCACTTGGGTGTCACATAACCACGATGCGTGAGCAGGCGGTGATAGCTCATGCCAATGCCCACATTCTGTCCTAGTACCCAGAGCACGGCAAAGACTGCCAGTGCGGACCAGCGAAAGAAGAAGAGTGCCGCAATCGCGCCCAGATGAAAAATGGTCAGCGAGATGGCGAAGTGCAGATTCAGCTTTGCGGATCGAGTTTGGGTAAGGGCCTGCGAATCGGCCTCTAATGTGGCTGTGCTGACTTCTGAGTCTTCAACAAGCGTAGACATGCGGTGAACGGATGCTCCAACTGTAAAGCTAACTTGTGGTAAGCCCCGCTGGCTGTAAGACTTCGGTAATATTTCTATTTTGTCATTAACCAGAAAGCTCGACGGCCCGGATAGGTTCAGCCCGCTGTACTTCGTCCATCTTGCCGAAGATCATCTTGCCGGAGGCCGTCTGCAGCACTGATGTGACGGTAATTTCGATAGCTCGCCCGATCATGCGCCGGGCATGGTCGACGACCACCATGGTCCCGTCGTCCAGATATCCGACACCCTGGTTGTACTCCTTGCCCTCTTTCAGGATGAGGATATTCATCTTTTCGCCGGGCAACACGACTGGCTTGAGTGAGTTCGCCAGATCGTTGATATTCAGCACGGAGACGCGGTGCAGGTGCGCCACTTTGTTCAGGTTGAAATCGTTGGTGACAATCTTCGCGTCGATGTCCTTTGCCAGCTCAATCAGCTTCAAATCGACTTCGCGAATCTGCGGAAAGTCCGTCTCGACGATCTGCACGCCGAGCAGGGAATTGGCCTGCATCTGTTTCAAGATATCCAGACCGCGCCGCCCCCGCTGCCGTTTCGAGCCATCAGAGGAGTCTGCCACCATCTGCAACTCGCGCAACACGAACTCGGGAATGACAAATGGGCCTTCAAGGAATCCGGTCTCGGCGATATCGGCAATGCGGCCATCGATAATGGCACTGGTGTCGAGTATCTTCAGGCTGCGTTTTGCAGCGCGCTCGCCAGAAAACAGATCGCCCAACGCCGCAAGGTTGAGCAGATCGCCCTTGTTCGCGCCAACGACCAGCCCCACATACGTCATGAGCAACAGAACGAAGACAGCGATGAGGCTTTGCGTTTTTCCTGGAGGCAGGCTATTGCGCAATACCGCGGAAAACAGAAACGCGCCGAAGATTCCCAGCACGCTGCCGATCACCGCTCCTATCAAACGCCGCAGGCTCAACGCCCGTATGCGTAGTTCGAAAACGATAACCAGCGCGGCCACAGTGGCGCCCACACCCGCCGATGCCCACGCATTCAGTCCGAATGGTTGGAAGAAATAGCAAGCAGAAGCAAGAATAAGAATGAAACCAAGTCGCAGAAATATAAGATCCATGCTGACGGACCCTCCCAAAAACACTGCATCGGCCCGGCATCGGGAGTATACCCCTAACCAGCAAGGAGGGAAAAGAAAAGCGGCGCACTTTAGAGATGCGCCGCTGAGATATATGTCTTGACAGTATTCAGTACTTGGGGATGGTCGGGTCTACATCGTTCGACCAGGCAGTGATGCCGCCAGCCAGATTGTGCAGTTTCTTGAAACCAGTTTTTGCAAGGAACTCGGCTGCCTGCTGACTGCGTCCACCCATCTTGCAGTGCACGACAATCTCGCGGCTGGTATCGAGCTCATTCACGCGTTTCTGGATATCGCCCAGCGGAATCAAGTGTCCGCCGATATTCGCGATCTGGTACTCGTGCGGCTCGCGCACGTCCAGCACATAGATATCCTCGCCTGCGTCCAGTCTGTGCTTTAACTCGACTGCGCTCATCTGCGGGATACCGTTCTGCACTGCTGCGGGCGGGGGTTCAGGTGTAATGCCGCAGAACTGCTGATAGTCAATCAGCTTGGTGACTGTGGGATGGGTGCCGCAAACCGGGCAGTCCGGATTTTTGCGTAGCTTTAGCTCTCGGAACTTCATGTTCAACGAATCGACCAGCAGCAGGCGGCCAATGAGCAGATCGCCTTTACCCAAAATGAACTTGATAACCTCGGTTGCCTGAATGACGCCAACCAGTCCTGGCAGAATGCCAAGCACGCCGCCCTCGGCGCACGACGGAACCAATCCCGGCGGTGGCGGCTCTGGATATAGGCAGCGATAGCATGGGCCTTCTTCGGTAGCGAAGACGCTGGCCTGTCCTTCAAAGCGGAAGATCGAGCCGTAGGCGTTCGGTTTGCCCGTGAGCACGCAGGCATCATTTACCAGATAGCGCGTGGGAAAATTATCCGTGCCGTCGGCAACGATGTCGTAGTCCTTGATGATCTCGAGCGCGTTCTGGCTGGTGAGCATCGTCTCGTGCTTCACGATGTTCACGTGCGGGTTCAGTGCCTTGAGCTTGTCGGCGGCTGAGTCGATCTTTGGACGGCCCACGTCGGCGGTGCTGTGAATGATCTGTCGTTGCAGATTACTCTCGTCGACCACATCGAAGTCGACCAGGCCAAGCGTACCGATGCCCGCCGCGGCAAGATAAAACGTCAGCGGAGCGCCGAGTCCGCCGGTGCCCACGCAAAGCACCTTCGCGGCCTTCAGCTTCTGCTGGCCTTCCATGCCTACTTCGGGCAGGATCAAGTGTCGCGAGTACCGGGCAATTTCGTTGTTGCTAAGCTGCGGCAGCGCCGCAGGAATTTCTGTGATGGTTGCCATTCTTAAACCTCAGGGGCTAAAGCCCCTATTTTTATCTAGCTTTATGGACAGGCTGAAGCCTGTCCCCTTCAAAACCTGGGATATTTTCCCTCAACAACAACCGCCTGCGATCGAGGGAATAATCGAAAGCGAGTCATTCCCGCCTACGGCCGTCGCTTCTTTCTCAGGCAAATAGCGTACATCTTCGTCGTTCAAATACACATTGACGAAGGCCCGCAACTTTCCCTCTTCAGAATAGAGATGCTTCTTGAGGTCAGGATGCTTCGTGGTTAGTGCATCGAGGGCTTCGCCAACGGTTGTGGCATCGACCGTAACTGTATCCTGTTTCTCGACATACACACGCAGCGGTGTAGGAATATGAATCTTCATTTTTTCGTCCCTGTCAGGTGCTGGTTAGATTCTGGAGGAGATTGCGTTCGCTTCGAGCTCGGCTGCTGTAACTTCAATTGGCTCGTCTTCGAACGCCTTATCGTCTTCGCTGGTGCCGGTCAGCAGGAATGAATTTGTCTGCCTGGCCGTGCCCTTCTCGACGGCTGTGATCACGTAGCTACAACACAGCCAGTGCGCTTCAGCGAAATCTGTCTTCGACCACTGCGCCGGATGATCCGGATGCGAATGGTAGAAGCCGACGATATCCAGCCCACGCTCGCGGCCCTGGCGCTGAATGCGCACCAGTTCCTGCGGGGCGATGTTGTAGCGGTTGTGCGCCGAATCGGTGCGTGTATTGCCCGCCCGGACTGCATCTACTACAGAGTTCACGACATCGATATTAGGAGAATCTCCGCAAGTCGTTGACTGCCCAAGCAGCACGCCACAACACTCATGCGGATACGTCTCTTCGCCGTGTTTCCGCAACGTGTTGTAGATTTGCTCGTTCAGTTTCAACATGTGTGATTACTCCTCCCAGAACCTTTCACTCAGATACTTGTCAGCGGCATCGCAGAGGATCGTGACGATGACCGCTTCATTTCCCTTAGCTGCTTCTTCCTCGGCGATGCGCAGGCAAGTGGCGACCGCCGCTGCTGCCGATACGCCAATCAGCAGACCTTCCGTCCGCGCTAGCCGCTTGGCCATCTGGTAAGAAGCTTCTGTCTCCATCTCAACATTGCGATCCGCAAGCGCTGGATCGTAAATCGGCGGCACGATGGCCGTAGCCATATGCTTCAAGCCTTCCAGGCCGTTGAAGGGCGAGTCCGGCTGCATGGAGATGCACTGGATCGCCGGGTTCAATTCCTTCAGTCGCCGCGTTGTTCCCATGAAGGTACCGCTCGTGCCCAGCCCGGCGACGAAGTGCGTAAGCTGCCCACCGGTCTGCTCCCAAATCTCATTTGCCGTGCCGCGATAGTGCGCCTGCCAGTTGGCGTTGTTGCCGTACTGGTCGGCATAGAAGTATTTTTCGGGCTCGTTCGCGGCAAGCTCACGTGCTTTGCGAATCGCTCCGTCCGAGCCATCGGCAGGATCGGTCCAGATAACATTTGCTCCGTAAGCGCCAGTAATCTTCTTCCGCTCAGGTGATACATTCGACGGCATGCAGAGCGTCACCGGAAAGCCCATGGCCGCGCCCAGCATGGAGTAAGCAATGCCGGTGTTGCCGCTTGTCGCGTCCAGTAGTTGTTTGCCGTTGGTCAGCAACCCGCGAGCCTGTGCGTCGGCCACAATGCTTGATGCGGCGCGATCTTTTACCGAGCCGCCAGGATTCACCCACTCCGCCTTGCCCAGGATCTGAATCCCCGGCAGATGCGCGGCAATTCGCTCTAGGCGGATCAGTGGTGTGTTCCCGATGCGCTCCAGCAGCGTCGTCCCCAGCAGTTTCGTCGGCGTGTTCGTAAAAGTAGCCATGCGCTCCGTTACAATAGGCAACAGTGGAAGTACCGCATCTCCTGTTTAGCTGCGCTGTACTTAGTGTAGCTTCCAGCCCGGTAGACCCACAATTCCCAAGATATTTTCAGGTCCAGCGAGCCGCCATGCCCAAGAAGATCAAGCAGCGCACCTTTGACGAGATCCTCACCGAACTTCGCAACCGTAAATTTGATGTTCGCGAGGCTTCCGGCGTCGCAAATGGCTATCAGGTCTCGAAATACGGCGCTGCAGCGGTCATCACCAAGGCCCAGGACGGCTCCGGAACCGCATTTGCCACCAAGCCCGGTTTCGTTTGGGGCGGCGAAATCGCCCATCTGCTCGACCGCGGCTTCCAGAAGTTTCTTAAAACCAGCAAGGTGGAGCTCCCCGCCACCGCCGAGCGGTTGAAGGCCGTCCACAGCTTTGCCGAGGAGCTGAAAGAGGTCACCGGAGCCATCAGCCTCTACAACGAGTCGCTGGGCAGCGTAAGCGACGAGTACATGTACGACCGCGTCAAGGGCCGCGACCTTTCGGAAGGCAAACCGCTTGCCTCTCCCTGGGGGCTTCCAGTCGGCCACTGATACAGCAGGGCTCAGAGCACAGGGCGCAGGATTCAGGAAAGGCGGGTGCCCCAGGTGCGCGACCGGGATAGGGAAGCTCACCTGGGGTTGTTTGCATCGATTGGGTAAATCTAGGAATGCTATAAATAGCATCGAATTGAACGCGTCTATAGTTCTGCGAGGAAAAGCATGCGCGTACTCCGCTTTCTGGTTATCGCCACCGCTATAAGCACAGCATGGGCACAAGCCCCAGTCCTGCAAAGCTCCATCGCTATCCCTATGCCGCCAGACCGGGCGGAAGATTC